>Ga0302234_10001871_pt1 | contig 14052 bp, 7 predicted proteins | sample II_Palsa_N3_2_FD_193576 | JGI IMG/M metagenome (GOLD analysis project Ga0302234, IMG submission 193576) | Peat permafrost microbial communities from Stordalen Mire near Abisko, Sweden - II_Palsa_N3_2 | ecosystem: Environmental > Terrestrial > Soil > Palsa > Peat permafrost | place: Sweden... | reverse complement strand
CGTCCAACCGATGATCGGCAACCTCGACGACATGGCTCGCATGGAGAGTGTCCTCTTCCTTGCCGACAAGCTGTGCAACATCCACCAGGCGCCTGCCTACATCCGCGACAACGCGTGGTGGGTCAACTCGTTCCGCAGCAGCCTCAACGAGATCCTCGTCGAGATCCGTGATGCTGATCTCCTCGAGTCCTGGATCCCCAACCTCCTGAACGAGCAGCTCACCTACTGCGTCGCGGAACAGCTCTTGGAAAAGGGTACTTGCCAAACATGTTTTCTCGTTCTCTTTCTTAAAAAAATAAAAACATGCAGTCCGTCAAGCCCACCAGCGCCTCCTCGACGGCAATGCCTTGGCGCAGTACGTGGACCGTCTTCTCAGCTCGACCGAGTCCCAGGTCGTTGCCCTGCGCCGCACCCGCGCCATCGCCTACTGGTTTGTCAAGTTTGCCGAGGACAGGCTGTACAACATTGAGCAGTCGGTCGTCGAGTGGCCCTACTGGACCCGCATGATCTCGCTCTTCTCGCGCTTTATCAACACGGCAACGACCCAGGCGGCCCTGGTCGCGACCGACACGAGCACCCAGCGTGCCTCTGGTCTCGTCCAGCGCGCGCTCAACCACCTCGAGCGCCTCAAGATCGAGCTCACCACGGGCGAGATCGACCGGCCCCAGCTCAGGCACCTCGAGGACAACCTCCAGCAGAGCCGCCTCATGCTCGAGGAGCAGGGCCGCATCGCCAAGGGCACCCTCGCCCTCCGCTTTGCCGCCGTCCGCACCGTCGACCTGTTCCACAGGCGTCTCCAGTGGCTGCACACGGTCCTCAAGGAGCAGGCGTCGTCCCTGCTCGAGCACAACTTTACCCTCGACGGCAACGTCCGCCTCAAGGTAAAAATTTGTTCTACAGCAGGATCGTGCTAAGAAGGAAACGTTTGTCTGCAGGACGCGCTGAAGGACGCTGCTCAGCAGACTCTGCCACTCAACAGGCTCGTCAACATGAGCACCAACGTGCCCAACGGCGAGACGATCCCTCTCCTGCCCCTGCTGACCCAGGAGCACCTCGACGGCCTGGCCCGCTTCAACGAGGCCATGCAGAGCTTGCTCTTCCGCTCGTATGCCTGGAACACCACCGTCCAAGTCAGCCAGAAGATCCTCCAGAGTGCCCAACAGGGCCAGGTCCTGTCGCTGAGCCAGGTCCACGCCGAGCTGATCCAGCCCGCCCTCAACAAATGGAGCAACCTCTACAACCGCCTCACGCTCGAGCCCGAGGACAAGACCGGCCTCTCGCTCAAGGAGTGCGGCGAAATCTTTGGCTCGCCCACGGCAACCCAGAACCTCACCAAGGACCTCGAGATCCTCAGCCGAACCGGCAGCGGCCAAAAGCTCCTCCCCAAGGTGAACCAGCAGTGGGTCGACCAGCGCCAGCGTGTCGTCAAGCTCTTCCTCGACCTGCCCCGCATCGCCCGCAACGCCTTTGCCGTCCAGGAGAGTGCCAAGTAACGTATCCTGATTTTTACATATTTTACTTACTTTATTATCCAGGTCGCTCAAGCTCGCCCTCCAGCCCAAGGGCATGATGGACTACCTCACATCCTTCCAGACCTACAGCTCAGACAAGTACCAGCAGCGTCTCCTCGCCGAGTGGTCGCACGAGGCGCTCGACAAGCTCGTCTCTGAGCTGCTGCAGTCGCTCTCGGAGCACCAGTACTTTTGCTTTGCTGCCCTGCCCAAGATGGAGTCGTTTGTGTCGTGGCTCCAATCGACGACGTACACGGACGACAACCAGTTCAACCAGATCTACTCGATCCTCAGCCAAACGGTCGAGGGCGACCTGGACCTGGACCGTGTCGACGCCTTCCGCATCGTCCGTGACCAGGTCGTGAGCATGCTCCGTCTGCCGCAGCAGTGCGACACTGTCGACCTCATCAAGGCGGTCCAGTCGACCCGTGCCACCCTCTCGATCGAGAAGCTCGTGTCGATGAACGACGAGGTCGAGTGGCTCCGCGGCCTCAAGGACCGCGTCGAGTCGTCTGAGGAGGAGAACTCGTTCACCCAAATCACCAAGCTGCTCACCCGCTTCAACTTCCAGGTCGGCCTGCCCGAGGGCGTGTTCAACACCAAGGAGAACGCCAAGGCCCACGCCGAGACGGCCGAGGAGCTGGGCGAGCTCTTCAACATTGTCCGCATGGTCGTCCACGACGAGCACCGCTCGCGCAACGAGGCCGAGAACGTCCGCGAGATTGACAAGCTCGACGACCTCCGCAGCCGCCTCATGCTCGTCATGGGCGACACCGACGAGACAGACCACATTGACCAGCTCCGTCGCCAGGCCTTTGTCGACGCCGCCCTGTTCTCCAAGCTCCTCGACGGCGCCATCAACCTCGGCAAGGCCATCCTGGACCTGCGCAGCGCCGGCCACAGCGGCACCGAGACCCAGATCGCCGCCTACCCCTCCTCTGTCGAGGGCCTCAAGGAGATGCAGAAGCGCACTGTGTTTGTCGAGGCAACGCTCAAGGCGTGGGTCGAGCACGTCGAGAAGGCCCGCGGGAACCTCCCCGTGCTCAACTACTTTACGCTGCAGCAGCTCACCACCATCGAGGACCTCCTCCACGACCTGTCCACCACGGGCGCCGCAGCCGCGAACGCAGCGTTCAAGGTCCAGAAGCTCAAGTCGCTCCTGTACGTGCTTGCGCCCTCGATCGCCAGCACCCCCGAGGCCCACACGGTCCAGGTCTACGCCAGCATCCGCTCGACCTACCAGGCGTCGTCCTACCTCGAGATTGTCGGCTACTTTCTCAACCAGCTGATCGCGGACTCTGGCCTCAACCAGGACCTCCTCGTCGTCGAGGAGGACGGCATGCTCATCGACGGCGCCGACGGCGGCAACGAGCCCATGCTCGACCAGCTCGCCTCTCTCCGCTCGGCAACGCGCTCCCACTACACCGTCGTGGTCCAGCGCCAGTGGTTCCCGTCGCTCGTCGCCTACGCTCGCCAAAAGGGCGTCAAGCTGCCGTGGGAGGTCTCCAAGATCCTGTTTTGCACGCCCGAGACCACCGCCGAGGAGGTCGACCTGTTTTGCCGCCGCATGCTCAAGACGCTCGCGTTTGAAAAGACGTCCAAGACACCCTTTTGCATCTGCGTGCCCAGCAAGTCCCACCTCAGCCGTCGGCTCCAGGAGAAGATGCTCCGCCTGCTCCTCTCGGAGGAGGCTGGTGCTGCCAAGCCGCAGCTGGTCGTCCTCTGCGGTGAGGCCATCGACCTCTCGGACATTCTCCTCAGCTCGGGCGCCGTCCAGCCCCTCGTCCAGATCCCCGACGACTCGCTCCTCCAAGCGTACGTCAAGAACGCTCTGTGGATCTCCGGCCTGGTAAATACAATAGCCCCCAAAGGTGCGCTAATGCATTTTTTCCCCTTCAGAACCTTCCCCAAGTCCTCGTCGTCTCGTCGGACGCGTCGGGCAGCGGCAAGACGCACACGATCCAAACCATTGTCCAGAGCAAGGGCCTCGAGCAGCACGACATTGCCCTGTACGAGTCGAGCACCCTCGACGAGGTTGTGCACCTCCTGCGCGACCGTGTGCCGTACAACGGCGTTCTGGGCCCGGCCCTGCGTCTGAGCCTGAACCCGATCGGTCGCAACACGCTCATGGACGAGCTCGTGTTCAAGATGCTCTTTGTTGGCTCCATCGCCGATTCCGAGGGCAACGTCTGGCACCGAGTCCCCTCGGTCGCGTCGTTCTTTGTCGAGGCTGGCGCGATGGAAAAGTTCTCGACGCTCACGCGCCACATCATCAACGTCATGCCCATGACCGTGTGCCCCACGCCCCTGCAGCTCGTCGAGAACAAGGAGCTCCGCTGCGACGTGCCCGTCCCCTTCCTCGCCATCTTTGAGACCCAGTCGTTCCAGCGCGTCGCCTACCACCTCAAGCACGAGCCCAAGGAGGAGGCCGTGGGCATCCACGTCTTTGACCCCGCTCTGGACAAGATGCCTGCTCTTGACGCCGTCAAGGTTTGTGTCCATTGGAGATTTTTATAAACTAAAAGATCTTTTTTTTTCCCCCCCTCCAGGCGATCATGAAGGCGTTTGATCCGACCGAAGACTTTGAGAAGGACAAGAAGATGGGCAACCCGCCGCTTCGCCTGCTCGCCTACCTGGTCAAGTTCCTCGACCAGCAGTTTATCAAGATCGAGACCCACCCCATGATTGTCGCGATGCAGCAGGACGACCCGCGCTGGCAAGGCATGGTCCGCTTTGTCTTCCGAACCGTCCTCGAGACGTCGACCGATCTGGCGAGCCCCTCCCTGAGCATGTTTACGCAGCGCTGTACGTCAAATTATTTTATCATTGTTTGTGCAGCTGAGTTTGCTTATCTTCTCGCAGTGCAAGCGAGCGATGCTGACGCTGACGCCATGGACGTCGACAATGCCGCGTCCCAGCACGACCTCTTGGCCGCCATGCAGTTCCGCCGCTCATGGGCCACAAGCAACCACCATTTCCTCCTCACCAAGCACGACCAGACCTTTGTGTTCTTCGGCTTCAACATCACCCGCCTGGGACGTACCAAGGACAATTTCCGCCGCAAGATCCTCTCTGAGAAGCTCTTCAAGGTGCTCGAGGCCCACAACGTGGTACGTTTGTAAAAAGAGGAATCCGCAAAAGAAGTAATACTGCATTTTTTTTTCTTGTCCAGCAACTTTTGCCCGACCCCAAGGAAACCGAGGACAAGCGCCGCGAGCGCTTCCTCGAGACGATCTGCTTTGCGTGCCGCCCCGGCATGCCTGCGTTTGACCCTGACCGCACGTATGTCCTCACCGAGGATAACGTGCGCAAGATCCTCTCGATCTACTTCCGATTCGAGTCTGGCATCCCCGTGATTGTCATTGGCGAGACGGGCTGCGGCAAGACGCGCCTGGTCACGTTTATGGCGGGTCTGCTGTCTGGCCAGGCCATCAGCGGCACCAACGCGCCCAACATGGTGCTGCTCAAGGTGCACGGCGGCACGACGCTGGACGACATTCGCAACGCCGTCAAGCGCGCCGTGGAGAAGACCAAGGGCGGCCTCAACTCGATCCTGTTTTTGGACGAGTGCAACACGTCCGAGCACATGGCGTTTATCAAGGAGCTCGTGTGCGACCGCTACATCGACGGCAAGCCGCTCAACAACGACCTCGTCCACATGATTGCCGTGTGCAACCCGTACCGCAAGCACAGCGACGTCGTCATCCGCAAGCTGGCCGAGGCCGGCCTGGGCTACCGCGCGTCGGACCAGAGCACGGAGAAGATGGGCAACATCCCGCTGCGCCACCTGGTGTACCGTGTGCAGCCGCTGCCGCCGGCCATGGCCGAGGTTGCGTGGGACTTTGGCGCCCTGGAGCAAGAGTCTGAGAAGCGCTACATCAGCAGTCTGGTCAACAGCCACCTCTCTGTCATCCCGGGCATTGAGAACCAGAAGGCTGCGCAGACGGCCGTGAGCAAGCTGCTCGAGCTTGCGCAAAACTTCATGCGCAACCAGCCCGACGAGTGCTCGTTTGTGTCGCTCCGTGACATTGAGCGTGCCCTCGAGCTGTTTGACTTTTTCTTCCGATTCCGCCACGTGTTTGACGGCCAGGGCGTCGAGACCGAGGCCACCGCATCGCCCAGCAAGCTCAGGCGCCAAGGCAGCGGCATCAGCACGCTCAAGAAGGCCAACGAGACCAAGGAGGAGATGGAGGCGCGCATGCTCGAGCGAACGCTCACCCTGATGATTGCCGTGTGCTACCAGAACAAGCTGAGCGACGAGACCAAGCGCCAGCAGTTCCGCCGTGAGGTGGCGCCCGTGGCCGTGCCCCGCTTGGCCAGCCGCGTGCAGGATGCCTGCGACCAGTTTGTCGGCTTTGTCGTGGACGCGCAGGAGCTCATCATGGACAATGTCAAGCTGCCCGTGGGCATTGCGCGCAACGTGGCCCTGTCGGACAACCTGTTTATGATGTTTGTGTGCATCCAGCTGGCCATCCCGCTCGTGCTCGTGGGCAAGCCCGGCAGCAGCAAGTCGCTGGCCAAGCAGCTCTTGCAGTCTGCCATGCTCGGTGGCCGCTCGCCCGACGCCTTTTTCAAGAACTTCCGCGAGATCCAGCTGTTTTCGTACCAGTGCTCGCCCCTGTCGGTCTCGGACGGCATCATCGAGACGTTCCAGCGCGGCAAGCGCCTCCAGGACAAGAAGAACGGCTACACGGACGCGGCCATCAAGTCCGGCCCCGTGCCGACCGACGCGGCCTTCGTGTCTGTCGTGGTGCTGGACGAGGTGGGTCTGGCCGAGGACTCGCCCCGCATGCCGCTCAAGGTGCTGCACGCGCTGCTCGAGGAGCGCCAGGTGCCCTTTGTCGGCATCTCCAACTGGGCACTGGACCCCGCCAAGATGAACCGCGCCATCCAGATCACGCGCACGAGCCCCGCCGGCGACGAGCTGGTCAACACGGCGCGCGGCATCTGTCTCGCGGGCAAGGACAACCAACTGCACCAGTCGATCGAGGCCCTGCTCCAGCCGCTCGCCGACGCGTACCGCGCCGTGTCTGAAAACACCAGCAGCGAAGACTCGTCCGACCGTCCGCGCGACTTTTACGGCCTGCGCGATTTCTACTTCCTTGTCAAGACGATTCTGCAGCTCACGCAGGACAGCCCCGACGGCCGCCTCACGTCGGAGCAGCTCGAGGCCGCCATCCGCCGCAACTTTGGCGGCGTGCCCCAGCTGGACAGCGTCATTGAGCGCTTCTTTGTCGAGGCCAAGCTGGAGCGACCGACGTCGAGCACGTCGCAGCTCGCCCTCATCGACGACTGCCTCAAGCGCCAAGCCCGGCAGGAGATCCGCGCCTTTGCCGACGTTCGCTACCTGCTCGTGCTGACGCAGCAGCAGTCTGCCTTCTCCATCCTGTTCACCCGCGGCCTGCTGGACCAGAAGCAGACCGAGATCTTTGTGGGCTCTGCGTTCCCCCGCGACCAGTCGTACGCGCAGATCTGCCGCAAGATCAACCGCATCAAGGTGTGCATGGAGACGGGCCGCACCGTGCTCCTGCTCAACATGGAGTCGCTGTACGAGTCGCTCTACGACCTGCTCAACGGCTCGTACTCGTTTGCGGGCGAGCAGCGCTACGTCGATCTGGGCCTGGGCTCGCACCGCGTCAAGTGCCGCGTGCACCCCAACTTCCGTCTGCTCATCGTGGCCGAGCAGGAGAAGGTGTACCGCGAGTACGCCATCCCGCTCATCAACCGCCTGGAGAAGCACATTCTGTCGACGGCCAACCTGCTGCGCGACCAGTCGGACGCCTCGGTCGACAGCGACCTGGCCAACGCCGTCAAGGACTCGATGGACAAGTGGATCGGCCAGATTGTGCCCCGCGGCGGTGGCGTCCGCAAGGACATTCGCGGTGCCATCTTTGCGGGCTACACCGTGACCAACACCAACCTGCTGCCGTCGCTCGTGTGGCAGCTGGCGCTCAACCGCAGCGCCGACGAGGAGAGCATCGTGGCGCAGCTGCAGACCGAGGCGACCAAGGCCCTCCTGACCATTGCCACGCCCGAGGGTGTGCTGCTCGCGTCCAAGAACGCCCTGCCCGGCAGCCGCGAGACGCTGCGCGCGTTCCAGTCGACCTACCTGCAACACTACGCGCACGACCGCCTGCGCGACTTTTTGCGCAAGCACTTTGAGGTGAGCCCGAGCAGCGACACGATCGAGGCCAAGGGCTCGACGCGCATGGTCCTGATGACGCACTCGCGCCCGCCGACGACGGACCAGCTCGTGCAGGAGATCCAGGCCGTGTCGTACAACACCGAGGCCCCCACGCTCTTTGCGGCCCCGGGCGACCTGGGCATCCTCAACCTGCAGCACTATGAGAGCGAGGAGCAGCTCGTGGAGGACGTGCAGCTGTTCTCCTCCGGCAAGAAGACCCTGGCCGAGGGCGGCTCGCTCAGTGCCGAGCGCCTCCTGGTCATTGTCTCGCCCGACAGCCACCGCCACGTCAACATGCTCACCTGCGCCAAGCTCAACATCCAGAACCAGTCGCGCAGCGTGGCCAGCAACTCGCGCGTGCACATCATCATCCTGGCCGCGCTCGACCGCACGTCGGCGCCCGCGGTCGAGGTCAGCTTTGACGGCATCTGGACGCCTGCCTACATTGACACGCTCCTCACGCACCCGTACCTGCCCAACCTGGCGCAGCTGTTCCTCGTGCACGAGGCCGGTGCGGCGCCCGGTGTGGCCATCCCCGTCAGCAACATCTTGCTGGATGGCACGCTGTTCAACTTCCAGCTGTCGCGCCTGCTGCCGCTGTGCGTGCAAAACTGCATGGCCCTGCTCGACTATCCCATGCAGCTGCTCAACACGGGCACGGCACACCGATGGGAGAACCTGCGCGACCGTGTGCACCTCATCGGGAACATCCTCTCGGACTCGCAAAAGCTGCCCCAGGTGACGCACGCGATCCAGCGCGCCGTCGTGGACCTGCTCAAGCAGCGCGACGACCCCTCCGTGTCTGCCATGATCATCAACGAGTGGGCTGTGCGTGTGGCTGGCAGCTCCGACATCATGACTGAGGCGGGGACGTTCCACCAGGCCCTGTGGCTGCGCGTCCTCGAGCACATCACCATGGCCCTCGCGCAGGTCGTGTCCAACCTGGACGCGGGCGGCAACCTCGGCGTACTCGTGCAGGCCCTTCGCTCCAACGTCACGGGCGCCGAGCGCCTCTGGTCGTCCATCTGCGTCAACGGCCAGCTGTTCAAGCTGAGCTACAAGCCGAGCACGTACACGCGCTTCCCCGTCTTGCCCCTGGGCTCGTCCCAGTCCACCACGTGGTTCCCCTTCTCCAACGTCGTGTACCCTCTCCTCGAGCGCTTCTTGGCCAACGAGCGGCTCGTGCAGCAGGGCAACAACGTCCAGCGCCTGCACGCGTCGCTCGCGCACCAGCTCAGCACGTCGGTGTACAAGGTGCACCTGGTCCAGCAGCAACAGCAGGAGAAGATGGACACGGGCAAGGGCGACGACGACGAGACCGGCAGCATCGCCGCCGGCGGCGTCGTCATTAGCGACGAGCCTGGCCTGGTCAAGCAGTACCTGCACGACTTCCTGTGCCTGCACCAGTCGAGCCTGCTGGACAACCTGCCCGTCGCCGACCACGCCAGCGTGATTGACCTCTATTTCGGCGTGTACCAGCGCCGTCTGGGCGTGCTGCTCAAGGCCCTGGGCCTGCAGGAGGATGCCCGTGCGCTGCACCTGAGCGACGTGCACCTGCTCTACGCCGATGTCGAGCGCACCCTCTTTGCCCTCTACCGCTGCATGGCCTCTGGCGTGACCACGACCAGCGACCTGCTGGCGATTGTTGTGCGCCGCACACCCTCTGCCCCCGCCGAGCCCGTCCACTGGTCTGCCCAGCTCGTCACGCACGTCCTCGAGCAGCTCAAGGCGCGCGTCATGCCCCCAGAGAGCACGCACGCACACCTCGAGACGGTGCACCTGCTGGACGAGATGCGCACGACGACCGATGTCACGCGCACGCTGCAGCTCCACCTCAAGCAGCTCTTTGACGACTTTGGCTCGCAGTGGAGCAAGCAGATGGTCGAGGACACGAGCTCGCTCTGGCGCCGCGTGGCCGTGTCGACCCAGTTTTACGACGATGTCGCCCTGCCCTCGTTCATCTTTACGCGCCCCACGTCGGCCGAGGTCATCTTTTCGTACCTGGCGCTCAAGCACATTTCCACGGGCCGCTACACGATCACGCCCGAGGACAGCGTCAACGGCCTGCGCAACTTCTTGCGCGAGTTTTCCACGTCCAAGGCCTTCATGGCGCGCCACGGGCTGACCCACGCGCCCCTGTGCTTCTTCACCCGCGCGATCCCCGAGAACGTTGTCGAGGGCGAGTGCGGCCACGTGTTTGAGGCCGAGGCGCTCCGTCTGGCCCTTGTTCACGGCACGGCCCACGCGCTGACGTGCCCCGACTGCAAGGCCACATGGACGCGCCCCGCAGAAGCCCGCCCCGAGGCGGTGGCCCGGGTGAACGCGTACCGAGCCGACGCCCAGCGCATCTCCAGCTTCTTCCTCGAGATGCTGCCCATGTTTTTGCTGCAGGCCCCGTCGTTTGAGATGCCGCTCAGCCCCAGCGTCATCTCGGGTCCCTTCCGCCTGCCCAGCACCAAGCTGATCAGCCTGCTGCTGTCCAAGGCCCCCGAGGACTCGCACGTGCTCGGACGCTTTGAGGAGCAGTCGTTTGTGCTGATGATGCTGCTGCGCATCGACCCCGCCGTGCTCTGCCTGGGCGATGGGTCGTCCAACGCGACAACCGCTGGTTCCTCACCCTCTGCTAGCGCCGCCTCCGCTGCCACCAAGTCGTCCCTGCAGGCGTCCCTCAATGACCTGCACAAGCAGCCCGCCTTTGCCAAGCTGCTCGAGAGCTGCGTGTACGACCTGCTGCAGCAGGGCCTTCCCTCGCAGGTGCAGTGTCGCCACCCCGTGGGCTCTGCGGCCTACCTGGGCTGGATCATCTCGCACGACATTACGCGCGCCATCGAGCCCATTGCCCGCGCCCGTGTAAAGTACGCGCTGACCCAGGCGGCCTCGCGCTGGATCGAGACCTCGGACAACAGCTATGTCGAGCTGATGAAGACGTCGACGGACGTGCGCCACAACGTCAACTTTGGCACGGACGCCCAGCCCTTTTTGCTGCGCTCGATCTGGAACGAGGGCGGTGTTCGCGTTGTCGAGCGCTTTGTGGCCGAGTGCGTTGGGTCGATGGCCTGGCTGCAAGACTACCAGGTGCCCAGCGACGAGCGCAGCGACGCCTTCTCGGTCGCCACCTCGGCCTTCCCGCCCATCCGCACCTACACGACGGTGCAGCTGAGCAACTACAAGCTGCTGCCGCACACGCGTGAGACGCTCAACGAGGACATTGTCAAGAGCCTGATCAGCCCCGACTGGCGCACGCGTCTGGCCGTGGCCCTGTCGCTGGCCCGCCTCGTGTTTATCGACCGCACGCCCGAGACACAGATTGCCGCCGACACGATCAACGCCAACCTGGCGCAGAAGCTGCCCGTGCTTTCCCAGCCAGACAACGTGTTTGGCAACCTGGTGATGCACGTGCTGAGCAACGCGGCCCACGAGCAGCTCAAGGCAGCGCCCATCCCCGCCGGCTTTGACCGCTCGTCGCTTGCGGGCCTGATCACGCACGCCTCGTTTGTCAGCTCGATGTTTGAGGGCAACCACCTGGTGGCGCAGCTGCACCCGCTCTTTGTCCAGGTCGAGACGCCCGGGATCGCCGGGCTCTCTGCGCAGGTGTTTGTGCCGACGATGCCGGAGGATCTGATTGCCGCCCTGCTGCGTGGCACGCTCTTCAACGAGCTGGCCGGTTCGTCGCACCGTGTCGTGTACATGTGCCAGTGCGGCTACCCGTACATGATTGGCGACTGTGGCCGTCCCAACGCCGTGGGCAACTGCCCCGTGTGCAAGGTCAAGATTGGCGGCACGTCGCACAAGCTGGTGGAGACGTCGTCTGAGCGCAGGCCCGACGCGGACACGACCAAGCCCGGCTACATCCTGGACGAGAACTACCTCGAGCTGGGCCTGCCCGAGCGCACGCGCGACCTGTCGCCGCTCGAGGTGGTCATCAACCGCGCCCTCGTGCACCTGTGGATCGTCGCCGGCACCTGGTTTGGCCCCAACAACAGCAACAATGCCGACATGCGCAAAAAGTTCACCGATCGGCTCGTCAAGGACATTTTGACCATGTCCAAGGAGCTGGGCAAGTCGCGCGAGGACGTTGTGCTGCTGCTGCACGTGCTGATCTCGCGCATGTGCACGTACGAGGTGCCTGCCAACGAGAGCGTGCTCCTCACTACCAAGCTGGGTCGCAACAAGTGGGAGACGCTGTGGCAGCGCGAGCTGCTGGCGCCGTTGCTCAAGAACCTGTCTGGCGAGCTGGACGCGGCCAACAAGCTGGCGATGGACTGGCGCGCGGCTGGCAACAACCAGTTCCTGTCGTCGCGCATCACGACCAAGACGCAGCACGACCTGGGCCGTCCCAAGGCAGGCAACAAGCTGCAGCAGTTCAAGCAGATCTTCCAGGCCAACTTTGCCTCGTCTGCGGCCGCGAGCACGGCCGACGACGCGCCCCATGCCATCCTCAGCCACTATCTGGCGAACAGCGAGGTGCTGGCCAACGTGTACCGCTACCTGCCGGCGCTGCTGCGTCTGATCAAGGCCGCCCACGAAAAGTTCACGATCAAGGCCGATGCCAGGCTGGGCGAGCTGCGCGAGACGGCTGCCGAGGGCCACCGCTTCCTCGTCGAGCACGTGCAGCAGTTCCGCATGCTCAGGAACCAGAACGCCAGCCCCATGGAGGCGATGCAGACGGCCGGGCTCTTCAGCGACGCCCTGCCGCTGGCCGAGCTGCTGAGCTCTGTCAAGCCGGCCGGCAAGATGCTCAAGACGGTGCTGCGTGAGATCATCAACATCCACAACGACTTTGTGGCCCGTCTGTCGCGCCTGCGCCGTGTGCAGCTGCAGGAGCAGCTCAAGACGACGTCGTTGCTGCAGGACAATGCATGGAAGGCGCTCGATGCCGAGCAGCTGCTCAACCACACCACGTTGAGCTACGAGGTGTCGCTGCTGCGCTTCCGCCCCGACAACCTCGTGTCTGCCACGGCCGAGGCGGACCTGCTGCCCCTCATCTTTTTGCACTCGATCGAGAAGGGCAAGGGCGAGGGCGCCGAAGAGCTCGTGACCGTGGCGCAGTTTGATTTCAAGCGCATCGAGGCGTCGATCGTCAGCCGCTTCCTGTCCAACCGCCCCTCGATCAGCGTCAAGAGCATTGGCGAGCTGTTTGCCGAGGAGTCGGCCGCTCGTGCCTATGCCAGCAACCTCCAGGCCCTGGCCGAGTGGTCCGAGCCTGTTTCCTTTGGTATATCATTACATTGGATAAATAAAAAAACTGAAAAGATTATTTTGGTGCAGCCACGCTCCAGAAGATCCTCGAGGAGATCCAGCGCGAACAGCTGCTGTCCGTGTCTGTGCGCCGCCTGGCCGCCAACGCCCGCTTCCTGATCACTGGCGGACTCCCCAAGGACCAGTCGATCGAGTGGTTTGAGGACCAGGTGCTCGTGCTGCCGCCCAACGAGCGTCTGCCCAGCGAGACGGCGCGCAAGGAGCTCAAGATCCACCACGTGAGCACACTGTGGCAGTTCCTCGACATCCAGCGCCTGGCCTTGCTGCAGCAGCGTGACGAGTCGGGCCTCGAGTTTGTGCCGCCTGAATTCTGCGTGGACCTGCCCGAGGCCGTTGAGCCCGAGGTCAAGCGGCGCATGCAGGCCATCGACATTTACCGCGTGCTGGTCGACCTGCACCGTCTGCTCAACGACAAGATTGCCAACGCAGGCGAGTCGGAGACGCAGGAGCTGGACGTCAACGTGCTCCTCAGCCAGTGGGTCGAGTCGCTCCAGATCCTCGGCGACCTCGCGCAGATGCAGCACATTGTCGCCGTGTTCCGCGTGGCGTGTGGCGTGCTCATGCGCAACGCCCAGGCGTCCGACTGACGAACCATAACCACAAAAAGTGTATAAAAAAAGGCACACTTAACTCTTTCTTCTTTCCTGCTTCTAGATTCTTTCTTTCTTTTTGCGCATACATAAAAATCAAACATACTATGAGCAGAGACAAGGATCGTTATATTAGAGGAGGAAGAGCGACAGGGCCGTGTTGGAGCCGTCGAGCGAGGCCATGGCCTGGGCAATCTTCTCCCTGGGAACGACCCTCACGGCCATCTTCTTGCCCTTTTTGCCGGTGGCCGTTGCACCGGCCGCACTCTTCTTGCTGACCATGGGCGTGCCGCTGACGGCAACGACGGGCGTCGTGTTCTCGTCCACGTGTTCTGGTACCTCTGGCTGTGTCTTGGCCGTTACTGCCGTTGTTGCGGGTGCGTGGCGAACCCGTTGCCAAAGGTAATCCTCGCGGACGTACATGACCCGCTTGGCCTGTCCGCTCTTTTTGCTGCTGTTGCTGCTGCCGTCCATTATAGGCTCGTGTGCGTGGGTGGGCGGTGGGTGG
>Ga0302234_10001869_pt1 | contig 14061 bp, 6 predicted proteins | sample II_Palsa_N3_2_FD_193576 | JGI IMG/M metagenome (GOLD analysis project Ga0302234, IMG submission 193576) | Peat permafrost microbial communities from Stordalen Mire near Abisko, Sweden - II_Palsa_N3_2 | ecosystem: Environmental > Terrestrial > Soil > Palsa > Peat permafrost | place: Sweden... | reverse complement strand
AAGGCAAGACGTACCCGCTAGCAAAGATCGAAGTGTCGTCGGAATCGCATCCGTTCTACACCGGTAACCAAAAGATCATGGACACGGCCGGCCGCGTCGAGAAGTTCAACAAGAAGTTCGCAGCATTTTCGGCAAAGAAGTAATTAGTCGAGAAAACAGCCGAGGCTGGATTCGAAGAAAGGCAGCGAAAGCTGCCTTTTTTTCGTCTGTGCCCCGCTCTCTGGCCCAGTCTCTGGTCCCCGCCTCTGAACCTTGCGTCGGGGCAATCTGGAGCCAATCGGGCAAACTCGCCCGGTCATTCCCCTTCGCCGACAAGCACCGCAATGACGCGCGCGACGCCGCCCGTCTACAATGCCGGATTCGGTAAAAATCGCACGACCCGCCAAGGCACAAGATTCGCGTGTCATGCACGACCCAAGCGCCGCCGCATTGCTCAATCAGCGCTCCATCAGTGTTGTTCCCTCGCCCAAACGCATGCGAAATGTCGTCCGTCTGACCGCCTCCGCCACCAGCGCCCTGCCGCGCTGGCTGCTGCTCGCCATTTGTATCGTCTACGCGTCGTTCGGACTGTTCGGGCGGGATCCGTGGAAAAACGAGGACGCAGCGGGCTTCGGCGTGATGTGGACCATGGCCAACGGCAGCGTGAAAGACTGGCTGCTGCCGAATCTGGTAGGTAAGGCGCTTACTGGCGACGGCCCGTTCATGTACTGGTTCGGCGCGGGTTTTATCCGCCTGCTGAGCCCGTGGGTCGATGCAAGCAATGCATCGCGCGTAGTCACCGGATTGCTGTTTTGTATCGCCTGCGCGTTCGTCTGGTACACGGCGTATTTACTGGGCCGGCGCGACGAGGCACAACCGTTCAAATACGCGTTTGGCGGCGAACCCGAGCCGCGCGACTACGGCCGCACGCTCGCAGACGGCGCGCTGCTGATCCTGCTTGCCTGCTTCGGCCTTGCCGAACGCGGCCACGAAACCACGCCCCAGCTTGCTCAGTTTGCCGGCACTGCCATGCTGGTCTACGGCCTCGTGCGTAGCTGCGACAAGCCGATCCAGGGCGCGCTGATCTGGGGCGCGGCAATCGGCTTCGTGGGTTTGTCGAGCAGTCCGGTGCTGGTACTGGCACTGCTGATCTGCACGCTCGCCATGACCGTGATCGTGCGCGAAGTGCGGCCGTTCTATCTGGTCGTGCTCGGCGTGCCCGTCGCAGTGATCATGATCGGCGCGTGGGTATGGCCGGTGCTGCACTTCTACCCGGACGACGGCGAGTGGTGGCTGCGCCAATGGTGGCGTAACAGCTTCGACTCGTTTTCCGGTTCGCCGATCCAGGCACTCTCCTACGCCCTCAAGAACCTGCCGCTCTTCACATGGCCGGCGTGGCCGCTTGCCATCTGGACCTTTGTGAGCTGGAGCGGACTGCGCCGCTCGCCGCATGTGGCTGTGCCGTTATCGGTGATCGGGCCGCTGCTCGTGTTGGTGGTCCTGCAAAGTCATCAGTCGAACCGCCTTTTCATGCTGTTGCTGCCGCCGTTGTCCGTGCTGGCCACGTTCGCGCTGCCCACGCTCAAGCGCGGGGCGATCAACGCGATCGACTGGTTCGCGATGTTGAGTTTCACGCTGCTCGCCACGTTCGTCTGGCTTGTCTGGACTGCGGGCCTGTTCGGTTTCCCCGCGCCGCTCGCGCGCAATCTCTCGCGTCTCGCGCCTGGTTTCCAGCCCGAATTCAAGATCCTGTCGTTCGTGTGTGCGGTTGCCGTGACGATATGCTGGTTTTCGCTCGCGCGCTGGCGTCTCGCGCGTCATCCGAAGGTGTTGTGGCGCAGTGTCGTGCTGTCGAGCGCCGGCACCACGCTGATGTGGGTCCTGCTGATGACGCTGTGGCTGCCGGTGGTGAACTACAGCCGGACGTATCGCGACGTGGCGGAGCAGATTGCCGATCATCTGCCCCCCGATTACACCTGCATTTCCCCGGTGCGTCTGGGTGATGCGCAAATTGCGACCTTCGCCTATTTCGGCGGCATGCATTTCGCCTTCGATGAAGACTGCGACGTGATCCTGCGCCAGGACACGCAGGATTACGGCGAACCATCGTCGATCTCGGCGTTCGAGTGGAAGCTCGTATGGGAAGGCCGGCGCGTGGCCGACCGGGATGAGCGGTTCCGGTTGTATGTGCGCATCGAGCGGCCGGTACCGCCGGTCAAACGGCCGCGACCGAAGTCGTTGCATCGCGGAAGCGACTGACCATGTGGCCGGATGTCCGCAAGATCGTGGCCCTGGCGTGGCCGGTGCTGATCGGCCAGTTGGCGATCATCGCGTTCGGCGTGATCGATACAGCCATGGTCGGCCGATATTCCGCCACGGATCTGGCCGCGCTCGGCCTCGGTTCGTCGATCTACATCTCTGTTTATATCGGCTTGACCGGCATTTTGACGGCGTTGCAGCCCATCGCCGGACAATTGTTCGGTGCGCGGCGCGAAGCCGAGATTGGCGAGGAAGTCCGGCAGGCGCTATGGCTGGCGGCGGTGTTGTCGGTGATTGGCTTCGTCTGCCTGTATTTCCCGCAGCCTCTGCTGAGCATCGCCGATGCTCCCCCCGCCCTGCACGACCGCACCCTCGCCTATTTGCGCATCCTGTCGCTTGGACTGCCCGCGAGTCTCGCATTTCGTGTCTATAGCTCGCTCACGAACGCCGTCGGAAAACCGCGCCTGGTGATGTTTCTGCAAGTCGGTGCGCTGATGCTGAAAATCCCCCTCAACCTGTGGTTCATCTTCGGCGGTTTCGGCGTGCCGGCGCTGGGGGGGCCGGGCTGCGCCATCGCCAGCACGATGATCAACTGGCTGATCGCCATTGTCGGCATAACGGTGCTGGTGCGTGTCGAGTTCTTCCGGCCGTTCGGCGTGTTTTCGCGATTTTGCTGGCCCGTCTGGCGCCGTCAGAAAGCACTCCTCAAACTCGGCATTCCGATGGGGCTGTCCTATCTGATCGAGGTGACGTCATACACCTTCATGGCGCTATTCATCTCGCACTTTGGCACGACCACCCTGGCTGGACATCAGATCACCGGCAACATTGGCGCGGTGCTCTACATGACGCCGCTGTCCATTGGCGTGGCATCCGCGACCCTCGTCTCGCAAGCGCTCGGCGCGCAACGTTTCGATGCCGCCCGTTCGCTCGCCCGCCACGGCATTGCGTTGTCCTGCGGTATTGCATGCGTGTACGGTGCGGCGCTGTTTGCACTGCGGCCGTACTTGCTTGAGGCCTACACGCCTGACAGCCAGGTGATCGCGGCGGCCATGCCGTTGCTGGCCATTGTCGTGTTCTATCATTTCTTCGATGCCCTCCAGATCACCACAGCCTTCGTGCTGCGCGCCTACAAGGTGGCTGTCGTGCCCACAGTGATCTACGCGGTCGCGTTGTGGGGCATCGGGCTGGGCGGCGGGTACTTGCTCGGGTTCAACGTGGGCGGTTATGCGCCTGCGTGGCTGCAAGGCGCACGCGGGTTCTGGGTGGCGAACTCGGTGAGCCTGGGCGTCGCGGGCGTAGGGCTGTTTCTCTACTGGCGGCGGATCAGCACGCGCCACATTCCAGACGATCGCGTCCGCGCGGGGGCGGAGCCGGTCTAGGTTCAACCGTCACAACCGACACAACCGTGCACTCGATGCAATCAGTTCACACCATCTTGTCGCAAAATGAAAACAATTGGCAAGGATGACGTAACACTCCGGTAAAATCGCCAGCGTTTTGGCCACCCTGGAACGAGTGCGATGATCCGCGACATAAAAAAACAACGCTGGCCACTGGCGGTGCTTGCCGCTCTTTCCGTGCTCACCGTGGGCTTGCTCTGCGCCACGCATCGCGCCGACGCCGCCCGCACGCTGAGCGTGTCGCCACAGGGCAAGGTCACGCAGGTGCGCCAGGTGGTCGTCAAATTCGACGAAGCCATGATCGCGTTCGGAGACGCCGCAGCCAAAGCGCCGGCACAGGTACATTGCAGCGGGGGAGCATCGGCGGGTTCCGCTCATTGGATCGACGATAAAACCTGGGCCTTCGACTTCACGCAAGACCTCACGCCCGGTATGCGCTGTTCAGTCGCGATGGAAGACGGGCTCAAATCCAACGCGGGCAACGCGCTCACCGGTCCACGCCAGTTTCGCTTCGAAACCGGCGGCCCGTTTGTGACACAAGTCATGCCCGGCGGCGGCGAGATCGAAGAAAACCAGATCTTCGTGCTGCGCCTGAACGGCCCCGCTACAGAAGCGTCCGCGTTGCAGGACATCTGGTGCGAATCGAGCGGCTTGGGTAACCGGATTCCCGTCAAAACCGTCGACGCCAACGCACGCGCCGACCTCCTCAAACATTTCCGCCTCGAAAAAGACAGCGCACGCGTGCTCACGCTCGCCTGCCAGCAAACCCTGCCGTCCGCCACGAAGATGCAACTCGTGTACGGCGCGGGCGTAGCCGGCCCGAGCGGTCTCGCGAACGATGTGGAGAAGCGCTTCGACTTCGATGTTCGCGAGCCCTTTACCGCGAGCTTCTCCTGCGAACGTGAAAACGCCAAGGCGCCCTGCACGCCCTTGCGTCCGCTGAGCATTCGATTCAGCTCGCCGGTACCGCGAGCGGACGCTGAAAAAATCACCCTGCACGGCCCGGGCGGCAAGACCTCGCCGCAGTTCGATCCCGATGAAAAGGACAACGACATCACCAGCGTCCAGTTCGCGGCGCCGTTGCCGGAACACGCGGATTTATCGATAGAGCTGCCGGCTGGACTCAAGGATTCCAGTGGCCGCACGCTGTCGAACGCGGACCTCTTCCCGCTGAAGACATCGACGGCGCCCATGCCGCCGCTCGCCAAGTTTTCATCGTCGACATTCGGGATCATCGAGCGTTTCGCCGAGCCGAACATGCCCGCCATGTTGCCCGTCACGCTACGCCACGTGGAGGCCGACCTGAAGGTGAACGGGCTCAACGCCGGATCATCGAGCGTGACGAAACTGCGCGTGGATGCCGATACCGAGATCCGTCGATGGATGAAAACCGTCGATCGTTTCGACGGCTTTTCTATGTCCGTCGCGCAGATAAAACAGGAGATGCCGCAGGCGCTGAGCAACGGCATCAAGCCGGTCTACGCGCAGGGCAGCACGGCGAAAGATCCGCAAATCGATATCCGCTCGCTGTCGTTGCTGGCGAAACAGCCGGGCGTCGAAACCCTGAGCGTGCCGCAAGCTGATCCCAAGTCGATGCGGCCTTTTGAAGTGGTCGGCATTCCGCTTCCGAAACCCGGTTTCTATGTCGTCGAACTGGCATCGCCGGCGCTGGGTGCGTCGTTGCTCGGCAAACCGCAAGACATGTATGTACGCACCTCGGTGCTCGTCACCAACCTCGGCGTGCACTTCAAACAAGGCCGCGAAAACAGCATCGTCTGGGTGACCGCGCTCGATAGCGGCAAACCCGTGCCGAACGCGCAAGTGCGTGTCACGGACTGCAACGGCGATCAGGTCGCCGCTGCCAAAACCGATGTACATGGCATCGCGACGATCGGCAAACCGCTGGCATCGGCACGCGCTTGCGATGAAAACAGCATCGACGATTCCGGCTTTTTTGTCTCGGCGCGCGTCGACGATCCGAAGACCGGCCCGGACATGGCGTTCGTGCGGTCGGACTGGAATCGCGGGATTGAGTCGTGGCGCTTCAACGTTCCGACCGATATGAGCCGCGATCAGACCACGCGGGCCACGACCGTGTTCGACCGGACGTTGTTGCGGGCGGGCGAAACGGTATCGATGAAACATTTGATGCGCGAGGAAACGCTTAACGGTTTTACGTTCCCTTCGCATTTGCCGTCGCGCGTGACGATCCGTCATGAGGGCAGCGGCCAGACCTATCATCTGCCGCTCAAATGGGCAGCGGACCGCAGCGCCGATTCCACCTTCCCGATTCCGGCTGCTGCGAAGCTCGGCGAATACAGCGTGACGCTGGACGACGGCTCGACGAACTCGAACAGCGACAACGACAACGACAGCGATAACAGCGGCGACGATCAGAATTCCGCGCGACACATGAGTATCGAAACCGGCAATTTCCGCGTAGAGGAATTCCGCCTGCCGGTGTTCAAGGGATCGATAGGTATTCGCGATCAAAAGACCGGTGCGCTGGTGGCCGCGACCACGGCGCCGCTGGCGGTACAGATTGAATATGTGTCGGGCGGACCGGCGTCGAATCTGCCGGTGCAACTGTCGGCGTTGATGAAGGACACGTCGCCGGCTTTTGCTTCGCAGTTCGAATCGTTTAGCTTCGCGCCGTACAAGAAACCCGCCGATGACGGCGCCAGCGCGCCCGCAACCGAAGGTGAGGACGACAGCAGCAACGCGCAGGAAGACACGTCTACGGCCAAGCTCATCGCCGATAAAACCGCGCTGACACTCGATCGAAATGGCACGGGAACCCTCACGCTGAAGTCGCTGCCGACCGTGGAAGCGCCGAAGCAACTCGCGCTGGAAGCGACTTTTGCGGACCCCAATGGCGAGATCCAGACGCTGCGCGGCAGCGCCACCCTCTGGCCTGCGTCCGTTGCTGCCGGCATCAAGGCGGGTGATTGGGTGTCGGTCGGGAATGCGGTGCCAGTGCAGGCCCTCGCTGTCGACCTGCAAGGCAAGCCGCGAGCGGGCGTTGCCCTGGAAATCCGCGGTGTTGCACGGACCATGACGAGCTCGCGCAAGCGCATGGTCGGCGGTTTCTACGCCTACGATAACCACACGGAAACCAAGGACCTCGGCACGCTTTGCAGCGGCAAAAGCGACGACCACGGCCTGCTTTCCTGCGAGGCAAAACTGAAGGAAGCAGGCAACGTCGACCTGATTGCCATCGCCAAGGACGGTGATGGCCGGGTGGCGAACGCGACCACGTCGGTCTGGGTGACGCGCGAAGATCAACTCTGGTTCGGCGGCGAAAACACCGACCGGATCGACGTGCTGCCTGAAAAAACAAGCTACGAACCCGGCGAAACCGCCCGCTTCCAGGTACGCATGCCGTTCCGCTTCGCGACCGCGCTGGTGGCGGTGGAGCGCGAAGGTATCGTGGAAACGAAGGTCGTGGAACTCGATGGCAAGAATCCGACTGTCGAGCTGAAAGTGCAGGAGTCGTGGGGGCCGAACGTGTATGTCTCCGTGCTCGCGATCCGCGGGCGGATTCACGAGGTGCCGTGGTATTCGTTCTTCACGTGGGGCTGGAAAGCGCCGCTCGATTGGGTGCACGCGTTCTGGTACGAAGGGCGGCAATATGAAGCGCCTACCCCGCTGGTCGATTTGTCGAAGCCTGCGTTCCGTTACGGGCTCGGCGAGATCAAGGTGGGAACGGCCTCGCACAAGCTCGGCGTGACGGTAACAACAGATGCGAAATCTTACGCCGTGCGTTCGAAGGCGCATGTGAAAGTCCGCGTGACGCTGCCGGGCGGCAAGCCCGCGCCGGCGGGCACGCAAATCGCGCTCGCCGCCGTCGACGAAGCCCTGCTCGAACTGATGCCGAATCAAAGCTGGAACGTACTCGACGCCATGCTGCAACGGCGCGCGTATGGCGTGGAGACATCGACGGCGCAGATGGAGATCATCGGACGCCGTCACTTCGGGCGTAAAGCTGTGCCCGCGGGCGGTGGCGGCGGACATAGCGCGACGCGCGAACTGTTCGACACGCTGCTGCTCTGGAACCCGCGCGTGACGCTCGATGCGAACGGCGAAGCAACGGTGGATGTGCCGCTCAACGACGCGTTGACGAGCTTCCGTATTGTCGCAATCGGGGCGGTGGGCGCGGGTCAGTTCGGCACCGGCAGTGCATCGATACGCAGCACGCAGGATCTGCAATTGATCTCGGGCCTGCCGCCGCTCGTACGTGTAGGCGACCAGTTCCGCGCGTTGTTCACGCTGCGCAATACGACCGCACGCACGATGCAGGTCGTCGTCACGCCGCGTGTTCCCACGCTCGATCTCCCCGCACAAAACGTGACGTTGGCGCCGGATTCGTCGCAGGAGATCTCGTGGGACGTGAAGACGCCGGATGCCATCGGTATGGCTGCAACCGGCGCGTTGAACTGGGAAGTGAGCGCGGCGGAACAAGGCGGTCCGAAAGCCGCTGATGCCGTCAAACTCACCCAACGCGTGGTGGCCGCGATTCCTGTGACCGTGCAGCAAGCCACGATCACCCAGGTCGACGGCACGTTCGCGTTGCCTGTGGCGCCGCCGGAGACTGCGGTGGCATCGGCTGATGGACAGATTCGCGGCGGCATTGCCGTGACGTTGCAGCCGAAACTTGCCGATGGCCTGCCGGGCGTGCGACGCTGGTTCGAACGTTATCCGTATAGCTGCCTCGAGCAGCAAACGTCACGAGCGCTGGGTCTTGACGACCTCACGCAATGGCAGACGGTGATCGCGCGGATGCCCTCATACCTGGACAGCGACGGCCTCGCCAACTACTTCCCGCCTTCGGACGACTCGCGGCCTTACGGCAGTCCGGCGTTGTCGGCCTATCTGCTCGCGGTCAGCGATGAAGCATCGAAAGCGGATCCCCGCTTCGCGCTGCCCGACGACCTGCGCGACAAACTCGCGGCTGCGCTGACCAACTTCGTGGAAGGCAAGATCGAGCGGAAATTCTGGTCACCGCGGCAGGATCTGGACTTCGTGAAACTCTCGGCGATCGAAGCGTTGTCGCGCTATGGGCTGGCTACGCCGCGCATGCTCGGCTCGATCACCATCGCGCCGAATCAATGGCCGACGTCGGCGCTGCTCGATTACTACTCGATCCTTTCGCGTGTCGATGGCATCGCACAACGCGACGATCAGCGCGCTCAGGTCGAGCAGATTCTGCGGGCACGCCTGACGTATTCGGGCACGCGCCTCACCTTCTCCACCGCCGCCGACGACGACCTCTACTGGCTCATGACCGGCCCCGAATCGAACGCGGCACGCACCGCATTGCTCTTCGCCGATAACCCCGCGTGGAAGGACGAAATGCCGCGCCTGATTGGCGGTTTGCTCGCGTTGCAGACGAACGGCGCGTGGCAAACCACGACGTCGAACCTGTGGGGCAAGCTCGCCGTGCAGCGCTTCTCCAAGGTGTTCGAGAGCACGCCGGTGAGCGGTCAAACGCGCATTGCGCTGGGCACGACGGAGAAAGCCATCGCATGGAATGCGCCGCCCTCGCCTGCGAATCCACGCAACGTGACGTTGCCGTGGGCATCCGGCACGCTGAACCTGACGCAAGAAGGCAGCGGCAAACCCTGGGCGACCATCGAGAGCCTCGCGGCCGTCGCGTTGAAAGCGCCGTTCGCGGCGGGTTATCGGATCACAAAAACCATCACGCCGATCGATCCGGCGATCAAGGGCACGCTCTCGCGAGGTGACATCGTGCGTGTGCATCTCGACATCGATGCCCAAAGTGATATGACGTGGGTGGTCGTCAATGATCCGGTTCCGGCCGGTGCAACGATTCTCGGCTCGGGCCTTGGCCGCGATTCGGAAGTGGCGACCGAAGGCGAAAAGAGTCCGCAGGGCGCTTACCCGGCGTTTGTCGAGCGTGGTTTTGACGGGTATCGCGCGTATTACGACTATCTGCCGAAGGGGAAATTGCAGGTGGAATACACCGTCCGGCTGAACAACGCGGGCACGTTCGGGCTACCGCCTACGCGCGTGGAAGCGCTCTACGCGCCATCCGTATTCGGCGCAATCCCCAACGCAACGATGGTCGTTGCTCCACTGGCCGCGGCCAAATAACGCGATGAAACGCGCCGCCCTCGCCCTTGTCTGTTGCGTGCTTGCCAGCTCGGCGAATGCGCTGCCGACCTTCGACGAAGTGCGCTCGGGCTGGCGCAGTTCCGATTGGGTGCTGCTCGCCCGCAACGGCGAGCCGCTGCAGCGCACACGCATCGACACAACCGAGCGGCGCGGCGACTGGGTCGAGTTGCAGGATGTATCGCCGGCGTTGCGCGAAGCGATCGTCGTATCGGAGGACAAGCGGTTCTACGAGCACAGCGGCGTCGACTGGCGAGGAGCCGCAGCAGCGGCCTGGGCGAACCTGTGGAACACACGCACGCGCGGAGCGTCGACGGTGACCATGCAACTAACCGGTTTGATCGATGAAGATCGCCGGCCGGGACGCCGTTCAATCGGCGAGAAAGCGACGCAGACGGTCGGCGCGTTATGGCTCGATCACGCCTGGCGCAAGGACCAGATTCTCGAGGCGTATCTCAATCTCGTGCCGTTTCGCGGCGAGATCGTGGGTTTGTCGGCGTTGTCGCAGACTTTGTTCGGCAAACTTCCGTCCGGGCTGAACGAACGTGAAGCCGCACTCACCGCCGCGCTCGTGCGTGCGCCGAATGCGAATTACGCGAAGGTATCGGCGCGAACGTGCGGCATTTTGAGGGACATGAACCGGGCGCGGCCATCGGCGACGGATCCTTGCGCAAACCTCGACAGCTACGTGCAATTGACGCTCACGCGCACCGCGTCTGCCTCGCCGCGATCCTTGGATTACGACGCGCTCGCGCCGCACTTCGCGCGCCGTGTGGCCGGCGAAGTGCATCCCGCAGCGGGCGCGCGTGTCCAGTCCACGCTCGACGCCTCGCTGCAGCGCTTCGCCCGCGACTCGCTCGCGCGTACCTTGCTCGAACTCAACTCGCGCACCCATCAGCGCAACGTGCACGATGGCGCCGCGATCGTTATCGATAACCGCACCGGCGAGATTCTCGCGTGGGTCGGCTCGGCGGGAGGGTTATCGAACGCACCGGAAGTCGATGCCGTCGTCGCGTTACGCCAGGCTGGCTCGACGCTAAAGCCGTTCTTGTACGCTCAGGCTATCGACGAAAAACGTCTCACACCCGCGTCTTTACTCGATGACGCCCCGCTCGATCTCGCCACCGGCGGCGGCCTGTATATCCCGCAAAACTACGATCACGATTTCAAGGGTTGGGTGAGCATGCGCACGGCGCTGGGGTCGTCGCTGAACGTACCGGCCGTGCGCACGCTGGTAATGGTTACGCCGCATCGGTTCGCGAAAACACTGGTGTCGCTCGGCCTACCGCTCACGCAAGCCGGCGATTACTACGGCTTCAGTCTTGCACTCGGCAGCGCCGACGTGACGCTCGCGACGCTCACGAACGCGTACCGGACGCTCGCAAACGACGGTCTCACCGGGCCGGTGTCCGATGTGCTGGCGCATGCGCCCACCGCGCCCACCGCACCCGGCACGCGCGTTTTCAGCCCGCAAGCCAGTTTTATCGTGACGAACATCCTCGCCGATAACAACGCGCGCACGCGTACCTTCGGCTTCGACAGCGTCCTCGCCACGCGCTTTTTCAGCGCCGTGAAAACCGGCACGAGCAAGGACATGCGCGATAACTGGGCGGTCGGCTACACATCGCGTTATACGGTCGGCGTGTGGGTGGGCAATGCGGACGGCGCGCCGATGTGGGACGTCTCCGGCGTCACAGGCGCCGCGCCCGTGTGGGCCGCCTTGGTGAATTACCTGCACCGGCGTACACCCAGCCGGGCGCCGGTCGCGCCCCCGGGCGTGGTGCGCACGAAGATTGTTTATCAAAACGATATCGAACCGGCGCGCGACGACTGGTTCCTGAGCGGCACGCAAATGTCGCGTATCGCGTTGTCGGCGAATGCGGAAGGCGCAGCCGTGCGCAACGGCACCGCCCGCATCGCGTCGCCCACCGACGGCACTATTTTCGCGCTCGATCCCGATATTCCCGCTGCCCGCCAGCGGATCTGGTTCGAGAGCGCGCAAAGCGCACCGGCGGGCAGCGTGTGGCGGCTGGACGGCAACTTGGCCGCCCCGCCGACGCAAATGCCACGAATGGCATGGCTCCCGTGGCCGGGGCATCACACGCTGGAACTGGTCGACCGCCACGGCGTAGTGGTCGATTCCGTGAAATTCGAAGTACGCGGCGCGTTTGCGAAAATCAAGACAAAAGGTTAATAAGGATCAAACCCGAAAGATCAAACGCGAAGGATCAACCCCGAAGAATCAAATCCGGAAAAGCATCTATTCCGACAAGCTTATATCCGGAAAAGGTTAAATCTGAACCGACCCGCCCCATCCGCCATGAGTCTGGTGATAATCGCTAAACGGAATCGAAACCGGACAGGGGATTGGGTACAACCGGCAAAATAATAGCCGGTGATGTTGTAAAAAATAATCCCGCCCACACCGGACGGACCTCGCTGCCATTATCCTGACCCGCATTTTGTCCTATGCTTGTTGGACTTTCTGGCCAGGCTTCCAGTAAGGCCGGCATCGATTTCTCTTTTTATTTTTCAACCTGGAGCACTTGTCATGCTTAAAAAGCTGTTGATGCTGTGTCTGGCCCTTGCGTTGTCCATAGGCGCCGCGTTCGCGGCCGTCGACGTGAATACGGCGGATCAAACCTCGCTTGAAGCGGTAAAGGGGCTTGGGCCGGTGAAGTCGAAGGCGATCATCGACGAACGGACGAAGAATGGCCCGTTCAAGGATGCCGACGATCTCGCCAGCCGCGTGAAAGGACTCGGCACGAAGTCGGTGACGAATCTGGAGCAGGCCGGGCTGACGGTTGGCGGTTCATCCGCTCCGCCGACCGGGACGAAGGCCAGCAAGACGCCGGCTGTGACCAACGCAGGCACTGCGGCGCCGGCCAAATCGACGGTGAAGTCGTCCACGGCCGCAACCGCCGCTACGTCACCCGCCGCGACCACGGCCACGACGCCCGCGGTGACGCCGGCCGCGACGCCAGCAACAACCGCGGACGCGGCTTCCACCCCCAAGGGCAAGAAGGGTAAAAAAGCCAAGGCCAGCGCGGCAGCCAGTTCGAGTACGGCGACAACAGCGACGACAGCGACGACAGCAACGGCCGATGCTGCCTCGGGCGCGAGCGGCGCCAAGGCGTCGAAGAAGTCCAAGAAAAAGAAAGCCGCGAGCGACGCGGCAGCAACCTGAGGACGGCGACGCACTTCGGCGCTGAATCCCGAGCGTGGAACGGCCGCGTGGAATAGCCATCAACGCGCAGCTCGAATTCAAGCCGCCCAGATCGCCTTGCAGCAGAAACACACCGGCCGTCCTTAACGGGACGGCATGTTTTCCGTCCGGCACAGGCAAACCAGCATGACGCCGGACGGCATCTAACCAGCATCGTTTTCAAGTGAGACAGCCATGAGCCTACTCGATACCCTCGCCTCTTCTTTCGGCAATTCGTCTCAAGGTGGCGGCGCACAGTCCGGCCTAGTCGCCATTGCGATGGAGTTCGTCAACAACCAGCCCGGCGGCCTGAACGGCTTGATTCAGCGTTTCCATGAAAATGGCGCGGGCGACATCGTCTCGTCGTGGGTTGGCAACGGCGAAAACAAGCCGATCAGCTCGGACACCGTGACCAACGTGCTCGGTTCGGACGCGGTCAGCCAGATGGCGCAGAAAGCTGGCTTGTCCGGCGACCAGGTGTCCGGCATTTTGGCTTCAGTGTTGCCGCATCTCGTGAACCACGCGACGCCGGACGGCCAAGTGCCGGCGAACGGCCAGCTGGACGTGAGTAGCTTGCTGGGTTCGCTTGGCGGCCTTGGCGGTCTGGCAGGTTTGTTCGGCAAGAGCGAAGAACCGAAGGCGTAAGCGTTTTTGCCTAGGTTTTAGGCAAGTTGCAAAAGGGGCAACGGAGTGATCCGTTGCCCCTTTTTGTTTGCAGGACGAGCCTTGACGGTCGGGCTTTTATCGCCCGGCTCGTAGACTTTGGTTCAATATTTATAGCCTTGGCGAGCCAGGAGTTTCCAGCCCTTGCCGGCCTTCTGCCAGACCATCAGTTGATCCAGTTCCACGTCGCTCTTCTTGCCACCGCTTTCAACTGTCGTGGAAAAATGATCCCGAACAATGGCGTTGTTGCCCGCTAGCATCGTGCTCGCCTTTGTCAGGTCGATGCGCAGGTAGTGCGTCTGGCCGCTGGTGATCGTATCGATATAAACCTGCTGATTCTGGACCGCACCGTTTGAGTGACCATAGCTCAAGGCGCTGGTGGTGAGTGCCTTCAGTTCGTCGCCGTTGGCAGAAATCATG
>Ga0302234_10001866_pt1 | contig 14081 bp, 14 predicted proteins | sample II_Palsa_N3_2_FD_193576 | JGI IMG/M metagenome (GOLD analysis project Ga0302234, IMG submission 193576) | Peat permafrost microbial communities from Stordalen Mire near Abisko, Sweden - II_Palsa_N3_2 | ecosystem: Environmental > Terrestrial > Soil > Palsa > Peat permafrost | place: Sweden... | reverse complement strand
TTTTCAAGACCGTACGACCGAACATCGTACAGTCGATCCGCGCGTTTCGCGTGCAGGATCTCGCTGACGAAGCCAACCAGCTTGGCCAGCACTTTCTGTATGCGCATTGCGCGAATGCGCAATCGAAACAGGAAGTCCTCGAAACGATTGCGACCTCATTTCTGTTTCCGAAACATTTCGGCAAAAATTACGACGCTCTCTACGATTGCCTGACCGACCTGGTAGCCAAGGCGGGGACGCAACCGGGCTTTGTAATCGTGCTCGAGGCGCTGCCGGTGGCGCAGAAATTTGACAAGGAAGGCCGTGAGACGCTGCTCGACGTGTTCCGCGAAGCGGCGGAATTCTGGGCCGAGCGCAAAGTGGCATTCCGGGTGTTTTATTCGTTCGCCTGAACGGACTCAATACACTCCATCCGCCTAGTTGAACAAAGCAAAGGCCCGCCAATTGGCGGGCCTTTGCTTTGGGCGTCAGTTCGATGGGCTTACCATCCGCCCCAGCGCGCCGCCAGTGCGGCCAGCACCGCGATTCCTGCGGTTTCGGTACGCAACACGCGTGGTCCGAGGCCAACTGCGGTGAAACCGTGATCGGTTGCGGCGGCTTCTTCTGCGGCCGAAAAACCGCCTTCCGGTCCGATCAGCAAGGTAACGCGCCCGTGCGGCGGCGTGGCCGGGAGGGCCGTAAAGCTGATGCTCGCGCGCGGCGACAACAGCAGGCGCAATTCCCCTTCTTCAGGCGCACGCGGCAAGACGCCAAGCCAGGTGGCGATTTCCCGTACCGGCGCGACTTCGGGCAAGCGGTTGCGACCGCACTGTTCACAGGACGAGCGCACGATGCCTTGCCAGTGCACGTGGCGCCGTTGCGCCCGTTCGCCTGACAGGCGCACCACGCTGCGCGTGGTGGTGAGCGGCACGAAGCTGGAGGCGCCCAGTTCCACGGCTTTTTCGATCAGCCAGTCCATCTTGTCGCCGCCAGCGATGCCTTGCGCGAGCGTCAGGTGATAGGGCGGTTCCACCTCGATGTCGCGGAATTCGCGAATCCTGACGGTGGCCGAGCGGCGTTCTACTTCGACGAGTTCGGCGCTGTATTCGCCGCCTTCGCCGTTGAAAAGTACGATCGAGTCGCCTGGCTGCAGACGCAGGACCAGGATGTGCCGCGTGACGTCATCGGGAAGCTGCATGATGTCGTCTGGCTTGAGGGCCCTTCCGACGAAGAAGCGAGGCATCAGGAAAATACTCATTGGTTCACGAAAGGTGGCGAGCGAGCGCCCAGCGGTAGCCGTCGAGGTCTTCGACCTGCGCAAAACGGTCACCCCAGAACTGATCCTGTGGCTCGCTCAGCGATTTCGCGCCGGCCGCAAGCGCCCGCGCATAAACCGCGTCGACATCGTCGACATAAATATAAAACGATTGCGGTGCAATCGCGCCGGCGCTTTTGGGTGTCTTCGCCGTCGAGCCGAACGCGCCTTCAGGCGCAAACATCACGATCAACTGGCCTTGATAGACCATTTCGACATGCATGACGACACCGTCGTCCTGGACGCTGTCGCGCACTTCGAAGCCAAAGGCCGCTTCGAAGAACGCAATCGCAGCCCGTGCGTCGTGAACTGTCAGATAGGGGGTCAACCAGGGCACACCGGCTGGGCGGGAGGTGGTCATGGAGTTCTCCGGATCTAGGTCAGCGGGGTGAGTGCAGCGCAGCCAGGGGCCGGCGCACAAGACCTCCGCGCCGACCAAACCGCACATTCTGCCGCCGCGTTACCGTGATGGCTTTAAGAATTGACTTAGTTTATCGCGCACCACGCGAGATGCCGAGAAGAGTCCGGCATGCGTGTCGGCGTCGTACCAGGCGAGACCGGTGATTTGCCGGGCCGCAAAGCGCTCGGTGAGATCGGCTGGCGTGAGCGCGGCGGGGTCGAGTGTGTCGCTCGCGGTGGCCATCAGCCATAGCGAGCCGTACAGCGGCACGTACGCGCCCATCGTGCGCACCACCGCGAAGGAGGAACGCAGGCCGTCGAGTAGCGCGGCCGCTCGTGCGCCGTGGAAATACGGCGCGCCGAGGTGCAGCGACAAGGCCGCAACCGGGCTCATCGCACGCTTGAGCTGCGCGTAGAACGCGGGCGTGTAGAGGCTCGCAGCCGGGGAGTCCGGCGGCGTCAGGTCGAAGACGACCAGGTCGAACTGCTCCTGCGCAGCCGCGACGAAATCGGCGGCATCGCCGATCACCAGTTCCACGCGCGGATCGTCGAAGGCGCCGCCATGCACCTGCGGCAGGTATTCGCGGGTAAGGCGCACGACCTCGGCATCCAGCTCGGCTACTACGATCCGAGTGATGTCCGGATGCCGAAGCAGTTGCCGCGCTGCGCCGCCGTCGCCGCCGCCCAGTACGAGTGCGGTACGCGGCGCGGGATGCGCCAGCGCGTTCGGATGGACCATGCATTCGTGATAGATGAACTCGTCGCCGACGGAGGCCATCGGACGGCCATCCAGCGTGAAGAGCCGCCCGAGGTGCGGGGTGTCCCAGACCTCGATCAGTTGATGCGGCGAGGCGACACTTGCGAGGCGCCGCGCGTTCGGGAAGCCGTACAGGACGTACGGGGTCGGCTGGAAAAGCAGCGGAGCGCTCAAGGTGGGCGGCGCGCAGGCGGCGCGATCGGTTGGCGATGCTCGGATTATAAAGTCGAAGCGGGGCCTGAATGGGCCGCCGTCGCAACGAGGCTGCAAACCACCGACCCATGCGGTTGCCAGCCGGAAAGGCCACAACCATCTGTTAGAATGTCACGCTTTGCAGCCTTGTCCGTTTGCTCTGCCCGTATCGCGTCTCCCGGCGCCGCACCGTGCGCCGTAGCAGACTGGCCGCCGAGCTTCCGGACCGCCGCCCGCGCCCCGCTTTTTGGACTCGTTCTCCGGACTCGACATGACGACCCCGTCTCCCGCCCCCACCTCCCTGATGGCCAACGCAATCCGCGCGCTGGCTATGGATGCTGTTCAACAAGCGAATTCCGGCCACCCCGGCATGCCGATGGGCATGGCCGAGATCGGCGTCGCGCTGTGGTCGCGCCATCTGCGCCACAACCCGAAGAACCCGCAATGGGCCGATCGCGACCGCTTCGTGCTGTCGAACGGCCATGGCTCGATGCTGCTGTATTCGCTGCTGCATCTGACCGGCTACGATCTGCCGATCGAAGAGTTGAAGAACTTCCGGCAAATGCATTCGAAGACGCCGGGCCACCCGGAATACGGCATCACGGCCGGCGTCGAGACGACCACCGGCCCGCTCGGTCAGGGTCTGGCCAATGCAGTCGGCATGGCACTCGCCGAATCGCTGCTGGCAACGGAATTCAACAAGCCGGATGCGAAGATCGTCGATCACCACACGTACGTGTTCGTCGGTGACGGCTGCCTGATGGAAGGCATCTCGCATGAAGCCTGCTCGCTGGCGGGCGTGCTGAAGCTGAACAAGCTGATCGCGTTCTATGACGACAACGGCATCTCGATCGACGGCGAAGTGGTGCACTGGTTCCACGACGACACGCCGAAGCGCTTCGAGGCGTATGGCTGGAATGTGGTCCCGAACGTGGTCGGCCACGACGTCGACGCGGTGGACGCGGCGATCAAGCAAGCGAAGCTGTCGGACAAACCCACGCTCATCTGCTGCAAGACGGTGATCGGTGAAGGCGCACCGACCAAGGCCGGCAGCCACGATTCGCACGGCGCGCCGCTCGGCGAGAAGGAAATCGCGGGCGCGCGTGAAAAGCTCGGCTGGAAGTGGGAGCCGTTCGTGATCCCGTCCGAAGTCTACGCAGCATGGGATGCGAAGGAAGCCGGCGCTCAGAACGAATCCGAGTGGAACAAGGCGTTCGCTGCTTACCAGACCAAGTATCCGCAGGAAGCCGCTGAATTCACCCGCCGTATGGCCAAGCAACTGCCGGCCGATTGGGCGCAGAAGGCTCAAGCCATCATCGCTGGCGCGAACGAGCGCGGGGAAACTATCGCCACGCGTAAGGCATCGCAGCAGGCCATCGAAGGCCTGTCCACCGTTTTGCCTGAACTGCTCGGCGGCTCGGCCGACCTGACCGGTTCGAACCTCACTAACTGGAAGGCCGCCAAGCCGGTGCGCGTCAACGCGGAAGGCCGCGCAGCCGGTAATTACGTCAACTACGGCGTGCGCGAATTCGGCATGAGCGCGGCGATCAACGGTATCGCGGTGCATGGCGGCTTCAAGGCGTTCGGGGGCACGTTCCTGACGTTCTCCGACTACAGCCGCAACGCGCTGCGCGTCGCTGCGCTGATGAAGGCTCCGTCGATCTTCGTGTTCACGCACGACTCGATCGGTCTCGGCGAAGACGGCCCGACCCACCAGTCCATCGAACACGTCGCCAGCCTGCGTCTGATTCCGCATCTGCAAGTCTGGCGTCCGGCCGACACCGTTGAAACAGCGGTGGCGTGGACTCAGGCGGTGGAACATCATGGCCCGTCGGTGCTGATCTTCAGCCGTCAGAACCTGCTGTTCTCGGAACGCACGGATGCGCAGATCGCTAACGTCGCCAAGGGCGGCTATGTGCTGCGCGACTGGAACGACGAGATCGTCGCGCGCAAGATCATCCTGATAGCGACCGGCTCGGAAGTCGAACTGGCGCTGAAGGCGGTCGAGCCGCTGGCGCGCGAAGGGATTGCTGCACGCGTGGTGTCGATGCCCGCTACCACGGTGTTCGACCAGCAGGACGCTGAGTACCGCGAACGCGTGCTGCCGAAGGGCGTGCGCCGCGTGGCGATCGAAGCCGGCGTGACGGATTTCTGGCGCAAGTACGTGGGTCTGGAAGGCGGCGTGGTCGGGATCGACACGTTCGGCGAATCGGCCCCGGCTGGCGTGCTGTTCAAGCATTTCGGCTTCACCGTCGAGAACGTTGTAGCGACGGCTAAAGCCGCACTCGGCTGATTGGTGTCCGGTTCCGCCGCGTGCGCCCCACGCCCGGCGGGACCTGATCCAGCAGAGCCAAACATGGACGTATTTTTTCAGCCATCAGGAGATAGACCATGACGATTCGCGTCGCAATCAACGGCTACGGCCGGATCGGCCGCAACACGCTGCGCGCCTTCTATGAAAACGGCAAGAAGCACGACATCCAGATCGTCGCCATCAACGACCTGGGCGATGCCAACACCAACGCCCACCTGACGCAGTACGACACGGCCCACGGCAAGTTCCCGGGCGAAGTGTCGGTTGACGGCGACTACCTCGTCGTCAACGGCGACCGCATCCGCGTGCTGGCGATCCGTAACCCGGCCGAACTGCCGTGGGGCGAGCTGAACGTCGACGTCGTGATGGAGTGCACGGGCTTTTTCACGACCAAGGAAAAGGCCAGCGCGCACATCAAGGGCGGCGCCAAGAAGGTCATCATCTCGGCACCGGGCGGTAAGGATGTCGACGCAACGATTGTCTACGGCGTGAACCACAAGGTGCTGAAGGCATCGGACACGGTGATCTCGAACGCATCGTGCACGACCAACTGCCTGGCACCGCTGGTCAAGCCGCTGAACGACAAGATCGGTCTGGAAAACGGTCTGATGACCACGATCCACGCCTACACGAACGACCAGGTTCTGACGGACGTGTATCACGAAGACCTGCGCCGTGCGCGCTCGGCCACGCACAGCCAGATCCCGACGAAGACGGGCGCGGCATCGGCTGTCGGCCTTGTGCTGCCGGAACTGAACGGCAAGTTGGACGGCTATGCGATTCGCGTCCCGACCATCAACGTGTCGATCGTCGACCTGTCGTTCATCGCCAAGCGCGACACGACGGTGGATGAAGTCAACGCGATCATGAAGGAAGCATCGGAAGGCGAGCTGAAGGGCATCCTCGGCTACAACAAGGCGCCGCTGGTGTCGATCGACTTCAACCATAACCCGGCTTCGTCGACCTTCGACTCGACGCTGACCAAGGTGTCGGGCCGTCTGGTGAAAGTGTCGAGCTGGTACGACAACGAGTGGGGTTTCTCGAACCGCATGCTGGATACGGCTGTGGCACTCGCGAACGCGAAGTAAGCTGGACTGCGGCGCGCTTCAAGTGCCTCATGTGCCTCACGTGCTTTAGGCGCTGCATTCGCAGATAGAAAAGCCGCTCTTCGGAGCGGCTTTTTTTTACGCGTGCGTTCAGCACTTAGCTCAGCGTCTGCGTCTGCGCGTTGATCGTTGTCTTTACGCTTTCGGCACCGGAAAATACACACCTGCGCGCTGCGCGGCATTGGTGATGTGCGTCTCGATCGCTTTGCCTGCCGCCGCGGAATCGCGTGTCTTGAGCGGGTCGAGAATCGTGCGATGCTCGTGATAGGTCGACAGCACCAGCTCACGCCTGAAGAACGGCATGCGCTGGCTCTCCTTCATGATGTCCGAACTGCTGCGCAGGATCGATTCGATCGCCGCATTGCCGGCAATGCTCACGATGCGCATGTGAAAGTCGAAGTCGAGCCGCGCTGCCTCATCCAGCTCGTTGCAGGCCAGTGCGCCGTGCATGGCGTCGATGTTCTGCTCGAACCACGCGATATCCGCGTCGCTGATCGCGAGCGCCGCCATGCGCGCGACGAAGCCTTCCAGGGCAAAACGCATCTGGTACGTATCCGGCAGCGAGGACTGCTCCGCGAAACGCCACGGGTTGGCAGCGGACGCCTGCGCGCTCTGCACATACACGCCCTTACCGGGACGGATCATCAGCAGGCCGAGCGCCTCGAGCGTGGATAGCGCTTCACGCAACGAAGCGCGGCTGATGGCCAGTTCTTCGGAGAGCTGACGTTGCGCGGGCAACAGACTCCCCACCGGATACACGCCTTCTTCGATCCGTTCGCGGATCGTAGCGATGGCTGAATCGGTGACGGTATGCGGAACGTTTTTCATGATCCTCGGCGATCGCGTGGTCTGACCGGCATTGTAATCCGCGGCTTCCGTGACTGCACCGCGTAATTAATCCTCTGACAAGAAAACGTCGATCCGCCTAGGATTGAGGCGGGTAAACACTGTTAATTTCCGCCTTGACGTCACTATATCGGCTTCCTACTATTCGCCATAATAGTACTGGTCCGACCAGTATGAACAGATGGAGTCCTTAACCGGGAGAAAGGCCGTGTTGAAGTTTTTCAATTCGCTGTTTGGCCGGGTGGTGATCGCTCTAGTGGCGGGCATTGTGATCGGCGCGCTGTTTCCGCATTTCGCTCAATCGTTGCGCCCGCTCGGCGACGGTTTTCTGAAGCTGATCAAGATGGTGATCGGTCCGATCGTGTTCTGCGTGGTGGTGAGCGGCATGGCGCACGCGGGCGATCTGAAGAAAGTGGGGCGAGTCGGCCTGAAGGCGGTGGTCTACTTCGAGTTCATGACCACGATCGCGCTTGTGATCGGTGCGGTGCTGGCGTACGCCACGAAGCCCGGCGTCGGCATGAACATCAATCTGCATTCGCTCGATGCCGCGTCGCTCACGACCTACACCGAGCACACCAAAGATCTCAAGGACACCGCAGGATTCCTGCTGAAAATCATCCCTGACACAGCCATCAACGCGTTCGCGACCGGCGACATCCTGCAGATCCTGGTTTTCTCCGTGCTGTTCGGCTCGGCTCTGTCACTGCTCGGGGGTAAGGCCCAGAAGGTGAGCAGCCTGATTGATGAGCTATCCCAGGTGTTCTTCCGCGTGATGGGCTTCATCATCAAGCTGGCGCCGCTCGGCGTGCTCGGCGCGATTGCCTTTACCACCGGCACATACGGCATCGCCTCGCTAGAGCAACTGGGACTGCTGGTCGTCGTGTTTTACGCGAGTTGCATTGTGTTCGTCGCGGGCGTGCTTGGCATCGTGATGCGGTTGGCGGGCTTCAGCGTCTTCAAGCTGATCCGCTATCTGCGCGAGGAGATGTCGATCGTGCTCGGCACCGCATCCTCCGACGCCGTGTTGCCGCAAATAATGCGCAAGCTCGAATTCATGGGCGTGAAGGATTCGACGGTCGGCCTCGTGATTCCCACCGGCTACTCATTCAATCTGGACGGCTTCTCGATCTACCTGACGCTCGCGGTGATCTTCATCGCGCAGGCCACCAACACCCCGCTGTCGCTGCACGATCTGATCGTGGTGGTGCTGGTGTCGCTGGTGACGTCGAAGGGCGCGCATGGCATCCCGGGTTCGGCGATCGTGATTCTGGCGGCGACCCTCTCCGCGATTCCTGCGATTCCCGTGCTCGGTCTGGTGCTGATTCTGCCGGTGGACTGGTTCATCGGGATTGCCCGCGCACTCACCAACCTGATCGGCAACTGCGTTGCCACGGTTGTGGTGGCCGTCTGGGAAAACGACATCGACAAAGCGCGCGCCCGCCGTGTGTTGAACCGTGACGCAGCCTATCTCTACGTCCCGGCCGGCGAAGAAACGGAGGCCGCGCCGGTGTCCGGCGATCCGGCACACGCCGTCTGATCCAGCGTACAACGGCAACAGCAGGCGCACCTCGTCCGGCGGGCACCGAGCCCACAAGCAGAAGCAGCGCCCGCCGACCTTCCCCTTCCTATTGATTGAGATTGACCGAGACCATGGCTACTCCGATCCTCGACCCCAACGCTCCCGCCTTCACGCGCCGCTACATGAATCTGGCCGACCCGCGCCTCGGTGCGAAGGCGCTCTTCGCCAGCGACGAATTCTTCGCGCCGAAAGAACGCATGCTCGATCCGCAACCGGCGGTGTTCATTCCTGGCAAGTATGACGATCACGGTAAATGGATGGACGGTTGGGAAACCCGCCGCAAGCGCACCACGGGACACGATTACTGTGTGGTTCGACTGGCGCGGGCAGGTGTGATTCATGGCGTCGATCTGGACACGAGCCATTTCACCGGCAATTTTCCGCCGGCCGCATCGATCGAGGGCTGCTATGCGGATGGCGAGATTCCGCCGGACAACGCCGAGTGGCACGTGGTCGTGCCGGCCATGACGCTGCAAGGCAATCAACACCATTACGTGGCCGTCGACGACGCGCGCGCCTTCACCCATCTGCGCGTGAATCTGTATCCAGACGGCGGCCTGGCGCGTCTGCGAGTGTACGGACAGCCGAAGCGCGATTGGGAGCGCGTCGAGCGCGGCAGCCTGATCGATCTGGCTGCCATCGAAAATGGCGCTTACCTTGTGGCCGCCAACAACCAGCATTTCGGACCGGCCTCGCAAATGCTGATGCCGGGACGCGGCGTCAACATGGGAGATGGCTGGGAAACACGCCGCCGCCGCGAACCGGGTAACGACTGGGCGATCGTCGCGTTGGCGCGGCCCGGCGTGATTCGCAAGGTCGAAGTCGATACCGCCTACTTCAAGGGCAATTTCCCCGACCGCTGCTCGCTGCAAGCCGCGAGCGTGACCGGTGGCACGGACGAGTCGCTCGTCACGCAGGCGATGTTCTGGCCTGTGCTGATGGGCGAGCAGAAGCTGCAGATGGACCACGTGCATCCGTTCGAGGCGGAGTTGGCCTCGCTCGGGCCGGTTACGCATGTGCGTTTCAATATCTTTCCGGACGGTGGCGTATCGCGCCTGCGTCTGTGGGGCGAACTGGCGTAAGCGGAACATGGGAGGATATCGGGCTATGAAGACGCTGCAGATGGAACGCCTGACACGTGCCGCGTTCGCCCCATTCGGCGAGGTGATCGAACTGGAAGGCGCACGCCACTTCCCGATCAACGGTGGCACAACCGAGCGCTACCACGATCTTGCCGGGGTCGACGTCGGCGAGCAGGGCGGCCGGCCGTTGATCAATCTGTTTCGCGCCCAACCGCGTGCGCTGCCGGTCGAGATTGCGATGATGGAGCGGCATCCACTCGGCAGCCAGGCTTTCCTTCCGCTTGCGGGGGCGAGCTACCTGATCGTGGTCGCGCCGGCAGGCGAGTTTGATCCGGCGCAGATGCGCGCGTTCTGGACCGAGGGCTGGCAGGGTGTCAACTATGCAAAAGGGGTCTGGCACCACCCCTTGCTTGCGCTCGAGCGTGTCAGCGATTTCGTGGTCGTGGATCGAGGCGGCGACCAGCCGAATTGCGACGAGCTTGCGCTGGCTGAACCTTGGCGGCTAGTGCGTTAGCTGGCGCAGGGTGACATCTGCCTCGACCCTGTAGACGCCATTGCTTACCGCCGCTGCGCGCCGCCCCCGGTGGCCGTTACGGGCCGTTACGCACGCTGAACGGGCTAGCACGTATTGGGAGCGCGCGCAGTACGTCAAGCTCTCCGCGCAGCAAGCCCTGGACACAAAAAACCCGGTCGACTTTCGACGACCGGGTTTCCTTTTATTACTTGCCGCGCTTGCATGCCGTCAGGCACGCGGCCATAGTGCGCGTCAATGCTTGCGGTGCGGGCAGTTTTCTTTGGTGCAGGCGCCGTACAACGCCAATGCATGTTCCTGCAGCTTGAAACCGCGCTCTTTCGCGATTGCTTGCTGACGGCTTTCGATTTCCTGATCGTAGAACTCCTCGACCAGCCCGCAATCGATACACACCAGATGATCGTGGTGGGTGCCTTCGTTCAGCTCGAACACGGCTTTGCCGGATTCGAAGTTGCTGCGCGAGAGCAGCCCCGCCTGTTCGAACTGCGTGAGCACGCGATAGACGGTTGCCAGACCGATATCGAGTTCTTCGTGCAGCAGATTGCGGTAGACGTCTTCAGCGGTCAGGTGACGCACCGGGCTATGCTGGAAAATTTCCAGAATCTTGAGGCGCGGTAGGGTCGCCTTGAGGCCGATATTTTTCAGATCGGTTGGATTGGTCATGGCAAGGGATCCCTAGAGTACAATGCAGGGTTCTAATAGTAATGTGTTTGGCTGTTCAGGTCATCTTCGATGCAATGAAACTCGCGCGGCTCGCCACTGGCAGGGCCCGCACGGTGAGTGAAATGATTTCAAAATCTCTATCGATCTACCGGGGGAGCCGCATGCGGGGTACCTTGATTGCTGCAGCGGCTGTCGCGGTTCTTGCCGGGTGCGGGACTTACGACAGTGTGACGCAGCGAATTGCCCAAAGCATAACGCCATATCGGATTACCGTCGTGCAAGGCAACTTTGTCTCAGCAGAGGCAGCCGCGCAGATGCAGGCTGGCATGTCGCGCGACCAGGTACGTCAGTTGCTCGGCACGCCGCTTCTCGCCGACATGTTCCACGCGGACCGCTGGGATTACGTGTTCTATTTCAAGCGTGGCAGTACGAGCGTTGTGCAACAGCGCGACTTCGTCGTGAATTTCGCAGGTGACCGTGTCGCCAGCTGGTCGGGCGGCGAGGATCTGCCGTCCAACCTCGAGCTGCTCGCCGAAATTGATGGCGACAAGCGCGGCAAGAAGGCGTTTGCAGCGGCGGCAGCGGCCGCCAGCGCGCCGGTTGCCGCTTCGGGCGCGGCTGCCGCCGCAGCCCCGGTTGCCCCGCCGGCCGATGCTGCCGCAGCTGCCGCGCAGTCAATGGACCCGAACGCCGAAGCCGCGCAGGCTGCCAACCGCGCAACGGACGCTGTGCAAGCGCCGACCGGCAAGATCACGCCGTCGGTGCGCGCCAATACGCCGCAGTCGAACGGTGGCGTGCCGCAAAATGCAACGGCGCCGGGCCAGCCGCAGTTCCAGTTCTCGCGTCCGCCGCCGCCCACGGTGCCGGGTGCGCCGCAAGCCAACCCGGTGGGTCCGGCTGGCTCGCAGAGCAGCAATGGTCCGGCCTACAACGCGCCTTTGACGTCGTCTACTCCGGCGACCTCGGGAACGGGTAGCTAAATACGCTGTCCCTGACAATGACGGGCCGCGTGCGCAGCGCGAGCCCGTCATTTGCGTTTCTTCCGCCTTTTCACGGTTTTCGCGGCGCGTTTTGTGTCGCTTTTTGCAACTGACTGCCATGAACATTGCTATTGCCGGTGCATCGGGCCGTATGGGCCGCATGCTGATCGAAACCGTCCTGAACGATTCTGGCGTCAAACTTTCCGGCGCGCTCGTGCGCACCGGTTCGTCGCAGCTCGGCCAGGACGCCGGGGCGTTCCTGGGCAAAGAGACCGGCGTCTTGCTGACGGATGACATCGAGCAGGTGTTTGCCCGGTCCGACTACCTGATCGACTTCACGCGCCCGGCTGGCACGCTGGTGCATCTCGCAGCCGCGCTGCGTCACAACGTCAAGCTGGTGATCGGCACCACGGGTTTCGATAACGAGCAGAAGGCGCAGCTGCGCGCGGCTGGCGAAAAGATCGGCATCGTGTTCGCCGCCAACATGAGCGTGGGCGTCAACGTCACGCTCAAGCTGCTCGAGTATGCGGCGCGCCACTTCGCGACCGGTTACGACATCGAGATCATCGAAGCGCATCATCGCCATAAGGTGGACGCGCCGTCGGGTACTGCGCTGGCAATGGGCGAGGTGATCGCCGGTGCGCTCGGCCGTAATCTCGACGACTGCGCGGTCTATGGCCGCGAGGGCGTCACCGGTGAGCGCGATCCGTCGACCATCGGCTTTGCCGCGGTTCGCGGCGGCGATATCGTTGGCGACCATACTGTGCTGTTCGCGGGCATCGGCGAGCGCATCGAGATCACGCACAAATCGGCGAGCCGGCTGTCCTATGCACAGGGTGCGCTGCGCGCGGTGCACTTCCTCGAAGGCCACGCAAACGGCTTTTACGACATGCAGGACGTGCTCGGCCTGCGCTGAGCGCGCATCTGTCCCGCGTGCGCTCAGTGCTCAATGGGCGCCCAGCGTACACTTTCCGACGGCGAGGTCCAATGGCAGGCACTGGCATTCTTCACTACCTGCAATCCAGCGATGCGATCACGCATGCCGTAGCCTACGTGCTGCTGGCCATGTCGGTGGCGAGCTGGTGCTTCCTGATCGTCAAGGGTTGGATGCTGGGCCGCGCGAAGCGCCAGGCGGCGCGCGCAATCGCCCAGTTCTGGCAGGCGCCCACGCTCTCGGAAGGGGTTGCGGCGTTGCGGCGCGTGGACAGCGAGCGGGTCTTCACGCCGCTCGCCGAAGCCGCGCTGCATGCGGCAGAAGTGGATATTCCGGGCGCCATGCTGGCGCGCGTCGAACGCAGCGAGCGTGTGCTGCGGGCCCTGCGCCAGGCGCTCACCGCCTCGCAACGGCGGCTTGAATTTGGCCAGGTGTTACTGGCGTCAGTGGGCAGTACGGCGCCGTTCGTCGGCTTGCTGGGCACCGTCTGGGGCATCTATCACGCGCTCGGCAGCATCGCCGCGAGCGGGCAGGCGATGATCGAAAACGTCGCCGGGCCGGTCGGCGAGGCGCTGATCATGACAGCCTTCGGCCTCGTGGTGGCGATTCCCGCTGTGCTCGCCTATAACGTGCTCGGCCGCATGGTGCGGCAGCTGTCCGAGGAACTGGACGGCTTCGCGCACGATCTGCACGCCTACGTGTGCGCGCCCGCCTCGGCGACGCCGCAGGTGAAATCAGCTCAGCCCAGCTCAGCCTAAAGCTCACCCTTAGTCAGGCAGGAGGTCGACATGGCATTCGGCGGACTCGAAAAACGGCAGACTGCGGCGCCGATGGCGGAGATCAACATGACGCCGCTGATCGACGTGATGCTGGTGCTGCTCGTCATCTTCATCATTACCGCGCCTTTATTTACGCACGCGATCCGGCTCGACCTGCCGAAAGTCGCCGCTGCGCCGGCGCGCCAGACGCCGCAGACCATTTCGCTTTCCATTGACGCCGCCGGCAAGATCTACTGGAACGGCAACGTCCTGACGCTCGACCAGATGCGTGCGCGCTTCGTGGAAGCGGGTAGAGCGGCGGAGCAGCCGGAAATCCAGCTCCGCGCCGAGCGCTCGACGCGCTATGAGGTCATCGCCCAGGTGATGGGCGCCGCGCAGCAGGCCGGGCTCGAGCGGATCGGCTTTGTCACGGATCCGCCGCCGCCGGTGGTGAGCCACTAAACCGCCGCCGCAGCCGTGCCGCGCGGCGCGCGGCAGACCTCCGGCGAACGGTATAATCAGCGTTTTCCCCTGCAAAAGGGGAAACGACGCCATTTCATCAAGCAGAGCACCAGGCCCGGTGCGAAAGCACCGAACCCAGCGATCCCATCACACCATGCACGAAAAATACGTTCCCTCCGACGT
>Ga0302234_10001862_pt1 | contig 14103 bp, 15 predicted proteins | sample II_Palsa_N3_2_FD_193576 | JGI IMG/M metagenome (GOLD analysis project Ga0302234, IMG submission 193576) | Peat permafrost microbial communities from Stordalen Mire near Abisko, Sweden - II_Palsa_N3_2 | ecosystem: Environmental > Terrestrial > Soil > Palsa > Peat permafrost | place: Sweden... | reverse complement strand
CGATTCGGTCGCGGCGGCTCAGCCCGGCATGCTGACCGTCGCGCTGCGGCGTCAGATGGGCGGTGACGGAGAGATTCAAGCAGGTTTTTTCGATGCATTGAAAAGCCGGGGCGTGCCCTTATTGCCGAACACCGCAGGTTGCCATTCGGTGCGTGAAGTCATCACCACAGCAATGATGGCGCGCGAAGTGTTCGGCACGGACTGGATCAAGCTCGAACTGATCGGCGACGACTACACTTTGCAGCCGGATCCACTTGGGCTGGTCGACGCCGCGACGCAATTGATACGCGAAGGCTTCAAAGTTTTACCCTACTGCACGGAAGATCTGGTGATCGGCCGAAAATTGCTTGAAGTCGGTTGCCAAGCCTTGATGCCATGGGGTGCGCCGATCGGCACCGGTAAGGGCATCGTCAATCCCTACGGGCTGAAAACTTTGCGCGAGCGCTTACCCGGTGTGCCGCTGATTGTCGATGCGGGACTGGGTTTGCCGTCGCATGCTTGCCAGGTGATGGAGTGGGGTTTTGATGGAGTGCTAATTAATACCGCTGTCTCGCAAGCGACCTTCCCGGCGCGCATGGCCGGCGCCTTTGCCGCCGCGGTGCAGGCCGGTCGTACCGCCTGGTTGGCCGGGCCGATGCCTGAGCGCGATCGCGCACATGCCAGCACGGCTGCCATCGATATGCCGTTTTGGCATCACCCGGCGGCGCAAGCATGAGCGCGCTAAGCGGTTTGGGATTCGAGCGTGCGGCCGTTTCGCGTGCGGCAGCTAGTCTGGTCGACGCGCCACCTGCATTGCGCGAGGCGGCTACCCGCATCCGCGCTCGCTTGGGCGATTGGGCCGCGGCGGTGCCTGGCTGGAACATCTGGTCTGCGGCAAATCTCAAGGTCTGGGCGATATCGGGGCCGGGCAATCTGGCGGTGTACGTCGATAGCACGGTACCTTTAGCCGAACAAGCCTCCTGGCTGGCCAGCGGCGCGGCGCTACTCATTGTGGAGGGGCGCTTTGCAACGCTGATCGTGAATGGCATGGTGTATCGCCTGTCGGGCGATCCTCACCCGGAATGGCTGGCGGCGTTTGCAGCCTTTCTCGATTGTGCTTGCCTGCCGCAGGATGCCCTTTGTTGGGCTTGGGGATGGCGCCCGACGCAGGACACCGTACACGACTGGCCTACCGATCCCGAGCGTATGCCATGCGTGGTGGGTTTGCCTGCCCGGGTAGAGGGCGAGATTTATCCTGCCTGTCCGCCGGCCCTCGGTTTATATCCGGTGGTGCCGGATGCAGAGTGGGTCGAGCGTTTGCTTGAGTTGGGCGTGACCACGATCCAGCTACGCATCAAGAGCGCCGAGCATGCCGATGGCCAGCGTCAGATCGAGCATGAAGTCCACCGGGCCGTAGCCGCCGGGCGAGCTTATCAGGCGCGGGTGTTTATTAACGATCACTGGCAACTGGCATTGCAAGCCGGAGCGTATGGCGTGCATCTTGGCCAAGAAGATCTGTTGGTGGCCGATCTGGGGGCTATCGCGCGCGCAGGGATGCGGCTGGGTTTATCGACGCATGGCGTTTACGAAATGTTACTCGCCTGGCATTACCGGCCCAGCTATCTCGCTTTTGGCGCGGTTTTCCCGACTCAGACCAAACAACTGAACTCCGACCCGCAAGGGATTGCCCGTCTGGCTCGCTTTGTCGACTTATTTGCTGCGCGCGTCAGTACGGTTGCGATCGGCGGCATTGATCTCGCGGTATTGCCGCAGGTGCTGGCCACCGGGGTCGGTAGTGCGGCCGTGGTGCGGGCTGTGACCGCAGCGGCCGACGTGGGTGGCGCCGTGGCTGCGCTAGAACAAGTGTTTGCAGAGCGCCGGCTATAACACGACTTGATCCGAAAGTCGCTGCGGTGCGGCCCTTAATAACAGTAATATAGACTTAGTCCATCTGATCGGCGACGTCTGTCCTGATAAACACTTATAATCATTCCCTCTTTTGTCTCCCTAAGACCGACGGTGTCGATAATTCAATCCGAAACCTTGCTGGAACTGCGCGACGTCGATTTCGGTTATGGCGACCGTTTGATTCTGTCCAAGCTGAATATGCGTATCCCGCGTGGCCAAGTCGTGGCGGTGATGGGGGGCTCCGGCTGCGGCAAAACCACGGTGTTGCGCCTGATCGGTGGGTTGGTGCGCGCAGCGCGCGGCCAAGTCCTGTTCCAGGGGCGCGACATCGGTGCGCTTGACCAAGATGGGCTCTACGCCGCGCGCCGCAAGATGGGCATGCTGTTCCAGTTTGGGGCGTTGTTCACCGACATGTCGGTGTTCGACAATGTTGCTTTCCCATTGCGCGAACACACCGATTTACCCGAGGCGCTGCTGCGCGATCTGGTATTGATGAAGCTGAATGCTGTTGGTTTGCGCGGTGCGCGCGACTTGTCGCCGGCCGAAATCTCCGGCGGTATGGCGCGGCGGGTCGCTCTGGCGCGCGCCATCGCGCTCGATCCCGAGTTGATGATGTATGACGAGCCGTTTGCAGGCTTGGACCCGATTTCGCTGGGCATCACAGCCAATCTGATCCGCACCCTGAACAGCGCGCTGGGCGCTACCACCATCATGGTTTCGCATGATGTGGCGGAGTCGTTTGCGATTGCCGACTACGTGTATTTTATGGCCGGCGGCGGCATCTTGGCGGAAGGCACGCCAGAGCAATTGCGTGCTTCGTCGGACCCCAGCGTGCGTCAGTTTATCGACGCGGCGCCGGATGGTCCGTTTAAATTCCATTATCCGGGCGCCAGTCTTGAGGCCGATTTCGGGGCGACTTCCACCGGAGGAAAGATATGATTGCAGCCCTGGGCCGTGCCGTGCTCGACGGTGTCGGGCGAACCGGCTATGCAACACGTATGCTGGCGCGTCTGATCCTGACCTTGTTTGCGACCTTGCGGCGCCCGCAACAGCTCATCAAGCAAATCCTGTTTGTCGGTAATTACTCCTTCGTAATCATCGCCGTGTCCGGCCTGTTTGTCGGCTTTGTGCTGGGTTTGCAAGGCTATTACACGCTGAATCGCTACGGCTCCGAGCAGGCCCTGGGCTTGTTGGTGGCGCTGGGCCTGGTGCGGGAGTTAGGCCCGGTGGTGGCCGCTTTGCTGTTTGCCGGGCGTGCCGGCACCTCGCTGACGGCGGAGATCGGCCTGATGAAAGCGGGTGAACAATTGACGGCGATGGAAATGATGGCCATCGATCCGCTGCGCTTCGTGCTGGCGCCGCGTTTTTGGGCCGGAGTGATTTCGATGCCGATCCTGGCTGCGATCTTCAGCGCAGTCGGGGTGGTTGGCGGCTATGTGGTCGGGGTGTTGCTGATCGGTGTCGACTCGGGCGCTTTCTGGTCGCAAATGCAAGGCGGTGTCGATGTCTGGCAGGACGTCGGTAACGGCGTTATCAAAAGTATTGTGTTTGGTTTTGCGGTGACGTTTATCGCGCTGTACCAAGGATATGAGGCGAAACCCACTCCGGAAGGCGTCGCGCGCGCCACCACCCGTACGGTGGTCTTCGCTTCGCTGGCGGTCCTCGGGCTGGACTTTTTGCTAACCGCGCTGATGTTCAACTGAGGTTGGCGGAACGTGCCGACCGGCCGTCCGCTTCCACGGATTCATGTAGAGAATGACGATGAAAAAGACTGCTCTCGATTACTGGGTTGGTTTGTTTGTAGTGCTAGGCTTTGCCGCGTTGCTGTTTCTCGCGCTGAAGGCCGGCAATATGAGCTCGCTTTCATTCCAGCCGACCTATGCGGTCAAACTGAATTTCGATAACGTCGGCAGCCTGAAGCCGCGTGCTCCCGTGAAAAGCGCCGGCGTGACAGTCGGCCGGGTCACAAATATCAGCTTCAATGCTCAGAGTTATCAAGCGGTGGTGACGATTGCCATCGATAGCCAGTACCCATTCCCGAAAGACAGCTCAGCGCAGATTCTGACCGCCGGCCTGCTTGGCGAACAATATATCGGACTGTTGCCGGGTGCCGACACTGAAATGCTAAAGGCAGGCGATTCGATTACGATGACTCAATCGGCGGTCGTCCTGGAGAACCTTATCGGACAATTCCTCTATAACAAAGCTGCCGACTCCGGCGCATCCAAGGGCGCGGCCTCGGCATCCACGCCAGCTGCCCCGGGAGCCAAATGACCATGAATACATATAAATTTCGCCCGCTTGCCGCCGCTCTTGCGGTGACCGCCTTGACCCTGTCCGGTTGCGCGACGGTGACCACGCCGACGCCGGGCGACCCGCTCGAAAGCGCCAACCGCACGGTCTTCAAGTTTAACGATGCAGTCGATCGCGCCGTCTTTAAACCGGTTGCCCAGGGCTATAACTGGGTTCTGCCGCAAGGCGTCCGCGACCGCGTGACCAGTGTCTTCGATAACGTCGGCGACACCTACACAATGGCCAACGATTTTCTGCAAGGCAAGATTGCAGACGGCACCGAAGACCTGATGCGTGTGTTAATGAACACCTTCTTTGGGATTGGCGGGCTGTTCGATTTCGCCAGCCAGGCCGGTTTGCCCAAGCATAATCAGGATTTCGGTCTGACACTGGCCCACTATGGCGTGCCGGCCGGTCCCTATCTGGTGATCCCGCTACTGGGCCCGAGCACCGTGCGCGATTCCAGCGATTTCGTCGTGACTTACTTTGCCGACCCGATTTCCTATGTCAAACCCGATTGGGCCAGTTGGTCGCTGTATGGCGTGCGTCTGGTCAATACGCGGGCCAACTTACTAGGCGCATCGGACCTGCTGAGCAACGCTGCGCTCGATAAATATTCGTTTGTGCGCAATGCCTACTTGCAACGCCGCCAGTTCCTGAGCACGGGCGATAGCAGCAGCAATAGCTCGTTGCCGGTTTATGACGACCCTGCGGCGGCTGCAGGAGCCAAAGCTGCGGGTAGCGCAGTACCGGCCGCCGCGGCTGCATCGAGTGCCGCCGTGCCTTCAACTGCTTCGGCAGTCGCGGCTGCCCAGCCGGCGCCGGCTACGCTTTCGGGACCTGCTGCCACACCGGTCGCGACGGGCACGGGTGGGGCCACCACAGGATCGGAAGTGCCGCCGCTGGGACATTATCTCCCCGGCTTGCGTTTCAAGTAAATCGGCTCAACCATGCCGGCGTCTGATACCACTGTCAGGCGCCATAAAGGTGCGAGATGAAACTTAGTGGACCGAACTGCCTCTAAGTTCTCGCCCTACACAAAGGACTCTATAGATGAAAAAAGTATTTTGCCTGCCCCTGTTGATCGCGTTGTTCGCATGGTGTGGCTTGGTATCGGCACAGACCCCCGATACCTCGACGCCTGACGGCTTGGTCAAGTCGATTACCGCTGACGTCATCAATACGGTCAAAGCGGACCCTTCAATCAAGCAGGGCGATATCAACAAGATTTCCGCGCTGGTCAATGCCAAGATCCTGCCGTACACGGATTTCGAGCGCACCACGCGCCTGGCGATGGGCCGGAGCTGGAATACCGCGACGCCGGAACAGCGTAGCCAGATCGTCGAACAATTCAAAATGCTGCTGACCCGCACTTACTCGGGTGCACTGGCTCAGGTGAACGACCAGAAAATCGAATATAGACCGCTGCGGGCTGCTGCCGACGCGACCGATGTCGTGGTTCAGTCTCAGGTGATCGGTCAGGGGCAGCCGGTGCAGCTTGATTACCGTTTGACCAAAACCGCGAACGGCTGGCGTGTCTATGACATCAACGTGCTGGGCGCGTGGCTGATTCCGGCTTACCAGCAGCAATTTGCCGAACAAATCAATCAGCACGGTGTCGACGGCCTGATCCAGTTCCTGACGCAGCGTAACCAGCAACTCGCCAGCGGTAAATAGTCATCATGACGTTCGAAACCGGCACCACGCTCACGCATACAACGGCAACCGCGGCCTTCAAGGCCGGGCTTGCGCGTATCGCTGCCGGCGCCACCCAGGTCGATTGTGCGGCACTGACGCAATTCGATTCGGCCGCGCTGGCGGTGTTGCTGGGCTGGCGCCGCGCTGCAGCGGTCCGCGGCCTCAGCTTGCAAGTGCTCAACCTACCTGCGCAACTGGCCAATCTGGCCGGTGCGTACGGCATAGACACCCTGATCGACGCACCTTCGCATTGACGGCGGCGGCCGTGCGCCGCAAAAGTCTGCCCGGGTGCGCTAAGGCGCGGCCGGGTGGCCTGTGCCGACTTCGCCTATAATCACACGTTTTCCGATCTTCCCTTTTGTCCGGTGAGCAGTCCTATTCGCCGGCAATAACATGAGGCGCGGCCGATCCGGTTGCGCGCTGCGATGCCCGCCATAGAAATCCGTAATGTCCAGAAGCGCTATAAAGACGTGCACGCGCTCAAGGGCGTTAGTCTGACGATAGAAGAAGGTGAGTTTTTTGGTCTGCTGGGCCCGAACGGCGCCGGCAAAACCACTCTGATCAGCATTCTTGCCGGGTTGGCGCGTGCCGATCAGGGCAGTATTGCGGTGCACGGGCATGACGTGGTGAGCGATTTTCGCGCGGCCCGGCGTGCGCTGGGCATTGTTCCGCAAGAATTGGTGTTTGACCCCTTTTTTACGGTGCGGGAATCGTTGCGTATCCAGTCCGGCTATTTCGGCCTGAATCGCAATGACGACTGGATCGACGAAGTGATGGCGAATCTCGACCTGACCGAGAAGGCCGACGCCAATATGCGAGCCTTGTCGGGCGGCATGAAACGCCGGGTGCTGGTCGCGCAAGCCTTGGTGCACCGGCCTCCGGTGATTGTGCTCGATGAACCGACCGCCGGTGTCGATGTCGAATTACGCCAGACCTTATGGAAATTTATCTCGCGCCTGAATCGCGAGGGCCATACGATAGTGTTGACCACTCATTATCTCGAAGAAGCAGAGTCGCTATGCGACCGGCTCGCCATGCTGCGGCGCGGCGAAGTGGTGGCGCAGGATCGCACCAGTGCCTTGCTGCAGCGCTTTGCCGGCTTGCAACTGGTGCTGCGTCTGGCGCATGGCGTATTGCCGGCTAGTCTGCGTGCGCTGGCCGCCGAGCCGCATCAGGTGAATGGCGGGCAGTACAGCCTGAGGCTGAATTCCTATGACGACGTCGAACCCATCCTGGCGCAATGTCGCGCCGAAGGCTGTACGTTTGATGAAATTGATATCCGCAAGGCCGATCTGGAAGATGTTTTCGTGCAGATCATGAACGGCCCCGAAGTCATCGAGGGGCTCGCATGATCGGCTTTCAGACCCTGTTGTATAAAGAAGTCCTACGTTTCTGGAAAGTGGCGCTACAGACGGTGCTGGCGCCCGTGATGACTGCACTGCTGTATCTGTTGATTTTCGGGCATGCCTTTCAAAGCCGTGTCGAGGTCTATCCAGGCGTCGCCTACACCAGCTTTTTGATTCCCGGTTTGGTGATGATGAGCGTGCTGCAAAATGCCTTCTCCAACTCATCATCGTCGCTGATACAGTCGAAAATCACCGGTAATCTGGTGTTTATGCTGCTGCCGCCGTTGTCGCACTGGGAGATTTTCTCGGCTTATACGTTGGCGTCGATATTGCGCGGCTTGATGGTCGGGTTCGGGGTGTTTATCGTGACGATCTGGTTTGTCCCGATGAGTTTTGCGGCTCCTTTCTATATCGTCGCGTTTGCGATTCTGGGCTCGGCGATCCTGGGCATCCTGGGTTTGATCGCCGGTATCTGGGCCGAGAAATTCGACCAATTGGCCGCATTTCAGAGTTTCCTGATCATGCCCTTGACGTTTTTGTCGGGTGTGTTCTACTCGACTCACTCCTTGCCGCCGCTGTGGCGCGAGATCTCCCGCCTGAACCCGTTCTTTTACATGATAGACGGCTTCCGTTACGGCTTTTTCGGCGCGTCCGACATCGATCCACTAAAAAGTCTGGCGATCGTGACGGGTTTTGCCGTGGTGCTTACCGCGCTGGCAATCCGGCTGCTGGCCAAGGGCTACAAATTACGCCATTGAATCTGTTATTGCGTTACCGAATCGATCGCTTGAACCGCGAATACAGTGCGTCGCCCAATATGCCCAACGGTTGCGGCGCACACCATTAACCAGGAGTCACCATGTTGCCGACCCCCGAGCAAATCAAACGTTATATTTCAGATGGCTTGCCTTGCGAGCATATCGAGGTCGAAGGCGACGGCCAGCATTTTTATGCCACGATCGTCAGCGCGGCTTTTGACGGCCTGCGCCTGATCAAGCGTCATCAATTAGTCTACGGCGCACTGGGTGACCGGATGCGCGAAGAAATCCACGCGCTCAGCATGAAAACGCTGACCCCGGCCGAATGGCAAAACAAGTAAGACGATTCGATCTTCAGGTGTAGGGTGCATGTCATATAAGCAAAGTGTACAAGTCCGGCGGGATGCAGGCGCAGACCCCAAGATCGTCGGCAATCCGGCGTTATATAGTGTGTCGGATGCAGGTGTTTCGGAAGCACGGGTTTCCGAAGCGATGGTGGAAACGACAGTAGAGCGCAAAGAACTCATGGATAAACTGGTGATTCAAGGCGGCCGTCGGCTGTCGGGCGAGATCGTCGTTTCGGGGGCGAAGAATGCGGCCCTGCCGATTTTATGCGCGGGCTTGCTCAGCGCCGAGCCGCTGCATTTGCATAATGTTCCCAATTTGCAGGACGTGCGTACCACCCTCAAGTTGTTGACCCGGATGGGCATGCGCGCCGAGACCCACGGTCATGATGTGACCTTGGACGGCAGTCAGGTCAACGATCCGGTCGCGCCTTATGAGCTGGTCAAGACCATGCGTGCCTCGATTTTGGTACTGGGCCCGCTGCTGGCGCGTTTCGGTCATGCCCGGGTATCGCTGCCGGGCGGCTGCGCCATCGGTGCTCGGCCGGTCGATCAACATATCAAAGGTCTGCAGGCCATGGGCGCCGAGATCTCGATCGAGCATGGTTTTATCGAGGCTCGTGCCAAACGCTTGAAGGGCGCTTTGATCGTGACCGATATGATTACCGTAACCGGTACCGAGAACCTGCTGATGGCCGCGACCCTGGCGGACGGCGAAACGGTGCTCGAAAATGCCGCACGCGAGCCGGAAGTCACGGACCTGGCTAATCTACTGGTGGCGATGGGGGCGAAAATCGACGGCATCGGCTCCGCGCGCCTGGTGATCCAAGGCGTCGACCGCCTGCATGGCGCGCGCCACTCGGTGATCGCGGATCGTATCGAAGCGGGCACCTTTCTGTGCGCCGTGGCGGCTGCCGGCGGCGACGTCACGCTGCGTCACGTGATCCCCGGTTTGCTCGACGCCCTGATCGAGAAACTGCGCGAAGCCGGCGTCCAGATTCAGACGGGCGCCGACTGGATTCGCGTGGCGATGCATAAGCGGCCGCTGGCGACCAGCTTCCGGACCTCCGAATACCCGGCATTTCCGACCGATATGCAGGCGCAGTTTATGGCCCTCAACACGATTGCCGAAGGCACTTCGCAGGCGATCGAAACGATTTTCGAAAACCGTTTTATGCATGTCCAGGAATTGAATCGCCTGGGCGCCAACGTACAGATCGACGGGAATACTGCATTTGTTCACGGCGTCGAACGCTTGTCGGGCGCGAGAGTCATGGCGACCGATTTGCGCGCTTCGGCCAGTTTGGTGATTGCGGGCTTGGTGGCTGACGGCGAAACGCTGATTGACCGTATCTATCATCTCGACCGGGGCTACGATCGCATGGAGGAAAAACTCTGTGCGGTGGGGGCGCAAGTGCGCCGCGTGCATGGCGATACGACCATCAATGCCGGAGACGAGGCATGAGCAATCCGCATCCAGTGCAGCTGACCCTGGCTTTGTCGAAGGGCCGCATTTTTGAAGAGACGGCGCCGCTGCTGGCCGCCGCGGGCGTAGTGGTGACCGAAGATCCGGAAACCTCGCGCAAGTTGATCTTATCCACCAGCTCGGCGCAATTGCGCGTCATCGTAGTCCGCGCCAGCGACGTGCCGACCTATGTCCAGTATGGCGCGGCCGATTTCGGCGTGGCAGGTAAAGACGTGTTGCTCGAACACGGCGGCGCGGGCTTGTACCAACCCATCGACCTGAATATCGCGCATTGCCGGATGTCGGTGGCGGTGCAAGCCGGTTTCGATTACGCCCGTGCCGTGCAACAGGGGGCGCGCTTGCGGGTTGCGACCAAATACCTGCACTGCGCACGCGAGCATTTCGCCGCCAAGGGCGTCCATGTCGACTTGATCAAGCTTTATGGCTCGATGGAGCTGGCTCCGCTGGTCGGTCTGGCCGATGCGATTGTCGACTTGGTCAGCTCGGGCGGTACGCTGCGTGCCAACAACTTGGTCGAGGTTGAGGAAATCATGCAGATTTCTTCGCGACTGATCGTCAACCAGGCGGCACTCAAGCTCAAGCGCGAAGCGCTGAAACCTTTTCTCGACGCTTTCGGACGGGCGGCACAAGCCGCGCCTGCATAAGAAAGCCCGGCGCCGCACAAGCTTGCGCGGCGCTCGCTAACTGACGGAATCCAGTATGACTATCCAGATTCGCAAACTCGATTCAAGCAGCAAGGACTTCAAGACGGCGCTGCGCGCGGTGCTGGCTTTTGAAGCCACCGAAGACGAAGCGATCGAACATTCGGTCGCGGGCATTTTGGCCGACGTGAAGCTTCGTGGCGACGCGGCGGTGCTCGATTACACCCGGCGTTTCGATAAGCTCGATGTGAGCCAGATGGTCGCGCTGGAACTGCCGACCGCCGAACTGGAAGCTGCACTCGAAGGTTTGGCGCCCAAGCGCCGCGCCGCGTTGGAAGCGGCTGCCGGCCGGGTTCGTGCGTATCACGAGAAACAGAAGATCGAATGCGGCACGCATAGCTGGCAATACACCGAAGCGGACGGCACCATGCTGGGCCAGAAGGTCACGCCGCTGGATCGCGTCGGCATCTACGTGCCGGGCGGTAAAGCCGCGTATCCGTCGTCGGTGCTGATGAATGCGATTCCGGCGCGGGTGGCCGGGGTGCGCGAAATCGTGATGGTGGTGCCCACGCCGAACGGGGTCAAAAATGAACTGGTGCTGGCCGCCGCGCAGATTGCCGGCGTCGACCGTGTCTTCACCATCGGCGGTGCACAGGCCGTCGGCGCGCTGGCTTTCGGCACGGAGACCGTGCCGGCCGTCGATAAAATCGTGGGCCCGGGCAATGCTTATGTCGCCTCCGCCAAGCGGCGTGTATTCGGTACCGTCGGTATCGACATGATTGCCGGTCCCTCTGAAATCCTGGTGATGTGCGACGGTACTACCGACCCGCGCTGGGTCGCGATGGACCTGTTTTCGCAAGCCGAGCACGATGAACTCGCGCAGTCGATTTTGCTGTGCCCGGATGCGGCGTTTATTACCAGCGTCGAAGCCGCCATCAATGAGTTGATCAAGGACATGCCGCGCCAGGATGTGATTCGCACCTCGCTGCAAAATCGCGGGGCTTTGATCAAAGTGCGCGATATGGAAGAGGCGTGCGCAATCGTCAATGATATCGCGCCCGAGCATTTGGAGATTTCCGCGCTGGAGCCGCATCACTGGTTGCAGCATATCCGCCATGCCGGGGCGATTTTTCTGGGGCGTTTTACCAGCGAAAGCCTGGGTGATTATTGCGCGGGCCCAAACCATGTGCTGCCGACCTCGCGCACCGCGCGCTTCTCGTCGCCGCTGGGTGTGTACGATTTTATCAAGCGCTCCAGCCTGATTGAAGTCAGCGCCGAAGGCGCGCAGACGCTGGGCGAGATTGCCGTCGAATTGGCGTACGGCGAAGGTCTGCAAGCGCATGCGCGTAGTGCCGCATTTCGTATGAAGTAGGGCGGCGCGGCACACCGCCAACACGGCGTGCCGCCACGCTTCTTGATGCCGCAGCGCCGGCCGTCCGGCACTGCCGTCCACCTAGCTCAATTGACTTCGCCATGACTGCCATTCAATCGATTATCCGCTCCGATGTGCTGGCTATGACCAGCTATGCTGTGCCTGATGCCACGGGCTTGCTCAAGCTCGATGCCATGGAAAATCCATTCACCTTGCCCGAGGCGCTGGCCGCCGAGCTCGGTCGGCACCTGGCTGCCGTCCAGCTGAATCGCTATCCGTCGCCACGCCCGCGAGCCTTGCTCGATAAGCTGCGCCAGGTGATGCAAGTGCCTGCCGGCTGCGAGATTCTGCTGGGCAATGGCTCGGACGAGCTGATCAGCATGATTACCATTGCCTGCGCCAAGCCGGGAGCGACGATTCTGGCGCCCGTGCCGGGTTTTGTGATGTACCAGATGTCGACCCAGTTGGCGAACCTTGAGTTTATCGGCGTGCCGTTGACTGCAGATTTCCAGCTCGATCTGCCGGCCATGCTGTCGGCCATTGCCTCGCGGCGCCCGGCCGTGATTTACCTGGCTTATCCGAACAACCCGACCGGCGCCTTGTTCGACGTCGCCGCCATGGAGCAGATTATTGCCGCGGCGCCGAATTCACTGGTGGTGATTGACGAGGCCTACCAGCCCTTTGCCGAAAGCAGCTGGATGCCGCGGGCCGCGGAATTCCCGAATCTGGTGGTGATGCGCACGGTTTCCAAGCTCGGACTGGCCGGAATCCGGCTCGGTTATCTGGCCGGCCGCCCCGAATGGATCGCCGAATTCGACAAAGTGAGGCCGCCGTACAACATTAATGTGCTGACCCAGGCGACAGCCGAATTCCTGCTCGATCAGGTTGCCGTGCTTGACACCCAAGCCGCACAGATACGGGCTGAGCGCGAGCAACTGCGGGCCGCATTGGCGGCTTTGCCGGGGGTCACGGTGTTCCCTAGCGCGGCTAATTTCTTGCTGGTGCGCGTGGCCGACGGGGGCAAAATCTTCGATGCATTGCTCGCGGCCCGTATCCTGGTGAAAAACGTGAGTAAAATGCACGTACTACTGACAAATTGTTTACGGCTGACGGTCGGTGCGCCCCACGAGAACGCACAACTGTTGGCCGCATTGCAGGCAGCATTGGCGTAGAGCTTGCTGCCCTTGCGCACCGTCATTCAAAGCGGCATCCGCTGATTGAAACATGCGTATGTAACATAAGCGCGGCTCCGGGCGCGCTTCAATAAACCATATAGACCAGCTTGAGCAAGACGCTCGGCACATTGTTCAGGGCAAGAAGATGCGCATCGCGGAAGTCGTTCGCAATACCGGTGAGACCCAGATTCGGGTCAAACTCAATCTCGACGGCAGCGGCCGGCAGCAGCTGAATACCGGCGTACCCTTCCTGGACCATATGCTGGACCAGATCGCACGCCATGGCATGTTCGACCTCGAAGTCGAGGCTGTGGGCGACACCCATATCGACGATCACCATACGGTCGAAGATGTCGGCATCACGCTGGGCCAGGCCGTGGCACGCGCCATCGGCGATAAAAAAGGCATCGTGCGCTATGGCCATTCATATGTGCCGCTCGACGAAGCCTTGACACGCGTTGTCATCGATTTTTCGGGGCGCCCTCTGTTGGAATTCAATGTGCCGTTTACGCGTGCACGGGTCGGGCAGTTCGACGTCGACCTGACCATCGAATTTTTCCGCGGTTTTGTCAATCACGCCGCCGTGACCTTACATATCGATAACCTGCGCGGCATCAACGCGCATCATCAAATCGAAACCTCGTTCAAGGCTTTCGGCCGCGCGCTACGTATGGCCGTCGAGCTCGACCCGCGTGCGGCTGGCCAGATTCCATCGACCAAGGGCACGTTATAAGCGCATTATTGCCATGCGTCCCTAATCGTCCTTAGTCGTCCCAAGCGCAGCTTTCCTTTAGAAACGATGGATTTCGTCAAAACCTTTATTTCGTTGCTGGCCCTGATCAACCCGCTCGGGGCGATCCCGATCTTCCTTGGGTTGACCGGCCAGCAAAGCGATACCGAACAAAAGCATACGATCCGCATCGCCTCGATCTCGGTGGCGTGCGTGGTTGGCGTGTCCGCTTTGCTGGGACAGCGCATCATCGAGTTTTTCGGCATCTCGCTGGGCTCGCTTGAGGTCGGCGGCGGCATCATCATGCTGCTGATGGCGATCAATATGTTGAACGCGCAGGTCGGCAATACCCGCGCCACCGCCGAAGAAACTAC
>Ga0302234_10001846_pt1 | contig 14206 bp, 10 predicted proteins | sample II_Palsa_N3_2_FD_193576 | JGI IMG/M metagenome (GOLD analysis project Ga0302234, IMG submission 193576) | Peat permafrost microbial communities from Stordalen Mire near Abisko, Sweden - II_Palsa_N3_2 | ecosystem: Environmental > Terrestrial > Soil > Palsa > Peat permafrost | place: Sweden... | reverse complement strand
CGCGTCCGCCAGCCGCCGTTCCAGCGCCCGCCGCAGCAGCGGGTGCGGCCCTAGCGGGCGCCCGTAGCTGATGCCGAGGCGGGGCCGGGCGCCGCGTACCTCGTGTAGCAGCTTCGGGATGTCGGTCTTGCTGTGGTAGGCCGCGGTCAGCAGCAGCGGCAGCACCACTGCCGCCGCGCCGTCCACCGCGCCGAGGGCCTGGGCCAGGGTCGGCGCCGCGTGCCCCAGATAGGCGGCGCGCACGTCCAGACCCGGGTAACCGGCCGCCGCCGCCCGGGCCCGGACCAGGCTGAGCAGTGTGTCGACGCTGGCCGCCGCGCGCGGATCGCTGCTGCCGTGGGCCACGCCCACCAGCGGCAGGGCCGGACCCGGGCCCGTGACCGGGCCTGGGTCCCTGTCCGGCTTGTGGTGACCGGGCCCGGACGTGGTCAGAGGTGAATGCCGCACTCGGTCTTCCCGGTCCCGGCCCACCGCCCGCTGCGCGGATTCTCGCCCGGGGTCACCTTGAGCGTGCAGGTCGCGCAGCCGACCGAGGGGTAGCCGTCGTAAACCAGCGGGTTGACGAGGATGCCGTTGTCGGCGATGTAGTCGTCGACCTGCTTCTGGCTCCACCCGGCGATGGGGTTGACCTTGACCATCTCCCGGCGGCCGTCCCACTCCACCACCCTGGCGTCGCGGCGCTCCACCGTCTCGTCGCGGCGCACGCCGGTGATCCAGGCGTCGTACTGCTGGAGCGTGCGCTCCAGCGGCTCCACCTTGCGCAGGTAGCAGCACAGGTCGGGGTTGCGCCCGTAGAGCCGCGGACCCAGCTCGGCGTCCTGCTCGGCGACCGTGCGGGACGGGGTGACGTTGACCAGGTTGACCGGGTAGACGGCCGCCACCGCGTCCCGGGTGCCGATGGTCTCCGCGAAGTGGTAGCCGGTGTCGAGGAACACGACGTCGATGCCCGGCGCGATGGCCGACGCCATGTGGATGATGACTGCGTCCGTCATCGAGGACGTGACGCAGATACGCTCCCCGAAGGTCCGGGTCGCCCACCGGAGGATGTCGTCGGCGGAAGCGTCGGCCAGGTCCTCCGCAGCACGCGCGACGATTTGCTCCATACGGTGCGGTTCCTCCTGCGATGAGGCTTCTTCGGCCACGGACACACCGGTAATTGCTGCCGCGGAACTCACAGGGCCGCTCCTATTCCAGCGAAACGTAGCTGGAAACTGCGCGTGCAGCTGCGGCAGCGCCAGTCCCCGTCGGCGGCTGACTGCGGCTCGAGATCCTCTTCGCCGCAGTACGGGCAGTAGAACGGAACGGCGCGGCCGGTATGGGTGGTCACGACAGCTCCTCCTCACTCGCGCGCCCAGTCCATTCGGCGAACGTCTCACCAGGCTGCTTACTGGCTGCGAAGCGGCTGAGAACTCTTTCTACGTAGTCCGGGAGTTCCCCGGTCGTCGTCTTCAGGCCCCGGACCTTCCGCCCGAAACCGGACGCGGAGCCGTCACCGCCGCCCAGGCTGCCACCCAGGTGGATCTGGAAACCTTCGACCTGCTGGCCGTCGGAGCCCGTGACCAGTGAGCCCTTCAGCCCGATGTCGGCGGTCTGGATCCGGGCGCAGGAGTTCGGGCAGCCGTTGACGTTGATCGTGACCGGGTCGGTGAAGTCCGGCAGCCGCCGCTCCAGCTCGCTGATCAGGTCGATGGCCCGCGCCTTGGTCTCCACAATCGCGAGCTTGCAGAATTCGATGCCCGTACACGCCATCGTGTGCCGGCGGAACGCGCTCGGGTTGACCTGAAGGTCCGCGGCCTCCAGATCGGTGACCAGGCCGTCGACCAGGTCCTCGGGCACGTCCAGGATGACCATCTTCTGCTCGGTGGTGGTCCGCACCCGGCCGCTGCCGTACCGGGCGGCGAGCTCGGCGATGGCGTCGAGGGCGTCGGCGTTGAGCCGGCCCACCCGCGGGGCGAACCCGACGTAGCGGAGGCCGTCCCGCTGCGGGTGCACGCCGACGTGATCCCGGACCCCGCCGCGGGGCGTACCCGGCGGCGGCCCGTCCGGCAGGGCGTAGCCCAGATACTCCTTCTCCAGCACCTCACGGAACCGCACCGGTCCCCAGTCGGCGACCAGGAACTTGATCCGGGCACGGTGCCGTAGCCGCCGGTAGCCGTAGTCACGGAACACCGACACGACGCCTGCCCACACCTCGGCGACCTGCTCAGGCCGCACGAACGCGCCCAGTCGCTTGCCGATCATCGGGTTGGTGGACAGGCCGCCGCCGACCCACAGGTCGTAGCCGGCCTCACCGGACGGGGACCGCACGCCGACGAAGGCCACGTCGTTGATCTCGTGCACGGTGCACTGGGCCGGGCAGCCGCTCATCACCGACTTGAACTTGCGCGGCAGGTTGGAGAAGGCCGGGTCGCCGATGTAGCGGTGCTGCACCTTCTCGATCTGCGGCGTCGCGTCGAGGATCTCTTCTGCGTCGAGCCCGGCCAGCGGGCACCCCAGGATGACCCGGGGGGTGTCCCCGCAGGCCTCCGTGGTGGACAGGCCGACCGATTCGAGCAGCTGCCAGATTTCCGGGACGCTTTCGATCTCGATCCAGTGCAGCTGGATGTTCTGCCGGTCGGTGACGTCCGCGGTGCGGCGGGCGAACCGCCGGGAGATGTCACCGATCACGTGCAGCTGCTCGCTGGTGAGCTGGCCGCCGTCGATCCGGACCCGGAGCATGAAGTAGCGGTCGTCCAGCTCCTCGGGCTCCAGGATCGCGGTCTTGCCGCCGTCGATGCCGGGCCTGCGCTGCGTATACAGCCCGAACCAGCGGAACCGGCCACGCAGGTCGGCGGGGTCGATGGAGTCGAACCCGCGCTTGGAGTAAACGTCGATGATGCGCTGGCGGACGTTCAGCCCGTCATCGTTCTTCTTGTTTTCCTCGTTCTTGTTGAGCGGCTCGCGGTACCCGAGTGCCCACTGACCTTCGCCGCGCACACGACGGGAGGAGCGCTGAGTGGTGCTCGGTGGCATGAAGCTGATGTCCTTCGGCTGTCGGGGAGCGCGGTCCCGAGCCGGAGCGAGGGCGGGCGCAAAGTACGCCCTTCCCTGGACGGGCCTTGCTCGGCCCAGCCGCACCCGGCCGCAGAGGCCAGATACTGCCTTCAGTCCGGGGGATGCACGCCCGGTTCGTGACACGCGCCCGGTCTACGTCACGGGCAGGGGTCAGTGGGCGTACAGACAGATGGCGCTGCGGACGCGAAGCAGGTCTACGTGCCTGCGCCCCACAAGCAAGGGGTCCACCGCGCTCATGACACCAGCATCACACGCTGCTGCACCGCCTGTCCATCCCGCCCCCGTCATCGGGGCCGCCGGATACGGGGCACGCTCGTGTGGCATCACGTCGGGGCAAACGTCTGCATCCGCCGGGCTTATTCCGCTCCGCTGGAAAACAGCAAAAACGTTACCGGCCCGAGATGCCCTAGGCTCCGCGGGCTGGGTCGCCCGGCGGGCCTGATGGCCCTGCTCAGCGCCGGTCAGCGCCGGTCAGCGCCGGTCAGCCCTGGCGGATCCAGCCCACCGGCGGCTCGGTCTCACGGGGCGGAAGGTGCTGGCAGTCACACCAGGTGCCGCCGGGGCAGTCGTCGTGATGGCGCTCCCGGCATGGAACGCAGATCATGCGCCTATCTTCTCGCTATTTCTGCTCGCAGGCAGGACGAAGTCCGCGCCGTGGCCCGGTCTTGCTGGCACCGGGCCGCGGCGCGGACTTCGTGACTGGCTGGATGTTTGCGATGGACTTCGTTATCGGGAGGAGGCAGACAGGCAGGCCGGTCAGGCGGCGTTGGCGCGGCGCATCCGGCGCCGGCGCTCGGCCGCCCGCTCTTCCTCGTTCAGGCCGCCCCACACGCCGTACTTCTCGGGGCGGGACAGTGCGTAATTGAGGCACTCAACGCGGACCGGGCACTCGGCGCACACGGCCTTGGCCTTCCGCTCCCTGATGTCGCGCTCCGGCTGGCGCTCACCGTCCGGCCCGAAGAAGAGGATAAGATCCTCCTCGCGGCACGCAGCAGCATCCTGCCAGCCCCAGTTGGGCCGGGGAAGCACAGCCGACTGCCGACGCACCTGAGACATGGGACCAATCACCTCTAATGGTTTCCTAGACTTGCTTACAGGACATCTTCAGGACGAGCTCGTTTGGTCTGGCTCGCGGACACGGACACACGGACGCACCGTGCGGCGCGCGCCTGTCCGCTCACCGATTCATGCAACGCGTACTATCGCCGTTATGTTCCCGGGGGTACAGCAGCCCCATGCCGGGAAACGGCGTTACTAGGCGGCGCAGTCATCTGCCGAACGGCCAGCGCGAGCGTCACGGTATGCCGTGCCCCACATCCATGGACGCCGATCTCATGACGCCGATCTCATGACGCCGGACGGATGCCAGCCAGGCGATAATCATGCCACCGGTGATCTCGTCCGCGCAGCCGGGGCCGCTAATTAACTTCATTCTGTGACCAGCACTTTTTTCGACGGGACCAACTCCGGTAACGAACTGGACAAAGGCATGGCCGCACGCCACGATGGGCTCCATGTCAGCGTCCGACGCAGCACCTCTGCCCAGGCTCGGCGAAGTATTCTTCGACGTGCGCGGCAGCTCCCGCAGCATGCGTCTCAGCTGGTACTCCGACAGCGGCGTAGCGGTTTTCAGCATCTGGCAGGGGGGTACCTGCACCGGGACATTCCGGCTGCCGATCGACGACCTGCCCCGCATGGTGGAGGCTCTGCAGCGTGGCCCGCGCGGAGCCGCCCTCCCGGCCGACTCGCGTGACCTGGCCGGCGCCCCGCCGCACCGGGCCCTGACCGGCGCGGCCACCGGCCCAATGCCCGCGCTGGCCAGCTTCCCCGACTACGCCGCCGGCCAGGACGTGCCCATGACGGGTGAGTTCCGGGCCATGACGGCCGATGACGGGCCGCCGAGCATCCCCAACGCCGGGGGCGGCGCCGAGTCGCGGTCCGCCGGGTCCCATAACCCGTCGTCGTACGGCGGGGATCCGCTGGGGTCGGGCAGTTACCCGGTCTACCGTGACGGGGCGCCTGGGCCGCTGGCCGCGCCGTCCTATCCCGACAGAGACTCCGGTGCGGGGTCTTCGTTCCCCGGGTATGCCGATGACGGGCCGCCGCCGCCCTACCGGGGCGCAGACTCTGGCATGCCGCCGCCGTCGTTCCAGGACGACCCCCTGAACGCTCCTTATCCGGGCGATCCGCTCGGGTCCGGCAGCTACCGCCAGCAGCAGCCGCGGCCCAGCTACCGCGATCCTGAGCCCTCCTACGGCGGGGATCCGCTGGGGTCGGGCAGTTACCCGGTCTACCGTGACGGGGCGCCTGGGCCGCTGGCCGCGCCGTCCTATCCCGACAGAGACGCCGGTGCGGGGTCTTCGTTCCCCGGGTATGCCGATGACGGGCCGCCGCCGCCCTACCGGGGCGCAGACTCTGGCATGCCGCCGCCGTCGTTCCAGGACGACCCCCTGAACGCTCCTTATCCGGGCGATCCGCTCGGGTCCGGCAGCTACCGCCAGCAGCAGCCGCGGCCCAGCTACCGCGATCCTGAGCCCTCCTACGGCGGGGATCCGCTGGGGTCGGGCAGTTACCCGGTCTACCGTGACCGGGCGCCCGGGCCCCCGGCCGGCCCGCCCTATGCCGACAGCGATTCCGGCGCCCCGTCGTCGCACCGGGACGATCCGCCCGGCGGCTTCTACCGGGACGAGCCCGCAGGCGGGAATCTCTACCCGGGCGAGGTCCGCGGCCCGCGGTACCCCGATGACCCATTCCAGTCGGTGTACCCCGATGACGCGAGGAGCGGATCGCACCCCTACGGCGTCCCCGACCGGCCGGAACAACGAGCCCCCCGCGGTCGTTCCTAACCTTCTGCCGTCCCGGCTGGCCTGGCTTTTTCCGAGCTCGCCCGAGAAAACCGGCGAAAATCACCGGGGCGGGAACAGTAGGGGGACCCCCCGCGTTCCTAGTATTCGGCCGGTGCGGCTGAGTGCCCCGGGCCGCATCCAAAAAAGCCTTCGCGGAATACCGTTCGGCTGGAGCCGCGTTGTGCCACTCGCCGAGGAGGCGACCTCCGCACCGGCCGTTACGTGAGAGGCCCAGTGACCGCAGGCAAAACCTGCCGGTTGCTGGGCCTTCTCGCGTTACCGGCCCAGCGGACCCGGGGCGACGCCGTCCCCCCTGGGCCAGCGCAGGTTCCGGGGGGTCGCCCCCCGGGCTTACACCCGGGCGCCGGCGCCGGGCGGGCGGGTGACGGGGTTCTCCGGCTCCGGGACGGGGGGCGTCGCGGGCTTCGCGGGCTGGCGGGGGATGGGCCCCACGGCGGCCGCGAGCACCTGGGAGTTCGGCACCGACATGATGGTCTCGCCGGTATCCAGCCGGATATAGGTGATGCCGATCTCGGTGACCACGCCCTCCAGCTGGCCGCCGAGGGCGCCGGCCCGCAGCCGGATGGGGTCACCGACCCGGAACGGCCGCGACAGCAGCAGCACCATCCCGGCGAAGATGTTCGACAGCGACTGCTGGGCCGCGATCCCGAGCAGCACGCTGGTCAGGGCGGTACCGACCACCAGCTGGCCGACGGGCACCCGGAACAGCTGCAGTGTGATGACCACCACGAGGATGACGCCCACGAGCAGCAGGGCGTAGCGGATCACGGCGGCGTGCGCCGAGCCGATCCGGGGCTCGAAGATCGCCCGGGCCTTGCCGGAGATGCCCAGCACCGCGACGGTGCCCAGGGCCAGGAAGACGATGGCGAACGCGTACCCGATAGCGTCCGCGTACGGCCTTTCCTCCACCACCGGCCGGAAGATCCGCACCGCGTGGTGCGATACCACGGCCGCGCCGATGGCGAGCACGAGCGCGATCGTCTCTTTCCACGGCCGCGTCTTCTCCCTGACCAGGGCGACCTGAGTGCTCAGCTCGTGCAGATCCGGGTGCCGCTGCTCGTCGTTGCCGATGCCCACCCCCTGTTGCCTCCTTCGCGTCCGCAGGGCGCAAACCGTCCCGCCTACGGTATCGGTGCGGCGGGGGGAGGCAACGCGGTAAGCCGGGGTCCGTGGCTGCGCCCGGTCCCGGAGCACGATGTCTCCGGGACCGGTTTGGCGCAGCAGCGGGCCGGCTGACCAGGGAGCTAGCTGCTGAGCGGAACTAGCTGATGAGCGGGCGGCCAACCGGCAGGCTGATCCGGCCCGGAAGGCCATTGGTCACCCCAGCCGCCGAGGTGTACCAGGCGAAGAGCGCGGTGACGACACCGACGTAACCGCCGGCCTTGATCGTTCCCGTGCTGCCCGTGAAGAAGCCGATGAACAGGAGGATCTCGGTGGCCTCCAGGAGGAGCAGCGTCGAGAAGATGGCTATGTTGGTCTGGGTGCTGATCAGCAGCATGTAGGTGTTGAAGATGGCCCACGCCAGCAGGATCCAGCCGAGGTCCTTGGTACTTGCCGCCGCGTAGGCCAGCTTGAGCGCAGGGGCCGCAGGTGCCACCCGCTGGACGAGAAGGACCCAGAGCCCGAGGCCGATCCAGAAGCCGCCGTAGCTCCCGAATATGGTGGTGCCGAAGACATTCTTGTTGCGGAACTCCCACATGGCGGCCAGCAACTGGACGACGCCGCCGTAGGCCAAGGCGTACCCCAGCCAGGCAGTCCCCGTCGCTTTGGTCATCCAGCCCGCGTTGGCGGCGGACAGCAGAAAGGTGGTGAGGGCGAAGGCAGCGAGGCCGAGCGGGGCCGGATCGGCGATGGGCGACACTGCTGCGGCCGGCGCGGCCGCTGGTTCCGTGCCGGTGATGCGATCGTCGTTGACGCTCACGGGTGATCCTCCTTTATGAAGGAAGCACTTCTACTCGCGGCTCGCTGCCGCGGGCGATTGGGAATCTCCCGATCACACCTGGATCAGGAGAACCAGGAGGATCTGGACTGAGCGTAACGCTGCAGGTGCCTGAATCGCGATACCTGGTCCCGTGTTTTCCCTCGCCATCCTGCACCTTTATGAAACCGTTAATGGCGTCGGCCTCCGGTTCCTGGCCAGCGTCTGGCCGAGCCCGGCCCGGGTGGCCAGCACGAGCAGCTGGTCCTGCGGCGCGAGCAGGTAGTCCCGATTCAGCGACCAGTCGAACATGTCGGTGCCCCGGCGGCGCACGGCGAGGACGTGCGTCTCGCCGGGACGCTGCGCTTCCGCGGCCCGTTTGCCCGCCAGCTCGGCCCCGGCCTCGACCCGGACATCCGCGATGAGCAGGACATGCCGCCCGACCGGGATGGTGCGCAGCACCTGATGCTCGAGCATGGCGGCTGCGAAGGCCGGGGCGGCCAGGTAGGAGACGCTGCGGGAGACGGTGTTGCCGATCATCTTCTGCACCCGCTCGGCCAGGTCGTCGTCGTACAGCCGCAGCACAATGCGCAGATCCGCGCGGATCGCCCGCGCGTGCAGGGCCGCCTCCAGGTTGACCTCGTCACTGCTGGTCACCGAGACCAGGGCAATGCTGGTGCGGAGGTTCGCCGCCCGCAGCGTCTCCTCCCGGTGGATCTCCCCGATGACCACGTGCACGCCCAGCCGCCGCGCGAACGCCACCCCGGCCGCCTGCGGGTCACGGTCGATGGCCACGACGCTGACGCCCAGGTCGTGCAGCTGGCCGACCACCCGCATGCCGACCCGGCCGAGCCCGACCACGATCACGTGGCCGCTGGGCGACGGCCGCTTTTCCCGCAGCGAGCCGGTCAGCCGTGCGCCGACGATCAGGGCGGTCACGAACGGCACGAATACCATCCCGTCGAAGGTCAGGATGAACTGTGCGACCTTCTCCGGGCCGCCGAGGGCGGGATCGGTGACCGCCGCGCCGGCCGCGTCCAGCATGGTCAGGTACAGCGCGTTCGGCCAGGCGTATCCAGCGGCCGTGGCCAGCAGCACAAACCCGGCGACCGCCGCGGCGAACAGGGCCGCGAACCCGAGGCCGAGCCGGTGCCAGACCAGCCCCCGGAGCATCTGCCGCGCGGTCCGCACCGGGTCCCGCCGGCGGGCCAGCGGATTACGCGGGGTCCCGTCCGCGATGGCCAGCACGAGGTCGGCGTTCTGCTCGTCCGGCGGCAGCAGCCGTGGCTCGGTGGAACCGCTCGAGGCGGCCAGCCCGCACAGCACCTGGCCTGGATCGGCGTCCTCGCGCCGGGCCACGTACAGGGTGCGCCCGGACACCCGGACGTGGCTGGGAGCCGGCTCTCCTAAAGCGGCGGCGGTGAAGGAGGGCGCGGACATCGCCGTGCCCACCAGGACCGCGCAGTCCGGGAAGAACGCCCGCACCTGGTCCCCGAGGCCCGGGCTGAACACCGCGAGGACCAGCCGGATATCGGGGTTCAGTTCCCGCGCCCGCAGCGCCGCGTGAAAGTTGCCCACGTCATCCTGGCGGAGCAGGGCCAGGGCCCGGGCCGAGGTGATCTGGGCGTCGGTGAACGCCTGGCTGGTGAGCTCGTCCCGCTCGAGCACCCGCACGCCGGGCAGCCGGTCGATCTGCGGCCCGTGACCGTGCCGCTTGGACGGGAGAATCACCGTCACGCGCTCGCGGTACCGGGTGGTGAGCTCCCGGGCGACCTGGTGAGCGAGCTTATCGTCGCCGCAGATGAGCAGATGTCCCTCGGACGCGCGAAAACGCGTAACGGGTGGCATGGCGTGATCTTAGCCACGTGATCTTAGCCATATGCCCGAAAGGGCGACCAGGCGGCGCGGGATCGCAACGTGCGCCCCATGCGGCACAGGCGCATCTGCCGCGACGCCGGCGGCGAGTATGCTGAACTGTTATGAGGGCTAGTCCACGGGAAGGCCCGAGTATGACGACAGACGGCACGATGCGAGCTTCAGACCACGACCGGGAAAGTGCCGTAGAGGTGCTCCGGGACGCATACACGGCCGGCCGCCTGAACCTGGACGAATTCGACGAGCGGACCACGGCGGCCTACGCCGCCAAGACCTGGAGCGACCTGCGCGAGCTGACCTCGGATCTGCCCGCGGAGCCACTGCTGGGCGCTGATCTGCATCCGCTGACGCCGAAGCCCGAGGTGACCGGCGCGCCGATGCAGTACCGAGCCCACCGCCCGCCTTTCGTCCCACTGCTGCCGATCGCCCTGGTCTGGCTGGTAATAGCGGTCGCGGCGCACACCCCGGCCATCATCATCCCGATCGTGCTGCTGTGCCTTATGTCGGTCCGGGTGGCCGGCTGGCGCCGCCGGCACCCGCCGCGGGACCGCGGGCCCGGCCAGCACACACCCGGCTCCTCGGCCCCGCGCACGGACGACCTTCTCTAGCGGCCGCTCGCCGGCCGTCGACGGGAGGCTGGAGCACGATCGCGACCGGTTACAGGTGTTTCTGGAGCGGCGGCTAGCTGAACATTGAAGAAACTTCGCGCGGCTAACGAGTGGGGTAAACCTGGCTGCTGTGATTTCGCGTTGATATTCCCTTACAGGCTGCTGAACAGTAGCTCAAAATCGAACCTGTCTGCGACTGAACAGCAGGACATCTAGTAACGTCAATGGGCAACAATCGCGACCGGGACAGCTGCGGGTTATGGGCCTGCCGTACGGAGCCTGCGGCCCGGACGAGAAGGCGTGCGTTACATCGACGTTACGTGCCCGACGGCGAGGGATCTGGGAGACCTGTTGGCCGATGCAACCGCTGGAGGGAAACGCGCGAACGGCGTGGCGGCGGGCGCGGCTTCGGAAGATCCCCCTGATGACACAGCCGTAGCCCCGGCGGCGGCCGACCAGGATGCGGCCCAGGAAGATACCGAACGGGCCGGTGGCGAGGGTGCGCCAGACGGCGGAGGCCACGGCGGGCGCCCGTCCGCTCGCCCCGGGGGCTCAGCCGGCCTGGCGGGCCTGCCCGGGCGGGTGGTAACCGGGGCCGGGCGCGGGCTCGCCGCACATTGGCAGTTCGGCGTCGTGGTCGCGGTCGCGGTCGCGCTGCGCTGCGTGGTCATGCTCGGCTACCGCCCGATCCTCTGGTACAGCGACTCCTACAACTACATCGCGGATGCGGTCGATCACATCCCGGACGTGGTGCGGTCCAGCGGGTACCCGTTTTTCCTGCTCGCGCTGCTGCCGTTGCACAGCCTGACCCTGGTCGCCGCCCTGCAGGCGCTCATGGGCGTCCTGATGGGCGTGGCCATCTACGCGGTGCTGCGCCGCCGCGGGCTGCCGTGGTGGGGGGCGACCCTGCCGGCTCTGCCGGTCCTGTTCGACGTGTTCGAACTGCAGCTTGAGCACATGGTGATGTCGGACGTGCTGTTCATCTTCCTCATCACCGTGGCGGTGGCCGCGCTCTGCTGGTTCGACCAGCCGCCGGTCACCGTGTCCGTGATCGCGGGGCTGATGATCGGCTACGCCGCGATCGTCCGGACCGTGGGGGAACCGCTGCTGGCCGTCGTGGTGGTGGCCCTGCTGCTGCGCCGGGTGAACTGGAAGCGCGTAGCGGTGCTGCTGCTCGCGGGCCTCGTGCCGATCGTCGGCTACATGGCCTGGTACCACTCGTTCTACGGGCAGTACGCCCTGGACGGCGCGAGCGGGACGTTCCTGTACAGCCGGGTCAGCAGCTTCTCCGAGTGCGCCAAGATGCCGAACCTTGCGCCGGACCTGAAGGTCCTCTGCGACCCGCGGCCGCCGGACCAGCGGCCCAGCTCGCAGGAATACATCTGGTCGGACAGCACCCCCCTGGTCAAGATCAGCGGCAGCAACCAGTTCTCCAAGCACGCCGACAGCATCGCGGGCCAGTTCGCCAAGGACGCCATCGAGGCCCAGCCGGTGGCCTACGCCGAAGCCGTGCTGACGGACCTCGGGCACACGTTCAGCTGGAACCGCACGCGGTCCGACATCACCGGGTCCGGGCCGTCGTTCCGGTTCGAGGCGCACGTGACCCCGGTGACCAAGAACAGCACCCTGTGGTGGGTGCTGTACTACGCGCAGGACAAGCACGGGCTGGAGGACTACGCCGGCCCGGGCCTGGGCCAGCCCACGGTCGTGCAGCCGTACTCCAGCTTCATGATCGCTTACCAGAAGGTCTTCTACCTGCGGGGTACCCTGCTGGGCGTCATACTGCTCATCGGTGCCGCCGGGATCATCGCCCGCTGGCGGCGCTGGGGCGGCCTGGCCCTGCTGCCGTGGGCCGTCGCTGCCGTGCTGGTCGTGCTGCCCCCGATGGCGGCCGGCTTCAGCTACCGGTACGTGCTCGCGGCCGTGCCGCTGGCCTGCCTGGCCGCCGGCCTGGCCGGTACCGGGGAGACCCGCAGCTCACGGAAGGCGCCCTGCGGCCGTCCGCGCCCGCGCCGACGAGACGGCCAGCGTCCCCCCTCCGTTAACACGGCTCAGTGCAGGCGGCTCAGTGGGCCGCTGGTCGGCCGATCTCGGGCGGCAGCTGCCCGGCTGCGTCGGAGTCCAGCAAAAACAGCGTGCGCTGCCGCCCGTGCGCGCCTGCCGCCGGGACCTGCACCGGGCCGGCGCCGGACAGGGCCAGTGCGACCGCGCCCGCCTTTTCCTTTCCCGAGGCCAGGATCCAGACCTCCTTGGCCGCGTTGATCGACGGCAGCGTCAGCGACAGCCGCGTCGGGGGCGGCTTCGGCGAATTGCGCACCGCGACCACCGAACGCTCGTCGTACAGCGCCGGCATACCCGGGAACAGGGAGGCGATGTGGCCTTCCGGGCCGATGCCCAGCAACAGGACGTCGAAGGAGGGCACCGGGCCGTGGTCTTCCGGCGTGGCGGCCTCCGTCAGCCAGGTGGCGTACCGCGCGGCCGCCGCGTCCGGGTCATCGCCGTCCGGGCCGTCGGACGGGGGCATCGGGTGCACCCGAGCCGGGTCCACGTCGACGTGGTCCAGCAGGGCCGCCCGCGCGCCGGTCTCGTTCCGCTCCTTGTCCCCGGACGGCACGAACCGCTCGTCCCCCCACCAGACATCCAGATGCCGCCAGTCCACGGCGTCCCGCGCAGGGGCCGCGGCCAGCTCGGCGAGCACCGCGGTGCCGATCCCGCCGCCGGTGAGCACGAGCGAGGCGGTACCGCGGGCCGCGGCCGCGTCGACCAGCCGGGTGACCAGCCGGGCCGCGACCGCCTTGGCCAGCAGTTCGGCGTCGCAGTGCACGATGACTTCCGGCCCGCTCATTGGCCTGCGACCTCTTGCTCGGACTCCACGGCGGTCTCGCCCTCGTCGGCGTTCATCGCCGCGGTCGCCGCCGCGTCGACCAATCCCCGCTCCGGCGCGCCCGCCCGCACCTGCTCGGCCAGCCGCTGGTCGGCGGTCGCCTGCTCGGCCACCGCGGACCGGCCGGTAAGAGTGAACGTGTCGGAGTCCGGAGACTCCGGGCTGTCGTCGGTCCGCGCGTCACTGAACAGCCAGGCCAGCGACTCACCGTAGACGTCGTCCGGGTCGAGCCGGCGCAGTTCCTCGGCGAGCAGCTCGGCCTGTTCGCGGCGGTGCAGCGCGACCCGCCGGTCCGGCTCACCGGTCTTGGACAGCGTGGCCGTCCGGCCGTCATGCCGGGAGATACCGATGTGGCCGTGCAAGGTCTCGAACCGGACGTCGGTGATGCCCGGGCCGTCTGAATCACCCCGGCGCACCGGCACCCCGAGCCGCACCGAGAGCCAGCCCGCGAGCATGTCGCCGCTCGGGTTGTCCCGCTCCGCGAGTATCTCGGCCCGGACGATGGGCGGGTGCGGCACGTCGAGCGTGGCCGCCAGCAGCGTCCGCCACGGCGTCAGCCGGGTCCAGGCGAAGTCGCTGTCTCCGGGCTTGTACACCTCGGCCAGGTCGGCCAGCACGCCCTGGGGGTTGTCCCCGGACGCGGCGTCGGTGACCCGGCGCTGGGCCAGCGCGCCCAGCGGGCTCTGCGACGGCACCTCCGGCGCCTGCCCCGGCCACCAGGTCACCACCGGCACGTCCGGCACCAGCAGCGGGGCGAGCACGGAGTCGGTGTGCTGCCCGACCGGGCCGTACAGGCGCAGCAGAATCGTCTCACCCGGGCCCGTCTCGCCGACCCGGATCTCCGCGTCGAGGCGGGAGGGGGCCTTCGGGCGGCGGGTGATCACGCCCAGCACCCGGCACGGGTGCTCGCGGCCGGCCTGGTTCGCGGAACGCATCGCGTCGTACTGCGCGTCCTCACTGGTCTCTACGATGAGCGTGAGCACCATGCCGAGCGCGGGGC
>Ga0302234_10001842_pt1 | contig 14228 bp, 8 predicted proteins | sample II_Palsa_N3_2_FD_193576 | JGI IMG/M metagenome (GOLD analysis project Ga0302234, IMG submission 193576) | Peat permafrost microbial communities from Stordalen Mire near Abisko, Sweden - II_Palsa_N3_2 | ecosystem: Environmental > Terrestrial > Soil > Palsa > Peat permafrost | place: Sweden... | reverse complement strand
CAAATTCAATTTCCTGACGGGTTCGAAGTTTGTGGAATCGATCGGGCAAGCGGCAAAGCTGAACGCCGCCGTGCCTGGCAGTGTCGCGGCCATCGAAGGTTTCAACGAGATCAACAACTGGCCCATCCCCTACCACGGCCTCACGGGCGCGGCCGCCGGACTGGCCGTACAGCGAGAGATATTTACACGCGTACATGCCACGCCGGAGCTCAAGGGCGTACCCGTCTACGATCTCACGGGCTACGACGAAAAGGCAGTCGACACGCGCGCGGATTCAGCCGATTACGCGAATCAGCACGTGTACCCGCAAAACGGTGAGCAACCCACCTATAACGCGAACGGCGACAGGTGGATGGGCTCGGCCATCGATGTCGTCAAGAAGTACCATCTACCGCTCGTCATCACCGAGTTCGGCTACTTCTCGATGCCTCAGTCAGGCTGGTACATGATCGGCGTCGACGAGCGGACCCAGGCCAAAGGCATTCTCAACGGCTATATGGACGCGGCGGCGGCGGGCGTGAAGCGGACCTATGTCTACGAACTGCTCGACGAAAAGCCCGACCCCGAAAGCAAGAGCGGCGAGATGCACTACGGCCTCTTTCGCAACGACAACAGTCCCAAGCCGGTGGCCCAGGCGATCCGCAATCTCACATCAATCCTGAACGACGGCGCGCCACACCGCGCCAACGGCGCATCGCAAGGCACGCTCGCGTATACGCTCCAGGGAATGCCGGTATCGGCAAACAGCCTGCTGCTGCAGAAAAAGGATGGTCGCTTCGTGCTGGCGCTATGGAACGAAACGCCGATCTGGAACCGGGAGAAGGGGATACCGCTCACCAGCGCACCCGCCAGCGTCGAACTGGACCTGGGCACGCAAGTGAGCCGTGTCGATGTGTACGATCCGCTCGTTTCGGCAACGCCGGGCGCAAGCCATCGCGACCTGCGCCAACTCACCGTCGACGTACCCGATCACGTCATTCTGCTCGAAATCACACCGGCCAATACACCGGGAACCTGAGCATCTGGGAGTGGGCACCTGAGCGTGCAACCGCCGCGTCTCGCGCGGCGGCATTCACTTGCGAATCAATCAGCCTTGGGTAGGCACGTCGTTGCCATGGCTGGCATAGCCGTAGGTGGTATACGCTCTTCCGTAGCGGCCTGGCCTCGTCGGCATCGCGTCGTTGAAAATCACACCGCGGATCGGCACGCCGATCTGCTCGAACCTGCGCGCAGACTCGCGCAGCTCTTCAACCGTCGTCACGCCGTGTCGTGCAATCACGAACACCATTCCGGCGAGAGAAGCCACGATGCCCGAGTCGGCTACCGGCAGAATCGGCGGCGCGTCGATCAGCACCACGTCATATTCGCTGTCGGCCTGCTGGGCGAAGGCAAGGAAGTTCCGATGTTTGAGAATTTCGCTCGCGCTCTGCATGTAGCCGCCGTTCGCAACGAAGTCGACACCCGGCAGAATGTTGCGGTGTACCGCGTTTTCAAACGTGCGACCACGCGTCACGATGTTCGAAATGCCCGGGCTGCACGGAACCCCAAGGTACTGGTGCAAAGTGCCCCTTCGCAGGTCGGCGTCGACCAGCAGCACACGCTGTCCCGATGCACCGATCAGCGCTGCCAGATTGACGGAGACGAACGACTTTCCGACGATCGGCGTCGGCCCGGCGAGCAGGACGATCCGGTTCGGTGCGTCGACAAGCGCAAATTCAAGCGCGCTTCTGAAGCTTCGCAGACTTTCGATCGCCGCATCGCCGCTTGCCGAGTGCGCCAGCACCAGGTTCGAGTCGATGTTGGTTGGGAGACTCCGTGTGAGCGTTTCCTGCACTTTGCTGCGCGGAATCGTTGCGTACACGGCCAGGCCCGTTCCCGTTTCAATATCGTCCTGAGCCGTGATCCCGTCGAAGACCTTGCGTTTGAGCAATACCACCGCGACGCTCACGAACAGGCCCGCCATCAGGGCTCCGATCAACGCGAGTGCGCGTTTCGGCCGAACCGGACTATCCGGCACGATCGCCGGATCGACCAGTCGCACGTTCGACACCTTACCTGCTTTGAGCAGACGCAGCTGTTCACGTGTGTTCAACAGGTTCGTGTAAATGGTGGTGTCTACCTGAACCTCTCTCTGCAACCGCAGCAGGCTCTGCTCCATGGGCGGCAGTTGCCGGGTGACGGAGGCGATGCCGCCAACCTCCCTTTCGGCTTCGCTCAATTCGTCATTGACGGCGATCACCGCCGGGTTTTCCGACGTGTACCGCGCGAGAAGCAAGGCCCGCTGCTGCTGGAGATCGGCGACCTTGCCCTGGGCGAGAGCCGAGCGTTGCAGAAGCGCAGCTGCTTCCGCGCCAAGATCCACTGTCCCGTTCTTCGCCCGGAATGTGTTGAACTCGCTTTCCGCAGTCTCCAGTTTGGTCTTCAGTTCAGGCAATTGACCATCGAGAAAGGTGATCGACTTCTGCGCCTCTTCCTGCGTCCGCAAGACGTTTTGCCGGACATATGCCGTACCGATCGCGTTGAGAATGGCGCTGATCTTCTTCGGGTCAGTGCCCTCCAGGGCAACGCCGATCACATCCGAGTCCTTCCCTTTCTCCACAATCAACAAGCCCGATTGCACATCCTGGATCGCGGAAAGCTGCGAAGTCCGAACCAGTTCGAAACGTACGCCCGCCTTTCCGACAATCTGGTCCACGAGTAGATCAATCGGCCCGTACTCTGTGCCGGCGTGCAATGGCTCGCCGACGCGCCCGGACAAATCGATGTCTTTGTACTTCAGCGAATAGTTGCCGTTCTTCTGCAGCGTCAGGATAAATTTCTCGCCTTGCAGCGCGTCAGGTACATCGAACTTTGAAACGCTGATCCGCTCATCACCCCATGCATAGCCACCCAGGCCCGAGTGGGACAGGTCATTCAGATGGTTTGCAACCCACCGGCCGACCACCGGAAAATAGCGCGGCACCACGCTAAGGTTCAGTTGCGCAGCAGTCACGGCTCCTGCAATCACCAGTCTGGAACGCAAAACCTCGATCTCGGCCGAAGCAGCAGTCTTGACGGCAAACATGGACTTCACGTCGCCCAGGGCGTCCTTGGCGGCGGTCGGATTTTCCTCGACCTGGATCAGAATGTCGGCCTGATACACGGGCGCCGCGAGCAGTGCATAAGCCGCACCAAAAAAGAGAAAGCACGCGGTGATCAGGAAGATCATGCCGCGGTTCTGATACAGGACGTCCACATAGCTACCAAGGTGGTCGCCCTGCGGGGGGCCTACATCGATCGTATCCATTGACGTGTCGCGGTATTTCATGCGCCCTCTCCCCATTCCTACTCGCTCCGGCGACGCCTGCTCCAGCGCGCCACGGGATGCATTACCACCAGGCCGGACAGATAGTCGGCTCATCAGTAACCAACGGCCCGGCTAGCGGCCGCCGCCTCCGTGCTTGGCACAATCAGACCCATCACGCGGCTCCACCGGACCAGTGCAGACGCATCGACGAACACAACGTCATTCGGCTTCAACGGGAAGCCGTCCGCAGTCGCCATCGCCGCCGGAGACCCGGCGTTCAGGTGGTAGACCACCGGCTTGCCCGCGTCGCGTCCACGCACGACAAACACCTGCGATGCATCCCCCGAGGTCTGGCTGATGCCGCCGGCGTCGCCGAGCGCTTCGTTCAGGCTCATCCGGCCGTTGTTGAATGTCAGGCTGCCGGGACGGTTCACTTCGCCGAACACGTACACTTTCGTGTCGGTCTGCGCGAAGACGCGCACCAGATCGCCCCTGCGCAATTCGATGTTGTCCGGATTCACACCCTTGGCGATCATGTCGGGAATGTCGACAACCACGGTCTTGTTGCCTCGCGTAATCGCGACCTTCGAGCGGTCCGCGAGCGGCGTAAATCCGCCGGCACGATTGATGGCTTCGGGCAAGGTCATCGGCATGTCGTTAAGCGCCAGCACACCAGGGGTCTTGACTGCGCCGTCCATGTAGACCCGCTTGCTGCGATAGGCTTCGATCCGCAGCGTGAGCTGAGGCTGCCGCACATAACGGCTGAGCTTTTGGGCTAGCGCGTCGCGCGCTTCCATTTCGGTGAACCCTGCAACCTTGAAGGGACCGATATAGGCGTACTGGATCATACCGCCCGCGTCCACCGTATAGCCCGAGGTCACCGAATCGGTGCCGGTTGCCTCCGGTCCATTGGTCGCGGCGGCGCCGGGCATATTCAGCTCAGGGTGATCCCAGACGACGATGCTCAATATGTCGCCCGGCCCAAGCGTGTACGGCTCGGGCTTCGAGAACAGTTGCGTGACGTCGTCGGGCACCGCATTCGAACGTGCAGCGCGATCCTTCTCTACCAGATCGTCCGTAATTTCGATCAGTTTGCCTGCTGGCGGCGCGTCCGCCCCCTTACCCGGGTGAGCGTTGGCCGTCGAGAGATTGCTGGCGTCCGCCGGTGTCTGATTCGCGGCGCCCGACGGGGCGCTGTACGACATCCCCGGCGACCATGCACAGCCGGCGAGACATGCCGCCAGCACAACGCCGGCGATTGCGAGCCCAACCCGTCGCGGATGGCATCCGGCATCAGATCGAGTCAATGAATCGGGCACTCCGGCCGTTTGCGCTTCAACCAGCACGTTTGACTTTGGTGCGTTCGTGGTCCTTTCCGAACCCAACTTGTTGCATGACATCATCGCTACTCCCTTCCGTCGCGCGCCCAAGCCACTGCCCCCGCTGAGACGCACACACCGCTATGTAGATTTTTTTATGCTCTAGTCCGGGCCGACTACCGCCTTTACCATCGCCGACGATACCCGGCCCCCCAAATCAACCTGCCCTGCCACGGTCAACCAACCACCCGCCGCTGCTTCAGTACGCCCCACTACCCTTGAAGACGACTTTGAAAGTCTTGAACAGAATGGAGACGTCCCGCAGCAACGACCAGTTCGTCACGTAAGCGACATCCAGTGACACCCGCGTCGCGTAGTCCGTGGTGCTGCGGCCGCTGACCTGCCATAAGCCGGTCATGCCAGGCTTGGCCATCAGGTAGTACCTGACGTTTGCGCCGTAGCGCTCCAGCTCCTGATCGATGACAGGCCGCGGTCCGACGAGGCTCATGTCGCCGCGAACCACATTCCACAACTGCGGTAATTCGTCCAGACTCGTACGGCGCAGAAACCGCCCAATCCGGGTGATGCGCACGTCGTTCTTCAGTTTGAAGTCGCGCTCCCACTCTGCACGGACCTGCGGGTCGCTTTCGATCAAGGCCTTGAGCACCTGATCGGCGTTCAGAACCATCGAACGGAACTTCAGGCAACGAAAATTCTTGCCGTTACGCCCTACGCGAACGTGTCCGAACGTCGCGGGACCACCATCGCTCATCACCAGAACCGCAAGCAGCGCGAAGATGGGCAGCAGAGAGACAATCAGCAATGTGCCGAACACGACGTCAAAGCCACGCTTGACCACTTGTCGCGCCGCTCCAGCGCAGTCCAGACCTGTTTTGCCAGAGGTCGCGGCGGTAGCGGGCGGCGTGGAAGTCGCAGAGGTCGTATCGAACTGTGCGTCGACTGTCGCGGTGCGAAACAGACGGAGACCTGCGTTCCGGGCGACGCCGAATTCCGCAAAGATCAACGTATGCGAGCCAAGCAGCGAAACGCCGGTCGTGAGCGTCCAGTACAGAAACCACGGCATGGACACCTGATTCTCGCGATGAATCGCGTACAGCAGGGCAAGACCACAGAGCTGCACTGCCAGCCACGCAAACGCCGTACGGCTCGCCAGGCTAACCACCGAGCGGGTGCGTCGCGCCGGATAGGTTCCGCATGCGGGAAACACGGACAACGCAAGCGCGGCCACGAACGCGACCAGCGACGGATCAAGCTCATGCGGATGACCTGCCTGCGGCAGATTCAGATGCAACGCGCCAAACGCACCCAGTACGATAAGTGCGATGTCGATCACTCGATGGACTAGTTCTGACATTTCGGTTACCCCAAACCTTAACGTTCTCCGCACCGAGCGTTTCGGCCTCGTCGCGATACCTGGTTACTGCGTTTCCCGTCCGGATGGCCATAGACCAGCGACGGAAAGCTCGCTTCCTGCATCGCTAGCGGCGAGACGCGCCCTATCGTCCACGCCGACGTATCCCATCGACCGCACCTTGTTGATCCCGAACGGCAGCTTGCCCCGGGGTTCGGCTCTTCCACGCCGTTCAGCGCGGAGCATGCACACTCGTTCACGGGTACTCCATGCCGGTGCGCGTCACCGTTTTATCCACCGGTTAAGCACTCTTTCAGTCCACAGTAATAAGCTACGTCCTCGACCGGATACATTCCGTGCGGCATCACACCAACCGCACGGTTTCATCGATGACGACGGAAAATCGTCCAAAGAAGCAGCGGTGAATTTTCAAAAGATTGTCAAGAAAACGTGCGCCCGCCTTCTTCGTCTAACGGCAGAAGAAGTTCGCGTTTTGGGTGTCCGGCAGCGTGAAAAGCAGCGTGCGATTGAAATACAAAGCGCCAGGACAGAGGCCTGGTGCCCGTTTAATAATCAGATCGGGCGAATTAATTCGCACAATGATGATTCATTAGGAATACATATTTCAAATTATTTGCATTACCAAAACACGCCCGGTACTTTCGCGCGGGCGATTCAACGTCTTTGATATGGCTTCAGATAAAAACGCTGACGTCCGTTCGAAAGCGCACGGCCAGCGCCTTTGCCACGTTCTTGCTGATCGCCCGGCGTCCTGCGAGGATGTCGCTGACCACGGTGGGCGAAGCAATATCGGCCAGGTCCTTTTGCTTGAGACCGTGGGTTTCCAGCAGGTGACGCAGCACTTCGCGTGGCTCCGCGCTGGGCACCACCACCACCTGGCGAGATTCCCAACCGCCGATCAGAGCGGACAGAACGCCGAGCAGATCCGTTAGCGGATTGTCCGCGTCGCCGTGCAGGTGATTCGTCAGCGCATTCGCGAGCTGTGTTAGCTGCTCGTATTCCTGCTCATTGCGAATAGGCTTGAGAGGCACCTTGCTCTGCAACGCAGCCCAAGCTTCAACGATATCGGGGACCTGGCCCGAAAGGCGATCGGCATTCATATTTTTTGAATTTTCCTTTTCAGAAGATCGTATTCTTTAGGCGTTGGTCAATGCGGCTGACAGCGAGCGCTGTTCTCTCACGACTCCCTCTCCCTGAATGACTGCAATTACCCACGTCAATCTTTTCATTTTATTAAGGATGACGAATTTCTAACAATTCGAAAGCATTTAATCGACCCGTACCGCTAGCCTGGTCGCTGGGCGACGAGCCGGGCAACTCCGGTCATCGCTTTCGCGACTTCACCTGGGCGTAACTGTCCAACGCCACGAGACCGAGTTTAAAAGGAGCGCCGTCCGCGGTGCGTGCGCCCGACCACACTCCGCAATCGAGAGACAGCAAAATGTGAGGGTTTGTAGACCCGTCGAAAGCAGAACGTCGAATGACGAGGAACGGGAAACGCGATCGGAGCAGGCTGTCGGAGAGGAGAATGTGGGACAGCAACCGCGAGGGGTGGCGCCAGGCGGCGGCCACTTTGGGGATGCGCATTCGCGGCACCGCATCGCACCTGACGCCGTGCGGTGCCTTGAACACGCAGTTTTCTTTAGCGCGGCGTGTAGCGAATGGTCTCTACGCCGGTGTCGGTGCCAAGCAGCGACAGAGTCGCTCCGCGTTCTGCGAAGAGGCCCACCGTCACGACTCCCGGCCACGCATTGATCTGTGCTTCAAGCGCGCGAGGATCGGCGATCTTCAGCCCTTTGATGTCGATGATCTCGTTGCCGTTGTCGGTGATAAACGGCGTGCCGTCCTTCGTCACGCGCACCACCGGCACACAGCCCAACGCGATCACGCGGCGGCCGATTGCGGTGCGTGCCATCGGCACCACTTCGACCGGCAACGGAAACTGGCCGAGCACATCGACGCGTTTCGTTGAATCCACGATGCAGACGAACACATCCGACACCGACGCCACGATCTTCTCGCGCGTCAGCGCACCGCCTCCGCCTTTGATCATGGCGCCGCTGGCGTCGATCTCGTCCGCGCCGTCGACATAGACCGGCAGCGATTCGATCTCGTTCAGATCAAGCACCTTGAAGCCGTGCGACTGCAGGCGCGCAGTGCTCGCCAGCGAGCTGGACACGGCGCCGCGATAACGGTGCTTCGTGGCGGCCAGTGCATCGATAAAGCAATTGGCGGTCGAGCCGGTGCCGACGCCGATCACGACGCCTTCCGGTACATTGGCGTTCACGTAGTCGGCGGCGGCCTGACCGACCAGTTGTTTGAGTTCGTCTTGAGTCATGGGAGTTGCGAGCTAGAGGCGGAAAACCGCAAGTTTACCGGACTAGCATGCGCCGCTTGAACTTATCCGGCAAGTGGGCACAAGCGGGATCAGAAGATCCGGCGCGGCACGACGGTCATCATGCATGCCGCGTCCTGAATCAGGACTTGACCTTCACCGAGCGTTGGCGCACGGCTTCGAACAGGCACACGCCGCTCGCGACCGACACGTTCAGGCTTTCCACACTACCGGCCATCGGAATCTGCATGACCTCGTCGCAGGTATCGCGCGTCAGACGGCGCATGCCCTCGCCTTCCGCACCCATCACGAACGCGACCGGACCGTCGAGCCTGGTCTCATACAGGCTTTTGGTCGCCTCCCCCGCCGTGCCCACCACCCATACGCCGGCGTCCTTCAGTTCGCGCAGCGCGCGCGCCAGATTCGTCACCGTGATGTAGGGCACCGTATCCGCTGCGCCGCTCGCCACTTTCGCGGCCGTCGCGTTCAGGCCGACCGCACGATCGCGCGGCACGATCACCGCGTGCGCGCCGGCCGCATCTGCGACCCGCAGACACGCGCCGAGGTTGTGCGGGTCGGTCACGCCGTCGAGCACCAGAATCAGCGGCGAACCGTTGATGCCATCCAGCAGCTCCGCGAGATTCTGCGCCAGCGGCATGTCCCCTGCCCGCGCCACCACGCCCTGGTGGCGCTCCGTGTGCGCGAGACCCCACAGGCGCGTTTCGTCGGCAGCGATCAGACGCACGCCCGCTTCCTTCGCCGTGTGCAGGAACTCCGTCATACGGCGATCTTTGCGCGTGGCGTCGTAGTAGACCTCTTCGACCGTGGACGCATCGTGACGCAGACGGGCGGTCACCGCGTGGAAACCGTATAGAACCTTGAGACGTGACATGACTGAACAACCTTTGATTGAGCGCGCCGCAGACGCAGCTGCGCTACTGGGATAAAGACAAACCAAAATGCAGACCGCGCGCAACCGGCACATGAACCTGTACCGGTTGCGCGCGGAGAACCCGCTGCGGTAAGCCTGCTGGTGCTAGCGCACCTCACGGCTTACGTGTGAGCTCAGCGCTTCTTGCGCGTCTGTGCCTTCGAAGAAGAAGCCGACTTGGCCGGAGCGCCGTGCTTCCTGGCCGCGCTGCGTGCGGCGCGCGCCTCCTTGACCGCGAGCGTCGGTGCCGGTGCGGCCTTCTTACGGCGCGCCCCAGCGCCCGCTTCCGCCGGCGCCAGAGAACGCACACGCGCGCCGCCGCTTTCAACGACAGCCTTGTCCGCGAGCGCGGCACGCGCCCCCGGCGACTTGATCGGCGTATCGCGCACCAGCCGGAAGTCGATCTTGCGTGCGTCGAGATCGACGCGGCTCACCTGCACACGCACCCGGTCGGACAGACGGTAACGGATGCCCGTGCGTTCGCCGCGCAGCTCGTTCTTGATCTCGTCGTACTGGAAGTAATCGGAACCCAGTTCGGTGACGTGCACGAGCCCTTCGATAAACAGCGCATCGAGCTGCACGAAGATGCCGAACGAGGTCACGCCGCTCACCATACCGCCGTACTCTTCACCGAGCTTGTCGCGCATGAAGTAACACTTGAGCCACGCTTCGACGTCGCGCGAGGCTTCGTCTGCACGGCGCTCGTTGGCCGAGCAATGCAGGCCGAGTTCTTCCCAGATCGCCACGTTGTTCGAACGCGTGCGGCCGCGCTTTTCGTCGTCGGCCTGCTGCATCGCGCGGGCGCGCGGCGACAGGGCCGTATTCAGATCGACGCCATGCGGCGCTTCCGGCGTGTACTTGCGACCCTGCAGGACCGCGTAGATCGCACGGTGCGTCAGCAGATCGGGGTAGCGCCGGATCGGACTCGTAAAGTGCGCGTACGCCTCATACGCGAGACCGAAGTGGCCGATATTGTCCGGACTATAGACGGCCTGTTGCATCGAGCGCAGCAACATGGTCTGCAGCATCTGCGCGTCGGGCCGGTCGCGAATGTGCGCCATCAACGCGGCGTAGTCGCTTGCATGCGGCGAGTCGCCGCCGCCCAGCGTCAGGCCCATGCCGCGCAGGAAGGTGCGCAGGTTCTCGAGCTTTTCGGCGGTCGGTCCGGCGTGCACGCGGTACAGGCCCGGGTGCTTGTTGCGCTTCATGAAGTCGGCTGCGCAGACGTTCGCGGCCAGCATGCATTCTTCGATCAGCTTGTGGGCGTCGTTACGCGTGCGCGGGATGATCTGCTCGATCTTGCCCTGCGCATTGCAGACGATGTAGGTCTCAGTGGTGTCGAAGTCGATCGCGCCGCGTTTTTGCCGGGCTGCAAACAGCGACTTGTACACGCCATACAGATTCTGCAGTTGCGGCAACAGCGCGGCGCGGCGCGTTGCTTCCGGTCCCTTGGTGTTCTTCAGCACCGCGGCGACTTCGGTATAGGTCAGGCGCGCCGACGAGTGCATCACACCCGGATAGAACTGGTAAGCCTTGATCTCGCCACGCGCCGTGATCACCATGTCGCACACCAGCACACAGCGGTCGACGTGCGGATTCAAGGAACACAGGCCGTTGGAGAGCTTCTCCGGCAGCATCGGAATCACGCGGCGCGGGAAGTAGACCGAGGTGCTGCGTTCGATCGCATCCACATCGAGACCGCTCTTCGGATGCACGTAGTGCGAGACATCGGCGATCGCCACGATCAGGCGGAAACCGTCGCCCTTGCCGACCGTGATCGGCTCGCAGTACACCGCATCGTCGAAGTCGCGGGCGTCTTCACCGTCGATCGTGACGAGCGGTACATCGCGCAGGTCGACGCGATGGCGAATATCCACGGGACGCACTTCGTCCGGGAGCCTCGCGGCGTCGTCGAGCGCAGCCTGGCTGAACTCGTGCGGCACGCCGTACTTGCGCACGGCGATTTCGATTTCCATGCCGGGATCGTCGATATCGCCCAGCACTTCCACCACGCGTCCGAGCGGCTGCGAATGGCGGCTCGGGAAATCCGTCAGTTCGACCACCACCACCTGGCCGACCTTGGCCTTCTTGGTGTTCTGCGTGATCAGGATGTCGTGGCCGATGCGCTTGTCTTCGGGCGCGACGATCAGCGCACCGTTCTCGTTCAGGAGGCGCCCGATCACGCGCTTGTTGGCGCGGTCCGTGACTTCGACGATATGGCCTTCGGGACGCCCGCGCCGGTCATAGCCGACGATCCGTGCGAGCACGCGGTCGTTGTGCATGACCTTCTGCATCTCGCCGGTGGGCAGGAACAGATCGTCCTGACCGTCGTCGCGCACGAGAAAGCCAAAGCCGTCGCGATGGCCCTGTACGCGGCCGCCGACGAAATTGGACGGATGTGTGAGCTGATAGAGATTGCGCTGATCGAGCCGGATCTGGCCGTCTCGCTCCATGGCCGCGAGACGCTTGAAAAACCCTTCGCGCTCCTGGCGCTTGATCGACAACGCTTCGGCAATGTCATTCGCTGCAAGCGGCGCTTCACTCGTGCGGAGCACGCCGAGGATTTCCTCGCGGCTCGGAATCGGATACGGATATTTGCTCAAGGGCTTGTCGATGATTTTTTCTCGTTGCATGGACGTCGGTCGGCGTTATGACGCGGCTCTGTTGCACCTGCGGTTGACTGCTCGGGTCTGGCTCATTCAAGGTTGAGTCCGACGGGCTTGGGCACCGTGCCAACGAAACTACTGCGAGGCATTCTAACACCCGTATTGCGCGCCAAGCGGCGTGTCAATACTTGCTGCGATCCTTGCTGCGAACCGCAATCCGACGCCATGCGGGGGCGTTCTCGAAATGCTTGACAGCTTTGAAGCTGTCGCTATAATAGCGGTCTCTGCTGTACAGACACCTGCCCAGGTGGCGAAATTGGTAGACGCACTAGGTTCAGGTCCTAGCGGTGGCAACACTGTGGAGGTTCGAGTCCTCTCTTGGGCACCAGATTCAAAAGTAAAGCCGCTTCCGAGCGGCTTTACTTTTTGTGTGGAGCTTTGCGGTTCGTTTGAAGTTGCTTCGAATGAATAGTGGAGTATCGGCAGTACGGGAGTCAGTATCGAGCTCGATTCGGTACTTGCAGGTCCCGGCGGTGCAATGAAGCGATTGTTGAAGCCCCATTGACACGCTGAATCGTCCCGTTAAAATAGCGTTTTAGCTTGAAAATGTGCCCAGGTGGCGGAATTGGTAGACGCACTAGGTTCAGGTCCTAGCGGTGGCAACACCGTGGAGGTTCGAGTCCTCTCCTGGGCACCAACAGTTGTTCCGGCATAAGCCGGTGAAGTTCGAGAAACCCCGTAAGATCAACGTCTTACGGGGTTTTTTGTTGCTTGTGCGGACCAGCAACGGCTTCGTATGCCGGCAGATGGAGTTGAGCTCCGAATAACTGGGTCAGCGTTTTCACCCCGGTTCGCCCGATTCGCTTCGAAGATCCTCGGCAATGAAATCGACAAACGCGCGAATCCTGTTGGACATCTGAAGCCGTTGCGAATAGACGGCGAAGATATCCGCGTTCGGCGTGTCGTGCTGAGGCAATACGGGCACCAGCGAACCGTCAGCCAGATACTGTTTGATGTCCCACTCGGCCCGCATCAGGATGCCGTGTCCTTCGAGCGCCCACTTCACTGCGATTTCCCCATCATTCGTCGTCAGCGTGCCGTTGATACGCACGGCCTCCGTTTTACGTGATGCGCCCTTGCCCGAAGTCAGACGCCACACGCCGTACGCCTCGTCGCCCTGGCGGATGCCGATGCAGTTATGCCGCGTCAGATCGTGCGCAGTCATCGGCATTCCACGTGAGGCGATGTACGAAGGCGCGGCACACAGCAAGCGCCGGTTCGTTGCCAGACGACGTGCGACCACCCGCGTATCGGGCGGCTCGCCGAAGCGGATACAGACATCGAACGTATCGTCCGTCAGCGGAGGCGGCGTGACCGATAGCTGAAGCTGAACCGATACTTGCGGATGCTTCGCGACAAAACGCGAAACCGCAGGGGCGACATGGCTGCGCCCAAAACCAAGCGTCGCGTTCACGCGCAGCAATCCCCTCGGACTTTTCTTCGCGGTACCCAGCAGTTCGGCCAGTTCGTCGATCTCGTCGAGAATCCGGCGCGCGTGCTCGAGGTAAAGCTCGCCCTCCGGCGTGAGCATCATCCGCCGCGTCGTGCGGTTGACCAGCACTACACCCGCGCGGCTTTCCATCTGCGTCAAATGCTTGCTGACAGCAGCTGCCGTCAGTCCTAGTTCCCGCGCGGCGGCGCTCAGGCTGCCGGACGCCGCAAGTGTCGAGAAAAAGCTCAAATCCGACGGATCGACCGTATCTCGCATGGCTTTCACTTGTGAATGAAAGTTAAAGATGCTTTGAGCATAGCACCGGTTTTTATGTCGGAAGATAGGTAAAGTTCATTCACTTGCATAGCACCCAACGGACGGAGACATGAAAACCTATCGCATCGCAACCATCCCCGGCGACGGCATCGGCAAGGAGGTCGTACCCGCCGGCGCGCAGGTCCTCGAAGCACTGGCAAAGACGACGAGGTCGTTCGCATTCGAATTCGAGAACTTCGACTGGGGTGGAGACTACTACCGCGAGCATGGCGTCATGATGCCCGCCGACGGCCTCAACACGATCCGCGACAAGGACGCGATCCTGTTCGGCTCAGCCGGCGATCCGGACATTGCCGATCACATCACGTTGTGGGGTCTTCGCCTCAAGATCTGCCAAGGCTTCGACCAGTACGCTAACGTGCGTCCGACCCGCATCCTGCCGGGCATCGATGGACCGCTCAAGCGCTGCAAGCCCGAGGACCTGAACTGGGTCATCGTCCGCGAAAACTCGGAAGGCGAATATTCCGGCGTAGGCGGACGCGTGCACCAGGGACACCCCATCGAAGCCGCGACGGATGTGTCGATCATGA
>Ga0302234_10001841_pt1 | contig 14237 bp, 17 predicted proteins | sample II_Palsa_N3_2_FD_193576 | JGI IMG/M metagenome (GOLD analysis project Ga0302234, IMG submission 193576) | Peat permafrost microbial communities from Stordalen Mire near Abisko, Sweden - II_Palsa_N3_2 | ecosystem: Environmental > Terrestrial > Soil > Palsa > Peat permafrost | place: Sweden... | reverse complement strand
ATGTCGAAGCCGGGATGGTGGGTCGTGCAAATCGCGGTTGTCGCGCGATAGATGAGCTTGAATTTCGGATTGGCGCCCCCAACTTTCAGCGGGTCGTCGCCGAGCATATTCCGCGCCAGCTTTTCGAACTGGTGCGCGGCATCTGCGTCCATGATATCCGAATCGACTGCAACACACCTGCCCCCAACCAGCCCGACACCGGAGTTTGGGAAGTGTTCTATCCACTTGCGTACGCTTTTAGCGGCGGGCGCGCGCTGTCCATGGCCGCTCCAGGCGCGAACATCGGGTTTCTTTGTCCCGGGCGTAATCGGGATGGGTGAATAGCCATTTGCTACCAGCAGCGTCGCGGTTTGCCAAAACTGCGTCGGTGCGATCGCGTCGTTGAAAACGGGTTCGACGTGCGGTGTGCACTGATTGGGCGAGTTGTCCATTGCTCACGCCTCCCCAAGAAGGGCGCGGATGCTGGCCGTAGTGATGAGCGTCCGGCGAGAACACTTCACGGCCTTCAAGCGATGATCGGAAATCATCGTATAAATCAGAGTTCTGCCAACGCCGAGGGCTTTCGCGGCGTCCTTCACGCTGATTGTATAAGGCTCTATAGTCATGGGAAACCCTCCAGAGCACTGCGAAATTGCGGTGCTTTGGAGAAGCCTGCGCGCCCACTATCCGGACGTCGCTATGTATTAACCTTCGGCACACGTCCGCGGTTCGGACCCTCGCCATGCCGATCAATCTGCTTGATCTGGATCATCGTGACGCGCTCGCCCAGAGCCGCCTTGGCCTCCTTGTGGAGCCGTTCGCGATTAAATAGCGATCTCGCTTTTATCGGAAGGGCGTCATACCATTTTTGTATCCGCCCGTCCGGTAACGCAACATGCACCGGTGCTGGCCGCATTTTGAACCAGGTTTCAAATTTATGAAGGGGTATGCCGACCTTTACGTCGTTATATTCGGCATCGATCTCGTCCGCATCCGCATACCCAAACGACTGAAGAGCCACCGCAGTTTCTGGTTGGGGCGTCTTGGCCTCAGGGCTCTTTCGCAGGGAGGACTTCTGTGCCGAGAACGATGGGAGCGCCAGGCAAAGGCCGGCCTGTGTGACGAAAGACGATCGCACCAGAGGAAGGCTCCTTCCAGTACGATGCCGGGAGCTCGTGCACAGCACCGGGTTTTGTGTCGAACAGGTAAGCCTTAAGCTGGCCATAAGCCAATGCGGCATGAATTGCATAATCCGCCCTGTCCCACAATTCGGTGTCCCGCTCTTCGGCCTCCTCTTCGTCACCCAGTTGGAGGATGTGGGCAAACGGTGATGTACTGTCAGTCCGCTTTGAGCGGTCGCTCAATCGCTGCCGTTCCCTTTTAATCGCGGTGCAGATGGACAGGTACTGGACGTTCCGGTGGCTCCAGTCGCGTTCCGGAAGGTTGGCGGAGTCCAACTTCATTACTTAGATTCCATGCGTATCTCATGCGATCGCTGCAACTGGCATAATTCGGATATTCTAACAAGGCTTGCGCTTAGGCTGTTCGTGATGTTTCGGGGCAGTCGAGGGATGATATCGGCGGATACCGCCATCATCAACGCCCGCTCCTGTTCCTCGGTCCGAACCCGCTGACGGTTAACACCGGAAAATTATCGTGACATGACCCATCGCACCGTCTCTAGTGCCGGTGCAAACGCCAGTGCTTGCATCGGTGCTATATCGAAATATCATAACAATTCGGCATGCGGTTCCCATCGGGCTTACGTCTAATCCGAGTGGAATGCCCTTTTTCTAAGCTGCGGCGTGTCGCGACGCAGCGTAATTTGGACATGCCTGGAGCCATGCTTCCGCCTCAGCGGTGCGGATGTAAGTTCGACGTCCGACCTTGATTGCCGGCAGTTCGCCAGAGCCGATCAGCTCATAGATCTTGGTGCGTCCAACACGAGCCCACGATGAAAATTCGTGGACGGTCATCGCGGCGGGTTTGTCGTTGATCATCATCGTCAGCAGGATTCATTTTAGACCCGCCGATGTGAACGGGCACCGCATGCCGCATTGTGGTGATGCCGATGGGCCAAATCAGTCGGGAGGCAGGTTGAGAAAATCCGGCGTTGAAAATCGCAATGTCTCGTTGCTCAGTTCGCGGGCGGCAAGCAGACCGTCCGGCGTGACCATGAACGCCCAGCTGGAATGCGCCTTGTGCGGCGGCACAAGCGCGGCTGGCGCGAGAACCGCGACATTGATGCCGGAAGCGCGCCGCGCAGTAGGGGCCCGGATCACGGCGACCTGCGCTTTCCGCGCGCGGTCGGCGAGGGCTTGCGTCGCGGTGTAGTCGGAAGGATGGGTCCACAGCTCGCGCTTGGCGGCGAGCTCACCTTTGGTTAGGTCGAGCGCGCGGTCGGTCCGCACTGTGACGGCGAACGCCGACATCGGTGTCGGCGTGCGTGGCAGCCGAAATCCGGGGGAGCGGCTGAAAGCAAGCATTCGCCAATAGGCGGCTTCTGACACCGCCGTCTCAATGTCTTCCGACGCGTAAAGGATCCCGGGGAGGACATTTGCCGCTCGAAACCGTGAGGGGCGACCGAGCCCATAACGAAATGGTGATGCCAGCAGCCACGGAAGCCCGCGCGCAGCTTCCGGCAGATCGGGCTTCACTGCATCAGCAAGCTCTTCGAGCAAGGCCTGGTCGGCACCTGTTGCGACCAACCGGTTGGTGGAAATGCGATGTTGAGCCTCGACGATGCGAATCACGCGGCCGTCGTAGCTGCAAATTTCAGACGCGAGCTCTGAGGGCATCGACATAATCACTCGTGCGCAAAAGGCCGCGAATGCTCGTTAGGAGATCGATCGGCCTTTCGCCAAGATCGAGGTTGCGCGTTGCAAGCCAGGATCGCGCGGCCTCGTCATCCGAGCCGAGCCAGCTGTCAAGCGAGCGGAACAGGCGCAGCAGGTGTTGGGCAAGCTCAAAGGGCTTTGAGCCTGACTCCAAGCGATAACGACCGGCGCGCAGGCGCGATGCCGTTGGCCCCGACAAGCCGATGATTGCGCCCATCTGAGCATTCGAGAATTGCCACAGCTTTGCGATGCGGCTGACAGCTTCGCTCAGAACGCGCGAGGCTTCGGCATCTCTATCAACGGCGGCTTTCGATTGTGCCATGATTATGCTCCTTGTTGCCATATAGCGCGCGTCGTTCTGCAGAACAATAGGCGAGATATCTATTCCCTTGAAGATTGCGGCGTGGCTAGCGGACGGCATCGCGAAAATCAGTTGTTCTGCGCAAAAATGTCTGCGGACGAACGGAGGAGAAGCAAGCGACCAGGATCGGCTTGAGCAATTCGCAATGAAAGACGATTAGGCTTGGACCATTAATTATTCTGAATGCCAGAGAGGACTGTGATGGATTTCGAAGATCTCGTAACCGCACTTTCGCCACCGCCAAACCGGATCGGAAAATCCGATGGGGAGCACGAGCACCATCTTTACGAGGGGGCGGTCATGGTCGCCTATGCCATGCATCTGTTGCGGACACAGGATACCCGGCACATCCGTGTCCATCCCGATGGCGAGCACGGAAAGCAATTCGACTTCACTGGCTGGCTGCTTCGACGCGGCTTCGTCAAAATCTCCAGCATCGGCACCACCAGCTATGGCGGTACGTACCGAAACGCTGCGGGCCAGGAGATCACCGTCAATCCAAAGTCGGGGCTGGGTGATGTGGTCGCGCAGGTCGGTAACCACGTCATCTCCGCCGAATGTAAAGGCGGGATCATCAACACCAGGCATTCAGGACAGGTGTCCCGGCTTTACAAGGGCCTGTGCGAGACGGTCGGCATGTTGATGGCGACACCGTCCCAGGGCCGGCAAGTGGCCGTCGTCCCTTTTACGGAAGGAACCTTGCGTTTGGCCGAACGATTGGCGCCGCGCTGCACCTTGGTCGGCATCGAGATCGCCTTGGTAGGGAGCCGCGGCGAGGTAAGGGAAGTGCGGCCTATGGTGGCTGCGGGCTGAGATTGAAGGACAAAGGCGCTCGACGCGACAGAACGAGCAGAAGGCAGCAGCGGCAAAGATTGCAAATCAGGGGTCAGTTGCCGCGCATCTTCAAGGCTGGCCTTGTGCGGCTGTTAGAAAGCGCGATTTAGCCTGATATCGGCGCTGCCAGTCGATTCGTTGCTTTAAAGCGGTGAGACAGCGGCGATCGCAAATAGGGCAGATATTTAAAGCGACGGTCCCGCTTTGGGCAGCTTCCGACCGTTCCAAGACATTCCAGCGGATGCGCAAGAATGTCCGCTGCCAGCGAAAGCCGCCGTCGCAGGCACGGGGAAGCCCCATCCGTTCATAATGCGAGATCTTGCGTGCATCCGACAGCGGCAAGAATGACAACCGTCAACCGCGTTATTCAATGATATCAAAACGATCTGGATAGAAAGCGAGATGATCCTTGATTGCGGCGACGGCATCATAAGGTGCCTCGTACGTCCAGATCGCATCGCCCAGGCGCGCACCGCCAGCCGGAATACTGAAGTAGGATGCATCTCCTTTGAACGGGCAGTAGGTCGATGTCTCGGACCGTGCGAACACTGTCATGTCGACATCATCGCGCGGGATATACTGGACGGCGGGGTAGCCGGCCTCCCGCAGGGTCAAAGCGCTGTTGGTATCCGCGATCACCTGGTCACCAAGCTTGACGAGGACGCGCTTGGGATTGCGCTCGATAGTGACGGCATGATCCGGTCCGGGTATCTTGATGGTCCTGGTCATTGCGTGTTCCTTCATGTGATGGGGATTACAGTTCTTCGGGCCGAAGCGCGTCAGCCGAGCAGGTTGAAGCGGCAATCGATGCCCAATGCGCGGTCTTCCAGCAGCACCTGATACTCGGGTGCATTGTAAAAGTTTAGCGCGGCCTCGCGGTCAGGAAAGCGGATGATTGCACCGTTGGCAAATTGCCGCTCGCCGAACAGATTGGTAATAGGGCCTCCGGCAAGGAATTCGCCGCCAAAGGATTTCAGGATTGGGCCGGCGGCGGCAGAATAGCGGTCTTTGGCTTCGACGTCGCGAACGGTGAGTTCGACAGTGATGTAGGCGCTCATGGTCGATGTCCTTGGTTTTTGGGTGAGGGAGTTTGGAGGTTCAGGCCGAGAAGCCGGGCCGCGCCGCGAGCGCGTCATACCAGCGACGGATTGTCGTGCTCGTTTCCGGGATACCGAGTTGGAGCGCGCCGGTCGCAAAGTCGATCGTCACGAAGGCCGTGATATCTGCTGCCGACAAGGCGGCGCCCGCGACAAAGTCTACTTCGCCTAGGCGGCTTTCGAGGTCGGCGTAGAAATCGCGGACCCGCTCCATGCCGCGATCAACAAGCCCCGGGACCTGCTCGTAATCGTGCGGTCCGGCGATCGCGCGACCTTTCAGCCCCGGAACCCGGTTGCGCACCGTCTCCATGACCGGGGAAAAACCTTCGAGCTCCATGCGACGCTCCCACATCTGGATGATCGCCTTTGCCTTCAGGTCGGTACCGAGCAATGCATGCTCGGGATAGGCCTCGTCGAGATAACGCATGATCGCCGGCACTTCGCCGATCGCAGTTCCGTCGGCCAAGACCAACGTTGGGACCACACGACGCGGGTTGATCGCGACATAAGCGTCGGAGAATTGCTCCTTCGCCCCGAGGTCGACCGGCACCTGGGTCAGATCCATGCCTTTTTCGGCCAGGAAGATGCGAACGCGGCGCGAATTGGGCGAGCCGCCCGATTGATAGAGTTTCAGATCGCTATGCATGACAAATGTCCTTTGATTCGAGTGCGTCAGAGTTTTGAGCCGCCATCGACGCGAAGCGTGTCACCGGTGATCCAGCGGGCTGCGTCGGAGCCAAGGAAAGCGATTGCCCCGCCGATGTCGTCCGGATTGGCGAGGCGCTTGAGCGATTGCATGCCGAGCGTGTAGTCGCGACCGGCGTCGGTCCTGGTGAAGCTGGACATATCCGTTTGCACAACGCCGGGCGCCACCGCGTTCACCCGGATGCCGCGCGGCCCCAACAGGGCGGCGAAATGGACAACGAGCGTATCGATCGCGCCTTTGGTGGCAGCATAGGCCGAAAGGTTGCCGACCGCTGCGCGCGCCGCGAGCGACGAAGTGAAGACGATGCTCGAACGATCGCCCAGGATCGGCAGCAATTGCTGGACGAGAAAGAAAGGCGCGCGGACGTTGACCGCGAACTGCGTGTCGAAATCCTCGATCGTGGTTTCCTCGATCGTGGCCGACTTTGAAGTGCCGGCATTGGCAACGAGGATGTCGAGCCGGTCGCCGACGATGGCGCGAACCTTCTTTGCCAGTTCGTGTGGCCCGTTAGGGGCGGAGAGATCGCCGCCGACAGCCTCGGCCTTGCCGCCCGCCGCACGGATCTCTTCGACGACGGCCCTCGCCTCTCCGGCACCTCGGCCATAGTGGACAAGCACCTGGGCGCCGGACTTGGCGAGCGCTAGAGCGGCGGCCCGTCCGATGCCGCGCGAGGCGCCGGTGACGAGAGCAGTTTTTCCGTTGCAGGGGGACATGGTCAATCTCCTTTGGGTACAAGGCGCCGATCGTCGCGGAGACATCCGCGATCGCGAGGCTCGTCGATGAAAAATCCGGGATGGAAGGTCGCGTCAGGCGTTCAGGAACAGCGTCACATGCGCCACGAAAAGCTCCGGATATTGGTAAAAGGAGCCGTGGTTGCTATCCGGGTAAAGGATCAGTTGCGCATTCGGCAGGTTCTGCTGGAGCGTGACACTATGCCTCGTCGGTATGATAACGTCATTGCTGCCCTGCACGACCAGGACAGGCAAAGTCATCGTCTTCAGATAGTCGAGCACATGACCATCTGAGCTGGCGCTTGCGGCGATGTATCTGCCGATCGCTTCGCCCTGAGCCGCAACAGTCTGCGCGCTGACCTCGGGGTCGCGATCGTTCCGGCGCAGCTTGCGTTCGATGAACTTCAGGCCCGCGGTGCGGCTTTCCTCGGAGGGCGAGAAGTGGACTGCCAACCAGAGATGTTCAGGCGGATCGTAGCTGGTCGAAAAGATCGCGTTCGACCGGCTTTCCGACATGTCGTTGCCGCGATGGCCCGTGCCGACAAGGATCAGCTTGCGCACCAGATCGGGCGCCTGCAACGTGATCTCCTGCGCGACGAAACCGCCGATCGAGAATCCGAGCACGTCGACTTGAGTCAGGCCGAGCGCGCGAATGAACGCAATCGCGTTAGCGCCCATTTCCTGGAAGCTGGTCGGCGTCTCGCCAGACGAATTGGCGACGCCGGCATTGTTGAACAGGATCACCTCACGGGCCACGGCCAGGCCGTCGGTCACCGCAGGGTCCCAATAATCCATCGTGCCGGTGTAATGCTGATTGAACACGATCGGCACACCGCCGGGCTTGCCGAACCGGCGATAGGCGAAGCGGATGCCATCAGCCTCGACGAACTGGGTCGGGGCGGTGTCGTGGGTATAGGTCATCGCACAATCCTTTGGGGGGAAATCGGCGCGCGGGCCGAACCCGCGCGCCGGAAAGGTTACGAAGCGAGCTTGCCGCCATCGACGCCGAGCACCTGGCCAGTCATGTAACCGGCTTGATCGGAGGCGAGGAAGACGATGGCGCCTGCCAGTTCATCGACATGGCCAGCGCGCTTCATCGGCACCGTCGACAGCAGCCCCGCCTTGTTTTCGTCATTGCCGGTGAACCGATCCAGCATGTCGGTCTGTGTTGCTCCCGGAGCCACCGCATTCACCCGGATTCCGGAACCGGCGGTCTCGAGCGCCGCCGACTTGGTAAGACCCTCGACCGCATGCTTGCTGGCGGCATAGACCGAGGCATAAGCACCGCCGCGCTGACCAAAGGTCGAGCTGACGTTGACGATATTACCGTGGCCCTGCGCCTGCATCACGCGGATTTCATGCTTCATGCTGAGCAACGTGCCCAGCACATTGGTGTCGAACGTGGCGGCATAGCTTTCGGCAGTCTGATCGGTGATCAGACCGGGCTGACCTTCTGTGCCGGCGGCATTCACGGCGGCATCGATGCGGCCAAAGCGGGCGACCGTCTGATCAACGAGCGCCGCGACTTCGGCATCCAGACGGACGTCGGTCTGAATGAAGAGCGCTTCGCCACCAAGCGCCTTGAGTTCGGCTTCGAGCGCCTTGCCTTCGGCTTCGCGGCGGCCGGCCACGACGACGGTGTCGCCCTGTTTGGCAAAGCCGAGCGCAGAAGCCCGACCGATGCCCGAGATGCCGCCGGTGATGAGGATGATTTTCTTGTCCATGATCTGATCCTTTTTGCGTTTGACGAAGGCAAGGAGGGAGCGTTCACGGAATACCCCTTTTGCGGGTCTCCATGCCTTGTCGCTATCCGTTGCTTCGATGGATTGTGATGTAGGCTTGCAATTGGAGCCTGAAAAAGACTTTGTGCGTCCACGACCGATACCTGCTAGGCATGACTACCATGGAACTTCGTCACCTTCGCTATTTCGTCGCGGTCGCCGAAGAGGGCAGCCTGACAGTTGCAGCAGAGAAGCGGCTACACACGGCCCAACCCTCGCTCAGCCGCCAATTGCGCGATCTCGAACTGGAAGTGGGCACGCCGCTGTTCACGCGCGGCGCTCGCGGGATAACGCTGACACCGGCGGGACGGGCTTTTCTCGACCACGCCCGGCTTGCACTGGGCCAGGCAGCGGAAGCCATCCAGGCAGCGCGGCGTGCGGCGCGTCCTGCCAAAGCGGTCTTCTCCGTCGGTTTCCTGACCGGGCAGGAAGTCGACTGGCTGCCGCATGTCACCCGCATCCTGCGCGCCGAACTTCCGAACATCGACTTCAAGGTGTCCAGCCTCTACTCGCCCGACGTTGCCGATGCCTTGCAGAGCGGCGAGATCGATCTCGGCTTCTTGCGCGTAGAGCCCCGACCCGACGTAACCTACCAGGTCGTCGCGCAAGAACCGTTGGTGGTGGTCTTGCCCAGTGATCACCCGCTGGCGAGCAAGAAAGCCATCGATCCCCACGATCTCGAAGGCGAGACGTTCGTCGGCTTTTCCGACGTACCTCACGTGTTGCGCGACGTCGTAAACACCTACCTCGCTATCAACGGAGTCGACGTCACGGCCTCCCACCGGATCGACAATTTCGCCATGGGAATATCGTTGGTCGCCTCGATGCGCGGCGTGGCGCTGCTCCCCGCTTATGTCGAGCCCCTGCTACCCTGGTCCGTGGTCAGCCGTACCCTCAGCGGTTTGCCCCCAACGATCGACCTGGCGATCGGCTATCGGGCGGACAACACCTCGCCCGTACTCACGACGTTTCTTGGGGGCGTCGATCAGCTTATCAGTGATGGTCCCGCTGGGGTCCGCAACTCCGGACAGGGCTGATTGACGCTATACGAGCGGCGGATACACGGCCCGACGAATGGCCGGTTTCGGCATAGTCAGACACTTCCAGTAGCGGCGCCGACCGGCAGTTTTGTCCCAAAATTTGTCGGCAGCTCACGACCAGAGCCGGTAATATTCATCTGTAACAGAAAGCGTTCGATCTCGCCGAAGCGGTCGGTCACGCTCGTGGAGGCTACCGATGCTACGCGGTTTTACGATCACGGGCGGACGTCATCGGTCGGCGGCCACGGGAGCTATCTAGAGCTGCGGCGCGACGCGGTCGCCGAATTCCCCCCGGCGCGGAAACTCAATAAGCCCTTTAGCTCATGCCCGCCGAGCCCATCTCTTTCAGTCCTTTTCCCGGTAAGGCGCTTCTCGTTTTATTTGACCGCTTGGCTAGAGCATCGCGGTGCTCCACTCTTCCCAGTCCCCATGCTGCCTGAGATGTCCCACTTCGATTCCTCGGCGCACCTCGTCGGATAGGACTGATTGCGGCCAATAGCGCATCGCCCCGTAACCGTAGCCCCAGAGACCCGCCATCCTGTAATAGTCAGCAAGATCCCGGATCGAGGGATCGTTCCACGCCAACCTTTGGGTGAGATAGGCAAGCATCCCGCCCGTCGGTTGGAATACCTTGCTGTCACCTGCAGCTGCACTGACCATTGTCGAAATAGGGCCCCATGTGCCGCCGAACGTTGATCGCAGATGCTCAGCGGCCTTCGGCTGCATATTCGCTTGGTAGATTGGCATATGCGCCTCACTCCAGCACCCCACGTCCGCCAGGCAGATGAGGTCGATCATGTCAGTCGGATGTGCTGCGGCTTCTACCGTTTTCCATAGGGCATCGGTCACATTTTCCCTTGGATCGGAGTCCGCCGCCTTCCATGCGTGGGAATGCGCAAGGATGCCATAGACGAGGGGCGACCGCAGCTCTCGTTGCGGACTGCCGGTTCGCCGCGCGAAGAGAGCTTTCATATCCCGGCAGCGATTGGCCGACTCCCTGATGTGGCTCGCGCGCAACGTGGTCTTGCATTCGAACGCCGCGGCGACGCCGTTGGCGAGCCACACCTTCTTCTCGCGCAGTTTCGGCGGATAGAAGGGCTTCAGGACTAGCACGTCGATCTGCTTGGACATCCTCCCATCGGATCCGATCAGCCGCCCCTTGGTCGCTACATGATAGGTGGGTGGAAGCCAGTCGCGCAGCAGCGTTGCCCAATTCTCCTCACCCTCGTCGCCGGCAGTGCCTGGATCCTCAGCTGTCTTCGCGTAGATGCGCTCGTATTCCGCCGCCATTGTGGCGGTCACTTGCGCCATGAACGCATGAAGATCGTGGATATTTTCAGACATTCCAGGATGCTAAAGCGGATCAGGATTAAGTCCAGCAATCTGCCAAGAAATGCTCGTGGATCGAGCTCGCACGCGCTGCGCGTGCATTTCAGCCGAGATGAAGCGGCGCGGCTTGTCCGGCAGTTCCGGGATACTCTTCCAGTCTGAGCTACCGAAAAAGTGCGACACCATCACGACGCATTGGTGCGCAGCTCATCGAGGTAATCTGACCACCACTGCGCCATTTCGACCCGCTCAAGCCAGTGTTCGCCCCTATGATAAGTCCCGCGCACAGTGCTGCTGCTATCGTGGGCAAGGGCCTTTTCGATGGCGTCGGGGTTCCATTTACTGGATTCGTTGAGCAGTGTGCTCGCCAGGGTTCGAAAGCCGTGGGCGGTCATTTCGCCGCCTGAATATCCCATGCGACGCAGCGCGGCATTGATGGTGTTTTCCGACATCGGGCGTGTGGCGGGCCAAAGCGACGAAAAGACATATTGTTGACTTGCGCTTAAAACCTCGGCTGAGCGCAGGATGGCGATCGCCTGCCGTGAAAGGGGCACGACATGTGGGCGCCGCATTTTCATCTTTTCCGCCGTAATCGTCCATTTCGCCGACGCTAGGTCGAACTCGGGCCATTCGGCCTTGCGCAGTTCGCCGGGGCGGACAAACACATGCGGCGTCAACTGCAGGGCCAGCTTGGTGAGCGGCTGGCCGTCATACTGCTCGATGGCGCGTAGCAGCTGGCCAACCTGCCTGGGATCCAGAATGGCGCTGTGATGCTTTACAGTGGGGGCGACGAGCGCGCCCTTCAGCAGGCCCGAAGGGTCCGAGGTCGCCCGGCCGGTAGCGACGCCATAACGAAAGATACGCCCCGCCAGTGATCGCATGCGCCGTGCGGTCTCGTGGTGGCCCTTGGCCTCGATGGGCTTGAGCGCGGCGAACAGCTCGCCCGCCGAAATGTCGCTCAACGATCGCGCCTGGAATTCCGTGTCGAAGAGCGACAGCAGCCAACGAGATTTTTTGATCGTCACGGCCTCGCGGCCTTCCTTGGCGACCTTGTCCAGATAGTCATTCGCAACCGCGCCGAAGCTGCCTGCTGCAACGAGCAGTGCCTCGGCTTCCGCCGCCTTTTTCTCAGTTCCAGGGTCCACACCCATCGCAAGCTTCTGGCGTGCCTGGTCACGCCGGTTGCGTGCTTCCTTTAACGACACGTCCGGGTAGCGGCCAAGCCCCAGCTTCTTTTCCTTGCCCTCGAAGCGGTACTTCAGTCGCCACAATTTGCCGCCGGACGGCTGGACGAGAAGGAACAGGCCCTTTTCATCCGCCTTCTTGATTGGCTTGGCGCCGGGGACGATCGAGCGAATCATGACATCGGTCAGGGGCATGGGTTGGGGGCCACTTTTTGAGTAGTTCGAAGTGGCCCCCACTCTGGCCCCCAATGGCCCCCGGTTGGGGGCGAACAACGGCGAACCTCGGCGGTGACCAAGATCCCGTTTATGGCTGATTTCAGGGGTTTTTGCAACTCTCCGCGGTCATCCGCGGAGAGTAGATGGTGCCCAGAAGAGGACTCGAACCTCCACGCCCTTGCGAGCGCCAGCACCTGAAGCTGGTGCGTCTACCAATTCCGCCATCTGGGCACGGGCGAAGGGCAAGTGCGCCGTTCGCTGGGTAGGAGCGGGCCGATAAGCGGTGGCGGCGGGGCTGTCAACAAGGGTTTGGGATTTGGGGTCATTTTAACGGGGGGACCTGGGTGTTTGCGTGATCGGGCATTGAAAGGGGGGAGGGGTGTGTGCCATTGGCGCTGGGTGTGCTTGCCGGTAGTGATGGCGGGCGAATCGATTTTTAAGGACCGGGTTATGACCATCGGCAACACGCGCGAGCTGGACGGCAAACTGATTGCTGTGATCGGGGGCACCGGTTTTCTGGGGACGCATCTGGCGCAGCATCTGCTGGCGCGTGGGGCGCGGTTGCGGATTGGTAGCCGGCGGCCGGAGAAAGCTTTTGCTATCAAACCGCTGGGTAACCTGGGCTCGGTGCAGGTGGTTGCGGTCAATGTGACGAAGCCGGATTCGGTGCGGGTTGCGCTGACCGGGGTCGATGCGGTGGTCAATCTTGTTGGGGCCTTTGCCGGCGATCTTGATGCGGTGCAGGGTGCGGGCGCGGGGCGGGTTGCCGCGATGGCGCGTGATGCCGGCGCGCAGGCGTTTGTGCAGGTGTCGGCGATCGGCGCGGATGCCCAGTCGCCGGTTGCTTATGCGCGGACCAAGGCCGCGGGCGAAGAGGTCGTGCTGGCGGCGTTTCCTGGGGCGGTGGTGGTGCGGCCTTCGATCCTGTTTGGGTCGGACGATCATTTCCTGACGATGTTTGCCGGGCTGATGGGCATGCCGGTTCTGCCGGTGTTTGGACCAGGCGCGCAGTTGCAGCCGCTCGATGTCGATGATGCGGCGCGCGCGATCGGCAATGTGCTGGCCGCCAATGGCGCGCATGCGGGCAAGACGTTCGAGATCGCCGGGCCCGAGGTGATGACGATGCTCGATCTCAACCAGCGGATCGCGCGCGCGACGCAGCGCTCTCCGCTGTTTATCGGCCTGCCCGATGGCGTGTCGAAGCTGATTGCCGCGCTGCCGCTCACGCCGATTTCTAGCGACCAGCTCTCGCTGCTGCTCAAGGGCAATGTTGCGTCGGGCGCACTGCCTGGCCTGCGCGAACTGGGCGTGCAGCCGCGTCCGCTCGATCTGTTGCTGGAACGCTGGCTGGTGACGTATCGCAAGCATGGCCGCTTTGGCACGCACGCCGGCGCTAACACCTGAGCGCTTTTGATAATCAGGCGTTCACGTCGCCATAATGGTCCGGCGGTTTGATCACGTCCATCCGTTCGCTCAGAAGGGGGCGAAAGCTCGGCCTGCTTTTCAGCGCTGAGTACCACCCCCGCGCCTGTTCATGCTGCGACCAGTCGATGCCGCCGAGATAATCCGCGACCGAAATCTGCGCCGCAGCGGCCAGATCCGCCAGGCTCATCGTCGCCCCCGCCAGCCACGGCCGATTGTCGATCAGGAAATCGACATAATCGAGGTAGTCGTTGGCAAGCCGGATCGTCTCACGCAAGCTGCGCGCATCAGGCGGCTGCCGCGTGATCAGGCGCTTCTTCATCCGCTCATCGAGCAAAGGCCCGGTGACCCCGGCATAAAAATTCTCGTCGAACAGCGCAACCAGCCGACGAATCTCGGCGCGATTGGCCGCGGTCCCGTTGATCATCGGCGCCTTGTCGACCGTCTCTTCGAAAAATTCGGCGATCGCCCGGCTGTCGACAAGCACCAGCCCACGCTCCGGATTGGTCAGGACCGGCGTGCGCAAGGCCGGATTGAGCGTCTGGAATTCCTCGCGGTGCTCCCACGGGTTTTCACGCACAAGCTCATAGCCGACGCCTTTTTCGCTCAGCAGGAGCCGAACTTTGCGACTGAACGGGCAGATTGGGAATTGGTAGAGATACCACATGGATCTAGCCATAGAGGCAGGGGCGAGAGTCTCAAGCCGTCAGATGCAAAATT
>Ga0302234_10001839_pt1 | contig 14242 bp, 20 predicted proteins | sample II_Palsa_N3_2_FD_193576 | JGI IMG/M metagenome (GOLD analysis project Ga0302234, IMG submission 193576) | Peat permafrost microbial communities from Stordalen Mire near Abisko, Sweden - II_Palsa_N3_2 | ecosystem: Environmental > Terrestrial > Soil > Palsa > Peat permafrost | place: Sweden... | reverse complement strand
CGCGATATCTCCGCAAGCTTATGTTGAATGTCACCGCCCACTTGCAGACCAATTGCCGATAGCGCGTCTTCAGTTGTCATTTTGCCAGTGACGACGCGCCGGGATAACTGCAACATCAGTTCCGCCCATTCCTGCTCGCGAGCATCTGCCGTCGTTTGAAGAAAGGGCCGTTTGTGCGGCCCCAATTCGTTGATAGCTGCAACGTAGGCAACGGGCGTTGCGTTGTCGTCCGGGTATCGTGACGATTCAAACCAGCCGATACGAACATTCGCACCAGACAAATCTTTAAGCGCCTTGGTGAACGCGCCGGATGCATTGCCCGGCACTCTGCGTATCGTTGCCATTAGCGGAACCGCCCGCCAACCTTGCGAAAGCCGTGACGTTCCGGGTTGCCCACGGCGATATAGAAACCGCCAGCGAACCGCGCACGCGCCAGCGCCAGAACCTGCTTGCCGTAAGGCGTGGTTGCAAGCCAGTACTGAAACATATCCTTGACCGGTGGCGCGAGCAATGACACCGTGACCTTATCGATAGTGCTGCCAGTCACGATGACGCTATCCATACCTTCTGCAATCTGCGCCTGAATCTGTGCAATATGTGCTGTCAGCAAGTTAAGAATCAAATCGAGCGCAGCACCGTTAAAACCGCCGCACCAGTTGTCATATCCGTCGTTGGCGTACGTCTGAGCCATTGCGTAATAGGCGGTAAGGACGGTTTCATCAGGGTCACTAGCGAACGCCGGGCATTGTGCCTGAAATAGTGCGTAGTCAAACGTGTGCTGCGTCATTTGCCATACTCCGTTATTAACGGTTCGCCAACTGGTTCGCCACCCAACCCGTGCCCGTCTTTTCGAGTTCGGTTGGCAGCGCTTCAGAACCGTCTTTCTTGGCGTTCTGATAATCGGCCGGTGTGAGCGGGCCGCTAGGATCGCGCGGGTTCATGTCGCCAACCATCTTGTCAACGTCGTACGCCTTGCGTTCAACACGGATGAAACCCTTGGCAATGAAATCTTTCCAGTGCGACAGTTCGCGAACCGCTTCATACTCATCTTCAGTAATCGCGGTGTGGACACCCTGCGGTGTAATCAGATTTTTGGTCGCGATGCCTGCGCCACCACGAATCAGAACTTCGCGTTCAACGACGGGCAATCGACCCATCTGAGTTGCGTCGGTCGGATCGGGCATCGAATACCGCGTGAATTTTTGCGGGTTCGCCAACGTGCTGAAAACGTGAACGGTACCCGTCGATTTTTGTGCTACCTGTTTGCCTGACATGATGTGTTTTCCGTTAATTGAAAAGGGGGTGCGCCATTAGACACACCCCCTTATTCTACAGCCCCGGTTTAGCGACGAATCACAGACCGGTGAAACGCACTACTGCATACGGACGTTTGCACATCACACCGGCCGTTGCGTTGGCGTAATCTTCGACGTACGACTTGGCGCGCTTTTCCACACCAAGCGCCTGAAACTTCGACGGCACGACCTGAATGAATACCTTGCCGTCATCGCTGGAACCGTCTTCGATGCGTTCGGCGTAGAAGTACATCGCCGTTAGGCCACCGTTGGCATCCGTCAGTTCCGGGCACGTCACGATACGCAGATTCGGATAGTTGTCACGAATCCACTGGCGAACCGAAATACCGCCAACGGACTGCGTAACGGTCAAGAACTGGTTCTTGCCCATCGGAATCGCCATCGTGATCGGCGTTTTCTCAACGTCGATGGTATCCATGCTCTGCACTTCGAGCGTGTACATACCAAGCCGGATGTCGGCTGTGATGTCGTTGAACGTCTTGGTGTTCCACGTCGTTGTACCCGACGTCGCGCCATCAGGCAACGTGGCATAGGCAGGCAACGACGGATCGTTCAGGAACCCGTATGTGCGGCCTGCGCCGTCATTGAAGCCGTAGAAACCAACGCGGTTGCGTTGAATGTCGAGCGCGCGACCGGCTTGACCACGCTTTTCGCCGCTCGAAGAAACGCGCATACGTGCGGCGCGCGCTTCTTCCAACAGCCCGACCAGAATGCCCATTTCGAAGCGTACGACGGTACGCCATTCGAAGTTGACGTTCCACGACGAAAGCGGAATGTTGCTGTAGTCGCCGTATGGAATCGCGTTGCCGGTCGGTTCCAGCATACCTTGCACAATCTGCTCGTCTTCCCACGAACCGATGGTTGCCATGCCAATCAGTTCATCGATCTTGCGCGCGGCGGTGATGAAGTTGACGAAGCCGGGCATCCATGCCTGCAGGAACTGCACAAGCGCCGGAATTGCGTTGACGGACTGGATTGCGCCCGGCACCGGCAGAATGCCGACGTCGTTGCTATCCATTGTCGCTGCCATCTTGACGGCTTCAGTCAGTTCGTGAATATACGCCTGGTCGAAGCCGATACCAATCTGCTTCAGTGCGTTGTACTCAACGACATCCGCCTCTGATACCTCAATGGGTTTCCAGGTACGGGCACCCAACATCGAATGCGTTGGCGACACATTCTTTTCAGTGAATTTCAACATTTGCTTTAACTCCGTAGTATCGAGTTGTTCAGACTACGCGGCGACTCGCGCCGCGTATGACGTTACAGATTGATCTTGAGCAGAATCAGCGCGCCGCCTTCCGACGTTTGGCCGTAGTCTTCGACCGTTGCCGCCAGCAACGTGTTGCCCGCATCAGGCGTACCGGCAGCGGCCGGAATCGAGATTTGACCGGTAGCGGTAGCAAACTGCACTTGCAGACCAGCTACCGCCGCCTTGGTGCCGTACAACGGAACGATGACCTTACCGAATTCAACGAAGTCGGCTGTAACGTTGTTGGGCAACAGGAAGTTCGGCGCGAGCGGACCATTGGAATTGCCCATCGAAACGTGCTGCTTCGGATTGGCAAGGATGCCCCATACCGCGCCCGTACCACCCGGCCCGACCGTTTTGCCATCGGCATTCAACGTAAACACGTTGCCGAATGAATTGTTCGTCGTGACGCCACCGGCCGCAAGCAGATAGCCGATATGTGCCCGCAACGGGCCGTCACGCGAGATTTCGCCGGGGATGCCGAACCCGAAATCGTAGTTGATTGCTTGTTGAAAAGTACCAGCCATGGTTACATGCTCCTATGAAGTTGACTGTTTGCAGCGGTGCCGTTACTTGCGTTCGGCAATCTGCTTGGACATGAACGACGGCTTCCTGCTTTTGTCGGCCGCGTCGCCAGCGGTAGCAGTAGGCAGTTGGTGAGCAGGCAGGCGCTTGTGCAACCAGGCTTCAAGCGCCGTCACTTCCTGACCCTTGCTTGCCGGAATTTCCAGCGCCTTGACGGCGTATTCAGCGACGTCCTGCGCGTCCATGGCAACGGCGATGTTGGCGAAATCAGCGATGTGCGGGCCGCACTTCTTGACCAGCGCGTCACGATCAGCAACGACACGAACCACTTCACGCGCGTCCATACCTTTGCCCATACCAGCGACGGCCTTCTTGACTGCAGCATCAACGATGCGTGCGACTTCCGCAGCGTCCATGCCTTTGCCTTCCTTCTCGCCTTCGTCGGGTTTCTTCTTCGTCGGGTCGTCAGCATCGAGTCCGTTCGCGTCCTTCTTGCGTTCGTCGCCGGGCATCTGCGCGGTGTCGCCAACCGGCGTTGACGGTGCGCCGTCTTCGTCCATGCCGAGTTCGTCAGATTCACCAACGCACTTGATATCTTCGAGCGCTTCGAGCAGCGGCACGGCCTTGTTGATGGCATCAACGGCCTGCTTCATTTCACCACCATCGTCCTTGCCATCCTTGATTGCTTCTTCTGCGTCCATGGCAAAGGCCATCAGGCGGTTTTTGACCGTGCCTGCAAGCGTCTTTGTTTTGGCGCGAATCAGCTTCGCCTTTTGATCTTTGGTCATTGCAGATTTCTCCGTAGTTGATAGACCATCCATAACAGCAACTTCCGGCCCCATTCGACCGTCATCGACTGATGCCAGATGGTTGAAACGGATGCGCCGTTGCACATAAGTATAAGGCACACCCTCAAACACCCCCGGCGCATACTCGTATACACAACGGTAACCGAGTGACAACGGGGTTTTACCCGACGCAATGCTTGCGGCGAGAAATTCGGACCAGCACATGATGTTGGTTTTCAACGTTCCATAATCATCGTTGGGGTCGAACCAACCACGTTCACCAGTAACGCCACGTGCTTTCTTTTCTTCAATCTGGACTGTTCCGCCCGTACCATCGCCAATCATCGTATGATCGATGATCCACGGTTTCAGACGTAACGTTGCGATACAGGCCGGGTCTGCCAGTTCTGATGCTGGACGATATACCGCAAAGAACTGACCCGCATTGCCCTTGTCGATTTCCTGTGGAATGTTCTTGCCAAGGTAGTTAAATACACCGACCTTTGACACCGGGTTGTCCATTACTTCAAAGAACCCGTTGATATCCCACTGCTTGACGGTATCTGACCTGTCACCTGCAATTGCATTGAATATGCAGGCGATGACATTGGCGCTGCAACCATGCAACGGCGTTGGCAATGCGTCGAGCGTGAACCAGCCTGAGCCGATATGTTCGTCATTCAATACCGCATCGAATGGTTCGACGTCGGCAAAGAAAGCAGTAAAGAAACCGTCAAATACGCCGATGTTTGTCAAATCGCCCTGATGCGCGTGTTGTACTTCCTCGATTGTCTCGCGCCGCGCTGCCGCTTCCGGTGTCTCACCTTCCTCAATCGTTCCGGCCGGAAAACCCCATTCGCCGTTAGGTCGTTGCAGCATCAGGATTTTACCGTTGGCATGATAGACAACGCCCGCTGCGGTCGACGCGTCGCCTGCCGTTGCATAGGCAATCGCAACGGCCTGCTTCTGTGGCTTGCCTGCCGCTTCTTCAGTTGCGACGTTCTTGCCGAATGCTTCTTTCGTACCGCTTTTATCCAATGGCATCGCAACGCCCCTTATTCGTCGTCATCGTTGAATCTGAAAATCGGCCGCATCGTACACCGGCAATATGGTGCCTGGCCGGGTATGCCTTTCTCGCCGGTATTAGGTCCGTCAAGGTGCGGCAGATTGTCGAAGCTAAATATTTTACCGTTCAATACGTCACGGTGATATTCGCGGGGGTGATTGCTACCCCCGCTATGCACCCATTCAAACTCTTTGACGCCCAACGCCTGCATACGCGCGGCGTTGATTCCGTTGTATGCCTTGCGTGTCTGGTCAAGCGCGACATTCTTTGCCCAATTCTTGACAGTCACGCCGTACTTGTCGAGTTCGGGTTTAAGGTCTGCCAGCCCCTGACCCGATTGAATCGAGCGCATCACCGCACCCTGTACATTATCCAGATACTTTTCAGGGATACGTTTGATAAGCGCTACATTCTCCGCAACGCTGGCTGTCAGCACATCGCGTAGCTGGTCGTTGAAAACGTTAGTTTTTAGAACGTACTGACCACTCATTTCTTTAAGGCTGATATTCAACTTCTGTGCGCTATCCTTTTCCGCAGCACCGGTCATCTTCTCTGCTAACGGTTGCGCGACAGATGCGAATAGTCTGGCAAACTTGTCGCGCATCGCATTTGACAGGATACGGGCCTGACTCGCAACGCTCGCATCCATTGCCCATGCAACGCTATCGGCCGCGAACGTATCAGACAGACCCAATACTTCGCGCATGGTTTCACGAATCATGCGCTCGATGTAGTGTTGCAACGTATCGCTATACTTCGTTGCAATCTGCCCGGCAATGAACAACGGCTTGCCGCGCACCTTTTCGATAGCGAACTGTTGCGCCCAATCGGCACGCTTACCAACAACGCGTACTTGTCGATGACCCATTACTTTTCCTGCATGTAGGTCAGCAACATGCCGTGATTCTTGAACGCTTCGACAACGAGCCGTTCAATCAGCGTATCCATTGAATCGCCGGTCGGTGAGCCTTCCGTTTCACTCACCGATACCTTACCGGGCGTGCCAAGTTGCGGGCCTTCCGGGTCAGTGAATTCACCGCCGTTGACTGGTTCGCGCTCGCCTTCCTCAATCGACCGGATGGTGCTGTAACCGCTGTTCTTGTCGTTGCGCAACCGTTCGTTGACGTCGGAATCGCTGATTGCACCAGTCTGGATAAGCGATAGGTCTGCGCGCGCGTTCAGTTCGTTGATTTCTGCATACTCTTTTGCGGTCGGCGCATCGAGCGGCATCCAGCTAATAGTCGTCTGCGCGTGACCGCGCGTGCCGAACTTCGGAATGATGTAGGCCAGTTTCGTCAACAGGTGATGACGTTCAACGAATGGCGTCAATTCGTGCATCTGCATTGATTCGAGCGTTTCACGATATGACGATTGATCGTACTCCCCTTCGCTGCTAAATCCACCCGCCGCGGTACCCATGATCTTGTTGACCGGCGCGTCGCCAGCGGCACACGCTAATGCGAACTGGTTGTCGATGACTTCTGACAGGTCGGTCAGCGCTGTATCAAGCTGCTCCATTTCGTCATCACTGCCCATGATGCGCACGCCGTAGTTGTCGCGTGCGACATTCATGAACTGCATGGACTCATCAAACTTGTCCTTGTTTAGCATCATTTCTTCGATGCCCCCCATCTTGAGCGTATAGAGCCGCTTCGTCATGGCGAGCAACGGTGCTTCGTTGGCCGTGCGTTCCGCAGCGTACACACGTTCCATGATGGCCTGTGGTACCGGGATGCCGCCGTACAGGTAAGCAGGCTTAAGGATATCGTCGGGCTGTTCCGTGCGAAAGATGCACAGATGCGTGCGGTGATACTTCTTGCCGTTGATTTGCCACCACGTGGGTTCGTAGAAATCCGGCGACGTCGTATCGCCTGCTGCGTCACCTGACAGAATGGGCGACATCCAATACGGATCGCGCATGAACCAGCCCTTGAATGAACCGGGTCGGATGCTATCCGGGTTGAACGGTTTTTCGTAAAAGTCAGGGTCGGGCGAGTCGATGATTGGCACCGCGACGCGAATGCCGAACTTGCGACCGTTGTACGCGTAGTTGAGCAGATGTTTCATCAACTTGAATTTCTTGTCGTATCGCGCGTACTCCGCAACAACGTCATCGTCAAGTTGGTCCTCACCTACCTCGTTGATGATTTCGAAACCTTGGCGAATGGCATCGCGTGCGGGCACCAGGCAGATTTTCTTGACCAGCCAGTGTTGCGCCACGATAGCGCACGCCTGCGGCCCGATATAGGTCTGAGTGGCAAACCATTGAAAGATGGCATCCGGGATATTCGGTTGCGCCAGTCCATACGCCGACTTGATGGCGTTCCATCCTTGCGAATCGTCATCGTCGCCAGTGCCTACCGGGGCGACCGGTCGCGGTGCCCATGCAAGCAGATAACGATTCCACGTATCAACGATAGATTCGGTGTTCGCGCGCGATTCGTCACTGCGTACAGTATCGCCGCGATGCGTTGAAAACATCGAGCCACCAACAGGGGTATCGACGGCGGATTGCGCTGCGGTCGCGATTGTTCGTTTTTTGAACCAGCCGAAAGCCATGATGCCCGCTCCATAAAGGAAAACGCCCTATTGTAACAATAGGGCGTTCGGGCTTACTGGTCTGGTGATATCGGCTTGATGTAGCACCGACAATTTGGATGGTCCTGCATGGGCGAATTCAGTGTTCTGGCCCGGTACATCAAACGACGCAAATATAAGGTCAATCCCGCTGCTAGTTTTTTCCCCTCTATGTCTGTTGGTTCGTATGCGACGTCCTGGTCGTCCTGCACAAGTTTGTTAGGTGCCCAACTTTTCACACTACCCCCTTTAGTAGGAGCATTGATTATACCGTAAAAACGTTAGTAACGGTCACATGTTGTTACAAAGTGACGGTCACTTTTACCGGGAATGCTGTCACAACGTGCTGGCCGGGGAATTTCGCCGCAGCGGTATTCGCCTCAGTATATGTGGCATAGACCGCACCTTTGATGCCGTCGAGTCCCTGATTGCGCGCGACGTTCGCATAGAGCGTGAGTTCAGATGGCGCTTTCATCTTCATACGCAAATCAGACGTCACGACCTTTTCAAGCCCACGTAGATCGCTATCTATAACTACATCATCGCCCGACATGCCGATAAATCGAGCGTCAAACCACAGCTTGCCACCTTCGTGTCCTTTTGCAACTTTGCATTGAATTGGCGCACCATCCTTTACTTTTTGCAAATCAAATGGAAACTTCACTACAAATGGTGCGACCACCGTCGATGCACTGCCGGGCAATTCCGCCACATACCAAGAAAACGTGCCGCCCGGCGACTTCTCCTGACGAAACGTTACGCCTACCTTCCCTGCCGCCTGTACACACTCCCCATGACGTTTAGAAGTGTCCTGCGCGTGTATCAACAGGTCGCGCAATGCCGTCTTGTCGCGCTCACCGGTGTCGATCTGTTCTTGCATCTTGTCGAAGTATGAGAACAAGCGTTTCGTCGCCTTGTCGACTTCTTCCTCCGTGTGTTTCAACCGCACGTCGGTGATTGCCACGTGCGGCGTGCGGCTCAAGTCGACATGCGCATAGATCGCGCGGTGCAGCGACTTGAGCAAGCTACCAAGTTCAGTTTGTTTTGCCATGATTTGAATTTGTCCTAGAAACGATAGGTGAGAGTTACAACGTTTGCGCCGGTCACAAGGCCCGGATTGGGGTTCCACAACTGCCGCACATTGTAGTAACGGTACGACAGACTCAATGGACCGCGCGATACGCTCGCGCCGACAACATAGCCGAATTGTACTGTCGTCTTGTGGGAAAGGTCTTGCCACTGGTCGGCAAGGTTGTACAACGATTCGTGCCACGTCTGCCAGTAGGCCCAAACGCCCGCTTCGACACCAACGCGCCAGCCGTAGAGCGTATAGCCGACGTCAAGTGTCACAGGGATGCCCTGCACGTGACCATGGCCATTGAATGGGCTGAATCGTTCACCCTGGTATCCGGTGATGCTATGCGTCTGACCGTTGTATTGATCGTCAGGCACGCCCATTACACTCGCGCGTTGCTCGCCAAGGTACGCATAGTCAGCGTGATAGCGCACATCGACCGAACCACGCTGATATAGTTCGCCCGTGATACCAGCAGTTATAACGGGGAACGTCAACTTCTCACGATTGTCAGGTGAGCCGTCCTGAATCCACGTGCCGTCACCCATATCTTTCGCGAGTCCGACGCCGACGCCTGCCTCAAACTGGAACCAGTCCTGTGCGTGAGCGCTAACAGATGCGAGCGCTACGGCTACCGCGATTGCCAACTTTTTCATTTCACACCTCACATTGGTTGATGATGGTATGAAGTATAGAACCGTTACTAACGGTTTGGCAAGTATGACCGCAAAAGAAAACGCCCCATCGGTCAGAATGGGGCGTTTGGTAGTTGCAGGGCGCTCAACCGTCAGCCTTCTATATCCGGTGCCGCCGTCGCTACGCAGAACGGTCACGGTCCAGAAAATGCAGCGCAGTTGTTACGGTACAACCACCGATGCACATTCTACAACAACGTCGCGGTTGCGCATACGGGCCGATTCGCGTCGACGGCGAAGTTTTTCGCGCCAGTCCGATCCGTCATTGACATCAGTGTGACGGATCGTTACGCCTTTGACCTTGACATACACGTGCTGATTCGGCTTGACATCACGACTGGTCAGCGGCGATATGCGAAGGTCCGAACCCGGCAGCACGTCGAGTCGTTTAACGACTTCCTTGACGATCAGATAGTGTGTCATTGGAACGAACACTTCGATTGACGGATTGGGATAGAAACATTCAACCGTCTTGCTGCAAGGCACCTTGGCGAACTTGAGCAGGCGCGAAATGTCGGTAAGGGTCATGATTGCGCCGCCTTGAATGCCACTTCGAGCGCAGCAAATACACCGACATCCTGCTTGTCGAACTTGTTGCCGCCGCGAGGGATATGCAGCGGTTCACGCAACGTGCATTGCGCTTGCGCCGCTGCGGCTTGTGATGAAAACGCGAACGCCTGCGGCCCAACGAATATGCGGTGACCGTTGACGGTGATGCGAACAGGTGTAGTCATTTAAACATTGCCCCTATGATGAAATGCGCTATCGTTCCTGCACCGACCGCGCTAATTGCGAAAGTAGCGGCCTGCGTCCATCTAACGATGCGCGGTATGGCGTTACTGACAACGCCCCAACAGGCTATGACGAATGCAATGCACACGACAGTTTCCATTAAAACTCCGATGTGGGTTAGGTCATCAGAGTATAAACCGTTACTAACGTTCATGCAAACAATGACGATTTCTTTTCCTGCGGTGCGTATAGGATCATCACAGAGTCCGCATAGTTCGGCGAGCGCGTGCCGTCTGGTGTCTTGTCGATGATCATCTGACCGGCCGTGTTGATGTCGTATGTCGGCTGTGACAGTTCTGCAACAAGCTTGGTCCGTACGTGCGGCGGTATCTGTTCGCTGATGCTGATAAGTTCGTCAGGATCAAACACCGCGCCATCCACCACCGCGCGGTGCGTCTTCTCAAAGCGCATACGCAATGACCACCATGATTGTGCTTTCAGGTTCTTGAAGAAATCTTCGTTCTTGCGCGACCCGACACCACGGTCATCGCCTTTGTAGACCAGCGCGGTAGGGTTGACGACAGCACCACTACCTTTGAACTCAGTGAACTTGCGTTGCGATCCTTTGCGGTTGTCCCGACCGTTGATCTGCGCCGCGTCGCCGCGTACACCAGCGCCAAGCCCGTCGCCGTCATACCGGCAGTTGTCATAGTCAAATTCATCACAGCGCAGGAACGCCTGTTCCGTTGTCCAGAATATTGTTTTGCCCTGACCGCTCCAGGCATCTATGTGCTGTAGCTCGATACCATGTCGACCGGCCCATGCGTTCAGGTCAAGTCCCTCATCCGCCACATCAAGCGCCGAACGACGTTCACCTTTGATCGTGATACCGAGCTTACGCGCAGCACCGATGGCAGATTGTATCCATGCGGAAGGTATGACAACACCCTGCTTGGATGCTGAATAGTCAAGGTCAATTTCTTGCGCAACGATAAGCGGGTTAAGGTTCTCTTTCTGCTTTTCATACCATGCCTCATCCTTGCGCGGATCGTCACGCCACTGGAAGGTGAATACACGATGTTCGGGCCAACTGTGACGCTTCTCTGCGAACGGGTTGTCAAAGCCATTGACCGAACTGATGTCAATCAGGCAATTCGTGTTCTGTGACAAAGCAGCGTCGCTCAGTTGGGGCCGTTCAATAAACGCCGCTTCGTCACGGCAATAAATGGATGCGCGACCGCCCCGGCCGATGTTGTCGCCTGCTTCACCCCGGATCACTGCGCCAGTTGACGGTATCGTGATAAGCATCGACTTGTCGCAGTCCCGTCCACCCATGACCCAACCGCCCCGGAACTCAACTGGCAGCAATGACAGGAACATGCGGATTTTGAAAAATAGACAGTCAGGGTCACCGGCACGATCAACAAGGATTTCCTTGCGCGACCCGAATCCGCCTGTGAACCCTTCGTTAGTAACGGCCAGTGCGGTGAACAGTGACACCATCATCCATGAAAGGCCCATATCGCGCGACTTGTCACTTACTGCAAATTCTTTGGCTTTCCAACGCTCGATGACCCATTGCAGAAACTCACGTTGACGTGGGAACAGGATCAACGGCAGCATGGCGGGGTACTGTGAGCCGACATTACGCGGGTCATACGTACATCCCCAATCTTCGATCAGGTCGATTGGATTGTGACGATAATGCGTCAGGACCGCTTTAAGCAACGCCGGATCGGCGCGTAGCTGATGGAGCTTGTCGACGCGCCATTGAAAGATGCGCGAGTAGTCGGGAGCACGGAAGTCGTGCGCGTAGGGGTAGGGCATGAAAAAGGGCCATAGTTATGAGCTATGACCCTAGTGTAACGTCGGTGACGGTTTGATCTAGCTATACAACTCGTCAATGGTATCGCGCGCTACGTTCCGGCGCAGACCATCAATTACACGAACGATAAGTACTGTTGAACCCTGCACGCTGTCGATGATCCACGAATCAAGCGTATCGCGTTCAAGAATGAGCGTATCGGGTTGGATAGGGATACGGATATCGGTCAGCATCACATTTCGCGCAAAATCGTCAACAACGTATCGCGTTCGAATTGCCACGCCGCCGACTCCGCCGCCGACCGCGCCGCCGACTCCGCCGACTCCGCCGACCGCGCCGACTCCGCCGCCGACCGCGCCGACCACGCCGACTCCGCCGCCGACCGCGCCGACCACGCCGACTCCGCCGCCGACCACGCCGACCGCGCCGACCACGCCGCCGACTCCGCCGCCGACCGCGCCGACCGCGCCGCCGACCACGCCGCCGACTCCGCCGCCGACTCCGCCGCCGACTCCGCCGCCGACTCCGCCGCCGCCGCCGACCGCGCCGACCGCGCCGCCGACCGCGCTGCCGACTCCGCCATTTCTTCAGTAGTGGTGTTTGTAAGTTCCGATTGGCAATAAGCGATGACACCTTGCAACGCGTTACGAACCTGTTCTGCATAGGGTTCGCTATTGTCTTTAAGACGCTCGATCTGCACTTTATGGCGAGCAATCGCCAAGTGCCATTTAACCGGCTCCAAATCCTTGCCGATCTGAACCGCGTCTAGCAAGTCGGTACCAAACTGCGGAGCTTCTGACTTCGGAATGCCTTCAAAAATTGAGTCAGCAAGACGAGCTAGCCATTCCGGCCAGCCAAGCTCAACAGGAAAGCGCGAATGATCGTACTTGTTGAGAGTACAACCGACGAAACAACCGCGACCGTTGTCATACCCCGTACCCTGAATGACATCATCGGCCTTGCGATGCGCTTCGAAACGGGCCTGATACTTCAGTTTTACTACCGGATCGTTGTGATACGAAAGCATATTTTTCACCTATGAGGAAAAAGTCCCGACCTGTGCGAGCGCCGGGAAACGGGGGTTATTCAAACGTCAGTTCTACTTTGAAGCCCGAACGTACCAATCTTGACATGACAGCAGTACAACGTGCCCAACTGCTGAAATTCAATGTGTGATTTTCCGCGTCATACCAACGAATCGTATATTGCAACATTTCGTCACCTACTTGTTGTGTGAAAGTGTGACAAGTATAAAACCGTTACTTTCGTACCGTCAACAATTATTTGACGAATGAGCACCTAACCTTCATCGTCAATGTATCCAAAGATTTCGACATGCACCTTGCACATAGGGTTGCGGAGCGCGAAGCACCGCGCATGACATACGGCGCTAACCTTTTTCCAACTAGCCCGACCGTTCAGTATCAGCGTACGGGTCGACCCGTCAGGTTCTGTCACACGGGTGCGCCAGTCAGCATCTTCACCGATAGTCAGGTTCTGTAAATGGCTGGTATGGAGCGTCATGGTAGTTTGCTCCAATAGACCTCCGACATACGCCGGTTGTCAATTATCCGGTCGCGCATCAAGGTGTAGTCAGCAATTTGACGCAGACATATGGCACGTCCCGCACCGGATTGCATCTTGGCGTACGCAACGCGATATCCGTCAATTGCATCACCGCAAGCAATAATGAGCGTCATCAGACCATAGCGAATCATGTTCGTCCTTTGTCAGGATCGGAATCAGCATAACCAAGTTCAAACGCCGCACGATGCGCCGCCGCTTCAAGCCTGTCGATTCGGTCATCCTTGACTTTCAGGTCGCGACGTCGCTGTGCCTCAAGTTCCTTGTATGCAACACGCACAGCGAACAGTTCGTTGACCAGACGCCCAATATCGCGGCGGGCGTCTTCGTATTTGACGAAATCACCATCCGCGCACATGTCAAGCGCGGATGGTGAGACGTTATATCGGATCATGGTCATCCTCACACGGCCAGTTGATATCAAGCACGCGCGGGTCGACTTCGGGCGGCATCATGTGATAGCGCAGCGCGACCCAACCAACCGTCAACGACGCAATCAGCATCATTGCCACCATTACGTACAGAAATGCTGTCATTGTTTGGCTCCTGTTAGTCAACGGTGGCAAGTATGAACCGTAAGTAACGGTTTGACAAGCACAAACAAAACGCCCCATGTGGTTAGCATGGGGCGTTCCTTCCAACAATGCGAACTAGCTATACGAGCCGTCGTTCGGCGTGAGAAACCTTTTTACTGTTCGGTACTTACCGGGCCGTTCTGAGACACAGCGGGCGCATCGGTCTGTACTGCTGCCTGTGCACCCGTCGACGCTGCGGCGGTCGGCGTATCCGACTTTTCGAACATGGCTT
>Ga0302234_10001838_pt1 | contig 14244 bp, 12 predicted proteins | sample II_Palsa_N3_2_FD_193576 | JGI IMG/M metagenome (GOLD analysis project Ga0302234, IMG submission 193576) | Peat permafrost microbial communities from Stordalen Mire near Abisko, Sweden - II_Palsa_N3_2 | ecosystem: Environmental > Terrestrial > Soil > Palsa > Peat permafrost | place: Sweden... | reverse complement strand
CCAGGCACGCTGCGCGTGTTCCTCGAACGTGCGGCGGTTGTTCAGTCCGGTCAGCCCATCGGTGCGAGCCAGCACCCGCAACGTTTCCTCCACTTCGAGACGGCGCCTCAGTTGCTGCGAGAACAGGATGGCGAGCGCGATGATCGTCACATCGAGCGCGCCGATCAGAATGCCGATAATCCATGCCCTGCGCCGCCAGCCTGCATAGATATCGCGCGTGGAGATCGCGACGTCGAGCAGCAGCGGAAAGCCGTCGATGTGGCGGAATGCATACCAGCGTTCCACGCCGTCGATCGCCGCAGTGCCGAAGAATTCGCCGCTATCCTGCTGGGTAAAACGCGTGTAGTTCGGCGTGCCGGTCAGGTTGATGCCGATGATCTTCGGGTCGTACGGTCGACGCATCAGCATCGTGCCGTCGCTGAGCATCAGCGCCATTGAACCGCTGTTGCCAAGGTTCATCCCGGCAAAGAGCCGCTGAAAGTACTCGATCCGTAAGGTGCCCACCACCACGCCGGCAAAGCTGCCGTCCGGATGCGAGATGCGCCGGCTCAGTGCGATGCGCAGGCCGTCGTGGGCAAGTCTGGATTCGAAAGGCGGGCTGACGTAGAGCCCAAGGTTTGGCGAATTGCGATGGGCGAGGAAGTAGCTGCGATCCGCAGAGTTGATGTGCCGCGGTGGAACGGACTGCGAATCAAGGATTGCGTTACCCGACTCGTCGAGGACCAGCATCGAGCCCATGTCCTTTGCACTTGCGGCGCCGTCGAACAGGACCATCTGGCGCAGTGCGGGCGGCAACGCCATCAAACCGGGCTGCTGCAGTCCGGCGATGACCGCGCGCAACGACAGGTCGTACAGTTCAAGATTGCGCGCCACGTCGCGCTCGATCAGCAGCGAGACGTTCTGAGCCGAGTCCTGGGCGCGCTGCAAGGCATCGTCACGCATCTGCGCCAGCACCCAGATGGCGATAGCGAGGATCGCGCCGGCTAGCGCGAGGCTGATCGCAATCACGATATTCGGGCGGCGCGTCACCATTTCTCTCGTTGCTTCTCGCATGCGCGTTGGCTACGCGCGTTGTCTGGGTGCGACCGCCGCCGAAGTCACGAAAAAAGCGGCTCGCACAATACGGCTTACGGCGGCGCATTCAATTTCTTGAAACGCTAGCGTAGCAGAGGCCCGCGCCACTCAGCCCAGCCATACTGCTGGTAAGTCGTCAGGGCAGCCCAGCGTTTATACGGGCTACACCGTCCTCGTTTTTTTGCCGATATCAGGTATGTTCGGTTGTTTCCGGGTTCGCGTCGTTTTTGCAGGGTGCTTATACTGCTCATTAAGCTGAAGAATAGCTGAAGGGCGGCCGTCCAGCGTGCGCAAACTGGCAGCAAGTCCGTCATGGCACGTTGTTCAGGCCTCCGGAGGAAGACGTATGACAGCAAGCGTTGTAGCAGATGAGCCGTCTGCAGCCGTACAGTGGGCTACCCGGATCTATCTGGGGCTGCTGATCGCAGGCTTTGCGCTGATCCCCGCCGACCTGATCGCTTACGTCTATGTCTTCCAGAATCCCGCGCTGGCCTTCGAGAACCACGCATTCCACGAACTCGCCATCGCGGCCGCGACGCTCGAAGGACTGTTCGTCTCGTATGTTTCCTGGCGGTGCTATCAGTCGTCCGGCGAGCCGCTGCTGCGCTGGCTGACGCTCGGCTTTCTCGCCTTCGTGCTGATCTATGCCCTGCACGGTGCCTTCACCGGAATGGCACATCACAACATCTGGCTGTTCCTTCTGTACGGCCCGGCGTCGCGGCTCGCGATGTCGGTGCTGCTGCTCGTCGCGCTGCTGTCGTGGCATCAACCGCCGGACCCGATGCACTTGCGCCGCGAGCCGGGCCGCTGGCTGAGCTGGATCGCCCTGTTCGTGCTGATCGACGTGGCGGTGGGTGTGCTCGCTTATTCGCCGATCGCGGGCGAGCTGGCGGTGCGCTTGTCGCTGGAAGGCGGCGCGCTCGCGTTCTCGGCCGTGAACCTGGCGGTCATGCTGGCGCGGCGCATCCGCTCACCGCTGATGAAGATCTTCGGCATCTCGGTGACGTCGTTTGCGCTGTCGTCGCTCGCGTTCATTCTGGCGCGCCCCTGGAATCACCTGTGGTGGCTCGCTCACGCCATTTTCGCCGCGGGCTTCTTCCTTCTCAGTTACGGGGTCGTGCAGGCGTTCCGTACAACGCGCTCGTTCGCGACCATCTACAGCCAGGAAGAGTTGATGGCGCGCCTCGCCGAAGAAATGGAGCGCACGGAGAACGCCCTGCAGGAACTGAAGCGTACCAACCTGAAGCTTGAGCATCTCGCGGCTACCGATCCGCTGACCGGTGCCGCCAACCGGCGACAGTTCATTGGAATGGTCGAGGCCGAGATTGGTCGCGCGAAACGCGGCGGTGCGCCGTTCTCGCTGCTCGCGCTGGACCTCGATCATTTCAAGGCGATCAATGATTCGTACGGACATCAGGTCGGCGACGAAATCCTGCGCGGCTTCGTCCAAAGATGTCTCGATGCGATCCGTCCTTACGACGGCGTCGCTCGGGTTGGCGGCGAGGAGTTTATGGTGCTGCTGCCGCAGGTGGTGCTGAGCGTCGGGCAGTCGATCGGGGAGCGGATCCGTGAAGCGATCGCCAATGGCGTGTTCGGCGGGCAATCCGGCAAATCGGTCGCGCTCACTGTGAGTATCGGTGTGTCGCAGTTCGGGCGCGACGGCGACACAATCGACGAGATCCTACGCGCTGCGGATGAGCGGCTTTATCGTGCGAAACACCTGGGGCGGAACCGGGTGATCGGCGCTTAGGGGGACGTTCGGTGTGGGTGTGACTCGCGGGCTGTGGGCCGCGAACCGCGGGCTGCGAACCGTGGGCCGCGGGCCGCGGGCCGCGAGGAATTATCCCGCGTGTGGCTTGAGCGGCGGTGCGTCGCCCGGACCGGCGGGCGAACGGCAGATTGCGCCGATCTCGGCCGGCCCGAGCACCGCCCGTTCCGGTACACCACGTCGCGCGAGCGCCAACATCGCAAGCCCCATCTCTTCGGTGGTCACGATCTGCTTCGGCGCGAACACGCGCATCAGCGCCATCACCGGTTTCAAGGCCGGATAAATCAGCCGGTACATCCGCGTCTTCGACTGGATCCCATGCAGCGGCTCGATCACACCCGGCCGAAACAGATACACCGCCCGGAACGGCAGCGACTTCAACGCGTTCTCCGTCTTGCCCTTCACTCGCGCCCACATGCTGCGGCCCTTCTCGCTGCTATCGGTACCGCTGCCGGAGACGTAGATGAAAGTCATCTGCGGATTCAGACGCGCGAGCGTGCGAGCGGCTGCGAGAGTCAAGTCGTAGGTGAGACGCGTGTAGTCGGCTTCCTTCATGCCGAACGACGACACGCCAAGACAAAAGAAACACGCATCAAAGCCCTGCAACGAGGCCTCGATCGTGCGGTAGTCCATCATGTCCGGGTGGACGATCTCGGTGAGACGCGGGTCCAGTTGACCCGTGGGCGAACGGCCCACCGTCTGCACCGACTCGACGTCCTGGGCACGCAGGCATTCGCGCAGCACGCCCTGCCCCACCATCCCGGTTGCACCAAACAGCAAGACTCTCATAGCCATGTTCCCTGTCTTCAGGATTGCGGGAAGTTGGGCAGCGTCGCAGGTGCGGCGTAGTCCGTCGCGACGCTCACTTCGCGCCACGCCTCGCCACTGGCTGCGCGCGCTTTTTCAGCTTCGCCCGCGTAATGAAGGGCGTCGCTGCCGAGCAGCAGATGCATCGGCGGCTGATCGTGATAGGCCAGCTTGAGCACGACCTGCGCCACTTTCTTCGGATCGCTGGTCTCGTTGCCAACGTGCTGTCCCAGCAGCCCGATGATGGCGCCAACGGAAGGAGCATAGTCCTCCAGGAGCTCGGGTAGCGCGCTGCTTGCTTCGTTGCCCCATCCGGTCTTCATGCCGCCCGGTTCGAGCGCTGTGACCTTGATGCCGATAGGCGCCAGTTCCTGGCTCACCACTTCGGTGAAACCGCCGACGGCCCATTTCGCCGACTGATACGCTGCGAACCCCGGCATGCCGAGACGACCACCCACCGAGGAAATCTGGATGATGTGACCACTGCGCTGCTTGCGCAGGGTGGGAATGGCCGCGCGCGTCACGTTGACCACGCCGTAGAAGTTGGTGTCGATCTGCGCACGAAAATCCTCTTCGCTCGCCTGTTCGAACGGCGACAAATGTCCAAAGCCAGCATTGTTGACGACCACGTCGAGCCGCCCGAATGCGTCGAGCGTCGCTTGCACGGCTGCACGCGCCGCGGCCGCATCCGTGACATCGAGCGCAACCGCACGCACCCGGTCGCCATACTGCGCGATCAGATCGTCGAGCTGACGCGGATCGCGCGCCGTCGCAACGACGCGCTCCCCCGCCGCCAATGCCGCTTCGACAATGTCGCGCCCGAGTCCGCGTGCGCTACCGGTAACCAGCCAGACTTTTGCCATGATGTACTCCTTTCGATTAGATGAGCATGTAATCACTCATTAACTGCATAAAAAAACGTCACTTCTTTGCGATAGCGTTCCAGAACGCCTCCAGGCCCGCTTCGCGGTACCGCTCCGCGTGAGCAGGATCGCGTTCGATGAATTCCATCGTGGTCTCCGCCAGCGAACCCATGATCGCCGCCACGAAGGCCGGTGGCTGATCCCGCAAGACCCCGCTGGCGATGCTCGCCTCCAGCATCTCGTTGACGTCGGCGAACGCGCGCATGCCGGCGGCACGTGTCTGCTCGCTCAGACGGTCGGACACGGACAGTTGCGCGATAGTCCGCCGCTTGTCGGGGAAAGCAACACCCCAGTTCACGTATTGCAGCCACGCATAGCGAGCGCGCTTCTCGATGCTTCCCGCCTTCGGGTACGCGCCCATCATTGCTTCCCGCATGCCCGCCTTGATGTCGAGGTACAGCTCGTTGAGCAGGACGTCCTTACTTTCGAAATAGGTGAAGAGCGTGCCTTCCGCCACACCCGCGACTTTGGCAATCCGCGCGGTCGGTGCACCAAGGCCCTGCTCGGCGATCACCTGGGTGGCCGCAGCAAGAATGGCATTGCGTTTGTCTTCGCTTTTCGGACGGGCCATGCGGAAACTGTCAGGCTTGATTAATGAGTGAACACTCAATCATAAACACGGTGGGCGATTTTTTCAAGATAAATGTGAAGCTGGCACGAGTCGCTTTTTCACTAGCTAAACACGGCCATAACCTGACAGTTTAAAATTGGCTGAAAGAGAGTTGAAATATGATGAAAATACCACTCGTAAAATCGACCTGATATTTAGGTGTCCATTATAAAAAGTGGCACACCATTTTTCTCTCAAAACATCCCCATTTTCAGAGGATGTGAATAGCGTTTGACCCTTGATTCACGACCCTAGTGCATTTTCGGGCCTATAAATCCGACATTATTCATACGTTACAGGTCGTTACGTATTTTTTGCAGACCTAAAAAAATCAATTCGGTAGGATTCACTTCGCGAAAGACGAGCCGTTAACACATCGGTAAGTTCGAGTATGTGGTCCACCGCGCATTTGAGTTGATGGTTACCTTACTTTGCACGGCGGTTTCGGCCTAGCAGCGCAAACGTTTGGCTATACGCCGGATGCGTCCGCGACGACATCCGGCGCTACTTCGATCGTTCATACGAATGCCATGCCGGCGCACGTATGACGCGCTAACTGTCGGTCCCCCACGTCTCGAACTCCGATATCTGCGGGCAGCGATCGAACGAGGTTAAGCCTCGGCATCGCGTGCCTGACATCAAACCCGAATTGGGTCCACGAAGCGACGCGCATGATGCGAGACGCCCGCTGGATCAGTATTCCTAAATTTTCGCCTCACAGATGAAATCTCATTCGTTATTGCTCTCCTCATTGCTACTGGTACTCGCAGGCTGCGGCGGCGGTGGCGGATCCGGCAGCGGATCCAGCGGCACGAGTGCCACCGTCAACAACAACGGTACCAGCACCAACGGCACCGCCAGCCCCTCGCTGACCGCCAACACCAGCGCGGGCGAAACAATGTCCTGCCAGTCCCCCAGCAGCGCGAGTGCAGCAGCAAGCAGCGCCCTGATCTCGGCCGATACACCGAGCGCCGACGCCACCCGTATGTTTGCATCGGGCAGCACGTTCCAGCTTGCCTTCACCACCAACGCACCGTCCGCGGACAAAGTGAACTGGGCTGTCAGCGACCAGTTGGGTAACGTCGCGGCGAGCGGCAGCTTCGCGGTCGCGAATGGGCCGGTCACCACCACGCTCAATTGCACCTCGACGCTCGCCGGCTATTTCGCGGCTTCCGCGACGCTAGCCGCGAACGGCGGTCAGTTGCCTACAGAGGGCACCCGGCCCACCGGCATCGCCTCGTTCGGTGTCCTGCCCAATCTGTCCGGCACCGTGCCCGCAGTGACCTACGCTCACCAGGACGAGCATCGTTTCGGCATGCAGGGTGAGAACGACAACGGCCCGTTGCTGGCTGACCTCGGCATTTCGTCGACGATCGACAGCCGCCAGCTCTCGACGATGGAACCAAACGCGGCAAACACGTTCAACCCGGCCGCGAATAACCTCGACCCGTTCTATACGTCGGGCAAGGTAATGCGCCTGATCCGTCTGGACGGCATCCCCGCCTGGGCCAGCCCGACCGGTGCGTTCGAGGATGACACCAACCCGCCGACCAGCCTCTCGTACTACCAGAACTACATGAGCCGGGTGGGCACGGAATCCAATACGATTCGCACTACGTATTTCCCAACCCAGTCGAATAACTACTACCAGGTGACGTGGGAGCCAAACACGTTCTGGAACGACACCGACGCCAATTTCGTCGCACTGTATCAGTCGGTGTATCAGGGCATCCACTCCACCGACCCGCATGCGGTGGTGATGGGGCCGACCGATGCATTCCCATCGCTGACGACCACGCGCCTGCAGCGCATCGCGTCGCTTGGCTTCGGCAACTATATCGACGGCATCTCGACCCACGGCTACTACGATGCGGGCACTTCGCCCTCGCATCCGCCGGAACGCCTTGCCACGGACCCGACTCCTGCGAACGCCGCCAACGCGCTGATGAATGAGATTCGCGCGCTGCGCACGGAGATGGCGACGGACTACAAGCCCGGCATGAAGCTGTTCCAGACCGAAGTAGGCATCAGCTATGACCTGGGCACGTCGTACGGCCCGAACTACCCGACCGCCAACGTGTTGTTTGCGCAAGCGGCGGTAGTTGCCCGCACGCACATCATCATGCTGGGCGAAGGCGTCGATCAGACCTACGTGTTCTACGGCGCGGACTACCCGGGTGAGGTGGGCTACGGCACGTTCTTCGATCTGGCCGACGCGCAAGGCGCGTTCGGCGCCACCAACATCAGCCCGAAGCCGGCTGCAATGGCGGTTAGCGCGCTGACGCATGTTCTGGACGGCACCAACACGCTGGGGCCGGTGAACGGCACGCCTTCGGGCGTCTACGCCTACTCGTTCCAGCAACTCGGCAACGGTGCGGTGATCACGGCGCTCTGGACTCACAACAACAATGTGTGGAGCGCGAGCAGCGGATTCAGTTCGACATATAGCGTGCCTTACAGCCTCGCCGTGGATGCGCCGGGGACGAGCGGCAATGTGAAGGTGATCGACATGATGGGCAATCCGCTGACGATGGCCTACACCAACGGCACGCTGACGCTGAATCTGACCGAAGCGCCGGTGTATGTGGTGTCGAACAACGCGACGGTCGCCAAGGCGAATGTGACGACGCCTACGGGCTACGTTGCGAACTGACGGTCTGCATGGAGACGGCCACTCGGAAATGCTGACCTTCTCGAGTGGACCGGTCAACCTGACGTGCAATGCTTACCGCGCGGTAGACCTGACCATACATTTTCGCGTTTTTCTTGCGCAAGGTGTCACGATGCGCAAGATGCGCGGCTTGCCTACCGGCTCACACTCCTTGTGCGGGAACATATTCGCCTAAAGCGCGTCAGGGTATATATCCCCCGCAAAAGAGCGAGATCGAATGATGGACGATTTCCTGACAAGACTCCTGCATTTCCAGCCGTCGCTGATCGTGACGGTCGCGCACGACGTGCTGCACCTGGTCGTTGCCGCACTGATCATCGTTGTCGGCTGGTGGCTCTCTAACCGGATCGGCTCGATGTTCGCCAAGGCCTTTGCGCATACTCGAGCAGACCCCACGCTCGGCCCCATGCTCAAGGCGATGGGGACGTGGGCGGTGCGGGTGGTGGTGTTTATCGCGGCGTTAAGCGAGGTAGGCATTGCGACGGCGAGCGTACTGGCGGTACTCGGCGCCGCCGGCCTCGCAATCGGGCTGGCGCTGCAGGGCACGCTGCAGAACATCGCCGCGGGCATCATGCTGCTGATGCTGCGGCCGTTTCGCGCCGGTGACGTGATCGAAGGCAGCGGGGCCGCCGCCGGCATCGTGCGGGAGGTTGGGCTCTTCACCACACGCATCGAACGTAGCGACGGCAATGCCGTGTTCGTGCCGAACAGCACGATCTGGAGTAACCCCGTCATCAACTACAGCACCGGCGGCACGCAGCGTATTGAGGTGGATGTGGAACTGGCGCAGCGCAAGGACGTCGATGCGGCGATTGGCGAACTGAAAAAACTGGTCGCGGACGAGCCGCGCGTGTTGACCGGAACGACGCTTGCTCCGGTGGTTACCGTGGCGAGCTATCCGAAGTCGGGCGGCGCAAAGCTCAGGATTGCGGCGTGGGTGCGTAGTCCGGATGCGCCGCTTGCCAGCGACGATCTGCGCAGCCATGCTCGCACGGCGCTGACGGAGGCTGGGTGTGCGGTTGCGGCGCAGTGAATCGCGTGGGTTGATGCGCGGTTTACTGCTCGGGGCGTTGAAACGGGCCGCCCTAACGTAACCTAGTCAAAAATCCGAAAAGCCCCATTTCTACTGCCACCCGCCGTCTCTATCAATGCTCCGTGTACCTTAAATAGATCGCACATGTCGATTCCACGACGCCTCGCGCGTCGTATAGGATCGGAGGGGCCTGCCCTCCATTTCCGGAGTCAAATGATGCCGAACCAGACCGTCCGCCTTCACCGCGTAATCCGTGCGCCGTCCGAGCGTATCTATCGTGCGTTCCTGGACGCAGATGCCTTGGCCAAGTGGCTCCCTCCGAATGGATTTACCTGCAAGGTTCATCAACTGGATGCCAGGGAGGGTGGTAGCTACCATGCGTCGTTCACGAATTTCACGACGGGCGACAGCCATTCTTTCGGCGGCGAGTATCTCGAACTGGTGCCGCACGAACGCATTCGATACACCGGCAGATTCGATGATCCAAACTTGCCGGGCGTGATGCAGACAACCGTATCCCTACGGCCCGTGATTGTCGGCACCGAACTGAACGTGATTCAGGAAGGGATACCCGAAGTGATTCCCGCTGAGGCTTGCTATCTCGGGTGGCAAGAGTCGCTTACGTTGCTGACCTTGCTGGTGGAAGCAGAAATTCGGCAGTGAAGGCGAGCGGAGCGAACGGGCTGTTTTCGCGTAACGCCAACGGCGGCGTGAAGATAGACGATAGATAGGCCGCACTCGGCCTATCTATCGCTTTGGCCCTGATCGTTTTACAGCGGACGACAGGGCTTTGCGCATCACTCGCGCTTAAGTTGCGAGATGTCCCGCACGGCGCCGCGATCGGCCGAGGTCGCAAGCGCAGCGTACGCTCGCAACGCTTGCGACACCACGCGTTCACGATTCGCCGGCAGCCAGGCCTGGGCGCCGCGGGCGTCCATGTCTGCACGACGGCGAGCCAGTTCCTCGTTCGACACCGCCAGGTGCATCTTGCGATTGGGGATGTCGATCTCGATCACATCACCCTCTTCCACCAGACCGATCGTGCCGCCTTCAGCGGCTTCCGGCGACGCATGCCCGATCACCAGCCCGGACGAACCGCCCGAGAAACGGCCGTCGGTAAACAACGCGCAGTTCTTGCCCAGCCCCTTGGATTTCAGATACGACGTGGGATACAGCATTTCCTGCATGCCGGGGCCACCCTTGGGACCTTCATAGCGAATCACGACCACGTCGCCCGCGACAACTTTGTCGCCGAGAATGGCTTCGACTGCATCGTCCTGGCTCTCGAAGACGCGCGCGCGGCCGGAGAACACCCATTGCGATTCGTCGACACCCGCGGTCTTGACGATGCAGCCCTTCTCCGCGAGGTTGCCGTACAGCACGGCGAGGCCGCCGTCTTTCGAATAGGCGTTCTGCTTGCTGCGGATACAGCCGCTCTTGCGATCCGTATCCAGCGACGTGAAGGTGGCTTCCTGGCTGAACGCGACGGTGGTCGGAATGCCACCCGGGGCCGCGCGGAAGAGCTTCTGCGCTTCTTCGCCTGCACCGCCGGCGACGTCCCATTTGGCGATCGCGTTGCCCAGCGTGCCGCTATGCACGTTGCCGCACGACAGGTCCAGCAGTTCCGCGCGGGCGAGCTCGCCAAGAATGCCGGGGATGCCGCCAGCGCGATGCACGTCTTCGATATGGTATTTGTCGGTGGCGGGCGCCACTTTGCACAGGCACGGCACTTTGCGCGAGATGCGATCGATATCGGACATCGTGAAATCGACGCCACCTTCCTGCGCGGCTGCCAGCAGATGCAGCACGGTATTGGTCGAACCGCCCATGGCCACGTCGAGCGCCATGGCATTCTCGAAAGCCTGCTTGCTGGCGATGCTGCGCGGCAGAACCGAAGCGTCGTCTTCCTGATAGTAGCGGCGGCACAGGTCCACCACGAGGCGGCCGGCCTGCTCGAACAGACCCTTGCGCCAAGCATGCGTGGCGACGATCGTACCGTTGCCAGGCAACGCCAGGCCGATGGCTTCGGTCAGGCAATTCATCGAATTCGCGGTGAACATGCCCGAGCAGGAGCCGCACGTCGGGCAGGCACTGCGCTCGATTTCCGCCACTTCCGCGTCGCTGACCCTGGAGTCGCCCGCCTTGATCATTGCGTCGATCAGGTCGATCTTGGCGATCACCTGGCCGTCTGTCGGCGACTTGACCTTGCCCGCTTCCATCGGACCGCCGGAGACAAACACGACGGGGATGTTCAGGCGCATAGCGGCCATCAACATGCCGGGGGTGATCTTGTCGCAATTGGAGATGCAGACCATGGCGTCGGCGCAGTGCGCGTTGACCATGTATTCGACCGAGTCGGCGATCAGTTCGCGCGACGGCAACGAATACAGCATGCCGCCATGGCCCATGGCGATGCCGTCATCGACCGCGATGGTGTTGAATTCTTTAGCTACGCCGCCGGCTGCTTCGATTTCCTTTGCGACCAGTGCGCCGAGGTCGCGCAGGTGCACGTGGCCTGGGACGAACTGCGTGAAAGAGTTGACCACCGCGATGATCGGCTTGCCGAAGTCGCCGTCCTTCATGCCCGTGGCGCGCCACAAAGCGCGGGCGCCGGCCATGTTGCGGCCGTGGGTCGAGGTTTTTGATCGATAGTCAGGCATGGTTGTGCTCGGGGATGGGAGTTATTGGAATTTGAGTTGGGTGAGGCACGCGAGGCGGCCGTCCTGGCAATCGCTTTATCCGTATCGCCGGCAGGTGGCGGCTAGCAATCGTGCGCACGCGTAAACGGGAATTACGCATAGTGCGAGACGAGCGGTGAGACGTCCAATATATTTTTTATGGGAAATTAGGTCGAAGAAGATATTAATTGGTAGTCGGGCAAGAGGCGTACCGTTCGAGCGTCAAGAGGCTGGCTAGCCCACATTTCGCGCCACCGATGCAGGCACGCTGAGCGCTTTTGCAACCGTCCGATATGAGCTGCAACGGATTATGTCCGTTTAGTTTATCTAACCGAACAAGCCATGCGAATTGAATTTATGGTGGAAAACACGTCGACGTCAAGCAGACGGTTGCCGAATCGAACAGCAATTTACAACATGGCTTGGGAAGTGGTTACGCCGTCCGTCAAGGCTACCGCCGTATCGGCCATAGTGCCGCTCCCTCCGCTGAGGCCGAAGAAAAAAATCCGGACTCCAAGAAACGCGGCTCGCTTGGGCGCATAAATTGATGCAACCGACGAACAGGCAAATCGATTAACCGATGGTGGAATTAACTAGCGTTTGTTCACGCTGGTCTGTCCGTAACGGTTACCTCGAACTCGCATCACATCAGCCGGGTCGTACCCGAACTCTCGCCGGCGTGGTCCGCCGCGCTACCTCCAATCCCCGGCCGAACTTCTGGGGCGAGCCGAGAATCCCAGCAAATAGCTTCCTACACCCCATCACCCGAAGAGGAAAATTCACACGCGGTTTTGACCCTGGCAGAAAGGACAAGGGAGGGGCGAGTCCTCACCCTGCCGTCAACACCTCTGCGTGAGACAGGAGGTCCCCTCGCCGCTTCTTTGGAAGACGGCCAAACAGGAGAATGAGACGGGCCAGTTCAGCATCGTCCGCGTAGAAAAACGCCACAGGTACCTTAAGCACTGCTGCAAGACGATTCGCAAATGCGTAATCCGCCTTGTGGATACCGAGTTCATATCGGTTTATACGAGTGCTGGCAACAAACGCGTCCAGGCCGGCCTTAATTCCAAGCTGCTTCTGCGACAGCCCAGCCTCGAGGCGAGCCTCTTTCAGTCGCGCTCCAAAGACGGAAGAATGCGCCGCAGACATTCACTGATAGCTCGTTGCAAACGAAGCTACGAATATCGTTGCAAAATGCGTTGTTAGATACTACGATTTTCGTAGTACCAGGGCCGCTGAGCGACTGCGTTCAAAGCTCTCTCTTCGACGAGCGATTGATCTCTCTCGCAAGCAACGGGGCAAATTCAGCGTTCCGGTGTTTCACATCGGAACAACCAACGGGAAAAGGACGAGAGAATGTCGGATGGACTCTCATGGTCTGGTCGCTGGGTTAAGCTGAGCGAGCAGGAATACGAGCGTTTGCTCACGCTCAACGAACAGATTGAACAGGCTGAACAGTGGATATACCGACGTAGCCGTGACATGGTGACCGCATACAGTCTTGCTGCTGCACAGGCACGCCATGCCGACAACGGTAACCTGGATGAAGATGTGAATCTGATCGCTACTGTGCTGTTTCTGGTGCGGGAGGATCACCCAAGTTTTCTCTCCGAGCGCGATGCCATCCTCGCTCGAATCGATATTCCCGTCCTGCCGGCACCCACTACCGACAAAAAATCAGCCTATTTAGACTTGAGCGCGGCATCGACTCAACGCCGCAGCGACTGGAATCCGCTCCTGCTGAATCTATACGAACGAGTTCTGGATCGGGACACAACCAAACTGTTGAGCATCGGGGCACTATGCATTGATGTAGCACTCATCGAGCAGCAATTGCGCAGCTGGTAAGCGCTGTCTCCCTGCATCGAAAATGCATGACCCACGCGTTGGTCTGCCCAGTCCGCGATGCAAATGTATCGTCCTTGACCGTCGGGACATGGCGAACCTGTTGCATTCGTCGGACGACCGGCTATATTTGGAAAGAGGGGTACGGGTTTAGTTTTGTTCGCAGATCCTGCATCGAGACTGTGTGCCCGCATCGAAGGAGAACGTAACATGAGCATCTTCGACCTCATTATTAGCTTAGGTATCCTGTTTTCTGTTCCGAAGGGAATCCAGCTATTCGACCGCCATTGCCGGCAACGGTTCGGTCATAGCTTCTTCACGGCGCGCGGGTTCTGGCTAGCGGCGACCGCTATAAACTTTCTCTGGTGGGGATACTATTTTTGGGTAACCGACGCGGTGCGTCACACGTCTCCAACTGGGGAACTTATTCTCATGGCGATGGACATTGCCGCTGTTGCCTGGCTGATTCACGAGAATGTCCGGGACACCGATCTCCCGCACGCCATCGGCGGCTCTTCTCTCCAACTCGTGCTGTTTTTCCCGGTAGCTATCTACGGTATTCCGCTGCTCTTGATCGCCGCGCTCTTCCTGCTCTTTGCGTCGTACAAGGGCGCACCCGCTTGGTTTGTCGATCAATAACGACACAGACATGAGGTCGGCGGGCGCCACACCGTACGGCCGACCAACGCTACAGGAATCTGATCTCCCGGTCTCCGTTTGCCGCCAGTACGGCGCCGCCCTCCACGTCAGAGATCAATATCCGGACCAGGATCGTTCGGCCGATTGTCATGTTCTGGCGGCGTGCGTTCCGGTTGCGGAGACTCTTTTTCCTCAC
>Ga0302234_10001835_pt1 | contig 14261 bp, 12 predicted proteins | sample II_Palsa_N3_2_FD_193576 | JGI IMG/M metagenome (GOLD analysis project Ga0302234, IMG submission 193576) | Peat permafrost microbial communities from Stordalen Mire near Abisko, Sweden - II_Palsa_N3_2 | ecosystem: Environmental > Terrestrial > Soil > Palsa > Peat permafrost | place: Sweden... | reverse complement strand
GCCGTCGCGTTCGAAGAACCTGTGCGCCTTCACGTTCAACACCACGTAAAGATCGCCCGCCGGCCCGCCGAACTTCCCTGCCTCGCCCTCGCCCTGGTACCGAATCCGCGTATCCTGCTCCACGCCCGCCGGAACCTTCACCAGAATGCTGTGCTCCGTCTGCACCCGCGTCTCGCCCTTGCACGTCGAGCACGGATCGACGATCAGCGTCCCCGTCCCTCCGCACACCGAGCAGGTCCGCGCCACCGAAAAGAACCCCTGCTGAAACCTCTGCTGCCCCCGTCCGCCGCACTGCGTACACGTCACCGGAGCCTTACCCTTCGCCGCCCCCGTGCCATGGCAGTCCGTACACGTCTCCATCCGCCGAATGGTGATCTCCTTTTCCTTCCCGAAGACCGCCTCCTCAAACTCCAGCGTCAGGTCATACCGCAGGTCGCGCCCACGCTGCACCCTTGAAGCCTTGCCCCTGCCGCCACTGCCGCCCATGTTGAACATCTCGCCGAAAAGATCGCCGAAGATATCCCCCAGGTCCTGCGCATTGCCATTGAACCCGCCGCCGGTAAACGGATTCCCGCCCCCGCCGCCACCCTGGAACGCCGCATGACCATACCGGTCATAGGCCGCCCGCTTCTCCGGGTCGCTCAGCACCTGATAGGCCTCGCTGCACTCTTTGAACTTCTCTTCCGCCGCCGGATCATCCGGATTCCGATCCGGGTGATACTGCATGGCGAGCTTCCGATAAGAGGTCTTCAGCTCCTGGTCGTTCGCATCCCGCGAAACACTCAACACTTCGTAGTAGTCAACCTTAGTCACGTTCGCCGTCGCCATATCTTTAAAATCTCTTTCTACTTCTACAGTTCCTGCCGCTCCACAAAATCAAGTCATCTAAAGCTTCTGCAACTTCACAAAATCAAATCGCAAAATCAAATCATCGACAGCTTCTATAGCTCATGCACTTCCGCAAACATCTCGACCGAAGGCGGCGTCATTTACCGCCGCAGCGGAGACCCCGCCTTTGTCTGTTACCGTCGCCTGTCCTTAAAGCCGTTGCCTGTTCTTAAATCCGTATCATCCGTGCAAATCCGTGTTAAGCCTTCCCCCCGCACCAGCTAATCCGCAACCTGATCGGGGTTCGCCGCAATCCTCACCAGCGCCGGCCTCAGCAGCTTCTCGCGGATCTTATATCCACGACGAATCTCTTCGAGCACCTGATGATCCGGAAACTCCTTGGTTTCGATGCTCCCCAAAGCCTCATGGATGCGGGGGTCGAACTGCGTCCCAACGGTCTCGACCGCCTGCACGTTCAGCCCTTTCAGGGCATCTTCCATCTGCTTCAGAATCAGCTCCACTCCCTTGCGAAGCTGCTCCGCGGTCCCATCCGCCTTCAGCGCCAGCTGAAAGTTATCCATCACGCCCAGAAACGGCTCAACCGTATTCGAGACCGTATAGTCCCGGCTATCCGCCCGTTCCTTAATCTCACGCTTCCGCGCATTATCGAACTCCGCCTGCAGCCGAGCCAGCCGGTCCAGCAGCTGATCCCGCTCGCGCTTCACCTGCTCCACCTCTGCCTGCGCGGGGTTTACCTCATTAATCGGCTCAACCTCCGAGCCCGCCAAAACCTCCGGCTCATGACTATCCTGTCCGGTCATCTCATCCTGCATCTCTTTACCACTCCTCATCGTATTTCCTCTTCTATTGTTGCCCATTCCGGCCCATCGCGCGAATCGTTCCTTACCCGTCATCGTCTGCCCCTCCCGGCCATCCCATCACGGGACCACCCCTCGCCGGACCCGCGAAAAATAAATCTGAAAAATGTGGCGTACTTTTCGTCCTCCAAAAAGTGCATTTAACGCACCACGTTCCACCACGAATTCACCACAAACTCACCACAAAAACACCACGTTCTGCACCCGCTTTTCTCAAAAAACCCCTGTAAAAACCTCACTCCACCAGCGCAGAAAAAAAGCGTGCAGAAAATCACTCTCCCGGATGCAGCATCCGGTCGAAAACCTGCGCGATATAGCTCACCGCGTTCATCGTATTCTCGTAGTGCATCCGTTTCGGCCCAATCACTCCCACGGTCCCGCGATTCTCCCCGCCCATCCGTGCCGGCGCGGCAATCAGCACCAGCCCCGCCATCTCCGGCGCATGCTCCTCCAGCCCAAACACCACCCGCACGCTCTCCTGCCGCGCGTCGATATACGCATTCAGCAGCTCCACCAGCCGCTGCTTCGCCTCCAGCGCCACCAACACCTCGCGCAACCGCTCCCTATCCTCTTGCGAACCAACAAGATTCGCCACCCCGTCCACATACACCGTCTGCACCGGCACCTCACTCTCCGGCACCGCCTTCCCCCAAAGCTGCTGCACCGAGTTCAGCATCCTCTGATACTCATTGCGCTCCCGCTCCACCAGCCGCGCAATCTCAGCCCTGACCCGCTCCACGCTCCAGCCCCGAAAGTTCTCATTCAGAAAGTTCGCTGCCGTCTCCAACTCCCTCAAAGTAAGGTCTTTATCCAGCGCCAGCACGCGATCCCGCACCAGCCCGCTCCGCGTCACCACCACCGCCAGCACCCGCGCCGGAGCCAGCCTTGAAAAATGCACATGCTCCAGCATGTCCCCATCCGACGCCGCCGCAATCGCCACCCCTACCCCGCTCGACAGCGCCGCCAGCACATGCGACGTGCGCTCCAGCACCGCCTGCGTACCCGCAACCCCTTGAAAACTAAGATCAATCTGCGATCGTGACCGCGCCGAAAGCCGCCCCACATCGACCCGCGGATTCGCCCCTTCACTCAACTGCGCCACATACATCCGGAAAGCCCTGGCCGTCGGCACCCGCCCCGCCGAGGTATGCGGCTGCTCCAGCAGCCCCGCATCCGCCAGCTCCGCCATCTCGTTGCGCACCGTTGCCGGACTAAGCCCTGAGCTTTCACCAGTTTGCAGCCGCGCAATCGTCCCCGAACCCACCGGCTCCCCGGTCTCGATATAGCTCTCGATAATGGCCGTCAGAATAGCTCTCTGCCGCGCCGTCACCCGCTCCGCATCCGCCATTCATCCCTCCATCCCTTAACTCTACGCCAACCGTCAAGCCACCAGCCAGGCCCCAAATCCGCGGTCGAGGTGCCGGGTGTCCATCCTCGCCGAGGTGCCGGGTGCCCCATCCTTTTGCGGTTTCATCGCAACAGGGTGGGGTATTCGCGAAGCGAACCGCCTTCCTCTCCGCGCCTAAGAGATCTCCAGCACATCCTCACTCTTCGCCGCAATCTCCTTCGCCTTCTCCGCAACCCTGCGCGCCACCTCATAGAACCCCTTCGCCATCAACGAATCCGGCCCCGCCAGCGACACGGGCAGCCCCTTATCCCCGCCCTCACGAATCTGCGGATCAAGCTCCACCGCTCCCAGAAACTCCAGCCCAAACTGAGCCGCCGTCCGCTCCGTCCCACCCGCGCCAAACACGTCGATCACCGTGCCATCCGGCAGCGTCATCTGCGACATATTCTCCACCAGGCCAATCACCTCCACCTTCACCTGATGAAACATCTCCAGCGCCTTCCGCGCATCCTGCAGTGCCACGCCAGACCCCGTCGACACCACCACAGCCCCGGTCAGCGGTACCGTCTGCACCAGCGAAATCACCACATCGCCCGTCCCTGGAGGCAGATCGACGATCAGAAAATCCAGCTCTCCCCACTCCACCTGCTGCAGAAACTGCCGAATAATCTGATGCAGCATCGGCCCCCGCATCACCATCGGCTTATCCCCCGGCGAGATCAGCCCCACCGAAATAAACCTCACCCCATGCGCCAGAATCGGCTCAATCCGGTTCTCGCCCACGATATTCGGCTGCCGCGAAACTCCCATCATCATCGGCACATTCGGCCCATAGATATCCGCATCGATCAGCCCAACCCGATACCCCAGCTTCGCCAGCGAAACCGCCAGATTCACTGCAACCGTGGTCTTCCCCACTCCACCCTTGCCACTGCCAACGGCCACAACATGCGCCACTCCCGGCAACGGCTGCGGCCCCTGCGGTGCTTGTGCTCCCATATGTCCCATAACCTTCTCCTCGGCGAATCCGCTTTTTTAACTACCGTAATCGTTCTGGTTCGCCTAACCCAGAATCTGTCATTTCGAACAGAGGCGGCGCATTTGCCGCCGTAGTGGAGAAACCTGCTTCTCTACCTGAATCTCTAACCGGCCCCTGCCTCGTCTTCGTCTTTATCTCCGTCACGCCAAAATCTCAGACATGCCAGCCCGAGCCCAGCGCCGCTCGCATCTCTTTCTTCCTCTGCGTCTCTCCCGCCCGCATCTCCCTGCGCCGCCCAGCATCCTCAAACCGCCTTTTCTGATGTTCCGTCTCCGGCACCACCTGCGGCACAACCTGCCGGCTCCCATCGCGATCCACCGCGACAAACGTCAGGTACGCCGACGAAACATGCCGCAGCCGCTGCTCCCTTACATCCTCTACCATCACGCGAACCCCAACCTCCATCGACGTCCGAAACGCCCGGTTCACGCTGGCTTTCAGTATCAGCAGCTCCCCCACCCGCACCGGAGCCACAAAGTCCAGGTGATCCATACTCGCCGTCACCGTAATCGCCCGTGCATGACGACTCGCCGCCATCGCCCCCACCAGATCGATATACTGCATCAACCGCCCGCCAAACAAATTCCCCAGCGCATTCGAGTCCGCCGGAAACACAATCTCACTCCGCTCCGACTGCGACTCCACCACCGTCCGCTCTGCAACCAATTCGCTCATTCCTACAAGTCTAAATCGCCACCAGGCCGTGTGCCGAACGCAGTGGGTCGAGGCGACAGCGCGCGTGCCATGTCGGGACCTTCGGACACGAGTTCACCATTCTGTGACCGAGCGAACTTGCCAACCACCCTCGCCAAACCGCACCATCAACTCATGGACAAGATCGCCGCCCTCACCGAAATCCTCACCATGGACCCCGCCAACGCCTTCGCCCGTTACGGCCTCGCGATGGAGCACATCAGCCAGGGCAACACCGACACCGCCCTCACCGAGTTCACCACCCTCATCCAGCACAACCCCGACTACGTCCCCGCCTACCAGATGTCCGCGCAAACCCTCGCCAGACTTGGCCGCACCGACGAAGCCCTCGACCGTCTCCACAACGGCATCGCCACCGCCAACCGCACCGGAAACCAGCACGCCGTTGCAGAAATGGAAGCCCTCCGCAACGATCTCAGCATCTGAACTCTTTGCGATCCTTCGCAAGGAGTTCCTCCATGCCGACAGTGATCTCGTGGCAACAGATCGCTCTTCGCCTCGTTCTGGCTCTCATCGCCAGCTTCCTCATCGGCTACGACCGCGACGAGCACGGCAAAACCTCCGGCATCCGCACCATCATGCTTGTCTGCCTCGCCGCGACCCTCGCCATGCTGCAGGCCAATCTGCTCATGAACTCCACCGGCAAGGCATCGGACTCCTTTGTCGTCCTCGACCTGATGCGTCTCCCCCTCGGCATTCTCTCCGGCATCGGTTTCATCGGTGCCGGAGCTATCCTCCGCCGCGACGGTCTCGTCCACGGTCTCACCACCGCCGCCACCCTCTGGTTCGTCACCGTCCTCGGTCTTCTCTTCGGAGGCGGCCAGCTGGCTCTCGCCATGACCGCCACGGCCATCTCCCTTTTCATCCTCTGGTTTCTCAAACGTGTCGAAAAATGCCTGCCCACGCATCGCAGCGGCACTCTGCACCTCGAACTGGCAAATGTGGAAACACCCTCGACCGCGCTTGAGGAAACGGAACTTCGTTCTCTGTTCCACAGCGCCGGCTATACCGTTTCCAGCTGGACAACCCAGTACATCGGCGCAGCTTTGAGTTCCCTTACCTGCGAACTTCGCTGGCCCAGCAGCGGCGCAGGCGAATCCTCAACCCCTCCTGCTATTCGCAAACTCGCCAGTTCAACTTCCGTTGCGTCCCTCACCTGGAAATCCTGATTTTTTTATTTGCCATCAATCTCCACAATGCCTCCGAACCTTTCCCAGCAGCCAAACATCTATACTTAGACAATGGCGACTCCCCTTCCTACGACCCTGGGCGCTCTTCGCGCCAGCGAATTCACTCCAGCCCGCCTTGCCCGCAGCGTCAAAGACGAGCTTCGCGAAAACCTCATCGCCCGTCTCCGTGCAAAGCTGCCGCTCTTTCCCGGCATCATCGGCTACCAGGACACCGTCGTCCCCCAGATCGTCAACGCCGTCCTCAGCAAACACAACTTTATCCTTCTCGGCCTCCGCGGCCAGGCAAAATCCCGCATCCTCCGCTCCCTCACCACCCTGCTCGATCCGCACTGCCCCTATGTCACCGGCTCCGAAGTCCGCGACAACCCCTACGCCCCCATCTCCAAATTCAGCCGCGACCTCATCGCGAAGCTGGGCGATGAAACCCCCATCGCCTGGATGACGCCCGACGACCGCTTCGTCGAAAAGCTCGCCACCCCTGACGTCACCGTAGCTGACCTCGTCGGCGACATCGACCCCATCAAAGCCGCCCGCAGCAACCAGGATCTCGGCAGCGAGCTGACCATGCACTACGGCCTGCTCCCTCGCGCCAACCGCGGCATCTTCGCCATCAACGAAGTCCCCGACCTCGCCGGCAAAATTCAGGTCGCTCTCTTCAACATCATGCAGGAAGGCGACGTGCAGATTAAGGGCTATCCCGTCCGTCTGCTCCTCGACGTCGCCATCGTCTTCAGCGCGAACCCCGAGGACTACACCGCCCGCGGCAAGATCGTCACTCCCCTCAAAGACCGCATCGGCAGCGAAATCCGCACCCACTACCCCGAGGACGTCGAAGAAGGCATCGCCATCACCGCGCAGGAGGCCTGGTCTACGCGCCCATCTTCAACGATCGAAATCCCCCACTACATCCGCCAGATTGTAGAGCAGATCGCCTTCTCCGCCCGCGAAGACAAGAAGGTCGACAAGCGCAGCGGCGTCTCCCAGCGCCTTCCCATCAGCACGATGGAGCTGGTCATCTCGAACGCCGAGCGCCGCGCCCTGCTCCACGGCGAAACAGTCGCCGTCCCCCGCGTCGGCGACATCTACACCGCTCTCCCCGGCATCAGCGGCAAGATCGAGCTCGAGTACGAAGGCGAGATGCGCGGCGCCGACACCGTCATACGCGAGATCATCCGCCAGTCCGTCGCCACCGTCTTCGACCAGTACTTCGCCGCCACCAACACCCAACAGATCGAGCAGTGGTTCAACCTCGGCGGCACCGTGCAGCTCAACGACGCTCAGCCTTCCAGCGGCTCCCTCGAAGAGCTTCAGCAGATTCAGGGCCTCTTCGAAAAACTGTCACCGTTACAAATTAACGGAAAGTCGAAACCAGAGGTCGCCGTCAGCGCCGCCGAGTTCCTCCTCGAAGGCATGTACGCCCACAAGCGCCTCAGCCGCACCGAAGAGCGCGCCTTCACCGCCGGCGAAAAGAAACAGCGCAACAACGAAGCCGCCAACTACGCCGAAAAGATGCGCGAACGCGAGATCGAGCGCGACGAAGCCGCCCGCAGCCGCACCCGCCGCGGCTTCAACTAACCCCGGGCCTACGCCATGCTCCTGACCACCACCCTCGCGCTTCTCGCATTCATCACACCGAAAGAAAAGCCACGCCCCCACATTCCCTCAGCGCAACTGGCCAACATCGCAAAGAAGATCGCCACCGAGGAAGGCTGGCCCATCACGGAGAAGGAGTACACCTTCGACCCCATGCTCCCTACCGTCGATGACGGCTTCGACAGCATCGGCCTCTATCACAAAGCGCATCTCGTCCGCATGTACTCCGTCGACCGCACCACCGGCGACATCGTCGACTTCATGCGCGGCTGCGACGTCTTCCGCTTCGAAGACCTCAAACCCTTCCAGTCTGCGATAAGACAGAAATCCCACTCGCCCGTTCTCACCATCGAACAGCTTGCACACAAAGTCGGCTGTCCCAGGCTCACCGTCGTCAACACCCGCTGGGTCCAGTAGGTCCAAACTATGAAGCGAATCCGCTACACAAAATTCACCGGCGACCTGGCCTCCTCCTTCGGCCTCGAAGACCTCATGCAGGCCCTCTCCGACTTCCTGCTCGACTCCGGCTTTCAGGACCCCATGTCCCGCTTCCAGGAGTTCGACGGCGACCAGACCATGGAGAATCTCCGCGAGGCCATCAAACAGGCCCTCGAATCCGGCGAACTCTTCGACGAAGAATCCCAGGAAAAATTCAACCAGCTCTCCGCCGACCAGGTCGACGAACTCATCGATCAGATCATCCAGAAGATGCAGGAACAAAACTTCATCAACGCCGAGCAGCCCCCCGAAGGACAGGGCCAGCAGGGCGACAGCAACGGCGAAGCCCGTTTCGAAGTCACCGACAAGGGCATGGACTTCCTCGGCTACAAGGCCCTCCGTGAGCTCCTCGGCCCTCTCGGCAAATCCAACCTCGGCCGCCACGACACCCGCCACGAGGCCTCCGGCGTCGAAACCAACGGCAGCTCAAAACTCTACGAGTTCGGCGACACTCTCAACCTCGACATCACCGCCACTCTCTCCTCTGTCTTCACCCGCGAAGGCATCGCCACCGCCGTCGAAGGCGAAGAGCGCGTGCCCATGAACATCGAGTACTCCGACCTCCACGTCCACCAGTCCGACTACCAGTCCTCCTGCGCCACCGTCGTTCTGCTCGACTGCTCCCACTCCATGATCCTCTACGGCGAGGACCGTTTCACCCCCGCCAAGCGCGTCGCGATGGCGCTCTCCCATCTCATCCGCACCCAGTTCCCCGGCGACACATTGAACCTCGTCCTCTTCCACGACACCGCCGAAGAGATCCCCCTCTCGCAGCTCCCTCGCGTCAAAGTCGGCCCTCACTACACCAACACCCGCGAAGGCCTTCGCCTGGCCCAGCGCATCCTGGCCAAGCAGAATAAAGACATGAAGCAGATCGTCATGATCACCGACGGCAAGCCCTCTGCCCTCACCCTCCCTGACGGCCGCATCTACAAAAACGCCTTCGGCCTCGACCCCCTCGTCATCTCCGAAACTCTCGAAGAGGTCAGCCGCTGCAAGCGCAGCAACATCATGATCAACACCTTCATGCTCGCCAGCGACTTCTCATTAATGCAGTTCGTGCAAAAAGTCTCTGCCATGTGCCGCGGCAAAGCCTACTTCACCACCCCTGAAAACCTCGGCAACTACCTGCTCATGGACTTCATGTCCCGCCGCATGAAAACGGTCCACTAAAATCGTGCGGACCATTCAATCCGCGCTGCGCGTCAATGAAAACCATTCACTAATCATCGAGCGAATCGTCCAGCCCAGCGCTGCGCGTCAATGAAAACCATCCACTAAAATTACTTCTTATCCTTATGCCCCAGGTCCAGCCCAAACTTCGGAGCCGACTTCGTCCCACTCACCTTCACCGGAATCTCCGCTCCCGCTCCATTCTTATGAAAGAACGGATCAACCGGCTTCAGCAGCATTGACTTCCACCGCGAAGCCACCATCTGCGACACCTTCGCATCCGTCCGCACCTTCCCGGCAAATTCAAACTGATCGCCATCCAGCGAATACACCCCCGACAGCCCCACCGTCGCGCCCGGCAGCGCATAGTCCAGTTTGCTGAACGTCAGCTTCCCATCCCCCATCACAAACTCCCCCGCCATCTGCGAGTGCACATCCTCCGCGCCCGGCTTCGCATCTTTCGGATCAGCCTGCGCCCGCAGGCTCAGCATATCCACCTTGTCCTCCATCTCCGGATTCGTAAAGTGAATCTGTTGCAGCGTAAACCCGCCCTTCAACCCGATCTTCCGCGAAACACTCTCACTGCCGGGACTGATATGCAGCTTCGTCTTCATCTGCAGCCGCCCCGTCATCACCACCGGCTGCGTCTTCACCGCCAGCGCGAGAAAATCCTGAATCCTTCCATTCGGCACAGTCACATCCAGATCGATCACGTGCCCCTTCTCCTTCACATTGACGATCGCACCACTGCATGTAAACTCCGAGCCACCCAGCCGCGCCTCCACGGGCTGCAGATAAGTATCACCACTGGTCCCATCCACAATCGCATGAAACTTCGTATGCAGCGGCAGAGGATGATTCGCCGTATCCAGCGAGAAGTCCGGCGTCTCTGTCGTCCCATCCACTTCAATACGATTGAGCTGTCCCTTGAAATCTCCCACCGAAGACAGCATCCCGCCGATGCCTTTAATCGTGTTCAGATCCGCATGATCGAAGATGTAATGTCCAGTCACCGTCGAGTCACCGGGACTCTCGTTATTCCACGGCCCAAACGTCCCCACCGCATGAATGTTCCCTTTCGGAATCGCATTCACCAGCGTCGCATCATACTTCCACGGAGCATCCGGCCCCACATTGCGCATCACAATGCGGCTCATCTCAAAGTCCTTCGGCTCTTTATCCGGCTTCGACGTTCCGATAATCAACCTCGAATCGTCGAACACAATCTCATCCACCTGGATTTTGATCTTCCCTTCGCGCCTCTTCTGCTTCGGCGCCTGCGCGCGCATCTCACGCGGCGGAATACGGATCGTCATCCCCGATACATGCACAGCGCCCACATGCATCGGCTTCACAAATAATCCCATCAGGTTCGCGTGAAATGAAAAGTGCTTCAACTCAATCAGCGGCTGCGTCGCCCCCGCCGCCACCACGTCATCCGGCGCATAAATTCTCAGCCCATCCCCGGAGACCTCGAGCCCCTTCAGCACCGAAACCGCAAAGCCATCCATCTCCACCCGGCTCCTGAATCGCGTGCTTAGCGTCTCGATCACGCGTCCTTTCAAAATCGGAGCCGCGCGATGAAACATCACCTCAGCAACCGCCGCAAGAACAATGACCGCGAGCAACAGGGACACAAAAATCCAACCCAGCACCCCTCGTCTCCTGACATCTGCGTGGCCGTTCTCGTTCTTATCTCTCGTCGTCATCAAAAAATCTCAACCTGCCGTTTTGATGCACAAATCGACAGAGACGATCCCCTATCGAAATGACCAGCCAGTTCATCTGCCTCTTTCATCAAAACCTGCATACGCCTGCTTCACAATCGCTTCTGCCGCATCGAATCGCTGAACGCATACAATCAAAGCTCTGAGGCCATGGCAAAACCAGTCAACAGCAACTCATCCTCTGCCACGGCAGCACCTGCTTCGAGCCGCTTCTCCCATGCCTGGCGAGCCCTGCGCCATCGCAACTTCCGCCTCTTCTTCACCGGCCAGAGCATCTCCCTCATCGGCACCTGGATGACCCGCGTCGCCACCAGCTGGCTCGTCTACCGTCTCACCGGCTCCGCGCTTCTCCTCGGCACCGTCAGCTTCGCCGGCCAGATCCCCACCTTCCTCCTCGCGCCCTTCGCCGGCGTCATCGTCGACCGCATGGACCGCCGCAAGCTCCTCGTCTGGACCCAGGTCCTCGCCGGCGTTCAATCCCTTGCCATGGCCGCGCTCACCCTCGCAAAGATCATCACCATCCACGAGATCATCGCCCTCAGTGCCCTGCAGGGCCTCATCAACGCCTTCGACATGCCCGGCCGCCAGTCCTTCCTCGTCCAGATGGTCGAAGACAAACGCGACCTCTCGAACGCCATCGCCCTCAACTCCTCCATGGTCAACATGGCTCGCCTCGTCGGCCCCGCCATCGCCGGCATCGTCATCGCAGCCGTCGGCGAGGGCTACTGCTTCGCCGTCGACGGCTTCAGCTACATCGCCGTCGTCATCTCGCTCCTCATGATGCACGTCTCCCCCTCCGCCATCCGCCGCGCCACCACCACCATGCTCGTCCAGCTCCAGGAAGGCTGGACCTACGTCGCCAACTTTCACCCCATCCGCACCATCCTTCTCCTCTTCGCTCTGCTCAGCCTCATGGGTATGCCCTTCATGGTGCTCATGCCCATCTTCGCCTCGCAGGTCTTCCACGGCGGCCCACACACCCTCGGCTATCTCATGGGAGCCTCTGGCGTTGGCGCGCTCATCTCTGCCATCTCTCTGGCCATGCGCAAATCCGTCCGCGGCCTCACCACCATGATCCAGATCGCCGCCATCATGTTCGGCAGCGGCCTTATCCTCTTCGGTCTCTCCCACGTCCTCGCCCTGTCGCTCGTCCTTATGCTCATCGTCGGCTTCGGAATGATGCAGGGTCTCGCCGCCAGCAACACCATCATCCAGACCCTCGTCCCCGAAGACAAGCGTGGCCGCGTCATGAGCTACTACACCATGGCCTTCGTCGGCATGGCACCCTTCGGCAGCCTCCTCGCCGGAACCCTCGCCCACCGCTTCGGCGCACCTCACGCCGTCATGATCACCGGCACCTGCTGCCTCATCGGAGCCGCCTGGTTCGCCACTCAGCTCAAATCCGTCCGCAAAATCATGCGCCCCATCTACATCGAGATGGGCATCATCCCTAACCCGCTCGAACCCGCATTCGAAGACCGCGCCAGCACCCAATAAAACATGTCCTGCCGGACGGGCCCACTACGCGTGGGGCGGGCGTTCACACGCCTTTTAAAGTTGTCTGGTCGAAACAAGCAGCATCGGCCCTCCCGTTGGTCGGGATCATCATCCGCCGAGCAACGCGAGGCCCCTAAAACATCATCCCCGCAAGACAAGGTATACCCATCACGAAGTGATCGCCCTCCGCGAAGGAGGCCCGTCCGGCAGGACCTGTTAAGCCTTACGCTCCCGCCACAACCGATACAGCCCCCACGCCGCCACCGAGCAGTTATCCACGATCGTCCCATCCACCACCATCGTCTCAAACTCCGTCACGCTCACCCTTCGCACCACCAGATCGCTCTCCTCCGCATCCGGCTCCGGCTCCCCCATCGTCAGCCCCTCCGCCAGAAACACATGATGCTTCTGATTCATCACCCCATACGCAATCTGCAGCGTCGAAAGCTGTGTCATCCGCTCCGCCGTCAACCCGGTCTCTTCCTTCAGCTCCCCCCGAGCCAGCTCCTCCGGCACAATCTCCGCAACCTCCCACCCACCCTGCGGAAACTCCAGATACCGTCCCCCCACGGTATAGCGAAACTGCTCAATCAGATAAACGAACTCCCCATCCGGCCCCGCATCCAGCGGAATCACAATACAAGCGGGATCTTTATCGATCACCCCATAGATCCCCCGCTGCCCATTCGCCCGTTCGATCACGTCCTCACGAACGCTCGTCCACGGATTCCGATAGACCTCCCGGCTGCTGATCTTCCTGATCGTCACAACTCCCCCCATTGGCAAATGACTTCAACCAAACTACTCCGGCTCCGAAAACTCCAGGTGCGACGGGTACTGCGCCGAACCATAAATAGTCTGCGTCTCCGCCTTATACGCACTCACCGGAGCCGTCATAATATTCGGCACAAACGTCTGCGGATTCCTGTCATACAGCGGAAACCAGCTCGACTGCACCTCAACCATGATTCGGTGCCCCTTCAAAAACGTATGATCCGCGCCATGCAGACTCCACCTGAACTCCGTCACCTTCCCCGGCGTCAGCGCCTCCGGCTTTTCAAAGCTCTTCACATACCGCCCGCGAAAGATCTCATCCACAATCATCAACTGATACCCCGCCATCGGCGCCGGCGCATCATCGGGATACACATCAATCAGCTTCACCACCCAGTCCGCGTCACTTCCCGTTGTAGCAGCGAAGATGTCGGCCATCACATCCCCCGTTACGGTCACATCGTGATCCAGCACCGGAGTCTCAAAGTTCGCGAGATCCTTCCTTCCACTCACAAACCTCTGATCCTCCACCAGCCACGTCCGCCACATCGAACCTGTCCCATACGTCGCCTGAATCGGCCGATTGCGATAAGGCACCGGATTCGCCGGATCGGCCACATACTCCGCCGCAACCCCACCCGCAGCCGGCGCATTAAAACTCAGCCCCTTAGCCTCCTCCAGATAAAGCTTCGCCTCATGAAACCCTGTCTTCGGCGGCCACGCATCATACCGTTCCCACTCGTTCACACCCGTGCGAAAGCTCGCCGTATCCTTCAGATCGAACCCAGCCCTGCCCTTCAGATACTTCTCAAAAAAAGGAGCCTCAATCGTCTTCCTGTACTGATCTCCCGCAGCCGCTCCAAAATCCAGCGCCCCCAGATGCCGCGTCGTCCCACCCCATCCACCATGATTCCACGGCCCCAGCACCAGAAACACTTCATGGTTCACATCATGCGGTTCCAACGCCGCATACTCCGCCTGCGTCCCCCACATATCCTCCTG
>Ga0302234_10001828_pt1 | contig 14288 bp, 10 predicted proteins | sample II_Palsa_N3_2_FD_193576 | JGI IMG/M metagenome (GOLD analysis project Ga0302234, IMG submission 193576) | Peat permafrost microbial communities from Stordalen Mire near Abisko, Sweden - II_Palsa_N3_2 | ecosystem: Environmental > Terrestrial > Soil > Palsa > Peat permafrost | place: Sweden... | reverse complement strand
AGTGAGGGTGTGGATGTCCTTGCCGGTGCGATAGGCGTCGAGGAGCAGCGGGTCCTGCGAGAAGTGAGCCATGAGGCGGAGTTCGATCTGCGAGTAGTCGGCGGACATGAGGACGTTGCCGGGAGCGGGGATGAAGGCGGCGCGGATCTCGCGGCCAAGCGCGGTGCGGACAGGGATGTTCTGAAGGTTGGGGCTGGTGCTGGAGAGGCGGCCCGTCGCTGTGCCGACCTGGTTGAACGTGGTGTGGACGCGGCCCTGGGCATCGGTGAGCTGGGGGAGCGAGTCGAGGTAGGTGGATTTGAGTTTCGCGAGCTGGCGGTATTCGAGGACGAGCGCGGGAACGGGATGATGCTCGGCTAACTCTTCGAGGACGTCCTGCGCGGTGCTGACGACCTTGCCCTTGCCGTACTTCATCGGCTTGGGGAGGAGCATCCGGTTGAAGAGGACGTCGCCGAGCTGCTTGGGAGAGTTGATGTTGAAGCGATGTCCGGAGTCGGCGTAGATGCGCTCGGCGAGGTTGTCGATCTCGACGGCGAGGCGCGTGGACATGGCGCCGAGGACGGTGGAGTCGATGCGAACGCCGGCCTGCTCCATGCGCAGGAGAACGGAGACCAGAGGGAGATCCATCGTCTCGTAGACAGGAGTGAGTTGCGCGGCTTCGATCTGCTCGCGAAGAGTGTGCGAGAGACGATGAACTGCGTTGGCGGCCTCGGGGAGGAGGGTCGCGGGATCGCGGGTAAGGGCGCGGCTGGAGAAGCGCGCGGTGACGTCGGGCAGCGTGTGCGAGCCGTGCGTGGGGTTGATGAGATAGCTGTAGAGCATGACGTCGTCGCGGACACCTGCGAGGTTGATCGCGTAGGGTTCGAGGGCGCGGAGGACGGCTTTGAGGTCGTGGACCTGCTTGGGGAGGGTGGGGTCTTCGAGCGCGGCGCGGAGAGCAGGCGTGTCGATGGGAACGCGGATGGCGGAGCTGTCACTGATGGAGAGACCGACCTGCAGGGCCTGCGGGATGGCTGGAGCGGAGGCTGTCGGAGCAGGCTCGGGCGGGGCGGCGAAGAGGGACATGTTCTCGGCCGGAGCGGGCTCGGGTTCGAGTTCGGTGTCGGAGGCGATGTCGGTCGCGACCTCTTCGGCGATAGCCTTCGCGTCTTCGTAAAGAAAGAGGGAGAGGCCTGTGGACTGGCCGGATGGAGCGGCAGAGCGGGCTTCGGTGAGGAGTGTTTCTATTTGTGCTTCGGTGGGTGACAAATTATAGGCGATGGGAAGATTGTCGACGGAGGGCGCGAGTTCCTTGAGGAGAGTGGTGAATTCAAGCTCGGAGAAGAGTTCGCGGCAGGCAGCGTTGTCGAGGGGCTGGGTGCGCATGTCCTCGAGTTCGTAGTCGATGGGAACACCGGTGTGGATGGTGACGAGCTCTTTGGAGAGAAGGATGTTGTCGCGATTATTTTGTAACGATTCGCGATACGTTTTGCGTTTCACTTCTTCGGCGCGGTCGAGGGCGGCTTCGACGCTGCCGAACTGCTGGATGAGTTCGACGGAACCCTTGTCGCCGATGCCGGGGGCGCCGGGAATGTTGTCGATGGCATCGCCGCGAAGGGCCATGACGTCGATGACGCGTTCGGGGGAGACGCCGAGGGTGGCTTCGACGCCGGCGCGGTCGAGGATGAGATTGTCCTTTGTGGGATTGAGGATGACGACGTCGTCGTTGACGAGCTGCATCATGTCCTTGTCGGAGGAGACGACGAAGACCTTGTGGCCGAGGGCGCTGAGTTTGCAGCTGAGGGTGCCGATAACATCATCGGCCTCGAAGCCCTCGTAGCTGAGGATGGGGATGCGGAAGGCTTCGAGGGCGCGGCGAATGAAGGGGAGCTGCTGGGCGAGGTCGGCGGGCATCTCGGCGCGGTTGGCCTTGTAGCCGAGGTAGTCGATCTCTTCGAACTGCTGGGTTTTGATGTTGAACTTTTTGACGGCCTTCATCTCGCGGGCACGCTCGTCGCGGAAGACAGGGCCGGAGAGATCGTAGACAGCTGCGAGATAGTGGGGGGAGAAGTCTTTGCGCAGCTTGTTGATCATGTTGACGAAGACATAGGTCGCCGCGGTGGGGATGCCGGTGCGCGTGGACATGGGGCGCTGGCGCTGCATCGCGTGATAGGCGCGGAAGATGAAGGCCATGCTGTCGAGCAGGTAGATGGGAGGTTTGGCGTAGTGCTTCGCTTCGTGCTTTGCCTGGTCGGGAGTTTGGTCTGCTGTGTTCGTCATGGCTTTTAGATGGTAGCGCGTGGCCGGGAGTAAAAACATCGACCGACGGTTGCGTGGGTAAACCGCGTGGCTTTAAAGGAGGAGCATGCAGTCGCCGTAGGAGAAGAAGCGGTATCGTTCGCGAACGGCGTGGGCGTAGGCGGCGAGGACCAGTTCCCTGCCGTTTTCTTTTCCGGCAAAGGCGCTGACCAGCATAAGCAGCGTGGATTGTGGGAGGTGGAAGTTGGTCAGGAGGCCGCTGACGATCCGGAACTCGTGGCCGGGGCTGAGAAAGATACTGGTCTGTCCGGAGTGCGGCTGAAGCGGTGCGCCTGCTGCGATTTGAGCGCAGTGTTCGAGGGTGCGGGTAGTGGTGGTGCCGGCGGCGATGATGCGGCGACCCTCGCTCTTTGCTGCGTTGATGGCTTCGGCAGTGGCGGCAGGGAGCGTGTAGTGCTCGGCGTGGAGGTGGATATCTTCGAGCTTTTCCACGCGGACGGGCTGGAAGGTGCCAAGGCCAACGTGGAGGGTGACGGTTTCGATCCGGACGCCAACCTGCCTGAGTTGCGCGAGGATCTCGGGAGTGAAGTGCAGGCCGGCGGTGGGGGCGGCGGCAGAGCCGGGTTCGTGCGAGAAGACGGTTTGATAGCGGTCGCGGTCCTCGACGCTGTCGTCGCGATGGATGTATGGAGGGAGCGGCATGTGGCCGATTTTGTTGAGGATCGCGTGGAAGTCGGGCGTGGGCATGAAGCGGAGGGTGCGTTCGCCGAACTCTCCGGCGGCGAGAACTTCGGCTTCGAGGACGATATTTTTTTCGTCGTGGAAGAGGAGACGGTCGCCGGGCTGAACCTTGCGGCCGGGGCGGACGAGAGCGGTCCAGTCGTTCGCGGCAAGCTGCTGGGTCAGGAGGACTTCGATGCGGCCGGATGGGTCGGGGGAGCTGTGCTGGGTTTGCTGGCTGCGCGCGCGGGTGGCGTAGAGACGGGCAGGAATGACGCGGCTGTCGTTGAGGATCAGCAGGTCGCCAGGCTTCAGGATTTCGGGGAGGTTGCGGAAAAAATCGTCGCGGTAGTCTGCTCTGGCGCGGTCGACGAGCATCATGCGGCTGGTGCCACGAATGAGCGGCGGGGACTGAGCGATCAGGTCTTCGGGGAGGTCGAAATGGAAGTCGGTTACACGCACTTCTTCTTATTTTAGCGGTGCAGGTCGTGGTGAAGTGCGTGGCTTTGTGTCGATGAAGCCTGCGGGGGAATTTCCGATTATGTTGGGGGATGCTGCGCGAGATCGACGGAGTGATCGAGGGCGGCCTGAACGGCGGTCTCGTCGGCGGGGACGTGACGGGTCCAGGAGACGGTGACGCGGGAAAAGGGTTTGGGGATGAGGAAGCGATCCCAGGAGCGGAGCTGCCAGGCGCGCTCGGGATGGACGTAGAAGGCGCCGACGGTTGTGTTGGCGAGGCGGGCTACCTGGACGACGCCGGGCTTGGCGACCATGGCGGGGCCGCGAGGGCCGTCGGCGGTGATGGCGCAGTAATGGCCGTCGAGCCAGGCGCGATGGAGACCGCGCAGGCCGGTGGCGCCGTCACGGGAGCTGGAGCCGCGAATGGCGATGAAGCCGAGGCGCTCGACGGTGCGGGCGATGAGTTCGCCATCGAAGCTGCGGCTGATGAGAATGGCGATGCCGAGGTTGCGGAAGCGCCAGACACAGGCAAGCAGACAACGATGCCAGAAGGCGTAGATGCCCGGCAGGGTGGTTTTGTAGCCGGGAGTAACTCCGGGGTCGCAGACATCGCGATAACGGAGGGTGACGCCGAGGCAGCAGATGGCCATGCTCGCGATACGGGGGACGATGGCGAGGGCGATGCGCTGCTTCAGGGTGTAGGTGGAGGACACAGATTGAGTTTACCTGCGGCACGAAGAGGGAGAATGCATCGAAAGACAGATGTTGAAAATCTTTACGTCGCATTTGTCGTTACCGTGGTTTGCTTAATGGTGTTTTGTGAGAGGTCGTCCCTTATGCGTTGCCTGAATCGGCTTATCCTGTTTTTTCTCTTCGCTTCCCTGCTCTCCGGAGTGATGGGCTTTGCCCAGACGCAGGGATCGCCGACTGCCGGTGGAGATGAAGACGAGTTGCGGCGGACGGTGAGCGATCTGGCGCAACGGGTGAGTGTGCTTGAGAAGGAGCTGCGGGAAGAACGAGCGGAGACTGCTGCTCTTGTTGCAGCTTCGGCCACCACCGCGGCTATAGCTTCAGGCGGGGAGAAGCAGCCTGCGGCCGCGGTCAATCTACGCAACGATGTAGAGAGTGCATCGAGCAGTACGGCCATAGTGGCATCCACTGCGGCGACAGGCGCGGGAACGACTGCGACGACGAGTCCTCAGGCTGCGGGAGCGGCAGGCACGCCGGTGCTCTCTGCGCTGCCGACTCAGTTACCAGGTGGGGCGACGCTGAACTATACCTTCGATGGGTACTACGAGTACGACTTCAATCAGCCGATCGGGCGGGTGGAGTATCTGCGGGCGTACGACGTGCTCAGCAATGCCTTCAGCATCAATCAGGCCGATGTAATCTTTGCGCTGGACCCGGATGTGAGTGCAGGACGGCGGTACGGGGTTCGGCTGGATCTGCAGTTTGGGCAGGCGACTGCGACCCTGCAGGGGAATCCTGCCAATGAAGCGCGGCCGGATATTTACAGAAATATCTTTCAGGCTTATGGGACTTACGTAGTTCCTCTGGGCAAGGGACTTACGGTGGACTTTGGCAAGTGGGCCAGCTCCCTGGGAATTGAAGGTAATTATTCGAAGGATCAGGTGAATTATTCACGGTCGTTCTACTTTGATTTTCTGCCCTTCTATCATGCGGGTATTCGCACCAGCTATAAGGTCAACGATAAGCTGGCGCTGAACTACTGGATAGTCAACGGGACAAATCAGACGGAGCCGACTAACTCATTTAAAGACGAATTATTTGGATTTACGGCTCAGCCTGCAAAGAATATTGTCTGGAACGTGAACTACTATCTGGGGCAGGACCATCCCGACAGCGAAGCCGCGACAAACTGCACGGCTCCGGTGCAGCCGGGATTGTGCCTGCAGCAGATCAACCCTGCACCGAATGGGAAGACGCATATCTTCGACAGCTATGTGACGTGGAATACGACACCGAAGCTTTCGCTGTCGCTGGAGGGGGACTATATGATCTCGCGGTTGTGGGCGAATGCGGCGCCGGGTGAGTCGTCGGCACCGTCGCACGTGGATGGCGGGGCGGCGTATGCGCGGTATCAGTTGACACCGAAGATGGCAGTGGCAGGACGCAGCGAGTATCTCTCTGACCGGGGCGGCTTGTTCAGTGGAACGACGCAGGCGCTGAAGGAGTTCACCGGGACGTATGAATATAAATTTGGCGAGGGCTTCCTGGCTCGGACGGAGTATCGCAGGGACTGGAGCAATGTGCCGTACTTTTTGACGAATAAGCCGGGAGTGCTGTCACCGAATCAGCCTACGATGACGGTGGGGCTGGTTTGGTGGTATGGCGGGAAGCAGGGGGCATGGTGAGATGGGCCTGGAACGTTGATCGCTCTTTCCTTTCGTCGTTACAATCGGACAGGATCGCCATGGATACGACCGACGGCGAGAGGATATCCGAATGTCCGACGAAGCAGACCTTCTCAAACGCGTTTATGACTGGTTTAACGCCCGCGACATGGAGACCGTGCTCGGCGCCATGCACGAGAACGTCACCTGGGCAAATGGCATGGAAGGTGGCCACGTTCATGGACGGGATGGGGTGCGCAGTTATTGGACACGTCAGTGGGCGACGTTCGACCCGCACGTCGAACCTGTCGGTTTTTCCACCAGCGCCGACGGGGCGGTCGTCGTTGAAGTCCATCAGACCGTGCGCGACCTGGAGGGCAGGGTGCTTGCCGATCAGATGGTCGGTCACATCTTTCGGCTCGAAGACGGATTGATTAAGCGTTTCGATATCCGCGGATCGTAAGCCCCCCCCGCTGCGGGGATGCGAGAGCGTTCGCGGTTAGCTGTATTTGAGCCAGCGGAGGATCTCGGGGAGGCTGGGCTTTTTGCCGTACATAAGGATGCCGACGCGATAGATGCGGCTCGCGACCCAGAGGATGGCGAGGATCGTGAGGCTCATCAGAACGAACGACAGACCGATCTGCCAGGGTGGAACCGTCGTAAGGGAGATGCGGAAGTTCATCAGCAACGGGCTGCAGAACGGGATGAGCGAGACGATCTGAGCCAGAGTGGAGTTGGGCGCTTTCACGATGACGAAGATCATCAGGAAACAGAAGGCGAGCGGGACGACGAGGAACATGTTGAGCTGCTGAAGCTCCTGCTCTGAGTTGGTTACTGCGCCAAGTGCGGCCGCAATACTGGAGTAGACCAGAAAGCCGAAGATGAAGTATGCAACAAAGAAGAAGATCTGCACAGAGCTGATGAATGCGTGGCCGCTGCCGATGAGGCCGGTCGCGAGCGAGGTGGAACCAAGGACGGCGGCGGCCAGCATCCATACGCCGATCTGAGTGAGGCCGACAGCGCCTACGCCGAGGATCTTTCCGGCGAGCATCTCGTCGGGCTTGATGGTGGAGAGCATGACCTCGAAGACGCGGCTGGTCTTTTCTTCGATGATGGAGCGCGCGGTGTTCATGCCGTAGAGCATGATGACCATGTACATGAGGAAGAAGAGCAGATACGCAGCTCCGAAGGCGGCGCGGCTGTCACCGGTTTTGCTGGTGTCGATGGCGACGGGAGCCATGAGAGCGTCGATATCCGATGCGCCCATGCCCTGGTGGGTGAGGCCTTCGCGGGTGAGGACGTTTTTGATGGCGGTGGAAAGGGTGTCTTCGGTGGTGATGTCGCCGGCGGAGCGTGGAACGTAAGAAAACGTGGGGCGTGCGCCGGCCTGGGTGGGTGCCGTGACCCAGAGGTAGCCGGTGAGATCGCCGGATTTTCCGTGCAGATTCGTGTCGAGGCTGGCGCGGGTGGCGTCGCTGCCAGAGGCAGACGGGTGGATGAGGTCGACGGTCATGCCGCTGCTTTTGCCGGTCTGGAGCTCTTGTTTGAGATCGGCGGCGAAGGTCGCATCCGAGGAGACGATGGCGATGTGCGCGGAGGATTTGGTGCGCGAGGAAAGATAGCCGCTGCCGAAGACAAAGACTCCCATGAAAAGCGGGATGAGGATGGTGGCGATGAGGAAGGCTTTGGTGCGGATGCGCTCAAGGTACTCGCGTTTGGCGATGAGCCAGATGTTATGCATCGACCTTGCCTCCTACTACTTCGATAAAGATGTCTTCGAGGGTCGGCTCCATGAGTTCGAAGCGGGTGATGCAGGCGCCGCTCTGGACGGCAGCGGCGAGGAGCAACTGGGCGTCGGCTCCATTGTGGAGTGTGATCTCGGCATGGCCGCTGTAGTTCTTTGCGGCGGCGATGGCCGGGTGCTGGAGGAAGCTGTCGTTGCCGGTGAAGTTCATCCGGACATGGTTGACGGGATAGCGGGACTTGATATCGCGCATGGAGCCCGAGAGAACGAGATGGCTGTTATGGATGAGGCAGATACTGTCGCAGAGCTTCTCGACCTGGTCCATGCGGTGCGTGGAGAAGAGAATGGTGCGGCCCTGTTGGCGAAGGTCGACGAGCGTGTCCTGCAGGAGCGTGGCGTTGACGGGATCGAGGCCGCTGAAGGGCTCGTCCATAATGATGAGCTCGGGCTCATGCAGGAGCGTGGAGATGAACTGGATCTTCTGCTGCATGCCCTTGGAGAGCTCTTCGGTCTTTTTATGGATGGACTGGCTGATGCCGAGTTTTTCGCACCAGGCATGGGCACGTTTGCCGGCGGTGGCGGCGTCGATACCGCGGAGCTGGCCGAAGAAGATGAGCTGGTCCATGACCTTCATCTTTTTGTAGAGGCCGCGCTCTTCGGGCAGGTAGCCGATACGATGCAGCAGGCTGCGCTGGAAGGGCTGGCCGAAGAGGCTGACGGTACCGGAGTCGGGGACCGTGATGCCGATCATCATGCGGATGCTGGAGGTTTTACCGGAGCCATTGGGGCCAAGGAGACCGAACATGCTGCCGGGTTCGATGCTGAAGCTAAGGTCTGCGACGGCAATCTTTGTGTCGTAGGCCTTGCGGACATGGTGCAGTTCCACGATGGGCATTGAAGATTAGTTTATCAGGGTGATTTTAGTGCCCGGCGATCGTCTTATCCATTGTTCGTTGTGGAATGAGACGATGAGCCGTTTGGGTCATCAGGCTCCAGCTCGGACTTCGTCCTGCGGATGACATGGATGGATGCGACAAGAACTGCCATCAGGAGAGCAAGGACCCCGGCTTCGATCATCGAGGCGCGAAAGAGCGATTCCACGCCTGGCGTCCAGTTCGCATTTTGCGTGAAGCCCTCGGCCTGGAGGGTAAGGACAAGGATTCTTCGTATGATGGCGATGAGGCCGATGATGAGGAACGGCTCGACGACCAGGGTATGCGAGCGAATGGAGATGCGAACCGTGTGCAGCAGCTCCACCAGCATGAGCACGAGCAGAAGCCTGTCGATCAGTTGAAAGATAAACGCGGTACCACCGAAGTCCCGAACACCGCCTGCCAGCAGATGGAGAGAGCCGACGATGCCGAGAATGGCGGTCGCTCCCAGCAGGACGCCGAGGATCGTGTAAATGACCGTTTCCAGCTGCCCAAGCAGGACGTAGGAGCGAATTGGTTTGGATTCTGACATAGCAGTGTGCGGCCTGGATGCGACGCGATCTGTTAGAGAACCGATAGCTCCTCTGCGATGTGGGCGGAGCGGTGTTTGCGGTCGAGCATAGCAGAGAAGAGAGCGAGGGCCAACGTGACGAGGGTGACGATGCCGCTGGCAATGGGGAGCTGACGATAGCTGAAGCCGGCGGTGAGCATCATGCCGCCGAGGGAGGCTCCGGTGGCGTTGCCGAAGTTGAAGGCTCCCTGGTTGAGCGTGGAGGCGAGGTTCGGAGCGGTCGAGGCCTGGTCGACGATGCGGGATTGCAGGGGAGCTCCGGCAGCGAACTGGATCGCTCCCCAGATGAGGATCATCGCAATGGCGGGGACGACGTAGGGTTCGGCGAAGTAGAGGGCGATGAGCGAGGCGATGAGGGTGACGAGCGAACAGAGAAGGAAGGGCATAGGACGCCAGTCGCTGAGAGTGCCGCCGAGAAGATTGCCGATGGTGATGCCGATGCCGAAGAGAAGCAGCGTGAGCGTGACCGTGTGAGGTGAGACCAGGGTGACGGCTTCGAGCGTGGGCGCGATGTAGGTGAAGACACAGAAGAGCGAGGCCGAGGAGAGAACGCTCATCGCGAGCACGAGCAGCACCTGCGGCTTGCGGAGGACGCGGAACTCATGCAGGAGACCGCCTGAGCCTGCGGGTTGCGATGGCACCAGGAAGAAGACGGCAGCAGCAGCGGCGATGCCGATAGGAACGATGGCCCAGAAGGCTGCGCGCCATCCGTAGGCCTGGCCGAGCGCGGTGCCGGCAGGGACGCCGAGGACGTTCGCCAGCGTGAGGCCGGAGAACATGAGGGCGATGGCCTGGGAGCGCTGCCTGCGCGGGACGAGGTTGGTGGCGACGACGCTGCCGATGCCGAAGAAGGCTCCGTGGCAGAGAGCGGTGAGGACACGCGCGGAGAAGAGGAGGTTGTAGCTGGGGGCGAGGGCGCAGGCGAGGTTGCCGAGGATGAAGATACCCATCAGGAGGAGCAGGGCGAGTTTGCGCTCGAGCTTCGCCGTGGCGATGGCGACGATGGGCGCGCCGATGGTGACCGAGAGCGCATAGCCGGTGACGAGAACGCCTGCTCTGGGAATGCTGACGTGGAAGTCATTGGCCAGGTCGGGGAGCAGGCCCATGATGATGAACTCGGAAGTGCCGATGCCGAAGGCTGCGACGGCGAGCGCCATGAGAGGCGTGTGCCTCAGGATGCTTTTGTGCCCGTCGTTTTCGAACGAAACTGCCATCCTCATATTCCAACATAAGTAATGTCCAGATTGAAAATGGCCAGGGAAAACGCGGCTCAGGGGGGAACGGGCTGGTTCCTGGTAACATCGGTCTGTGCTGGAACTTTCTACACCGATCAAATTTGTGAAGCGCGTGGGAGACCGCGTTGCCGCCGAGCTTGCGAAACGCGGCGTCGAGACCGTGGAGGATCTGCTGTATCACCTGCCGTTTCGGTACGAGGACCGGTTGAACCCGGTGCCGATGAGCGCGCTGCAGGCGGGGACGATGGCGTCGGTGATCGGTGAGGTGCGCGGCACGGCGCTGCTGCAGACGCGGCACATGCCGCTGTTCGAGATGACCGTCGGACAGGGGCTGAGCACGGTGAAGGCGATGTGGTTTCGCGGAACCTATCTGCGAGACAAGTTCCACGTGGGGCAGATGGTCGCGCTGTATGGGAAGCTCGAACCTTCGCGAAGCAGCGCGGGCAGGTTCAAGATGATTCAGCCGCAGTTCGAGGTGCTGCCGAGTGGCGGGGGCGCGGATGCTGAGTTTTCGATGCTGGAGGTCGGGCGGATCGTGCCGGTGTATGAGTCGCTCGGCGGGACGACGGCGTGGGGAGCAAAGCTGGGATCGAAGTGGCTGCGGCGCGTCATCTGGGCGTTGTTTGACGAGTTAGAGGCCGTCGGTTCGAGCGATTTACATTCCCCCCTTCGCGATGGGGCTGCGAAAAATGAGGTGCCCGGACTGCATGGATTTGTGGAGACTTTGCCGGAGGCTTTGCGCAGCAGGCTGAAGCTGCCGGGAAGGCTGGAGGCGCTGAAGGCGGTGCATTTTCCTGAGGCAGGAACGCCGATGGTGGAGTTGATGTCGGCTGCGACTCCCGCGCACCGCAGGCTGATCTTTGAAGAGCTGTTTTATCTGGAGCTGGGGCTGGAGCTGAAGCGGCGGCGGATGCGCGAGCGCGAGGGCACCGCGTTTGCGACCGGCGTGAAGGTGCGCGAGGCGATCAAGCAGATTCTGCCGTTTCATCCAACGGCGGCGCAGAAGCGCGTGCTCGGCGAGATCGCGGGCGACATGCGCAGGCCGCAGCCGATGCGGCGATTACTGCAGGGCGATGTGGGCTCGGGGAAGACGATCGTCGCGATGCAGGCGGCGCTGGTGGCGATTGAGAATGGCTATCAGGCTGCGTTGATGGCGCCGACGGAGATTCTGGCGACGCAGCATTATCTTTCCGCGCGGAAGCTGCTCGGCGAGGTGCTGTCGCCGCGAACGGGCAAACCGTATAAGGTGACGCTGCTGACAGGATCGCTCGATGAGGCGAGCAAGCGTGAGGCGCGTGGCAGGATATTTCGCGGGGAGGCGGATCTTGCGATTGGGACACATGCGCTGATCGAGGACAAGGTCGACTTTAATAACCTCGGCCTGGTGATCGTCGACGAGCAGCACCGGTTCGGCGTACAGCAACGGTTCAGGCTGATGAAGAAGCCTGGGGCGCTCGATCCGGATGTGCTGGTGATGACCGCCACGCCGATTCCACGCACGCTCGCGCTGACGCTGTATGGAGACCTGGATGCCAGCGTGATCGATGAGCTGCCACCGGGACGAACTCCGATTGTGACGCGCAGAACGACCGAGGAGCGCGCGGAGGATGTGTGGGGATTTGTGCGGAAGCAGGTGGAGGCGGGGCGTCAGGCTTACATTGTGTATCCCGTGATTGAAGGGGCAAAGGACGATCAGCCTGAGCTGGACTTTCCGCAGGATGTGGAAGAGGAAGATCTGAAAACTGCTGCAGGAAAGAAAACCGCAGCGCCTTCAACGGCGTCGATGCTGCGCAAAGACTCCGCTCAGGATGGCGCGCCCCTGAAGGGCGGAAAGAAGACAAAAAGCAAAGCGGCGAAGGGCAGGGTTGCAAAGACGGAGAAGCTGTTTGAGCCGAAGAAGGCGCTGCGGGCCGCAACGGATATGTACGAGGAGCTGCGCGGCGGAGCGCTTGCCGGCCTGCGGCTGGGGCTGCTGCATGGACGTTTGAGCGCCGACGATAAAGAGGTCACCATGCGGCGTTTTCAGCGTGGCGATATCGACGTGCTGATTGCGACGACCGTGATCGAGGTCGGTGTGGATGTGCCGAACGCTTCGGTGATGGTGATCGAACATGCGGAGCGGTTTGGGCTGGCGCAGATGCATCAGTTGCGTGGACGCGTGGGGCGTGGCGCGGCGAAGAGCTTCTGCATCCTGATGACCGGCGGACGGGTGAGCGAACAGGCCGAGGCCCGGCTGGATGCGATGGTGCGGACGCAGAATGGATTTGAGCTTGCGGAACTCGATCTGCAGCAGCGGGGGCCGGGTGAGTTCTTCGGCACGCGGCAGGCCGGACTGCCGGAGTTTCGTGTGGCGAACCTGATTCGCGATCGCGCCGTGCTGGAGCTGGCAAAGACAGAGGCTGCGCGGTTTGCCTCGGAGCCTGATCCTGCGATCTCCAGGGAAGAGAAAGATGCGGTATGGACCAGGCTGAAGCTGCAGTGGCAGAGGAAGTATGGGCTGGTGGAGGCTTAGACACAGTTGTTAGCCGTTAGCCAGGCGTTGAAGGCTAACGGCTGAGATCTGTCTTACGAAGCGACCGCAGGACTCAGCATGGAGTTGTGCTGGTGCTGCATCGACAGGGCCTTTTTGGGGCCGCGCTTGCGGGCGACGAGGACGCGGATGCGCTCGATCATCTCGGCAGGCGAGGAGGCGCCCTTGGGGAGGAAGACGTCGGCGTGGACGGCGCGGTCGAAGGCGTTGACGGTGCCAGAGACGATCATCGCGGGCAGGCCGGGGTGGAGTTGCTTGGCGCGGCGCACCAGCTCGTTGCCGTCCATCTGCGGCATGATGAGATCGCAGAGGAGCAGGTCGAGCGAGCCGGGCACGGATTGCTCGACAAACTCAAGAGCCTGCTGCGCGTTCGTCGCGGCAATGACGCGGTAGCCACGGGTCTCTAACAGGAAGGTGCGGACAGAGAGGATTTGTTCGTTGTCGTCTACGCAGAGGATCGTCTTCTTGGGGCGCATGCAGTCTCACTTCTGCCGGACGCCACCTTGTGGTGACTCGCGGCCGATGGGACCAGACCGCGGAACCTGCTGGTTTGCAGGCGCACCGGTCCGGTGTGTCAGGAACATACCCCGTGGTTCAGCCGGAATCGAAATCCGGAGCGTGGTGGGCCGTCTGCTCCGGAGGAGTGCAGGACAGAAAGAGCGAGGCTCTCCTGTCTGCTCCACATGGGATCAGTGACCCTGTCCGGCGCACGACACTGCCGAACCGCGGGGTGCGAGAGAGGCCGGACACCAATGCAGGTTGCCACGCAACTCCGCGGACGCATGAGATCGCTCTGTTGCGGATACAGCGAGGATCAGGCCAAAAACATGGCCCGTCCTCGCTGCGTGTGCAGACAGCGATGGTGCGCTGGGGGGAGTCGCGACTGCCGGGGCAGTCAGGCTTCTCTCAACTCAAATTGTCTGTAGTACAGGCGAAAGCAATTTTCATCTCCAACGACGCCGCACATTGCGCGCAACGTCGTCGTCAACGCTTTCCAACAGTACGAAGGGTTGCGGGGCTTGGCAACAGCGAAGAGCAGGCGAAGAGTAACAATATTAGAGCTTGCACATCCACCGCTCAGTGCAAACCCTCATGAGCATTGGGGATTTCGATCAATGCCCTGTTGAAATCGGGTGCATCACGGCAGGAAAAAGCGTCCACTTGCAACAGAAATGGTGCGTCCTCCGACGAACACTTTTGTTACACCACCGTCAACGATGGTTGCGCTGACGTGAATTCGGCTGGGTCGCAGCATCTCAATTCCCTGCTCGATGACGATGGGCTGACCGCTGGAGGCCAGGCCGTGACGCACGAGCCAGGCGATGGTGCAGCCGGAGGCCGAGCCGGTCGCGGGATCTTCGCCCGTGTCGAACTGCATACGAGCGTGCCAGTCTGCTCCTGAGTCCGCATGAGCGCGAGTGATGCAGTGAAAGAATTTTGCGCCCATACGATGCAGCAGAGGGCGCGCGGTTCGCGGAGAGAGTTCCAGGCGCGCTGCCGCTTCA
>Ga0302234_10001826_pt1 | contig 14293 bp, 12 predicted proteins | sample II_Palsa_N3_2_FD_193576 | JGI IMG/M metagenome (GOLD analysis project Ga0302234, IMG submission 193576) | Peat permafrost microbial communities from Stordalen Mire near Abisko, Sweden - II_Palsa_N3_2 | ecosystem: Environmental > Terrestrial > Soil > Palsa > Peat permafrost | place: Sweden... | reverse complement strand
CGCAACTGCTTTCGCCGCTGGAAGGGCTGCTCAAGCGCGTGCGTGCATCCAATCTGCCGTTGCCGGCGGATGGCGTTCACCTGCTCGGCCAAGCGGTCGAGGTGGTCGACCACGTCATGCGCCAGTTCGATGTCGCTGAGCCGCAACTGCCCAGCACAGATGCGCTTGCCGCGCAGCTCATCGAGATGCGTGATCGCTATCCCGAGTCGCAGGTGGCGCATGTGGTATTTGAGCCACGTCCGGACGAAGTGGCGCCGGCCGCGGAAGTCGCCGCTCCGGAGCATGCCGGCACCGACGAAACGGCCATGGCCGCTTCGCTGGATGCCAGCATGGACAGGATCACCGCTGCACAGCCGGATGAGCCTGGTGCCGAGGTACCATCGGTGCCGGAAATTCATCCGGACGATGCACACCATGCCGAGCTTGCCGCCGAACTGGTAGCCGCACTGGGTGCATTCGAACCAGGAGTTGCCGCTGCCGAGCGCGCTGCCGCCGAGAAGGCGGCAGCGGAACAACAGGCTGCCGAGCAAGCCGCTGCCGAGAAACTTGCTGCGGAGCAGGCTGCTGCCGAGAAGCTTGCGGCCGAGAAGCTGGCCGCTGAAGAAGCTGCAGCTGAGCAGGCCGCGATCGCACAAGCTGCGGCTGAGAAAGCGGCAGCCGAACAAGTCGCTGCCGAGAAGCTGGCCGCAGAACAAGCTGCGACTGAGCAGGCTGCTTCCGAGAAAGCTGCCGCCGAACGGGTCGCCGCCGAGAAAGTGGCGGCGGACCAGGCTGCAGTTGCCGAGAAACTTGCGGCAGAACGGGTGGCTACCGAAAAGCTGGCTGCCGAGCACGTGGCAGCCAAGGCCGACGCCGAGCCGCCGCAAGAGCATGCTTATGCGTTGGCGGGGTCCGGCTTCATCGACGCCGATCTGCTTGAAGTGTTCATCGACGAGGCGCGCGAAATCCTCGATCACGCGGATGGCGTGCTGGCGCAGTGGCACGACGCTCCGACCGAGCTGGTACATGTGTCCGAACTGCAGCGCGACCTGCATACGCTCAAGGGCGGTGCACGCATTGCCGGGTTGATACCGGTAGGCGATCTCACCCATGCGATTGAAACGCTGCTCGAAAAGCCGATACGCGATCAGGCCAAGGTCGGTCCGCTGATTGCGGCGCTGGAGGCGAGCTTCGATCAGCTGCACTCGCTAGTGCAGCAGGTTTCGCAGGGCCAGACGCCCGAGTATCCGCAGGCCACGATCGATCACCTGCTTGGCCTGGCCGGCGAACATACGCTGGCCGACGACGCGGTGTTGGCCGCCGCCGTCATGCCGGCGCCGGTGTCGAAGCCGGTGCGGACGACCCCGCTGCCGACGCTGCCGATTGCGCTGGATGGGCTGGACTTGCCCGAACTGCTGCCGGAGGAGGAAGAGGAAGTACGCTCCTCGCAGGAACAGATCCGCGTCCGTGCCGACCTACTCGACAACTTGGTCAACCACGCTGGTGAGGTGGCGATTTATCGTTCGCGCCTCGAGCAGCAGGTGGCAGGCTATCGCTTCAACCTGGTCGAGCTGGAGCAGACCGTGGCACGCTTGCGCAGCCAGCTGCGCATGCTTGAGATCGAGACCGAGGCGCAGATCATCGCGCGCTTCCAGCGCGAGCATCGCGAAGCGGGCCTGGCGGCGTTCGATCCGCTCGAGCTCGATCGTTATTCACAACTGCAGCAGTATTCGCGTGCACTGGCCGAGTCGGTATCCGATCTGGTGTCGATCCAGAGCATGCTCGATGAACTGACCCGCCAGGCCGAAACCCTGCTGATCCAACAGTCGCGCGTCAGTACCGAGCTGCAAGACGGTCTGCTGCGCACGCGCATGCTGCCGTTCGACACGATGGTGCCGAACCTGCGTCGCACGTTGCGACAGGCGGCCCAGGAGCAGGGCAAGAGCGCCCAGCTGTACGTCGACGGTGCGCACGGCGAAATGGACCGCAACCTGCTCGACCGGATCAAGGCGCCGTTCGAGCACATGCTGCGCAACGCGATCGCGCATGGTATCGAAACCCCGGCCGAGCGCCGCAAGGCGGGCAAACCGGCTGAAGGCTCGGTGCATATCCAGGTTGCGCGTGAAGCCACCGAGGTGGTGATCCGGGTCAGCGATGATGGTCGCGGACTGGATCGTGCGGCGATCCGCAAGCGCGGCATCGAGCGCGGGCTGCTGCGTGCCGACACCAAGCCCACCGACAACCAGCTGCTTTCGCTGATCACCCAGCCGGGCTTCTCCACCGCCAGCAAGGTCACCCAGCTGGCCGGCCGCGGTGTCGGCATGGACGTGGTAGCGAATGAGATCAAGCAGCTCGGTGGTTCGCTGTCGATCGAATCGGACCAGGGCAAGGGCAGCACCTTCGTGTTGCGTCTGCCATTCACGCTCGCGGTGACCCAGGCCATCCTGGTGCGCATCGGCGAGGCGACGTTCGCGATTCCGATGACATCCGTGCAGGGTGTGGCACGGGTCAATCCGGACGATCTGGCGACCTTGCTGACCGAGGAGGAACCGTCGTTCCAGTATGGCCACGAGGCCTACGGCATCCACGACCTGGCCGAGTTGTTGGGCCTGCCGCCGGGGCTGCCGGCCGAAGGCGAACAGCAGCCGTTGCTGTTGACCCGCGCGGGCGACCTGCGTGCGGCGATCCGCATCGATGCCGTACTCGGCTCGCGCGAGATCGTGGTCAAGTCGGTGGGTCCGCAGATCAGTTCCGTACCGGGTCTGCTCGGTGCAACCATCATGGGCGACGGTTCGGTGCTGATCATTCTGGATCTGGCGCCGCTGGTTCGCCATGGCATCACCCGTCGCATACAGCGCCTTTCCGATGGCCTCAGTGCGGTACAGGCACCGGTCATCGAGGAAGTGCGGGTACGTCCACTGGTGATGGTGGTGGACGATTCGATCACCATGCGCAAGGTCACCAGCCGCGTGCTGGAACGTCACGAATACGAAGTCAGCACGGCCAAGGACGGTGTCGATGCGGTGGAGAAACTGCACGAGCGCGTACCGGACCTGATGCTGCTCGACATCGAGATGCCGCGTATGGACGGCTACGAGCTGGCGACCCACATGAAGGCCGATCCGCGGTTGCGCAACGTGCCGATCATCATGATCACCTCGCGCAGCGGTGACAAGCATCGCCAACGCGCGTTCGACATTGGCGTGGATCGTTATCTCGGCAAGCCGTATCAGGAGGCTGAGCTGCTGGTGCAGATCAACGAGGTGCTGGAGCAGCGTGCGGCGGAGCCTGTTCATGAGTGAGACGAGTCCGGCGGTTGCCCTGCTGTTCGATGACACCGAGCTGGGCGGCCAGTTGCGCGAGGCGCTGCATGAGCGCGGCGCGCGGATTGTCCATGAGGGAGGGGTTTCCAGCCTCAATCGGGAATTGCTGCACCAGGTGGGCGCCGATGTGCTGGTGGTCAATCTGGACGACAGCGCCGACGACGCGCTTGATCACCTGTACGAGTTGATCGATGGTGACCGCCCGCGGGTGGTTTTCAATGATGCGCAGGCCAGTCGCAAGTTGATCGGCTGGGATCGCGCGCGCTGGGCGCGGCATCTGGCAGTCAAGGTATTGGCTGTGGGCGATATCGATCCTCCCCGCCCGGAAGATGCACGCGTTATCGACGCGCCGCAGATCGAGCCGGAGGTAGCAACTGGCGTTGAGGCTGCTTATGCCGAAGCTCCGATGGAAGTTGCAGCAGAACCGGCAAAACTTTTCGCGGAAAATATTGAGGAACACGCGTCCCCGGTTGAGCCGGAGTCCATGCAACAGGAGCCGGACTTCCTGTTGCACGATGACCACGAAGGTCAGCACGAGATGATCGCCAGCGCCGAATCGGAAAGTCTGGCGGCGGAACTGGAGGCGTTGCTGGCTTCTGGTGAATTGCCGGCTGACGATGAGGGCGAATTCGGCTCCGGGCCGAACTTCGACAGTGAAGCGGAATTCCCCCCGCTGCATGACGGCAACTTCGGTGCACACGTGCATGCTTCTCCAGCTGATCACGGTGCATTACATGCTGCCGTCGCGACGGGTAGCGCGCATTCGGATGTGGCGGCGGTGCAGTTCGATCAGTTGCAGCTAGTGTCATCGGACGATCCTTTGATCGCGACGATACCGACCTCGGCAATCGATCCTATTCCCACCAAGAGGGCAGTTGAATCCGTCAGTGCGCCGGTTGGCTGGGCCTTGCTGGATGACGATGCACTGATAGCCGAGCCTGCCAAAAACGATGCCAGAGCATTCGGCATCGAAAAGTTGAGTGCTGCCGATTTTCTCGCCCCGGATGTCGAACAGACTGCGCCTGGGATCGAGCCGGTGATGAGTCTCGAGCTGGTGTCGATGGAAGAGGCGATCGCTCCGAAGCCATATGTGCATACGCCTGATCACGAGATGATGCTTGACGAGCTGGGCAGCGCCTTGAGCCGGATCGTTCTGCTGGGAGCGGCCGTCAGTGGCGTGGACTCCGTTTGCACCTTTCTTGCCGCTTTGCCCGCGAGTTCGCGACTGACCTTTCTGCATACGCAGCATTTGGGAGAACAGCAATCGGATGTGGCGCTGGTGGAGCGATTGGCCGCACATAGCCAGCTGCCGGTTCGGCTGGCCTTGCAAGGCGGCCGCGCCGCGCCTGGTGAGGTGCTGGTGGTGCCGGCAGGAAAGCAGGTGCTGCTGCGCCGGGACGGCAAGATCGAACTTCAGGCAATCGCTTCGGATCAGACACAAGACTCGTCGATCGACGCCAGCCTCACGATGGCGGCGAATGCCTTCGGTCGTGACGCGGTGGCGATCGTATTCGCTGGGCGGGCCAATGATGCCGTTGCGGGTTCGCAAGCGATCTATGATCGCGGTGGGCAGGTTTGGGTAGAGTCGTCGTCCGGTGAGCATTTTGCCGATATGGTCAGCGGCATTTTCGCCGAACGACTGGTCAGTTTTTCCGGTACGCCGCCTGAGTTGGCGGCGCACCTGATCGAGGTGTTTTCATGAGTGATCCGCTGCCGCGTGAAATTCGCTGCGTACTGGTGCCGGTGGGCAACCAGCGCCTGCTGTTGCCCAATGCCACCATCGCCGAAGTGGTTACCCAGAGCAAACCTGAGCCGGTAGCTGATGCGCCGGAGTGGCTGCTCGGGCGTATCGCCTGGCGTGGCTGGCGCGTACCGCTGGTGTCGTTCACGCAACTGGCCGGTACCGAAGAGGGTGATGCCGAGTTGAGCGTGCGCGTGGCCGTGCTGAAAGCGCTCGGCGGCAATCCAAAGCTGCCGTTCATCGCCGTGCTGACGCAGGGCTTTCCGCGCCTGACCACGTTGAACGCCGAGCTGATCATTCCTACCCATGATGGCAGCCCGCTGCCGGCGGGTGTGCGCGCCCAGGTGCTGGTTCGCGACGACGTCGCGCTGATCCCCGACCTGGAATGGATCGAGACGGAACTGCTCGGTCTGCTCGATCATGCAGATGCCCCAGAGCCGGTGGAGCCGGGCGAATTGTCCGAGTGATCTGAGTCGTCCGATACGTTAAGACTGAATCCGGTTTGAGCAGGCGATGACTTAGCCGTCGCCGTGCAATGCCTGCAGTGCAGCCAGAGCGGCCAGTCCGGCCGTCTCTGTTCGCAGAATGCGCGGGCCAAGCTGCAGCCCGGCGAAACCGGTGGCCGTCAACGCGCTGATATCGCGCTCACCAAGCCCACCTTCCGGCCCCACCACCAGCAAGCCGCCAGCTGAAGTAAAACGCAGCTCGCGGGACGAGCGTGTGGCTTCCGGCAGCAACGCCAGGCGCAACGCAGCATCCTCGGTCAAGCCATCCAACCACACCGATAGTGGTAGAGCCGGGGCGATCTCAGGCAACCGCGCGCGGCCGCTCTGCTCGCAAGCGCTGGCGGCCACCGCGCGCCAATGCGCCAGCCGCTTCTCGGCACGGGCAGGATCCAGCTTCACTTCAGATCGTTCGGTCAGCAACGGCACGATGCGCACCACGCCAAGCTCGGTCGCTTTCTGCACGATCAGATCCATCTTCTCGCCGCGTGCCACGCCCTGCGCCAAGGTCAACGGCAGCGGCGATTCGTTGGCGAGCTCATGCCGCGCATCCACCCGCACGATAACTTCACGTTTACCGACGGTCTGGATGGTGGCCGGATAGTCGCTACCGTCGCCATTGAACAGGGTCAGTGGATCGCCTGCAGCGAGGCGCAGTACTCGTGACACGTGCTCGCCAGCCTGTGCTGGCAACGCCAGTTCGGTATCAACGGCAAGCGGCAGGGCGACATGGATACGGATGGTGCGCATGCGGACGTCGCGATCATGCAAAACACAAGCATAGCGGAGGCGACGTGGCGCAGGCGCTCGAAGCGCAGCGGCTAGCCGGGTTAGCTGAATGCCAGCGAGATGCCCGTATGGCATGTCTTGCTTGTCGGCTGCGTTGGGGGCAGGATTAAGTAGCAGGTTATGCAGGCATCAACGAGGTGTACGTCATGCTCAAGACAACGGTCATTTCGCTCGCGCTGGTTGTCAGCTTGGGCGTCAGCGCACTGGCTGTCGCGCAGAGCGCGTCTGTGCAGGTAGCCAGTCCGAGTGACAACACGCCCTCCAGCCAAGCCGATGCCACTCAGGGTCATCAGGTTATCAAGCCGGGTGATCGCAATTGCATTCGCGATACCGGTAGCCTGATTCCAGCGAAGAAAGGGCAATGTCTGCAGGCGGCAACCGGCCGCAGCTATAGCCGGCAGGATCTGCAGAACACCGGTGCGATCAACAATGCGCAGGCCCTGCGCATGCTCGACCCATCCATTCACTGAAGCCGTGCTTCAGTGAGGCTGTGATAGGTGAGGCTGCAGTTCAGTCCTCTGTTGCGCGTTCGATGCCGGCAACCGCGACGTCCACCAGCAGGTCGATTTCGGCCTCGCTGACCACGTAGGGCGGCATGAAATACACCACATCACCAAGTGGACGCAGCAGCGCGCCATGTTGCAGGCCATGCAGATAAACCTGCAGGCCACACCGCTCCGCTGCTGGAAACGGGCGCCGTTTGGCCTTGTCGGCAACCAGCTCGATCGCCGCGATCATGCCGGTCTGGCGTACATCAGCGACATGCGGATGCTCGCGTAATGGCTCCAGGCGACGCGCCAGATACGCGGCGAGCTGTCGATTGCGTTCGAGCACTGGTTCGTCGCAGAAAATTGCCAGTGTTTCCAGTGCCACCCGGCAAGCCAGCGGGTTTCCGGTGTAGCTGTGCGAATGCAGGAAGGCCTTGCCGGCGCTGTATTCCGCGTAGAACGCCTCATAGATCTGAGTGGTGGTGAGCACCGCCGACAGTGGCAGGAAGCCACCGGTCAGCCCCTTTGACAGGCACATGAAATCCGGTGATACGCCGGCCTGCTCGCAGGCGAACAGTGTGCCGGTACGGCCGAAGCCGACCGCGATCTCATCTGCGATGAAATGCACCGCGAACTCATCACAGAGCATGCGCAGGCCAGTCAGGTAACTGGGGTGATACATACGCATGCCGCCGGCGCATTGCACAAGCGGCTCGATGATCACGGCACAGGTCTCGTGGGCGTGACGCTCCAGTAGCGCGCGCATCTCGCCTAGACGACGCGTTGCCGTCTGCTCGGGCGATTCGCCCGGTTCACCCTCGTACGCATCCGGCGATGGTGCGAGGAATGGCGTCAGCAGCAGCGGTGCATAAGTCTTGCGGTACAGCGCTACGTCGCTCACCGACAGCGCACCCAGCGTTTCACCATGGTAACTGCCGCTGAGCGCGATGAAACGGGTCTTCTCACCATGCCCCTGATTGAGCCAGTAATGGAAGCTCATTTTTAGCGCCACTTCGATCGCCGCCGAGCCATTGTCGGCGTAGAACACGCGATCCAGCCCGGGCGGTGTGATGCGCACCAGCTCCTCGGCCAGCTCGATCGCTGGCTCATGGGTGAAGCCGGCAAAGATCACGTGCTCCAGCGTGCTCGCTTGTGCGGCCAGCGCGGCGGCGATGCGTGGATTGGCGTGGCCGAACAGGTTGGTCCACCACGAGCTGATGCCATCCAGATAGCGGCGGCCATCGGCGTCGATCAGCCACGCGCCTTCGCCACGTACGATTGGTACCATCGGGACGCTTTCGTGGTCATGCATCTGGGTGCAGGGATGCCAAAGGTGTTTCAGGTCGCGCACGGCGAGCGCGGCATTGCTGCTTGTGGGTATGGTCATCCGGCTATCATCGGCGCTCCACGAGGGGCACTCAAGCCCGAACACGGCTCATCCCGGAAATCGACATTTGAATTACCTGCGAAAATGCCTGGTCGGCCTCGGTGTGCTGGTGCTGGCTGCAGCCCTGCTGCTGTGGTTTCTGCCGGTACGTTGGGTACTGCCGTGGATCGGGCCGCAACTGCACGGGCTGCGCCTGCAACAAGTGCAGGGCTTGCTGTGGGATGGCCAGGCCGGGCAGGTGATGACACCCACTGGTCGTCCGCTAGGACAGCTGCAATGGAAACTGTCGCGACGCGCGTTGTTCGGGGAAGTGCAAACGCAGTTGAACTTGCACGGAGCACCACTCGATTTTTCGGGCGAAATGCAGGGGCTTCCGGACCACCGGATTGAATGGCGTGGTGTGAACATTCGCGCCGAACTCGCGGCATTGCTGCCTCCAACAAACCTGCCGCTGGGCCAGCCGCGCGGCGAACTGCTTCTGAGGGTCGATCATGCCTTGCTGCAAGGCGGCTGGCCGCTGCAGCTGCAGGCGCAGGCAGAATGGAAGGGCGCGACCATGCATACGCGAAACGGTGACGTGGTCCTGGGCAATCTGCACGGGCAGGCACAGGCGCAGGAAGGCGTGATCCAGGCGCAATGGCACGATGATGGGCACGGCCCGCTGCAGGTCGATGGCCAGCTGCAACTGAGCCCGCTCGGCTGGCGGCTGGACGCGACACTGCATGCCCGACACACTGACCCGGCGTTACATCATTGGCTGGCCGGGCTGGGGCAGCCGGATGCCAAGGGCGATGTACATATCCAACGCAGCGGCGGACTGGCGGGTGCTTTGCCTGATGCGGCTGCCACCAACCAGGGCACGAAACCACCATGAATTCCGAGATGGCCGTGTCGGCACTGACTGCCGCACGCGAAGCGGCCGCTGCGGCCGCCGACGTGATCCGGCACTACTGGCACCGCGGGGTCGAAGTGGAGCTGAAACCCGATGCAACGCCGGTGACGGTCGCCGATCGCGAGGCCGAGCGCGTGATCCGGCAGATCCTGCAGGCGGCGTTGCCGCAGGCGGCGATCTATGGCGAGGAGTTTGGACTCGAAGGCGAGCGCGGTGGCCTGTTGTGGCTGGTCGATCCGCTCGACGGCACCAAGAGCTTCGTGCGACGCACGCCGTTCTTCTCCACCCAGATTGCCTTGATGGATGGCAACGAGCTGGTGCTCGGCGTATCCAGTGCACCGATCTACGGCGAGACGATGTGGGCCACCGCCGGCGGCGGCGCATGGCTCGACGGCGAGCGTGTACGGGTAGCGGAGACCAACGCGATCAGCGAGGCATCGATTTCCACCGGCAACGTCAAGACGCTGACCGCCGATGCACGCTGGGATGCGCTCGGTGTGCTGATCCGCGACAGCAATCGCATCCGCGGCTACGGCGACTTCTGTCATTACCACCTGCTGGCCCGTGGCTCGCTGGATCTGGTGATCGAGTCGGACGTGAATATCCTCGACATCGCTGCGCTGGCGGTGATCGTGCGCGAGGCCGGTGGTGTGTTCACCGATCTGGAGGGCGCAGCATTGACGCTGGACACACGCAGCGTACTGGCCGGTACGCCGGCGATACACCCACAGGCGTTACAGCGGTTGCGCAGGGATGCCGGCACGGTGCCATGATCGCCTGCGTCGTGGCGGCCGCCGCGCTAGAATGGCCGGATGCGCAAGCCACCGATCATCCATGCCACGCGTGACGTCGACAACAGCCACTTCCTGCATGTCGAGCAGCTCGATCTGGAATTCTCCAACGGCGAACGCCGCACCTACGAGCGTCTGAAGGGCGGTGGCCTGGGTGCGGTGATCATCGTGCCGATGCTCGACGACGAGACCGTGCTGCTTGTGCGCGAATACGGTGCCGGCGTCGGCCGTTATGAGCTTGGCCTGCCGAAGGGCCGGCTGGATCAGGACGAGACAGCCGAGCAGGGCGCCGAGCGCGAGCTGAAGGAAGAGATCGGCTACGGCGCGCGTCGGCTGAAGATTCTGCACAACCTGTCGCTGTCGCCCTCGTACATGACGCATATGGCACATGTGGTGCTGGCACAGGATCTGTATCCCGAGCGACTGGTCGGTGATGAACCCGAGGAGCTTGACGTGGTGCCATGGAAAATGTCCGAACTGCATACCTTGCTTGGTCGCGATGACGTGACCGAAGGGCGCTCGATCGCCGCGTTGTTCATGGCCCGCGAGTACCTCGCCGGGCGCTTTCAGCGCGCATGAGCACGCCTCCTGCGTTTGCACGGCAGATTGGTGAGATTGCCCGCGCTGCCGGCGAAGCCATCCTGGCGATCTATCACAGCGACTTCGCGGTGCAGACCAAGTCGGACGCTTCGCCATTGACGGCGGCGGACCTGGCGGCGCAGCAGGTCATCATGACCGCGCTGGCCAAGCTTGAGCCGGTGCTGCCAGTGTTGTCGGAAGAGGCCAAGGCGCTGGCCTGGTCCGAGCGTCAGCACTGGTCGCGTTACTGGCTGGTCGATCCGCTCGATGGCACCCGCGAATTCGTGAAGCGCAACGGCGAGTTCACCGTCAACATCGCATTGATCGACGATCACCAGTCCGTGCTGGGCGTGGTGCTGGCGCCGGTGACTGGCGAGTTGTATATCGCCGAGCAAGGCCATGGTGCATGGCTGCAGGCCCAAGCTGGTGGCGACTGGCAACGTATCGAGGCGCGTGTGCTGGCGCAGCCGCCGGTAATGGCTGGCAGCCGCTCGCACGGCAGCCTGCAGGATTCAATGTTGCAGGCTTTGCTCGGCGCCGAGCATAAGCTGGTGCCGCTGGGTTCCTCGTTGAAGTTCTGTCTGATCGCACGTGGTGGCGCAGACGTCTATCTGCGCCTCGGCCCGACCAGCGAATGGGATACCGCTGCTGCGCAATGCGTGTTGCAGGAAGCTGGCGGTGCGGTGATGGACTTGCAAGGGCGCGTGTTCCGCTACAACCGCGGCGAATCGCTGCTCAATCCCGAGTTCATCGCCGTCGGCGACCCTTCGGTCGACTGGGCTTCACGACTGCGTGCCGCCGGTTGCGAATGATCAAGTGAACGACAGTCAGCGCCACAGCCTAGATGACCTGCTCACCATCATGGCGCGCCTGCGCGATCCCGAGCGCGGGTGCCCGTGGGATGTGCAGCAGGATTTCGCTTCGATAGCACCGTACACGATCGAGGAGGCCTACGAGGTCGCCGATGCGATCGACCGCGGCGATTTCGATGACCTGCGCGACGAGCTGGGAGATCTGCTGCTGCAGGTGGTGTTCCATGCACAGATGGCGAAGGAGGCCGGATTGTTCGATTTTGCCGATGTCGCCGATGCGATCAGCAGCAAGATGCGCCGCCGCCATCCGCATGTGTTCGGTGACGTGCGCTATGCCGGCGTCGAGGCGCAGAAACAGGCATGGGAAGACATCAAGACGGCCGAACGCGCCAGCAAGGGCGAGCTGGCCGATCCCAGCGCACTGGCCGGTATTTCATCGGGATTGCCGGAATGGAAGCGCGCGCTGAAATTGCAGCAGCGGGCGGCCAGCACGGGTTTCGACTGGACCGATCCGCAGCCGGTGCTGGCCAAGCTGGCCGAGGAAGTGGACGAGGTACGCGCCGAGTTCGCGGACGGTGCCGATCCGGCGCGGCTGGAAGATGAAATCGGCGACGTGCTGTTCGTGATGGTGAATCTGGCGCGTCATGCCAAGGTCGATTTCTCGCGTGCGCTGCGCCATGCCAACGCGAAGTTTGAGCGGCGCTTCCGGCAGATGGAGCAACTGGCGATGGCCGAGGGCGGCGCGTTCGACGAGCGTACGCTCGCCGAACAGGAACGGTTATGGCAACGCGCCAAGGCGATTGAGCGCGAGCCCTGAAACTGCGCGATCTCCCCCTATGGTTGCAACCCTTTGGCTGCCAGCGGCATCTCATGCCTTGTCGATCATCCAAGGAACTCACCATGCGCCGTCTTTTTGCCGCAGCCCTGTTGCTGGGCCCATTCGCCGCCTTCGCCGCCACTTCGTGCAAGTACGAAGCGCCGCGTAATCTGCAGCTCGATCTGGCGGGGGTTCGCGCCGTGCAGATCGAAGTGCATAACCAGACTCTGCACCTGATTGGCAACCTCAGTGAGAAGGGCCTGACGCTCAACGGCCGTGCCTGCGCTTCGGACAAGTCGGCGCTGGAGAATTTGCAGGTCACCCAGCGACGCGAGGGTGATCAGCTGCTGCTCGACATCGGTGGCGATAACCACTTCAGCTTCAGCCTGTTCGGCAACTCCTACGCAAATCTCGAGGTCACCGTGCAGCTGCCGGCTAGCCTGCCGGTGACAGTCAGCGTTGGTTCCGGCGATGCCGACGTTAGTGGCGTGCAGCAGTTGCAAAGCAACGTCGGTTCGGGTGATCTGCACGTGCACCAGGTGTCCGGCAAATTCGCCACCAGCGTGGGCTCGGGTGATGTGGATGCGACCGATATCGGCAGTCTGGATCTGGGTTCGGTTGGTTCTGGGGATTTCAAGGCTACAGGCGTCACGGGCGATGCCAGGGTCGGCAGCGTCGGCTCGGGTGATGTGGTGCTGCGCAAGGTTGGTGGTAGCGTGCATGCCGACACGCTGGGTTCCGGTGACTTCACCGTAAGCGATGTGGCTGGTGATTTCAGCCTCGGTGCCAAGGGCAGCGGCGACGTCAAGCATTCCGGCGTGAAGGGCAAGGTCAGCGTGCCGCACGACGACGATGACTGATATGGCGGGATCCTCAACCCAGCCAGCACCAGGCCAGATACACCAGCGGCGCGCATATCAGCAGGAATGGAATCGACACCAGATGCAGTAGCCGCAGGCCGCCTGGTTGTTTCGCCAGACGCAACGCGATCAGGTTCGCCAGCGAACCGATCGCCAGGCCGAAGCCGCCCACGTTTACCGCAACTGCCAACGCAATCGCATCGGGCGTGCGGTCGAGCAGCAACACCGTCGCTGGCACATTGCTGATCAATTGCGAAATGATGATGCCGCTGGCATACAGGATCGGCGGTTGGCGGAAATCGAGCTGATCCAGCCCGTGCCGTATCAAGGGCAGTTCAGCGAAGTGCCCCAGCCCCAGAAAGATCGCCGCAAAGGTGAGCAGCAACAGCCAGTCGATCCGCGCCAGGCTCGAACGTGCCAGCAGGGCGAACAGCACCAGCAGCAGCGCGGCACCCAGCGGCGCCCGGTGGTATTCCATCAGCAGCACCATGCCGGCCAGGGCGGCTGTCGACCATACGCCGAGCCGGCCGGAAGTCACCTGGCCATCGATCTTCTCTGGCGCCAGTTCGATCCGGTCGCGCGGGAGCCATAGCCAGGTGAACGCTGCCACCAGCGTGTACATCACGGCCGCCGCTGGCAGCATCGCCAGAGTGAAATGCAGGAACGGCATCGACGAGTGCTGCCATAGCAGCAGGTTCTGCGGGTTGCCGATCGGGCTCAGGGTGGAGCCCGCGTTCACCGCCAACGCCTCCAGCACCACCATGCGCAGCACCGGCAGGTTCGACATGCCGCCAATCGCCAGCGTCAGCGGCACGATCAGGAACAGGCTGACGTCGTTGGTCAGCACCATCGACAGCAATGCCGTCGCCGTTACCAGCAGCAAGCCGAGGCTGCGCAGCGAATGCGCGCGCGCTATCACCGCGACCGCTGCGTGCTGCACCAGGCCGCTGTCGCGGATGCCCTGGATCGCGATCAACAAGCCCATCAGGCCGGCCAGCGTGGGCAACTGCAGCCAGCGCTGGTATTTCGCCAGCGGCTGTGGGTCGAGCAGGGCCAGCGCGATCGTCAACGCGCCGAACAGCAGCAACAGCCATTCGGCCTGCAGCTTCTGCATCCATGACGATGAGGTTGCGGGTGAAGCGTCCGCGTCACGCATGCGTCAGCAACCGGCTGGCATGCACGTCACCACTCGCTGAGTCCCTCGATCTCGTAGAGCTTCTGCCAGCTTGGGCGTGCGCGTACAAGATCGGCAAGTCTTTTCAGCGCGGGCCACTCAGTCACTGGACGTGGCATGTTGCGCGACCAGCGCATCAGCATGGTCAGCAGCAGGTC
>Ga0302234_10001824_pt1 | contig 14316 bp, 12 predicted proteins | sample II_Palsa_N3_2_FD_193576 | JGI IMG/M metagenome (GOLD analysis project Ga0302234, IMG submission 193576) | Peat permafrost microbial communities from Stordalen Mire near Abisko, Sweden - II_Palsa_N3_2 | ecosystem: Environmental > Terrestrial > Soil > Palsa > Peat permafrost | place: Sweden... | reverse complement strand
CCACTGTACAGAATGATTTCGCGCACCGCCTTATCGTTGGCCAGCATGCTGCACAGCACTTCACCCTGCGCAGCGCGGTCGGCAGTGCGTGCCAGCTTGGCACCTAGCGATACTAGCGGCGCGGTCGCCGCTTCGGAGCGGTTCCACACGGTGACCGTATGGCCAGCCTGAACCAGATTGCTGGCCATCGCCGCGCCCATGGCGCCCAGACCGATAAATCCAACCTTCATGCATGCTTCCTCATCGTCATAACAACGCCCAAGTGAAACAGGTGCCGTGTTCAGATCATGCGAAGTTCCCTGCAGAGCGTTCAGGCCACCTTGCCCGCCGCCTGCCCCGAGGCCCATGCCCACTGAAAGTTGTAGCCGCCCAGCCAGCCGGTGACGTCCACCACCTCGCCGATGAAGTACAGGCCCGGCACGTGCTTGGACTGCATCGTGCTGGATGAAAGGCCGTGGGTGTCGACGCCGCCCAGGGTGACCTCGGCGGTGCGATAGCCTTCGGTGCCGCTGGCCGTAATCGGCCACGCGTTGAGCTTGTCCCCGATCTGGCTCAGCTCGACCTCGCGGTATTGGCGCATCGGGCGGCTCTCGAACCACTGCTCGCACAATCGCTGCGCCAGGCGCTTGGGCAGCGCGTCGCCCAGCACGGTTTTCAGCTCGGCCAACGGCCGCGCCGCACGCTGCTCAACCAGCCAGGCGCCGGCCTGGATATCCGGCAGCAGATCGGCGCGCAAGTCGTCACCCGGCTGCCAGTACGAGGAAATCTGCAGAATCGACGGCCCGCTGATGCCCCGATGGGTAAACAGCAGCCCGGCGCGAAACGACTGTCTGCCGACCCGTGTTTCCACTGCCGGCAAAGCCACGCCGGCTAGATCCTGGTAATACTCCTGATGCTTCCCGCTCAGGGTCAGCGGCACCAGGCCAGCCCGCGTGGGCAGCACCTCGTGACCGAACTGGCGCGCCAGCTCGTAACCGAAGCCGCTGGCACCCATGCTGGGAATCGACAGGCCGCCGCTGGCCACCACCAGCGATTCTGCCTGCACCTCGCCGCGCGCGGTAGTCACGCTGAAACCGTCGTCATTCTTGCGCACGCGCGTGATCGTGCAGCTGGTTCCGATAGTCACGCCGGCTGCCTCGCACTCATCCAGCAGCATGCGCACGATCTGCTTGGAGGAATCGTCGCAGAACAGCTGGCCCAGCTCCTTCTCGTGATACGCGATGCGGTGCTTCTGCACCAAAGCGATGAAATCCCACGGCGTATAGCGCGCCAGCGCGGACTTGGCGAAATGCGGATTGGCCGACAGGTACTGCGCCGGCGTTACGCCGAGGTTGGTGAAATTGCAGCGCCCGCCGCCCGACATCAGGATCTTCTTGCCGACGCGGTTGGCGTGATCGACCACCAGCACCCTGCGCCCGCGCTGGCCCGCCGCGATGGCGCACATCAGCCCGGCGGCGCCCGCGCCGATAATCAGCACGTCGGTCTTGACAGCGACCACGTTAATGAACCCGGGCGGTGATGGCGTGGCGCCGTTTCGAATGTCGAGCCGATTTCAATCGCTTAGTCATGCAGCATTATCCATCAGCCGGCCCGTTCGGCATCGCTTACACTGGCGCGCCGAGCCACGAGAGTTACCGCCATGCCCTCCTTTGACGTCATTTCCGAAGTCGACAAGCACGAACTCACCAATGCCATCGATCAGGCCAACCGCGAACTCACCACGCGATTTGACTTCAAGGGCACCGATGCCCGATTCGAGCTGGACGATTTCGTGATCACGCAAATCGGCGCGAGCAAGTTCCAGCTCAATCAGATGATGGACATCCTGCGCGGCCGGCTGGCCGCGCGAAAGATCGACGTGCGGGCGTTGGATGTCGCCGATGCAGAAACCAACCTGGCCGGAGCACGACAGAAAATCACTGTCAAACAAGGCATCGAGCAGCCGATCGCGAAAAAGCTGATTGCTTCGATGAAGGAAGCCAAGCTCAAGGTCGAGGCGCAGATCAACGGCGACAAGCTGCGCGTCAGCGGCAAGAAACGCGACGACCTGCAGACTGCGATGGCCGTCTTGCGCAAGGCGGAAGTTGATCTACCGCTGCAGTTCGATAATTTCCGCGACTGATCTACGCGCCGAACCTGCCAAGCGCTGCGCTGCAGGACACGCAGAAATCAGGCTTTCGACAGCAGCCGCCCACCCATCGCAGCGTTGACGGCAACAACTAACCCGACCGCCGCGGCGTGGCTCAGCAGATCGGTCGCTGCTGCATCGTAGGCATGGCAGATTTCCAGCAGGCTCGCGGACGCAGCGGCGCTGGCCAGGCCCACCAGCACGGCCGTGAGTACCGGACGAAGGGGATAGGCGCGGCGCAGCAGAAAAACCAGCAGCGCGGACAGCGGTATCGAAAATCCGATGATGAAAACCAGGCAGTCTGCCGATTGATGCATGGTCGATATCTGCGTACCCGGGGCGATGACCTGGCGCAGGCAACCCAGCCCGCTGGCACCGATCCACAGCAGGGCGCCGGGCAGCGGCAGCCATGCCCAAGCCGCGCGACGGCCGGGCACGCTCAACGCAAAAGCCGCCCAAGCTGCGCTGATCGCGGTGAGCACTGCGCCGATGCCGGCCCAGGCCAGATCCGGTGTACCGGCAAAGCGCTGCTCCATGCCGGCAATGCCATAGTGCATCATCAACACCGCGGCGATGGCCGCGACTACAAGCAACCAGCCCAAGGTACGCAGCGACGGCGGCGGCAACCGGCGTACGGGTACCAGCTCCATGCTGAGTCGACCGATCAGCGATTCGTAGGATTGCTCATCGGTCGCCGATGCTGATTGAGGTCGCGGGTCGGACATGGCGATCACGGCTCTCCGTTAAAACGTTCGCGCAGCGCCTTCAGCGCGCGATGCAGATTGACTTTCAATGCGCCGGTATTGCGGCCGGTCAATTCGGCCGCTTCGCTCAGTGAACGTTCGTGCAGACCCATCTGCTCGACCGCTTCGCGCTGACCCGGCGGCAGCTCGGCGATGGCCTCGCGCAGACGCTGCGCGCGCTGCAACTGCTCGGTTGCCGCACTGGCGTCGTCACTATCGGCATGGTTGTCGAAAGCGATGTCGTCGTGCAGCTCGCGACTGTCGCGCCGGCCGCGGCTGCGCAGCGCATCAATAGCGCGGCGATTGGCAATGGCCGTCAGCCAGGCGTCATACGAGCGCGAGGGGTCGTAGGTGTGGCGCACGCGATTGACCGTGATCAGCGTCTCCTGCACCACGTCATCCAGGCGATCTGCAGCGACGCCCTGTCGCCGCGCCGCCAGGCGAATGAGCAGGATCGAATCGGCAAGCACCCGCTCGTACGCGCGCCGGTCGCCCGACTGCGCGGCCGCCATGAGACGCGCCCGACGCTGGTCGGGCGATTCATTGGCGCTAGCAGATACGGCTTCAGCCTGCACGGTTCGGGTAGCACTCGCCCACGGGGAAAGAGCGCTATCTAGACCCATGAAGGCATTGGCGGTCAAGCTGTGCGGCACGGTCGCTCCGAATATAGGCATCTTCTGGAGTGCTTTCGCCGCATCTGTCGCCGGAGTTACCTCGTAAGTAAAACCTGTCAGCAGAGATAACCAACGTGCCCGTAGATCGCGTTACCGCGTCTTGGTAACCGCGATGCACGTGCCGGCGAATATTCTGTCGAACTCCTCCAACACGATGCGTCGATGATTATTCTGATCCTTGCCTTTCTTGGCGGCATACTGACCATCCTCAGCCCCTGCATCCTGCCGGTGTTGCCTTTCGTGTTTGCCCGCTCGGATCGGCCGTTCGCGCGCAACGGCCTGCCCATGCTGCTGGGCATGGCCATTACCTTTGCGGCGGTCGCCACGCTGGCAGCTCTGGGCGGCGGCTGGGCGGTACACGCGAACCAGTACGGCCGCATCGTTGCGCTGGTGGTGCTGGCGTTTCTCGGCCTGACCCTGCTGTCGACGCATCTGGCCGAATGGATCAGCCGCCCGTTTGTGGCGCTAGGCAACAAACTGTCCCAAGGATCGTCGGGCAAGGAGGATTCGATCTGGTCGGCGGCAGGCCTTGGCGTGGCGACCGGCCTGCTGTGGGCGCCGTGCGCCGGGCCGATTCTGGGCTTACTGCTGACCGCGGCGGCGCTGAACGGTGCCAGCGTGCAGACCACCCTCCTGTTGCTGATCTACGCCATCGGTGCTGCCACGTCGCTGGGCGTGGCCTTGCTGATCGGCGGCAAGGTCTTTGCGTTGATGAAGCGTTCGCTCGGCGCTGGCGAATGGGTGCGCCGCGGGCTCGGCGTGCTGGTCTTGGCGGGGGTTGCCGCGATCGCATTGGGCGCTGATACGGGATGGCTGACCCGCGTCTCGCTGGCCGGCACCGGGGGCATCGAGCAGAAACTGATCGACGCCGTGAGCCCGCCGCAGGCTCCCGAGCCGGTACTGAAGGCCGGCATCGCGCTGCCGGTGGAAGGCCAGATGCCCTCTCTCGCCGGCGCTACGCGGTGGATCAACAGCCCACCGCTGACTAGCGAATCGCTGCGCGGCAAGGTGGTGCTGGTCGATTTCTGGACCTATTCCTGCATCAACTGCATCCGCTCGCTGCCGTACGTGCGCGGCTGGGCCGACAAGTACAAGGATCACGGCCTGGTGGTGATCGGCGTGCACGCACCCGAGTTTGCCTTCGAGAAAGATCCGGCCAATGTCGCCAAGGCCGTAAAGGATCTGGGCGTGAACTACCCGGTCGCGCTGGATAACAACTATGCGATCTGGCAAGGCTTCCACAACCAGTATTGGCCAGCGCATTACTTCGTCGATGCCGAAGGACAGATTCGCCATCACCACTTCGGCGAAGGCGGCTATGCGGAAAGCGAGGATCTGCTGCGCCGTCTGCTGACCGAAGCCGGTCAGAAGAACCTGCCTGGCGGCTACGTCAGCGGAACGCAGCAAGGTGTCGAGGCGGCCGCCTCTCGCAGCGCCGCGGTATCGCCGGAAACCTACGTCGGCTACGCCCGGGCACTGAACTTCGCCGGCGGCAAGGTCGCGCACGACGACGCCTGGGATTACCATGCGCCCGATATGCTGAGCAGCAACCAATGGTCACTCGACGGGCGCTGGACCGTACACGCGGAGAACGCCCAGCTGGACAAAGCGAACGGGCACATCGTCTATCGCTTTCGCGGACGCGACTTGCACCTGGTGCTCGGCCCCGCGGCCGACGGCAAACCGATCCGCTTTCGCGTGCGTCTGGACGGCAAGGCGCCGGGTGCCGATCACGGTATGGATACCGACGCCGACGGAAACGGCGCGGTCAACGCGCAGCGGCTTTACCAGCTGGTGCGCCAGGCCAGCGGCAATGGCGAGCGCCTGTTCGACATCGAATTTCTTGACCCGGGTGTGCAGGCTTATGCCTTCACGTTCGGCTGACCCTGAGTGCTCGCCAATGGGGCTGCTCGTCTTGCGGCGTTCGCCGTGAAATGACACCGCGCCACTGGCATCTTTTCTGCTGTACCTGATTCAACGGAGGTTTCCATGTCACGTATCAATGAAACGCTCGCGGCAGATCGTCGTCGCTTCATCCGCACTGCCGTCACCGGCGGTGCGGTGCTTGCCATCGGCGGCGGTGTGTTCCTTCCACGACTGTTCGCGGCGGATTCCGTGGCTGAAAACATGCCGATCGGCAAACCGGGCAACGTGTTGCTCGAGATTTTTTCCGACGACGGCAAAGATCTTGGCGCACGCCAGGTACCGCGGCTAGTCCTGAGCGATGCGCAGTGGAAGCAACGGCTGTCGCCAGCGAGCTTCGACGTGCTTCGTCGCGACGGCACTGAACGTGCCTTCAGCGGCGATCATGAAAAGCCCACCAGTCCTGGCCTGTTTCGCTGCGTCGGTTGCGCCACAGCGCTATACGACGCGGCGACCGAGTTCGATTCGGGAACCGGTTGGCCGAGCTTCTGGCAGCCGATCGCCAAGACCAACGTGTTCGAAAAGCGCGACAACACGTTCGGCATGGCTCGAGTGGAAATCCGCTGCGCCAATTGCGATAGCCATCTCGGCCATGTTTTCGACGACGGCCCCAAACCGACCGGCCTACGCTACTGCATGAACGCCGTGGCGCTGCGGTTTGTTCCCAGAAAAGCTGCCTGAACGGCGAGCCAAAGCCGCGCTGTGAAAACCACGCGATTCTGCGCAAAAGCGCATATAAAGTGAGCGCGCTCGAACGATAGGGAGCGCGCTCTTTTTAGCCGGAGATCGACGTAATGAAACGCAAGCTTTGGTCTTCCCTCGCCGCGCTGTGTCTGGCGGTGCCCGTATGTGCGTTTGCGACCGAAGGGTATGTCGTCGACAACGTCAACCTCCGGGCCGGGCCGGACCCCAGCTACCCGCTGGTCGATCAACTGCCCGGCGGCACAGGCGTCGACGTGCAGGGCTGCACCGATGGCTGGGAATGGTGCGATGTGATCAACGAAAACGACGGCAGCCGCGGCTGGATCGCAGGCAACTATATCCAGTACCAGTACCAGGACCAGCCGGTTCTCTTATCGGATTACGGCGCGCAGATCGGCATCCCCATCGTCGCCTTCAGCATCGGCACCTACTGGGATCGTTATTATCGCAGTCGACCGTTCTACGGCGACCGCGGCAACTGGTACAACCGGCCTTACGTGCGTCGACCACCGCCGCCACCGCCGCGCGGGCCCTACCCCGGTCGCCCCGGGGGTCCCGGTGGCGTGGCTCCATGGCACGGGCCGAACAACGGCAACTACGGCGGACAGCCAAGGCCGGGCTATCCCGGTGATCAGCGACCGGGGCATCTGGGCCCGGTGGGTCCGGCTTATCCGGTGCGACAGGTACCGCAGCAGGGTCAAATGGGTAGGCCTGTTTCAGGTCAGCCGGGTCGAACACAGCCGGCGCAGGCCCATCCGGTGGCTCACGGCGACGACCACCACGACAGCGACCATCACGACGACAATGGCCATTGATAGCGATTCAATCGCTGAGTGACGGCGGTAATGGCCTGGAACGGAACGATCCGAATCGTCCCGTTCTGCTATGTGCGCGTCCGGCGCACCGCTGCACTCCCGCGGTGCGCTGGGCAAACTCGGTTTGACCATGTCTTTATGCACACTCCCGCAGCGCGTCGGAGGGCTAGGCTTACGCCTTTCATCGATGGGGAACCATGTCGTGCGCAAGCTCTTGCAATCCGCTCTCCTGTCAGCCCTGGTGCTGGCCGGCTTCAATCTGTCGGCCATCGCCGCTGACGGGCACAAACCCGACAAACCGACGCCTGCCGACGACGCTGGCAACAGCAATGGTTTTCACCTGCCGCCGCTGCCTGCCGACGCGCATGTCTCGCAAAGCACCAGCGTCAACGGCCACTCGCTGAAATACACGGTCACCGTCGGCTCGCTGCCGGTACGCGATGAAAAAGGCACGATCACTGGCGAAGTGGTGTTTACCGCCTACACCATGGGTGGAAAGGATCGGCCGGTCACATTCGCTGTCAACGGCGGCCCGGGCGCATCGTCGGTTTATCTCAATTTCGGCGCGATCGGACCAAAAAAGGTCAACTTTGGCGTCGAGGGTGATATCCCCTCGGCACCGACCACCTTGCACGACAACCCCGGCACCTGGCTGGGTTTTACCGACTTGGTCTTCATCGATCCTGTCGGCACCGGCTACAGCCGCGCGCTGGTCGATGAAAAAGAGGCCACCAAGCAGTTCTACAGCACCGACAACGACATCAAATATCTATCCCGCATCGTCTACGATTGGCTGGTCAAAAACGGCCGTATGACCTCGCGCAAATATCTGGTCGGCGAAAGCTACGGCGGCTTCCGCGGCCCGCGCATCACCGATTATCTGCAGACCCAGCTCGGTGTGGCGATGAACGGTATGGTGCTGCTGTCACCGTATCTGGACGCCTCGGCATCCAACGACGAAAACGTGTCGCCGCTGCCGTGGATGCAGACCCTGCCGCCGATCGCCGCGGCGCATCTGGAGCGCGAACATCGGCTGACGCCGGAGGCGATGGCGCCGATCATCGAATACACCCGCGGTGAGTACGCCACCACTTTGATGAAAGGACGCTCCGATCCCCAGGCCACCGAGCGGATGATCCAAAAAGTCACCGAACTGACTGGACTCGATCCGCTGTTCGTGAAGCGCTCCGGCGGCCGTCTGGAAACGCAGGCCTATCTGCGCGAGGTCTATCGCGCCCAAGGGAAGCTGGGCAGCCGCTACGACTCCAACGTGACCGCGTGGGACCCGTTCCCGTACGCGCCGCATCAGGAAACTGGCGACCCGATCCTCAACGGTATCATCGCGCCCACCACGACCGCCATGGTCAACTTCGTCACGCAGACAGTGGGTTGGAAATATGAGGGTCGCTACAACGCGCTGAGCTACGACGTGAACAAACTGTGGCACGAGGACGATGATGCGAATCAAGGCTCGGTGTCCCAACTGCGCGAAGCGGTAGCGAACGATCCCGGGCTACGCGTGCTGATCGCCCATGGCTGGGACGATCTCTCCTGTCCGTTCATGGTGTCGATACTCGCCGTCGACCAGATGCCGGCGATGGGCGACCCGACGCGCGTGCAGGTAAAAGAGTATGCCGGCGGCCACATGTTCTACGCACGCGAGGACAGCCAGTCGGCGCTGAGTCAGGACGTCAAGGCCCTTTACGGCGCCAAGTAGGTTTTTAGCCTCCGGAACGCGGAGGACGATCGAGTCCTTCGCCGCTGCCAGGGAACATTTCAAACCACGATCCGTATGGGCAAGCTTGCGCTGCGGCCTGAACTGGAACACTGTCTCGCCAACGGGCCACACACCGACCGAGTAGATGGCCTGCGGAATATTCGCTCGAACTCACTGACGGAGACTGATCTCATGAAGCGTCCGGTTCTTGCTTGGCTGACCGCGTTACTTCTTGTCGCGCCACTGTTCGCCCACGCTGCCGATGGGTTTGCCACGGCCAACGTCAATCTTCGCGCGGGCCCCGACACCAGCTATCCGCTGATCGCCACGATTCCCGTAGGCACCCAGATGGCCATCCAAGGATGCACGGATGGCTGGGAATGGTGCGATGTCATTGCCTTCGGCAACCGCGGCTGGATCGCCGGCAACTACCTACAATACAACTATCAGAATCAGCGCGTGCTGGTTCCGGCCTATGGTGCACAGATCGGGATACCGATCGTCAGCTTCGTGATCGGCAGCTACTGGGACAGCTATTACCGCAACCGGCCGTTTTACCGCGACCGCAGCCGCTGGTACGCCCGACCGATTCCCCACCGTCCGCCGCCACGTCCCATCCAGCGCCCGCCGCCGCGGCCCCCTGTGCAGCCCAGGCCTCCGTCACGCCCAACGCGTCCGCCTGCAGGCAATCGTCCTCCACCCGCGCGTCCACAACCAGGCAGCGGCGTTCCCGCTCGACCCGGCCAGGGCAAGCCTGGCGGCACTAGACCTTCGCGACCTGGCCAGGGCAATCCCGCTGGCAGCAGTCAGCGCCCGGGGTCGGGCGCCGGCAGTGGTCGCCCAAGCCCTGGACAACAGCGGCCAACGGGTCGACCAACGACCAAGCCAGCTGACAGCGGCAATTGATGTAAAAAATCCGCCATTGAGGCGGATTTTTTTTGATGATTTCAAGTGCAGGCTGACTATCCCGCTTCAGTCAGCGCACCGTGTTCAGCGCGCGACCGTGCTTGCACGCACCAGGTATTGCACGCTAAACATTTTCTGCGCATCGGTCCACACTCGCAGCACGGCTAGCCCAGCCTTCGCAGCGAGTGCATCGAAGTCCGCAAGCGAATACTTGCAGCTGTATTCGACCTGGATGGCCTCATCCTCGCGAAAGGCCACGCTGGTTCGACCCAACTTAACGTGCTGCGATTTCGTGCTGACGATGTGCGTCTCGATGCGCCCCGCCATCGGGTTGTAGTGCGCGCGGTGACGGAACGCCGACAGGTCAAAGTCGCTGCCGACATCGCGATTGAGCCGGGTCAGCATGTTGAGGGTGAAAGCAGCCGTGACGCCCGCGCGATCGTTATAAGCCGCTTCGATGACATCGGGATCTTTTTTCAGATCGACGCCAATTAGGATGCCGCCAGCGTCGCCCATTTCGTTACGCATCTTTCGCAGCAGAACCGCCGCCGCACGATTATCGAAATTGCCGATGGTTGAACCCGGGAAATACAGCACCGTGCGACGCGGCGCACGTGGCGGGATCGGCAAACGCAGAGGCTTGGTAAAATCGGCACCTAACGGCTGCACCGGCAGCCCGGGGAATTCGGCGGCAAATCGATCCACGCTCTCGCGCAGTGGCTCGGCGGAAATTTCCACCGGCACGTAGGCCACCGGCTCGTGCAGGTGCTGCAAGAGCATGCGCGTCTTGCGCGCGTTGCCGCTGCCGTACTCCACCAGACGCACGTCGCTGCCCAACGTGTCGGCGATACTGCCGGCATGTTCGTCCATCAGCGCAATCTCGCTGCGCGTGAGGTAATACTCCGGCTGCTCACAGATTTCATCGAACAATTCCGAACCCCTTTCGTCGTAAAACAGCCACGACGGCAGGCGCTTCGGCTTCAGCGCCAGACCACGCTGAGCAATTTCAAGCAATTCATTGGAAGGCGGGCGACGATCGTCGTCGCTGAGACCCGAGACTTGCGCGTTCATAGATCTTGTCCCAATCGTAGCCCGGTAAATTGCCAGCGAGCATGGGGTGGAAAAAAGTTGCGATAAGTAGCGCGGACATGGTCACGCGGCGTGGCACAGGAACCCCCGCGCAGGATCCATTGTCCACTCATGAATTTGCCGTTGTACTCGCCCAGCGAGCCGGGCAACGGCTGAAAACCGGGATAGCTGATGTAGGGCGATGCCGTCCACTCCCACACATCGCCATACATTTGCAGTAGGCCGTCTCCGACCGCGGCGGCAGTCGGATGAAAAAGTTTCTGATCCTGCAAGTTGCCATCGATCCGCAGGCCGTGTGCGGCGGACTCCCACTCGGGCTCCGTCGGCAGTCGTGCACCCGCCCAGCGCGCAAAAGCGTCGGCTTCGAAATAGCTCAGATGCGACACCGGATCGTCGGGATGAATGGCCTGCACACCCGCCAGCGTGAACTCACTGGCCAAGTCGTCCTGCCAGTACATCGGTCGCTGCCAACCCTCGCGCTGCAGCGTGGCCCAACCATCGGACAACCAAAGGCCGGGCTCGCGGTAGCCACCCTCTCTGACAAACGCGAGATATTCGGCGTTGGTCACCAGTCGACTGGCCAACGCATGCGGTTGCAGCAATGTGCGATGACGAGGCGTTTCATTGTCGAAAGCGAAGCCTTCGCCGCGGTGACCGATTTCTACGATACCTTCGCGTCCAACCATAAAGCGCAGCGGGACGGACGCAGACGCCACCGGACTACTCTTGCGCTCGTGGTATGCCGGCATCAGAGGGTTGCACCACAGAGCATGCTTGATATCGGTGAGCAGCAGTTCCTGATGCTGCTGTTCGTGGTGCAGGCCCAGCTCGACCAGGTCAACAAGCTCGGGGCTCGGATCATTGGACAGCAGATCCATCACCGCCGCGTCCACGCGCTCGCGAAAGGCAAACACCTCTTGCAGCGAAGGGCGGGATATCAGTCCGCGATGCGGGCGCGCGTGCATCGGCCCGATCGACTGATAGTAGGAGTTGAACAGGAAATGCCAGGCAGGGTCACGTGGTTTGTACGAGGGATCGCTGCCGAGCACGAAATGCTCGAGGAACCACGTCGTGTGCGCGAGATGCCATTTGCCGGGACTGGCATCCGGCATCGACTGTACCAAGAGATCCTCGGCGCTCAGGCCAGCAACCAGGGCGATTGTCGTCCGCCGAACCCGATCGAAGCGCGACGCGATCGATGCAGAAATCAAAAAACTTTCGCTAACCATCGCAACCATCCTTCGCTGTGACCCTCAACGCGATGGCGATAGCGGCGGCCCGACGCGGAGGATGGCTGAAAAACATGGAGGCAAGCATGCCGGGCGCGGCGTTGAAATCTTGTGATCGGAAGCCGCCATCCATGCAGGCAAATGTGAACACCCTTCCCGACAGTCGCGGCACGCTTCACCGCAGCGTCCTGAAAACGAAAGAGCCCGGCAATTGCCGGGCTCCAATATCGCTCGTCGTCAAATATCAGTTATCAATTGCCGTAGTAACCGTCGTCACGGACATACTGAGTTGGCTGGCTATACGTCGTCACCGTACGGGTCACGACGGGCGCGCTCTGGTAAACAACCGTTGGCTGGGCATACACAACCGGCGGACCGTAGTAAACGGGCGCAGGACGGGTCGCGCTGTAAACCAAGCCGCCCACGACACCGGCAACGATAGCGCCACCGATCCAGCGACCGCCGCTCCAGTAGCCCCCGCGGCCGTATCCGCCGTGGTAACCGCCGTAGCCGCCATGGTATCCGCCCCAGCCAGCTGCCGATGCGCTAAGCGGCATGGCGACCGCCGCGGTTACAGCAAGGCCGAGGGCCAACATCTTGCTCGCACTACTGAAACGTTTGATGCTCATGGCAGTTCTCCGTATGTACGGGCCTTTCTCGGCCCTCTGTACGATGTCTATGCTCGGCTTTTTGGGCTTAATGTGAACTGAAGCGTTTACTTTTTAATGCGGGCCGAATCCCACGGATTTATTCCGGGGTCAGCAGGCCGGCGACGCAGCAGCCAGCAGCCGTGAATATCGGCGCGGCGGGCGAAATCGAACGGGATGCTGGGCACCGTCCAGTCCTCGATCACAAAGCGCTGTTCCAGCTCCGCTCGATCGAGTTTGAAGCGGCGAAAGTTGTTGGAAAATACGATCACGCCGTCGCGGGTCAAGCGCTCATTGCAGGCGTCGAGCAGCTTGACGTGATCGCGCTGCACATCGAAATCTTCCGCGCGCTTGGAGTTGGAGAAAGTCGGCGGATCGACAAAAATCAGCCCGTAATACCCGCGATCGCGCTGCAAGAATTCCAGCGCATCGAACTGCATCAGGCGATGGCTGGAGCCACTGAATCCGTTGAGCGCTAGATTGCGCGACGCCCACTCCAGATACGTGGCCGACAGATCCACGCTGGTGGTTTCTAGCGCCCCGCCTGCAGCGGCATGCACGCTTGCCGTGGCGGTATAGGCAAACAGGTTGAGGAAACACTTGCCCTCGGCCAGCTCACGTACCTTGCCGCGCACCAGCCGGTGGTCGAGAAACAAACCCGTGTCGAGATAATCCGTGAGATTGATCAGAAATTTCAGGCTGTCCTCTTCCACCTCGATGAACGCGTTGCGCTGATCGAGCTGGCCGTACTTGGAACCGCCCTTGCCGCGTTCACGGGTTTTCAGTGCAATGCGCTCGCGCGGCACGTTGAGCACCTCACCGGCCACGCGGGCGATTTCGCGCATGCGCAGCCGTGCGACATCCGGCGGCACATCGGCCGGCGCGCGGTATTCCTGGATATGCAGGTGATCGTTGCCGTGCGTATCGCCGTAAACGTCGATGGCCGCGGCGTATTCGGGCAGGTCCTGATCGTAGGCGCGCCAGCCGTGCACGCCTTCGCGCGTCAGCCGCTTGCGCAGATGCTTGACGTTCTTTTCGAGGCGATTTTTCAGCATCTGCGCGCCGGCCGACAGCGGCTTGGGCTCGCGCGGTGCTTCATCGCGTTTGCCCAAATCGAACGTCAGCAGTACCGTCTCCAGTGCGCCGTTGTACAGCGTGTAGCGCTTGTCGGCGTGCAGCTGCATCGCTCGACCCAACTCGACGTCGCCCGCGAGCACGGCGGCGCGCCAGCCGACGAAACGCGCGCGCAGGGCATCGCCCACGGCGCGATAGAGCAGCGGCATCTCGGCGCGCTCGCCCAGGCGCTCGCCGTACGGCGGATTGGTGATGACCAGGCCGTAGTGGACGCCCGCTGGCGGCGCGGCGTGAGAGACCTCCTGCCGATCAAGCGTAAAGAACCCGGCCACACCGGCTTCCTGCGCGTTGCGTTTGGACGTCTGCACCATGCGAGGGTCGGCATCGCTGCCGAAGAACGCGCTGCGCAGTTCGCGCAGGCCCTTTTCGGCGCGCTCGTTCGCCTCGGTCAGCAGTCCGCGCCACAGGGCAATATCGTGCTGATGCCAGCCGAGAAAGCCAAAGTATTCGCGGCGTAAACCGGGAGCCACGTCGGCCGCCATCAGCGCGCCTTCGATCAGCAGCGTGCCCGAACCGCACATCGGATCGAGCAGCGCGCCGCCCGCGGCATAGACCTCCGGCCAGCGAGCGCGTAGCAGCATCGCGGCGGCGAGATTTTCCTTCAGCGGC
>Ga0302234_10001815_pt1 | contig 14357 bp, 11 predicted proteins | sample II_Palsa_N3_2_FD_193576 | JGI IMG/M metagenome (GOLD analysis project Ga0302234, IMG submission 193576) | Peat permafrost microbial communities from Stordalen Mire near Abisko, Sweden - II_Palsa_N3_2 | ecosystem: Environmental > Terrestrial > Soil > Palsa > Peat permafrost | place: Sweden... | reverse complement strand
GCCCACCTGGCCGTCACGCTGTGTCGCGCAATGAACGTTCCGGCGCGTTACTGTACCGGCTATATCAGCGACGTTGGACTGCCGCCGCCGTACGCGCCGATGGACTTTTGCGCGTGGTTCGAGGCCCATCTGGGCGGGCGCTGGCAAACGTTCGATCCGCGCAATAATGCTCCCCGGACGGGGCGTGTGCTCATGGCTCGCGGTCGCGATGCAACTGATGTAGCGTTGAGCAATGCCTTCGGGTCTGCGGCTCTCGTGAAATTCGCCGTGGTGTGTGAACCTGAGCGACTGACCGAACCCCAGGTCCGATGAGTAGATTCAAGCCGGCTTTGATCTTGATGATCGCTACTTTCCAGGGCGAACTCGCCGCATCGCAGATGCGGTAACAGCCGGGAATGATTAGAGCGGTTTGCTACGCGTCTGAAAGCCGGTCCATCCCGGCGCCAAGCAGCCGGATCAGCGCGTCGGGATCGACCGGCTTGGTCAGATGGTGGTCGAACCCGGCCTCGGCGGATCTGAGGCGCTCCGCAGGCAGTCCGTATCCGGTAACGGCGACCAGGACTGCACTCCGATTGACTTCAGATTCGCGCAGCTTTTTTGCTACCTCGTAACCGTTCATTCCTGGCAGTCCGATATCGAGAAGTACGACGTCGGGATTGAACGTCCCTGCAGCGCTGATTCCAGAAACACCATCCAGGCGGGTTTCGACCTCGTGACCTTCATTTGCCAGAAGCATTGCCAGCGCCTCACCCGCATCAGCGTTGTCGTCAACGATAAGAATCCGCTTCGGATGCACGGCGACCGGGGCCGGCTGCGAATCGACCTGCTCCCCGGGAATAGGTCCTGGGGCAAGCGGCAGATCGACGACGAACTCACTGCCGGTCCTGCCGTCGCTAATGGCCCGAACCGAGCCGCCATGCAACTCGACCAGCCGCCGGACTACGGACAGACCGACACCCAGTCCGCTCTGGAGCTGGCTATCGGATGCGGGTCCCTGAACGAACATATCGAAAAGACTGCCGAGCATCGTGGACGGGATACCTCGCCCATTGTCCCTGATGCTGAGCGAAAGCCGGTGAGCCGTTCTGGTCGCCCGCAACTGTATGGACCCGCCGGGCGCCGTGTACTTCGCCGCATTGATCACGATATTCTCGATGACCTGCGACAGGCGCGTCGGGTCCGCGTTTAGCCAGACGGATTCTTCCGGCAGCGAGACGGATAAGGTATGGCGACGTTCATCAATGATGGGCTGGCAAACTTCAATGGCGCTCTGGACGATTGTGTTGAGCAGAACCGTTTGTCGATTCAACTCGATACTGCCGCTTGTTATCCGGGAGATATCGAGCATGTCGTTCACGAGGTGCATCATCGCGCGACCCTGCCTCTGTATGACGCCGGCGGCCCAGGTCTTCTGCGAGTCCGCGACCGTTTCCGACACCAGCAGAGTTCCGGCGGAAACCAGCGCCGCAAGCGGGTTGCGCAGTTCGTGGCCGAGCGTTGCCAGAAATTCGTTCTTTCGCCGGTCGGCTACCGCCAGCTGTTCGGCGCGCTCACGAAGGTGAGCATTGCTCACGCTGCGGTTGACGAGGTCGCGCTCGGTCGATGCCACCGCGATGGCGTTGCCCCTGTCGTCCGACAGGACGGACAGCGTAAGCCAGATATCAATCACGCATCCGTCCTTCGTCACCCGCTGCGTCTCGTAGGAATGCAGCGCCTCATTGTGCTCAGCATGGCCGATGAAGTCGAGGTGATCCTGCCTCGCGCCGCGTGGCACCAGTTCGGAGACGCTCAGGCGCAACGCTTCGGCCTCGCTAAAGCCGTACATTGCGCTCGCCGCCTTGTTCCAGGCGAGAAACCGACCTTTGAGGTCAAATACCGTCACCGCGTCGTTCGAATCCTGAACCACCGCGGCAAGGCGTCGGGCGCGTTCATCAGACAGCTTGACCTGGGTAATATCGGTCCATGTCACCACGACGCCTGCAGGTGGCGCTCCGCGAATCGCGATATAAGGCGTAACACGCCGAACATACCATTCTGCGGTCGCGGTTTCGATTTCCTTCCCGAGCTGCTGGTCCGTGCCCATGAGTATCCGGTCGACCTCTGCCGGCAACGCGTCGCCGAGCGGGTTGCCGAGGGTCTCCACGATCCCGCGTCCGATGTCAGGCGGCGCAAGGCCTAGAATTCTCGCCGCGCTGGGGGTGAACCGCTTGATGAGACCCTGCCTGTCGAGAAGCAGCGTCGCGATTTCCGTGCTGGCAAACAGATTGGTAAGGTCCGCGTTGAGGACCTCCGTCTGATGGACCTTCTGCTCGAGTTGAGAATTGACGACGTTCAGTTGTTCATTGACCGCCTGCAGTTCCTCCTTCGACGTTTCGAGCTCTTCGTTTGCGGAGCGCAGTTCCTCGTTCATCGAAAGGATTTCTTCGTTCGATACCCGCAATTCGCTATTGCTCTCTTCCAGTTCCTCGATCGTGCTGCCAAGCTCGACCTGCGTTGTGCGAAGCTCGCTCTCGAGGTGCCAGAGATCGGAATCCGCGCCGGAGGGCACCGTCACGGCCGGCCGGTCGGCCGTCGGCAACCTCGCGAAGATGACCAGCAAAGCCTTTCCGGCGTGGGTCGTGTCGAACGGTCGTGTCACCGTGATTTTCACCGCAGGTGCACCACCGTCAGCGACGACTTCACTGACCGGTGAGTCAGCCTTATCCTGGATTGCCCGGCGTAATACGATCCGCAGTTTGAGGCGCAGGCCTTCGCGCGCCATGTCGAGAATGTTGCCGGTCGGCTCACCTGCCGGTTGCATCAGGTACTCGTCCGTCGAGCCGCTCACGTAGAGCACCTGATGGGCGGAATTGATCAGTACCGATGCGGCATGATGCTCCGCGAGCAGCGTGGCGTTAACCAGTTCAGCGTAACCCTTGCCGCGGACCCCGACGCGGCTCGCAGGGGGAAATACCTCGCGACGGGTGGTACTTGCGGAAAACCGGTAGCCAGTAGGTGCCGGCGCGACGACCGGACTGCGCTGGTAAATACGCCAGGCTCTCGACACTTCCTGGAACTGGGTGGAATCGGGATCGGTACTTTCCGATCGCCCCAGAAACAGATAGCGCGTCGGATTGAGCGCGAAGTGAAATAGCTCAAACACCCGCTGCTGGGCTTCCGGCTCAAGGTAGATCAGCAGGTTCCGGCAACTGATCAGATCGACGCGGGAAAACGGTGGATCAGCAATCAGGTTCTGCGGAGTGAACAGTACCGTCTCGCGAAGTTCCGGCCGGATCTGGAATCCATCGTTGTGAGGCTGAAAGAATCGCTCGAGCCGCTCTTCGCCCACCGGTGACGCGACGCTGGCTGAATAGATGCCCTGCCGTGCACGCGCCAGTGCCGCCCGGTTCACGTCAGAGGCAAGGATCATGAACGGTCGCGTCGCCCGACGCTTCCCGATCTCCTCGGTCAGTAGCATGGCTATCGAATAGGCCTCTTCGCCTGTCGCGCACCCAGGCACCCAGACGCGAACCGGCTGCTCGCTCTCCGGCTCTTCCAGAAGAATGTTCAGAACGTGTTCGGACAGCGCGGTCCATGCGTCTGGATCGCGAAAGAACTCTGTCACCCCGATCATCATGTCCAGGCTCAGCGCCTGAGCCTCCTCGACCGAGGCTTTCAGGACGTCGCAGTACGCGTCCAGGCTGTCAATCCGGTTGACCGCCATGCGTCGGGCAATGCGACGCTGAAGTGTTCCCCGCTTGTAGCCCCTGAAGTCCGATCCGGCAGCCGCAAGCGCCCTGAGCACCGGTTCAAGATCGACCGGCCGCGCGAAATCAACGGCCGCCTGTGGCATCCCGTCCGTGGACCGTGTGATGTAGTCGAACAGCGCAGCAGGCATGTTTTCAACTGGCAGGACATAATCGACCAACCCCGTTGCGATTGCATGACGGGGCATCGCGCTGTGCTCCGCCGTTTCGGGCGTTTGCGCCATTGCCATGCCGCCCCCGGCCTTGATCGCTCTCAGGCCCGCTGAGCCGTCCGCGTTCGCGCCGGTGAGCACAATCCCGATGGCGCGCTCGCGCTGGTCGGCGGCCAGCGACATGAAGAACGCGTCGATCGGCATCGGGATTGCCGGACGATCAACGGCGGGCCGCAGCCTGAACGTGTCTCGCTCCATCACAACGGACACCTTCGGCGGGATGACGTAGACGTGCCCCGCGCGCAGTATTGCGCCGTCCTCGATGGCTGACACGGGCAAAGGCGTGTCCTTGGCCAGCAGCCCCGGCAGATGGCTCTCGAAGCCCGGAGCCAGATGGACAACGATCACGAAGGCAACGTCGCTGGGAATGGCGGAAGCCGCCCTGAAAAACAGGCTCAGCGCGTGAAGGGCACCGGCCGATGCACCAATCGCGACTATTCGGGGAGCGAGGGGCAGCCCTGGCGCAGCAGAAGTGTTATTGGAATCATTCATGGCGCACCGCTGGAGACTGCTGGAGCGCCAGTGTAGCGCCTATTACGCCGCGACTGATCGCGTTTAAGGCGGAGGAGCATTTCGCTTCTGTCATCTGGCATCGCACGCGGACCAGACGACACCGCGGTTGATGTGCGCGCAGACTCGCGACCATATTCGCGACGTATCATGCGCGGTGCTTCGGATATCCGCATCGATGTGTCACGCACCGGCAGATTGACGAACCGGTAAGGTTTGAAGGCTGTCTGTTAGGGATGGGGCAAATGTTGAAGGAAGATTACCGAACCGGCAATCACCTGCTTGCTGTGCTGAACGAGGCGGAGTGGGCACGCGTCGCTCCGGATCTGGTGCCGGTGGATCTGTCTTTGGGACAGGTCATCTACGAGGCCGGCGATCGTCTTGACCATGTCTATTTCCCGTCAACATCCATCGTGTCGTTGCTGTACGTATTGGAGAATGGCGCATCCGCCGAAATTGCCATCGTGGGTAACGAAGGGATCGTTGGCATCGCGCTTTTTATGGGCGGCGAAACCATGCCGAACCGGGCGGTTGTCCAAAGCGCCGGACGCGCGTACCGACTGGACGCGAGCGTCCTGAAAGAGGAATTCCATCGCGCGGGTGCGGTGCAACGCCTGTTGCTGCGCTATACGCAAGCATTGATCACGCAGATGGCGCAGACCGCCGTGTGCAACCGGCACCACTCAATTGACCAGCAACTCTGTCGGTGGTTGCTGCTTAGCATTGACCGGTTACCGTCGAACGAACTGACGATGACGCAGGAACTGATCGCCAACATGCTCGGGGTTCGGCGAGCCGGCGTAACGGAAGCGGCGTTGAAACTGCAGGATGCCGGGCTTATCCATTACAGCTATGGCCGCATTAAGGTCCTGGATCGACCTGGACTCGAAAAGCGGGCGTGCGAATGCTATCGCGTTGTCAGGCGAGAGTGCGAAAGACTGCTGCCGGATCTGAAGGCGATGTGACCGGTCCAACTTGTACGAAGCTGGCGGGGTTGCGCTTCCCGTACAGATCGACGTCGGCGCGACCGCTTTGTTGCATCGAGCGCCGATTTGGTACCGTCCGGCTTTAGCCAGGCGGCACAACCGGGTTAGCACCTGTGACTTCATGCCTCCAGGTGCGCATCCATTGTTATCTTCGCGTTGAGCACCTTCGAAACCGGGCATCCTTCCTTGGCGGCATTGGCCGCCTTTTCGAAAGCCTGTTTCTCCGCGCCCGGAATCCGGGCTCTCACGTCAAGGTGAACGGCCGTAATCGAAAAACCGCCGTCAGACTTGTCCAGCGTAACCGTAGCCGTAGTCTCGATGCTCTGCGGCACCATCCCGGCCTCGCCCAATTGCAGCGAAAGCGCCATCGAAAAACAGCCCGCGTGCGCGGCGCCCAGCAGCTCTTCAGGATTGGTACCCGGGCCATCCTCAAAACGCGCGTTAAAACCGTATGGCGCATCTTTCAGCACACCGCTCCCGCTCGAGATTGAGCCCTCGCCACCCTTGATTCCGCCTTTCCATTTTGCCGATGCAGTCTTCTTCATCTGATCTCTCCTGGTTGTACAAGCAGTTGATCGTCCTACCACGCACGCGCTGCAAAACGGAGCCAGTTCGCGGTGCTCCGAACAGGTATCAGCAACCCACTGCCGATGCCGTGGTCGGCATCGGCTTAGAATGCCGTTCACAAAGCCGCCGGCTTGCGTCGCGAAGCGCGGTTCGCAAACCTTCTTCCACCACCGGGTGATAGAACGGAAGTGACAACATATCCTGCGCCTTCAGCCCGAGCTGCACGGCCCAGGCGAGCAGATGTGCAAGGTGTTCGACTTCCGGGCCGCTCGCTTCGGCACCGAGCAGTCTTCCACTGCAGGCATCCGCGTAAACGCGAAGCGCGCCGCGGTTCTTGCGCATGATTTTGCTCCGGCCCTGGTCTTCAAACGACACCTTGCCGATCACGATGTCCCGACCAGCGAGCGATTTGTATGAGGCGCCGATCATCGCTGCTTGAGGGTCGGTGAAGACGATCGACAGCGAAGCCTTTCGCGCGGCATGTTGCACGTCGGGAAAGCTCGCAGCGTTATGGCCAGCGAGCGTGCCTTCATCAGTGGCGTCGGCAAGCCACGGTCGCGTGCCGTCACAATCGCCGGCAATGAAGATGGTGCTTTCGCCGCATTGCATTGACATGTCGTCGAAGACAGGCACACCGCGTTTGTCGAGCGTGAGCGTGGTCTTGTCCAGCTGCAAAGTGTCTAACGCCGGAGACCGCCCGGTCGCGACCAGCACCGCCTCGAACTGCGAGGTCACCGCGCGACCGCCAGAAGCGCGGTAGCGGACCGTGGGTATTCCATACTCGAGTTTTGTTTCCAAAATGTTCGCGTCAGCGTCCAGATAGACTTCCTCTTGCAACGCGTGGATCAGTACGTCGCGAACCTCAGGGTCGGTTAGCCCGGCAGCGGCGCCATTCCGGCCGAAGATCTGAACCCTGACGCCGAGTCGTGCGAGCGCCTGCCCCAGCTCAAGGGCAATAGGACCCGCTCCGAAGATCCCTACACTCTCGGGCAGCGTTTCCCATTCGAAGACCGCATCGCTGGTCACAGCATGTTCACCGAGGACCTTGAATTCGTCCGGTATGACTCCCGTTGCGCCGGTCGCGATAACCACGCTGCGGGCATGGACCTCGAAGCTGTCGTCGACAGCCAACACCGCATCTGATAAAAAACGTGCGTGCCCATGCACGACAGAATCTTCGGGAAATGAGCGCATTTCTTTCAGAACCGATGCCACGAAGCCATCGCGTTCAGCCCTCACGTACGCCAGCACCGCGCGGCCGTCCGGCTTTGCGTGTTCCAGACCGTTGATTCCTCGCGGGCCAAGCGATGTGGCATCGTGCAACCCGTTCGCGGCGGCAATCAGCAGTTTGGATGGCATGCAGCCGCTGCGCGCACACAACGTCCCGAACTCGCCCGACTCGATGAGTAGTACCCGTTTGCCTGCTGCGCGGGCCGCGTGAAACGCAGCGAGCCCCGCACTGCCGGCGCCGATGACAGCGACGTCCACTTGCCTGGATTGCATTACGTCCCCGTGAAATAGGCAGCGCACCGGAACTCACCTCATTGTTCGATCGCATTTCGCGAATCGCTGACGCAACGGGTAGTATGAAAACGAGTGTGCAATCGCTATGCCTGAAGACTGCGGCCTGCCATGTAGAGCACATGCCGCACGCTGCTACGGCCGCCAAAGATCGTGCGCTTTCCTCTCATGTGTCCGGAGTCGCGGTTGATCTGCGCGGCACCAATCAGCGCGCCGACCTCGCGGCGAGACAGGCTGCCAAGTTCGGGAACCTCGCGGATCAGGGTGGAAATCGTTGTCGTGCCAACTCCCTTTGCGCTATCGGGCAGCGCCGACAGATCGGCGAAGTTCGCCTGAACGTGCCTGGCCATGTCACTGCCGATGCGATCGAGTTCTTTGGTCAGCGCTTCGATGATAGTGTCGATGCTTTGCCGGGTTGCAGCAGCGACTGAGCCAACCGGTTGCGCTCGGCGACAAGCATGGCGATCAGTTGGCGACGGCGCGTGACCATGGTCGCCCGGCTGCGGTTGGGCACGGTAGCCGGCCAACTGCGATTCTCCGTCCCGCTACCGCTGCGGGCCGAGCCGACTGCCAGGAATCCAGGGACGCTAGAACGAGCGCAGTAAGAAGAAACAGCGTAAGCGGGTTCATTTCTGCCATCCGGTCATGAGGACTGCGGTCATCGCGCCCGGTAGTCGGACGTGAGTGTTCATGCGTCTTGACCGTCTCGTCACGCAAATGACGGAAGATCGACGACACGATGCACGCACGTACCGCAGATGTCGGTACGGTCCCGTACCGGATTGGCCAACGTCCCGCTCTGGGACACGAACGAATACCTTGCGCCCCAAACAGAGATAGCTATCGCTATCTGGCAGACAACCTATCCAATGCCGGGTGTCCGACGAGGCTGGGCGTCTGCCCGTACCGGCATTACAAGCCTTCGGCACGAAAAAGTTAGCGTGTGCGATGATATCAACGCCGCGACGATGGCCGTGGTCACGCGCGTGGAACTCGACCAGGGGGCATGCTCGGAAATTGTCGTTGTGCCAAAGCAGGACGTGCAATGCGCGAAGTGAACGCTCTCACGGCGCTAACCGATGACGATTGTGATGGGTCGTTTTGCCTGTCGAGCCGGGCAAACTCCTTCGTGCAATTCTGGTGCGGCCGGTGCGGGCCGATGCTTCTTTCCTGGCAGAGGAGGTGATGACCACCATGGTGGTGGCGATTACCACGAGGGCCACGATTAGGTTAACCACCGTTGCGCCGCACCTGGAGGATGTCTGCAACGCACGACGCATGCACCCGTTGCCCGGCTATCTGTCGCCCAAGCAGTTTGAGGATGGTCTCGCCCAGCGAGCAGCTTGGTTTCCGGCCAAACTCCAGTCCAGCCTCAGAGGTTCAGTCCAGAAACCTCGAAATGTGGGTCAGCTTCCAGTCGGCGTTGAATCGGGATAGGGGCAGGCCTCGCGGCCCGACCCCTCCCACACCACCGTGCGTACGGGTCCGTACACGGCGGTTCGGATCGGTTGCTCGACTACTGACATAAAGATATGGAAGACCGAGGGACCGCAGGAAGCGGTTGGTGAGTGCGTGCTGGAGCGCGGGGCCATTGCTCAGTCTCCATGCATCGTGCGGAGAACCCGCCGTCTGGGCGGCAAGGTCCCGGCTGACCCCACGCGCGGTCAACTCCCGGAATCGCGTTCGCCCCCGCTTCCACTGCGTCCAGAAGAAGCAGCGGACACGACGGCGTACCCATTCATCCAGGCGCTGCAACACGCTGGGCGTTTCGCAGAAACCGAAGTAGCCACGCCAACCCGTCAGGTACCGGTTCAGCGTGCCGACCATCTGGTCAGCGCTGACCCCTCGCGTGCGTTGAGTCAACTCCCGGATTCGATCCTTGAAGCGAGCCAGCGCCTTGGGCGCAATGCGCCGTCTAGCCTTTACCCGGTTCGAGAAGGTGAATCCGAGGAATTTGCGCGTGTGTGGCCGCGCGACGGCGCTCTTCGCCTCATTGACCTTCAGCTTCAGCTTGCCGGTGAGGAAGGCTTTCAGCCCCGCCATCACCCGCTGGCCCGCGCGGTCGCTGCGTACGTAGACGTTACAGTCGTCTGCATACCTCACGAATCGCAGTCCGCGCCGCTCAAGCTCCCGGTCAAGGTCGTCGAGCATCAGATTGGATAACAACGGTGACAGCGGACCGCCCTGGGGCGTCCCTTCGTCCGTTGCTCCAACCAGTCCGTGCTGCAGCACGCCCGCCCTCAGGAAGGAGCGAATCAGCTTCAGGACACGCCTGTCGCTGACACGCTTTGCCACCCGGCTCATCAGAATATCGTGGCTCACGCGATCGAAGAACTTTTCGAGGTCGAGGTCTACAACCCAGCGATATCCCCACTGGATGTAACCCTGTGCGCGCTCCACGGCCTGATGTGCCGAGCGCCCCGGACGGAAGCCGTAACTGGAATCCGAGAACGTCGGGTCCCACTGTCTTTGCAGCACCTGCAGCACCGCCTGCTGGATAAATCGATCGAGCGCAGACGGGATGCCGAGCTTGCGCACGCCACCTCCATCCGGCCTGGGTATCTCGACCCGTCTCACAGGTTGTGGTTTGTACGTGCCGTTCAGCAGCGTGGACCGTATCGACGGCCAGTGCTCCCGCAGGTACGCCGATAGTCCCCGAACCGTCATGCCGTCCACGCCCGGCGCACCTTTGTTCGACTTCACACGCTTCAACGCCTGCTTCAGGTTCTCCCGTTCACAGACTTCTTCCATCAGTCGGTCGCAAGCCGACGGGCTTTCAGACTCGGGGTTCGCCGCCATAGGTTCAGCCCCTCGACCAGCAGCCTTCGGGGCTTCACCCCTACCTCCGCCGCCAAGGACGCGATGCGTTTTCTGCTGCACTCCCATGTCGAGTTCTCCGGCTTACTCGCCGCTCCTCTCCGTTTGGGCCTTCAGGCGTCGCCGCCCCAATATGCCCGCTGCTGACTCCTGCACGGTGGTCAGCGGCCCTTACGAACCGCTCAGTCCTGAATCCAGGACACCGGGCAGGCAGCCATGTTGCATTCCGAAGTACTCGTGCTGGCAGTGTCGCTGGAACTGGCGGCGGCAAAGTGTAAGATCGCGCTGCATGACGGCCGGCGCGACAACCCGGCAGTGCACACGGTAGCGGAACCACAAGCCGCTTCCCGTCTGCAGGCTGCGCTGGCCCTGATTGCGCACCACAAGGAGAAGTGGGCACTGCCGACGGATGTGCGGGTCGTCGTCAGCTACGAAGCGGGCCAGGACGCGTTCTGGATCTGTCGCGCGCTGCGGGCTCTCGGGATCGAATGTCATGTCGTGGATCCCGCGAGCATTCCGGTCGAGCGCCACAAACGGCGCGCGAAGACCGACCGGCTCGATGCCATCAAACTGGTGATCAACCTGCGTGCGTGGCTGCGCGGCGAACGCGACCGCATGCGGGTGATCCGGGTGCCCTCGCAGCAGGACGAAGCATCCCGCCATCTGATGCGCGATCGCGGGCAACTGCAGAAAGAAGTGCTGCAGCACCGCGACCGTATGCGCAAGCTGCTGGCCACGCTCGGCTGTTGGGATGAGGTCGACAGCAGGAAATTCGCCGGCCGACTCGCCCGCAGCGAAGTACGGTGTCACGATGGCGCCCCACTGCCACCAGAGTTCCACGAACGACTGGTACGCGAGTGTGAGCGGCTGGCACTGGCTGAGGAACAACTGGCCGCACTGGAGAAGAGCCGCCAAGCCAGTCTGCCCGAGCCTGCGCGTGTCCGGGTCGATCACCTCACGCGCCTTAACGGCATTGGGACGGTTGGCGGCTCGAGACTGGTGCTCGAACTGTTCTGGCGGGAGTTCAGCAACCGCAGGCAGGTCGGCGCATGTGTGGGTCTGGTACCACAGCCCTACGACAGCGGCGAGAGCCAGGTGGACCAGGGCATCAGCAAACAGGGCAACCGGCGGGTGCGCGCACTGCTGATCGAGATGGCGTGGTCGTGGATCCGCTACCAGCCCGCGAGCGCATTGACGCAATGGTTCAACCAGCGCACCCAAAGCACGGGCGCGAACCGCCGGGCCCGAAAGATCGCGATCGTCGCAGTGGCACGGCGCCTGGCGATTGCGCTGTGGCGCTATCTGAAGGATGGCGTGATTCCCACAGGAGCACAGCTGAGACCCGTGTAAGGCTGCAGACTCCGGCGGCAGGGAGGTCTGTTCGACGATGTGAGGTTAAGCAAGGATGGTTTGAAGCGAGCATGCCCGTGTGAAGGACTGGTTGCACATTCAGCAACCGATTTTCTAGATGGGGCGTGCTACCGGCGATGATGCCGGCCGAACGCGCATGCAGGATGAGGCTGGCTTCACACCAGCGGATAGAAGTTGGTGAGACGTCCGGTCTCACGAGCGCAAGGGCGGCTTCAGCCATCGTGGTTCAGCGCAACGGCGCTTACTCGCTGTACGAGGTGGAGGCGAAGGTTCATTTATCGGTAATCAGTCAGCTCATTAAATAGCTTGACAAGGGACTATTCATAGAAGTCCTTCACCACCATCAGGTTGGACAGGGGACTCGCACCCCCAAGCTGTTGCGCATGCTCGGCGCACCAAAAAAAAGCCGCAGCGATCGCTGCGGCTATCGAAATCACACACGCAGGCGTCAGCCACGCGCCGCGAGATAATCCTCAGAAACGTAACAAATGTCGGTACGACACCGTACATGCTGTTGGCGCGTCTCGCATACCAACCTTGCTGCCACGAACCACCCGAACAGTAGTTCTGTAATCACGCTGCACACTGGGTGATCTTCTCTGCGGCTCGAAAGTAACTTTGTTTGTACCTCGAGCGTCCCGTTTGGATTGAGTTACGGCCATTCGAACAGCGGTGGGACTGTCTCTTTGGCCGGTCGCTGCCTGATGCCGATCGGCGGCAAACGAGACAGTCGCGCTACGCCGCGTAAATAGCCTACAGGGAAGGCCAGCGGTCGCGAATGTTACGGTGAAGGGGTGCTACGAAAAGTTAAGATAAGAAAACGTTATCGAAACGATTCGAATATTTGAATGTTTTTCTCGCAGGATACAGGGCACCATTGGCTCACACATCACATTCTTGGACATAGGTCATGTTGAGCAGAATCATTAGCCTGCCGGTCAATCACACGCCAAATAGGCACCCTCGATCGCTCGCCCGTATTGCAATCGGGTTCGCGATTCTGCTCAGCGGCTTCGCAGTGGCCGCTGGACACCTGTTGCAACTGGTGTCCGGCAGTTACTAGGCTGGTTGCATGTGTACGTGATGCGAGAGCGGCAGTTCTTGTTCCAGCACGCACGCGCACGGATCGCGGTCCTTCCCTGATCTGTCAGAAGATCGGATGAGCCGTCGGATAGAGCGCGGCTCTCAGGGCCAGTCCGCCGAGCACGACAAAGATGATCGCGGCAAGAATGTGAACCGCCTTCGTTGGTAAGCGATCCGCGAACTTGTGTCCAAGATAGATGACCGGAACGTTTGCCAGCATCATCCCCAATGTCGTTCCCGCTACAACGCCGAAGAATTCATGAAATCGCGCGGCAAGGGCGATGGTCACGATCTGAGTCTTGTCCCCCATCTCGGCGAGAAAGAAGGTCACGGCTGTCGTGCCGAACACACCCATCGTATTCTTCGTTACGTCCGCATCCGCGTCGTCCAGTTTATCCGGAATGAGAATCCACACGGCCATAACGGCGAACGACGCGACAACAGCCCAGTTCAGGATGCTCGGCTTCAGGATGCTCGCAAGCCAGGCCCCCAGCGCACCCGACGCCGAATGGTTTATCAGTGTCGCGGCGAGCACGCCAAAGATGATCGGAATGGGCTTGCGATACCTTGCAGCCAGGACGAGGGAAAGGAGTTGTGTTTTGTCGCCGATTTCGGCGAGGCCGACCACACTGGTCGCGACGAGGAAAGATTGCATGGGATGTTGTACCCGGGCCGCGCTGACAGAACGCGATGACGCGCATTCCGGCGACCCGGTTAGGTCGGAATGCGTGTCATCGGTCTTGCCAGGCATTTAGCTGCGTACGCCATGGAGGGTCTTTCGACTCCCCAAGTATGTTGACGTGCGCCCTCGAACATCGCGTTCGAGGCGGCTACTCCCCAATGAGCAGCCCGGATTCCATCGCGCCGTGCATTACAGAGGCAAGTCACCGTCCCACGAGGTTTTCGGGTGTGGCGTAAGTCATATTTCGGATATACCGTAGCCACTTAACCGCGTGCAGGTAAGTTCGCGTGACTCGATAATCGCGCCAAATCCGCAATCTGGCCCCGAAACCATAACGAAAAAGAGGTCGAAACGATGTCCGGAAGTGTGTCCGACGGAGCGCTGCGGCGCATGGCCTCCATCGTTGCCCTCGTCCTTGCGCTGGTCCTGGTTGTTGTGAAGGTGTGGGCCTGGCTCGCAACAGGCTCAATTTCTTTGCTGACCTCGGCCGCTGACGGCCTGGTGGACGTCGTCGCGTCTACGGTGACGTTTGCTGGGGTCCGGTACGCGGCTCGACCAGCCGATCGGGGCCATCGGTACGGGCACGGAAAAGCGGAGGCGGTGGCCGCCTTCGTCCAGGCGTTGCTGCTGGCGGGTGCTGCAATCGGTCTGGGCATAGAGTCAGTCCAGCGTCTCTTCGCTCCTCAATCGCTGAACCAGACAGGATTCGGCATCTGGGTGATAGTCGGTAGCTCCGTCGCCGCAGCGGGACTTGTCGGCATGCAAACTCTTGTAGTCAGGCGCACCGGTTCGACCGCCATTGCCGCGGACCGGGCTCACTACGTCACGGATGTGGCCGTCAATATTGCGGTCCTGGTTGCAC
>Ga0302234_10001810_pt1 | contig 14374 bp, 12 predicted proteins | sample II_Palsa_N3_2_FD_193576 | JGI IMG/M metagenome (GOLD analysis project Ga0302234, IMG submission 193576) | Peat permafrost microbial communities from Stordalen Mire near Abisko, Sweden - II_Palsa_N3_2 | ecosystem: Environmental > Terrestrial > Soil > Palsa > Peat permafrost | place: Sweden... | reverse complement strand
TACAGCGCCTATGCGCCGGATCTGCCCGGCGTAGCCGCGACAGGAGACCCGCTCGAAGAGCGAAGCCGAGATGCGGCGGGAGGTCGCTCGGGTCTGTCTCGACTTCGTTCGCCGGTTCGTCTAGCCCCAATGCCGGGTAGTTAGGGCCCGGGCGCGGTGATCAAGGATTGCTGGCGGCGTGTCGCTGGCTGATTTGGCTCATGGCCGCAGACGATGATTCCCATCGTGGTCACTGGTGTGCTGCGCGCTGGCCGGTGCGGGTCGGCCTTGTTCCAGCGGGATAGCGGTGATTTGACCTTGCGGACGCTGACGCGGGGCCGGCGGGGCGGGAGCAGGCCGTCTAGGACGGCGCGGCCAAGGCGCCCGGGGTCGCGAGCATCGCTGGCTAGCACACCGTCGGCTCCGGTCACGGTGTCGATGGCGGTTTGCAGGGCGATGGTGAAGCTGGCCCGGTCGGGGTCGGTGCCCGGAACGGTCTCGACGGCGGTGACCATGGCGCGGCGGAGCGCCTGGTAAAGGGCCAGCAATGCCCAGATTTCCTGTTCCAGGCCGGCCGGGTCGCCCGAGCGCAGCACCCGCCCTTCCAGCAGGGTGTGCCGTAGCGCCAGGTAGGCGACCTCGTGTTGTCGGGTAAGGCCGACGGGTCACCCCGTCGGCCTCCCCTCAGCACTGCCCGTGCGGCTTTCACCGCGGGTCAGCGCAAGCAAGCCGCGAGGACGGCGTGGGATTGCAGGCTGTGCGGCTGCGCTGGCGAGCGAGGAGTTCGCGCTGGCATGCCGCGTGGACGAGGCGGGTTTGGTCACCGTCTGGTGAGCTGGGCCGTCCGTGGTGAACGAGATGGTCGGCGTTGATCGCCCTGCGGGCGATGTGCAGCCACCATCGTTCCCATTCGTGGGGGGACTGCGGCGGCTGGCCGGCGGTCAGCACGGGTCCCCGGCAGATCGGGCAGCGGCCGTCCTGCCTGGAGAGCAGGCGCAGCGTGTAGCTGTCCAGCGGGGGTGTGACGCGCCGTCGCCGGGTGGCCCAGTACTCGGTCAGGGTGGGGTCATCTGGGGATGCCGCGCCTTTGACCATGGTGTGCCGGACGATGCCCGTCCAGGAGAACTTCACCAGGTGGGCGCCGCTGGCCGCGTCACCGAACACCCAGTGGTCGTTCCTGGACTTGTTGTACTTGCCGAAGTAGCGGGCCACGATCCATTTCTTCGGCTTGCTGGCGTGCCTGAAGGTCGCCCACTTGTAGGAGAGCGCCCACAGGTGATTGTCCAGGCTGGTGAACGTCCTGGACGAGACCACGCCCCGGTAGTAGGCAGACCAGCCCCTGATGATGGGGTTGATCTTGGTGATGACCGCCATCGCGTTAGCTCCGCGCAGAGCGCGGAACTCGGTGCGAAGCCGTTCCCGGAGTCGCTGGATGGCCGCCTTCGATGGCTTGATCAGTAGCTTGCCGTGGTATCGCCTGATGTTGAAGCCCAGGAAATCGTACCCATCATCGATGTGCACGATCCTGGTCTTTCCCTCATTGAAGGTCAGGCCCCTGGGTGCCAGCCATTCGGCGATTCGGGCTTTGACTTCCTGCGCCTGCCGCTGGCTGTGGCAGATTGCGACCAGGTCGTCCGCGTACCGGATAACCATAGGTGAGTCCTGTTTAAGCTGCCCGGCCTTGTTACTACCGGCAGGGTAGTATCGGACTCCGGCGGCTGTTTCCAGCCCGTGCAACGCAACATTTAGTAGGAGCGGGCTAATCACGCCGCCTTGCGGGGTTCCCTCTTCGGTCGGCGTGAATCCTTTTCCTGCCTCGATCACACCGGCTTTCAGCCAGTCCCGGATCAGATCCCTGGCGGGAAACGACCCGAGTGCTTCAAGCAGTTTTTCGTGATCGATCCTGTCAAATGCCGCTGCCAGGTCCGCGTCCAGCGCCCAGACCCGCTTAACCTTTGACGAACAGCAGGTCTGGAAGATCGCTGCGATCGCGTCGTGGCAGCCTCGGCCCGGCCGGAACCCATAGGATTTAGGCTCAAACCGGGATTCCCACTCGGGTTCCAATGCGTTACGGACTCTGCCCTGGTGGCAGCGGTCCGCGATAACTGGAATTCCGAGCGGCCTCAGCTTTGCACGATTTCCCGCCTTGGGTATGTAAACCCGCTTGACCGGGCGGGGACGCCATGTGGGGGCGTCGCGGTGCACCTGCTCCGCCAGCTCCATCCTGGCCCGGGGAGTCAGCGCGACCTCCCCGTCGACCCCGGCCGTCTTGCGCCCAGCATTCAGCTGCGTTGCCTGGCGCACGCTGACCAGCGTGTTACTCCAGCTCCGCAGCATGAGTTTCTGCAGGTTCCTGACCGTGGCCAGGGAACCATCCCGTGCCGCCTTGAAGATCCGCTGCCGTAGCCGCCGTACGTTCTCCTCATGCAGACGCCAGTCAATGCCGTCCCAGCCGAGGGTCACGTCCTCGGGTCCGTTCACCATCGGTGCCTAACTTTTCCTTCGGTTCCGGCGCTTCCGGTTGCTTGTCTTCAAAGGCTCACCTGCCCATGTCAGCGCCCCTTTCAAGGCCCGGGCACCAGTCCCGGTATCCGGCCAGTTATCCAGGAACGACGGCCTGGAAGTGCCGCGTTTACGTCCTGGTTTCCTGTTGACTTTCGTCCCTTGGCGCCTTGTTTTCACCTGGCGCCGGGGGTGCCGTCTCCGGCACGGCCGGCATTCGCTTTTTGGGCATCCTGTTCCCGGCAGAGAATTCCGCGTTCCTTACGGTCGGCCTACCAGACCGCCCCCAGGCGGCCCGGACCCTGCCGGGTTTTCCGTGTTCCGCACGTGTGAGATACGACCGGGGTGGGTGCCTCCTATACTCCGGGGCGGTGGTGTCCCCCCGATCAGCGATGGGTCTCTGATCGGCACCTGCCGTTTCGCAGCGGCTAGCCCTGTCATCCGCCTCACGCATTCCACCGGCGGAAGTCACGATTACGAAGCATGCGGAGATTCACCTGCATTCACCCGTCCGGTCTTCCCCTCGCCCGCCATCACCGGATGGAACAGCAACGGCTTCGGCTTTTACCCTGGGCTTCGCACCCCGCGGTTACCCGCGACGCACGCCAAGGCGGGGACGGTCCCGCGGACACTGGACCGGATCATGTCCTCAGCAATGGAACCTCCAAACAACATGACCACTCACAACGTGCGACTTCACGTCGCACCCCAGCGCTCATGGTAAAGGCGGATCAGTTCCCTGGCGGGGTAGCGGCGCCAGTCCAGCAAGGTGGTGATCAGCCGGTAGCCGTCCCCGATCCGGGTCCCGTCCGCGCCATGAACATCGAGGTCCGCTTCGATGATCCGCACCTGCAGCCCGTCCACCCGGGACAGGTACGACCCGTCGGGCAGGATCTCACCGACTCCGGGTTTGCGGCTGGCGCTGCCGCGGACCACGAAGTGCGCCCCGGTCGCGGCGATCGCAGAGAGCAGGTCCGCCGCGTCATAGGCACGGTCGGCCAGCAGCAGCATGCCCTCACCCAGCAGGGCGACCAGCTTGCGGGCCAGCGGCACCTCGGCACGTTCGCCCTGGCCGCCGATCACCGCCCCCAGCAGCCCGCGGGTCCCGGTCTCGGCCAGCGCCACGATCCTCATCGCGGGATACCCGGCCAGGCCCAGACGGTTCCTCAGCTTCCCCAGCCAGGACCGGTTCCGGTCACTATCAGGCACATGGACCGAATTCAGGCCATCGAACGCGACCGTACGCAGCCCACGCCAGGTAACTCCCCGGGTCCACGGTGACGCCAGCGGGACCGCGACCGTCTCGAACACCGCCTTCGCCGGGGCCGGGCCGAGCCGGCGGCGCAGGTCCCGCAGCGCTTTCTCCGACGGGCGCGGCAGACCCAGGTCCTCCAGCGCGCCGGTCATCTTGTCCCAGACCTTCAGGTACCCGATCCCGGGGAACAGCGTCATCGCGAGCACGAAGTACATCCCGACACGCGAGGGCAGCGCCCGCATCCGCTTCTGCACCGCCCCCGTCATCTCCAGCACGTCATCGACCAGCTCAAATGGCAGGTACCGGGTCAGCTCACCCAGATGACCCGGGGCGAACACGCCCGCGGCGACCGTCACCGGGCACGGCACGGTAACCATGGCAGACTGATTCAACGGAGCTCCTGTTCAAGATCAAAGGTGATGTCGCAATCCCTTGATCTACAGGAGCTCCGCCACGTTCAAGGGACACGAGCTAGTCCGTGACGAAAAGGTGACCGGTACCGGTTGACAACCAGCCGCCAGGTCTAACGACGCGGCATTGGTCGCGCTCCCGCCTCCGCGGAATTCCTTGCGTGGCTGGATGCCGTCGAAGCCGAGTGCGAGACGATCAGCGGCCACCCCCGCGAGGCCCTGCACCTGATCGAGCGCGCCGAATCGGTCCTGGCCGCAGGCAATGAGCATGCCTCACCGGACTGGTTCACCTGGTTCTCCCCCGCGCGTCTGGCCGCCTTCAAAGGCAACACCCAGCTCAAGGCCGGGCACCTCGCCCAGGCCCAGGAGACCCTGACCGCCGCGCTCACCAACGCGACGAGCGCCGATGACAAGCAGCGCACGGTCATCCTCGGCGACCTGGCCGCCGTCGAAGCAGCTCAGCGCAACCCCGACGCCGCGTGCGGCTACGCCGAACAGGCCCTCCGGCAGCTCGCCATCACCTGGTACGCCACCGGCATGCACCGGGTCCTCGGAGTCCGCAAGGCCCTCCAGCCTTGGGCTGAACAGGACTGCGTTCAGGCTCTCGATGACCAGCTCTACGGCTGGCAAGCCACCCTCAGCACCCTGCAGCGTTAAACGCCGCGATCCTGCCCGGCAGCTCGGCCAGCGAGTCAATCCGCATCGTCGGCACCTGATCCGCATCCGGGTCATCCTGCTGAATGATCCCCCACGGCCCCCGCCGGATCAGCGCCGTTCGCAGCCCGAGACCAGCAGCGGGCCGAATGTCATTGTCCAGCCGGTCACCCACATACAAGATCTCGCCCGGGCCGCCCGGGGCCACTTCGAGCATCTGCCGGAAGAATCCCGGGTCCGGCTTAGACACACCCCAGTCATCCGACGTGGCAATCATGTCCGCTGGCAGTCCCAGCTCCCGCAGGATGCCCCCAGCGCGGATCGTCTGATTCCCCGCAACACCGACCCACAGGCCATCGGCCCGGAGCTGCGCCAGCGCGGGCCGAACGTCCGGGTATAGACCGTCCTCACCGAACCACTCAGGCTGACCCGCATCAGCCCGCTCCTGCCGCGCCTTATCCAGATCAAACCCCGGCCGGAACACCTGGAACGTCTCTCGGTAATCCAGGCCCTTCGCGATCACCGCGCCGAACACCGCCGAGAACGAATGACGCGGCACACCCAGCCAGTCAGCCCACGTCCCGTACTCGCGCGACTCGTCCACCAAGCACTCGCCAACATCAAAGACGACCGCACCAATCACGGCAGCTACCCTACGGCAGCGTCCCCGGGGGCCAGCGAGGCCAAGCCGTCATGCAGGCCGAGCGCTCCTTGGCCAACGCGACGACGCAGCGCTTTGCCGAATAGAGCCGTATTTGATCAAGGCGGCACCGCTGCGCTCCGCGGCGCCCGGCCGCGCCCGCACCGGGCTGCGGCCCTGGGGGCCCGACCCGGCGCGGCGCGCCGGGCACCCGCGCCCGATCCGATGATCGGATGGGCTTACCGGCAGCATTACGGCGCCAGACGTGAGCCGTCTTCCTCGGCATATCAGTGTCCCAGTCGCGGCCAGCGCGTAAAGGGCGCCTAGAGGGAGGAGCAGGAACATGTGAACAATGCGAGCCGCTGGCCGCGCTGGGGTCTCGGCAGGCCGGTCTATGGTCAGGAGGGGTGGGTGGCGAGGCCAGGCCAGATTCTGGCGGTCCGGTCGTTCATGTAGTCGTTGGCTTGCTGCCCGGTCGCGGTCCTGGGGTCGAGGTCGGGTACGTGCCCGGTGTATTTGGTGTCCAGCGCGATGGCTACGCCGAGCAGGTACTGGCCCAGCGGCGGGAGCCGCTTGTCCAGGGGAAGCAGCGTTCCTAGCAGCTGAGGCACCGGCCTGGGCGTGACCTCGGGCCAGTCTTCCTGCGCTCTGGGGGTGGCGCGGGTGAGGACGGTCGCGATGTCGGGGGCGGTCGCGTCGCGGGCGGTCAGCGGGGGTCCGAGCGGCCAGCGTTCCCGCAGGGTCCGGATCAAGGACGTGTTGCGGTACCCGCTGGTGATGACGGTCCTGGGGTCGATGTATGCGGACACGGCCAGGGTGGGGATGCGGATCCCTGCCCGGTCGAAGCAGAAGCCCATCTGGCCAGGCGGGGCTGCCGGGCCGGGCGGATCGACCCGGGGCGGTACCACGTGGTCGTAGGTGCCGCCGTGTTCATCGAACGCGACCAGGAACAAGGTGTTGGCGAAATTGGAGCCACCGGCAGTTGAGGACGCGCGCACGGCCGTGTAGATGCGGGCCAGCAGCTCCTCCCCGCCCAGGATCGACGACGGCGGGTCGACCTCCACTCCCGCGAACACCGCATTAACGGCAGGGTGGTAGTCATTGTGCGCGTGTATCAGGCACGGTTCGATGAATGAGTAGGCGGGCAGGGTGCCGCGTTCGGCGTCGCCGAAGAAGCCGTCGAGGGTGGAGAAGTTGGTGGCGAAGTGCCCCGACAGCCGGGCTGCGTGGATCATCCCGGTAGCCGACATGCGCATCCCGGGGTCAACGTAGACCCGCCACGGCAGGCCTGCGGCATCCAGCCGCTCGAAAATGGTCTCGGCATCGTTGTTCAGGGGGAAGTTCTTGTAGGGGGCGTTGACGACGAACCCCGACGCCGTGGCCGCGTGGTAGAAGGACCGGTTCGTGAACGTCTGCGAGGGCACGTCGCAGTGCCAGTGGTCGAAGGTGGCGAAGCCCCGGGCGATCGTGGACAGGACCGGCACTTGCCCGGGGGTGTAGCCGGTCATGATCTGCGCGTACTCCTCGTAGGTGGGCTGACGGCCCATCTCCGCGGTGAACGCGCTGATGTAGTCGGCGACGAACCCGTCCATCGTCGGCGCCGCGTGCGGGTCGGCAGGCGCGTTGAACGGGGCGGCCATCTGCTCAGACATGATGCCCCGGTTGCCGGGCGGGTCGATGATGCCGTACAGCTGGGTGTTGACGTGCGTGAACTCCTCCCCGGAGTCGGGATTCGGGGCGTCCATGGTCGCCGCGACCCCGTAGGGCAGGACCTTGCGGTCCGCGCCGTGCTCGGCCCACTCCGGGATCGGGTTGCTCAGGTCCTTGCCGATCACGCCCTCGAACGAGGGAACCTCACCCGGCTGGTACAACCGGCCGAGCAGGTTGTCGAAGGACCGGTTCTCGAACATCACCGACACGACGTGATCGAACTTGTGCCCGGCGTCTGCTTTAGCCACGGTCCGCTCCCTGAACGCCGCATCCCAGCCATCACCGCACTCCATCAGGGCGATGACCCAGGACCCAGCCGCCCCGGCCTGCCCGACACTACGGCCCGGCTCAACCAGCCAAATCACCCAAGGAGGATGAACCGAGACGGGCCGATGTTGGGACGAGGACCAGGGCGTCACGGTGCCCGGTGTCGTATGCGGCCGGGAGCCACGCTGGGAGCCACGCGAAGGTCTCCGAATGACTACGCGGCAATCACCGTCCCCTACCGACGCCTCTACGCCAGCGTGCTGCCCACCCACCTGCGCCCGCCCGTCGTCGAGCACGCCCGCCTCGGCGCACACTTGCTCGGCGAAACCGACGGAGTGAGCCACACCATCGTCGCCACTGCCCTGGCCGAGGCCCTGTTGCTGGCGGGCGCCTCGATTCTTCGACCTGCGCCATCCCGACGACGCCGACGCCACCTTCGTCCGGGCCCTGCAAGCGGCCGGTCGCGCTTCGCGCCGGGCGTGCGGCCCTGCCGGGCCGACTCAGCGCGGCGCGCCGGTCAGCCGTGGACTTGCTCGCCACCGACCGGACGTCGCTGCTTCAGCCTCTTACAGGCGCGTTGCCAGCCTCCGCCCGCAACTCGAAGACCATGTTCACTGCCTGTTCCCGCAGCTCAGCGGGATGCGGTTTCCTGGATATCAGGAGCCCCAACTTCCCAGAGGTCACCCTCCAAGGAACCCGGGCAGTCCACTCCGGACCGGCCTGGTGAGCATCACGGCGCACGGCCGTTTACCGGAGGCTGGGGGTGCCTGGTGTGAGGGGAACCTTCATCACGAGAGCGGCAATATCGTCGCTGAGGCGCCCGCCGGTGAACGTGAGGGCAGCGAGCTGGATGGCCTCCGCCATGGCCTCCGCCGTCTGGTCGCCTAGTCCGGCGACCAGACGGTGGAGCCGCTCATCGCCGTACAGGCGGCGATCGGTTTCGCTGCGGGCCTCAGTCACACCGTCGGAGAACAAGATCAGACTGTCCCCGGCCCGCAGTATCTTCTGGGAGTCATGCAGTTCTGGATCGGACAGCACCCCGAGCAGTGTTCCTGGTCTCCCGAACTCGTGCACGTAGCCGTTTACACTGCGCACCAGCGCCAGTGGGTGACCCGCCGAACTGATCCGGACCATGGCCCCGCCGGGGAAGGGCCGTACCGAGGTATAGATCGCGGTCAGAAAGCGCGGGTCATCGGTAGGCCAGTCCAGCAGCACCTGGTTGAGGTCAGCCAGGATCAGGGCTGGCCGTGTCAGTCTCCGGGCCATGGCCCGGAGGGTGTTGCGGGCCATGGCGGCGTTCTTGGCGGCTAGGGGACCTTTGCCGCACACGTCGCCGACCACCATCCCCCATGTCCTCCCCAGCGAGGGGAACACATCGCAGAGATCTCCGAGGGCCTTCGTATCTTTTCCGCCAGCCGCGTAACGCGTCGCCACCTCTAGGCCTGGGATATTGGGCAGCCGTGGCGGAAGCAGGCTCTCCTCCAGGGTCTGGGCCAGGGCGGCTCGTCTCGCGTTGTGGGCCAGCACGGTCCGCAGCGCAACTTCGCTCGACACGATCTCTGCCAAGATCTCCAGGAGCGTGACGTCGCTGGCGCTCCACTGGCGTGGTGCCGGGTCGGCTGCCCAGAGCACCCCCAGTACATGACCATCCTGGTGATGGACCGGGATTCCGGCCCATGCCACCGTGCTCGCCGACCCCAGCACGTCGCTGCTGCTCGCGTGCCTGTCCACCCGGGCGTTGTCAATGATCAGGTTGTCCCCCGAGCCAGCGACATCCGCGCACCTTGTTTGCTCAAACATGCTCGGATTGCCGCGGAAACCTGAGGGGCATCTCATCGTGGGGAGTGAGCGGGTACCGGCGACTATAACGAACGCGCGCGGCGCTCCAAGGGACATTGCCGCCAAGGCCGCCACACGAGTCAGGGACTCCTCCAGGCCTCCGGCGGGCAGATCAGTTTGCCCATTCATTACCAGCCCGGCTGGTCCGCGCACGTCTGGCGGCCTCGGGTCCGGCATGATTTCGGCGTGACTCGCGACGAGGCCTGAGGTGGGATTGGTAATTGACACGCCCTGTCTCCGCCCTGAGCATTATGACGTTTTCGGCACACGCATGGGAGAGGCGGGGTCTGAACCTCGGTGGGCCAAGTATAAGCACTCAGGGGCCAGGAGACATGCCGAATTAACCAGCATTACCGCCGATCAGAATTTCATATCCAGACGTCCCGGAATACCGGAATGACAGGAGATGCCATTCTGAATGGAATCTGCCATAAATTTGCCCGATATGCTCGCAGTTGCGGACTGCAGGCAGGATCAGGCCAGGTCAGCTCTAGGCCATCGCGCCCATTAGCGTGCCATTAACCCCGGTAAAAAGGGGTCTCTCACGGTCACTCGCGGCTAAGCCGCGCCGCAGTTCACTCCACATGCAGGCCCGGACAGTACCGATTCCCAAGCTGATAGTGCGCTTTAGGCCGGTGGGGCGTGTCCGAGTGTGCTGATCAGTTGCGAATCTTCAGCCCTGAAGTGGTCAATGCGCCCGGCAGCACGATCTGGGCGATACTGATCGCTGCGGCGTCGCCGACGTCCTCGCCCGTGGAGGTCAAGTGCGCGACCGCAGATGACGTGCCCGCTACGTGCCCGATCGGCCAGCCACCAGGGGCATGCCACGGTCACCAAGGGACAATAGGCCAACTGCACCCACCTGCGGCCAGGCAGATCACAGCATCGGGGCCAACGATCATCTAACTTGTAGGTCATACGCTGCACCATCCGCCGCATCCTGCGCACCTACGCGCGGCGGTGGCCGCCGGTGACGCGGACGCCCTGGCCGATATGACCGGGCTCGCCACCGAGCTGGACGAGATGATCAGCCACGCCGTCGCAGGGCTCCGCTGGGCCGGGTACTCGTGGGCCGAGATCGCGGCTCGGCTCGGTGTCACGCGCCAGGCCGCTCAGCAACGATGGGCAACGTGCAGTGAGCACAACACGGGCCAGGAGGACCGCGGCGATACCCAGCGCAGGGCCATTGACGGGCCATTAGCCATGGTCAACAGCGGTCAACTACGGACACCTAAGGACACCCGTTCGGCCAGCTCAGGCACGCCGACAGCCGCAGGCGATACGCCTTCCAAGCTGGTCATGCGGGTTCGATTCCCGTCGCCCGCTTTCAGCTAAAACACCGTCTCTCGCGGCCCTTATTTCCCATATTCGTGGAGCAAGTCAAGAAAGTTTTGCAGCATGGAGACCATGTCGTCCGGAAGCGGATCGTTGTTGAAGTGCATGAGATTATTGCGAACCTGAGAAATTTCCCTTGGGCGCGCAGAAAACAACCAACGATCCAGCGTCCAGCGTCCAGCGTCCAGCGTCCAGCGTCCAGCCGAGCTTATCCCAGCAATCTGGATTCTCAAGAATTCGCTGATAGTCGCCCATCGTGAGCTGGGCCATTAACCAAGGTAAACAGGGCTCAATCGGGGCTACGGAGGGACACCGAAGCTGCGAGCTCAGGGGCCTCAACAGGCAAGATTGGTATGCCTTCCATGCTGGGGTGTCATGCGGGTTCGATTCGCACCGTGCGGGTCCCGGCCCGCGACTTGGGATCGGCGTCGATAAGGCGTCCGTCGTCTATTTCCACGGTCGGTACGGCGACGCGGACGAGGCGGCTTCGATTGTCCCGCCAGCGTCGGCGCGGACGACCGGCGCCAGCAGTCTGCTATTACAGGGCCGTGCCGCGTGTGACCAGATTTAGCCGGAGTCATCTGCCGGCGCTGGTCGGACAATCAGACCAGGGACCCTGCTCCTGGAAGCGGCGAAGTAGACGGCCACGATGGCGTCGATCGCGAACGATGCCGTGGGGCTGAGGAAGGCCACGGCGATCGCGATTAGGTAGACCAGGCCGCCTAGCAGTGCCCGGCGCGCCCCAGCGGGGAATGCGGGGCGGGCGGGCTCGGCGACCAACTCCGGGTGGGCCGCAAGATAGCGCCATCCCCAGGCAAACGTCAGGCCCATCATCAGCATCGTGGCCGCGTACAGGACCGCTGTCGCCCGTGCCTCGGACACAGACTGGTTGGCGTAGTCCGCGGCGAGCGCAGTGGGCCAGGGGATGATGGAGATGAACAGCAGAAAGGCCAGGGTCCGCTCCAGGAACCGCCGGTTGATACCGCGAACGGCGCTCATCATGCCGTGATGCTCGATCCACAAGATGCCGATCGTAATGAACGACACCAGGTAGGCCACGTACGAAGGCCAGGCGCGAAGCAGATCACGGACGAGCTGCGCGGAGTGGGCGGGCTTCGGGAGGTCCAAGACCAGCAGGGTCAGGGCGATGGCGAAGACGCCGTCGATGAGCGCGTGAAGTCTGCCTGGCCCCAAAGCTGGTCACCCACTTCGTTAGCTGGCGCGAGTTGAGCTGCGACACGCAGACAATGGCCCGGCGGCGAGAAGCATCCTGGGAACAGTCCAACCCTGCAGCCAAGAGTGCAGCCAAGAACTCAGCCAACGCGCCGGATGATGGCGGACAGCGAAACATGGTCTCGCACGGTGCCAGCAGCAAGACCGCCTCGTGGGCTGCGCGCGTCCGCAAACTTGTAAACGGGTGAATCGGCTTCCTTCGGCGCAGGCTACCGTTGCTGCTCATCTTTTCCGGGGAAGCTGGTCAGCGTGGCGCAGCACTACTTGCGCTCTGCCCCGGCGGCGGGCCGCAGCGAAGATACGGCCCCCACGTTCCTGAAATTGCTTCGTCAGAGTCCAGCACGATCACACGGCCGAGCCAGTGCTCCAGCTCATCACGTGACGAGCAGGCCCCCACTCCGCATGGTCGCCCATTGCCATAGCCCACCAATTGTCACAAAGGTCACGCACCATGTCGCGCCGGCCAGCTTGGCGGCCAATGACCCATTGAGCTGACCGTTGATGATGCGAGACGCGATATCCGTGTCAACCGATCTCCTCGTCCAGTTCGCCCGCTGCGCGACCGGCTTCGCCGAGCCTTCGCCCGGCCCTCGCGCATACGGAAGATTTGCGCCTGCGGGAACGACGGACCAGACCGGAACATCGGCCGGTTAGCTGATGAGGTCGAGCGAGACCGTCCACAGTTTCTGCGCGATTTCCGGGTCGATCGCCCACTGCTTGACGCCGTGGCTATTAGTGAACAAGTCAGCGTCGTTGGGCACGGTGTGGGCCTCGCGTCCGTCGTCAAGGTAGTGGCCGCCGGTGTGGGCGAATTCGGCGGCGACCGCCGCGACGAGGGTGGTGGCGGCGCCCTGCTGGGCAGTCTTGTAGGTGAAGGCTCCCGCTGCCTCGGCTTCGGCCAGGTAATCCTTCTGCTTCTGGGTGAAGCTCCTCTGCAGCCCCGTGGCGACGCCGCCGGGATTGACGGCGTTGGCAACGATGCCGTCGTGTGCCCAGCGGCGCGAGGCTTCGACTGCCAGTAGCGAGGTGGCGGTCTTGGACTGCGCATAGGCCGCCTGCGGATCGTAGTCGCGCCGTTCGAACTGGATGTCGTCGAACACGATCGGTGAGCGCATGTGCGCCCCGGAGGTGAGCGAGACGATGCGCGCCTCGCCCCGTTCCCCGGCGCCCGCGGCGAGGGCGCTGTGCAATCCGCGGCTCAGGGCGAAGTGGCCAAGGTAGTTGGTGGCGAACTGCAGTTCCCAGCCTTCCGCGGTTCGGGACAGGGCGGGCGTGATGACCCCCGCATTGTTGATCAGCAGGTGCAGCGGACCGTTCCAGGTCTGGACGAAGCTGGCCACCGCGGCTTGATCGGCGAGGTCGATAACAGCGACGCGAACGTCGTCACTTCCGGTCGACTTGCCGATGTCCTGGGCGGCCTTCGCCCCGGCGTCGGGGTTGCGGACCGCGAGGGTGACCTCCGCTCCGGCGCGGGCGAGCGAGCGGGCGGTCTCCAGGCCGATGCCGGACGACGCTCCGGTGACGATCGCACGGACGCTGGTGAGGTCCTCATCGGCGACGACTTCATCGGCGGTGCTTGCGGCGTCGAAGCGAGTCGTGATGAGCGGACTGTGCGCCGGCATCAAAGCCTCCTGAGACACGGGGTAGTCAATAGGGGTCAATCGGGGTTCCCGCCGGACACCGAATCTGCCAGGTCAGTGGCCTCAGCGAGAAGGTCTTCTGCTGCGGCGCGGCGCGGCGGGTGACTTCGTAGCGTTCCCGCAGTTTGGTGAAGTCAGCGCTAGCGCGCCGGAGTTGGTGGCGAGCAGGTCGAGGGTGCGGCTGGCGGTAACGGCGTTGCGCTAGTGCGCTGATCCGAGCTGTAGCGCCGCTTCGATGGCGAGACGGCGGCCAGGGAGCCCGGGCAGATCGACGCCGAGTTTGGCGACGTAGCGGGTCGGTGCCTCGGACGGGAACCATCGCGCGTATTCCTCGTTGAGGCCCGCGAAGTCGGCTGGGTGGGTAAGCAGTATTCCCACTTCGATGACGTCATCCAAGCCGGCGCCACCGGCCCGGAGAATGGCCTCGCAATTCGTCAGCGCCTGTCGTGTCTGATCCTGGATCACGTCTCTGGCCGGCCTGCCGGTGCTCGGGTCGATGCCAACGATTCAGGATCGTAGGTTCCGCTTCCCAACCTGCACAAGATCGACAACTGAGGACGAGGCCCGGCCGGTGCATGACGGTCCGAAGGATCCTCCACGGGCACCGACGGGTCTCGTGCGGCTGAGAGGACCGGAGTGTGTACCTAGGTCTACCTAAAAGACGGCGGGTATCTCCATCGCGGCGCCGGGCGGGCGGTGCCTAGCATCACAAGGTGACCACGCGGGGACCGGAAATCCGCGAGAAGCCGACTCGCCCGACTGACCCGGCGGGCAACGAGCGCATGACGGCGATGACCGGAGCAGTGCTGCTCGTGCTGTTCGTCGCCGAGTGCCTCACCCTGCTGAACCTGGGCAACCTGCTCACGCTGCACGTCTTCCTCGGGATGCTGCTGCTGGGCCCGGTCGGCCT
>Ga0302234_10001809_pt1 | contig 14375 bp, 11 predicted proteins | sample II_Palsa_N3_2_FD_193576 | JGI IMG/M metagenome (GOLD analysis project Ga0302234, IMG submission 193576) | Peat permafrost microbial communities from Stordalen Mire near Abisko, Sweden - II_Palsa_N3_2 | ecosystem: Environmental > Terrestrial > Soil > Palsa > Peat permafrost | place: Sweden... | reverse complement strand
GCCATCGACGAACTGCCCGTCGACATGCATGGCAAGAAGGGCCTGCAGTTTGTACTGCACTACATGCTGCCGGTGTTTGTCGAACCTGCTGGTGTGACAGCTGCACCACCGATATTGCACTGGAGTCTGCAACAGGATGGCGACCATGCGGTATTGCAGGTTGGCAATACCGGCGGCAGTCACGCACAGCTCGCCAGCCTCAGTTTCATCAACAGCGCCGGCCAGCGCAGCGAAATCACTCCTGGCCTGCTCGGTTACGTGCTTCCTGGCGCCACCATGCGCTGGGTTCTGAAACCGCCCGTGGCCGTGTTCGCGTCTGGTGGCACGCTGGAGGCATCGATCAATGGCGAAAAGGCTACGCAAAAGCTGTCGCTGGCCGATCGTCCTCGCTGAGATAGTTCTATTGCAAGGATTGCTCGCACCAGCTGCCCACTCGGCGGACAAAGCCGACAATGCGATGGCGGCGGCGAATCCTGCGCTGACCGCTGACGGCAATGGCGTCGCCGGAACCGGAGTAAACGATCTGTATCTTGACGTGATGCTCAACGGCGCATCGAGCGGACTGGCCCATTTCAGCCTGCGCGACGGGCAGCTGTGGGTAAGCCAGGTCACCTTGCACCAGCTCGGTTTCGCGCTGCCGTCGGGCATGTCCGACCCGCTGCGGCTGAGCAGCCTGCCCGGCAGCATGGTCGTCTACGATGCGAACCAGCAGAGCGTGAAGATACGCGTGCCACTAAGCATGCTGCGGTTGTCGACCACGGTGCTGAATGCGCCTGCAGTATCCGTACAAAAACCCAGCGCTTCGCCCGGGGCGTTGCTGAATTACGACCTGTACGGCACGCAGGGGGAACATGGCAGCAACAGCCTCAGTGCTTTCACCGAACTGCGTATATTCGGGCCCGCCGGGGTGTTCAGCACCACCAGCCTATCGCAGGCCACGCATGCCGATGGCACCGGCTGGGATGACAAGACCGTACGTCTGGACACCGCGTGGAGTACCTCGTTTCCCGACAGCCTGATGACCCTGCGCATCGGTGACACACTCACCGCTGCGCAATCGTGGACACGCTCGACCCGTATTGGCGGCATCCAGTTGGGCACTGACTTTGCGCTGCAGCCCTATCTGATCACGGCGCCACTGCCAGCGTTTCTAGGCTCAGCCACCCTGCCTTCGGATGTCGATCTGTACGTCAATGGTCTGCGCCAATACAGCGGCAAGGTCCCTACCGGCCCGTTTCAGCTCAATTCCATTCCGAACATCAGCGGTGCGGGCAATGCGCAGATCGTACTGACCGATGCGCTGGGCCGCGCCACCACGCTCAATTTCTCGTTGTACGACACGCACCAATTGCTGCAACAAGGGCTGTCGCAATGGTCGACCGAACTGGGGTATGTACGCGAAAACTATGGCTTGGCCTCGTTTGATTACGGGCACGATCCCGCCGCCAGCGGCAACTGGCGCTACGGCGTCAGCGATCACTTCACCGCCGAACTTCACGGTGAGGCTACCGCCGGACTGACCGAGGCGGGCGCCGGCGGGGTCTGGCTGCTCGGCGACAGCAGCGGCATTTTCTCGGTATCGCTCGCCCAAAGCGAGCACGCCGGACAGAGCGGCTCGCAGTACAGCCTCGGCTACAGCTGGCGCAACAACCGATTCAATTTCAGCGTTGACGAAACCCGCACCCGCGGCGACTACCTCGACGTCGCTTCGCTGTATGGCGCGCCACCGCCGAGCGTGAGCACCCAGGCCGTTGTCGGCTATAGCACCGGACATCTGGGCGAGTTCGGTGTGAGCTATCTGGATCTGCGTTATCCGGCGCAGGACCCTTCGCGTTACGCCACCGTGTACTGGTTCAAATCGATCGGGCATGCCATGTCGCTCAGCTTGAGTGCGAACCAGAACCTCGACAATGCCAGTGATCGCAGCCTGTTTGCCGGCTTCAATATCGTGCTGGATGACAACACCACGGTGAGCACCGGCATAGAGCGCGATGGCTCAAGTACCGGGCTCAGTCTCGACGCCAGCAAATCGGCGCCGAGCCAGGGCGGCTGGGGCTGGCGTGCCGACTTGCGCCAAGGCGGCGATCAGAATGGTGGCCAGGGCGAACTGGATTATCTGGGTCGCTACGGCATGGTGGACGCCGGTGTCAGTTCGATCGCAGACCAGCGTTATGCCTATGCCGGCGCAAGCGGATCACTGGTGCTGATGGGAGGCGATCTGTTTGCCTCGCGCCGCATCGACGACGCCTTCGCGGTCGTATCTACTGACGGTATCGCCGGTGTTCCTGTAAAACTTGAAAACAATTCGATTGGCACAACCGACAGCCACGGCATGCTGCTGGTCGAGCCCTTGAATTCGTACCAGAACAATCAGGTATCCATCGACCCGATGCAGTTGCCACAGGATGTGCGCATTGATCACGTCAAGGCCATCGCAACGCCGACCGATCGCGCCGGCACGCTGGTGAAGTTCGGCATCACGCCCGTACAGGCCGGTGTGCTCACGCTGGTGGACAAGACTGGCAAGCCATTGCCGCTGGGAAGCCAGGTGCGGGTGCATGGACAGGTCAGCGGTGATCCCGCGCTCGTCGGCTTCGATGGGCAGGCCTATCTGGAGACCCTGCAAAAGCACACCGTGCTGGATGTGGTCACGCCAGACGGCAGCTGCCACGTCGCGTTCGATTACCACAAGGTCGGCAACACGATCCCGCACATCGGGCCTTTGCACTGTGTGGCGGAGGTATCGCCATGAGGTCAATGAGCCTGACAGGCACACTTGCTGCATTCGTCCTGCTGATTGGCATCGCGTTTTTAACGCCACGCATAGCGCAGGCCCAAGCCGCCTCGGTTACCTGTAGCGTCACCAGCGCGCCGACCATCAACTTTGGCACCGTGGACGGACTGGTCACCGGCGCCACCACCAGCGCATCGATCGGCTGGACCTGTAAAAACCCCTCCCTGCTCCTGGCTGCCAACACCACTTTCTGCATCAACATCGGCAACGGTACCGGTGGCCTTCAGGGCACCAATCGGGTGATGACGGCCGGCACCGGGCAGAGCCTGCAGTTCCAGATGTATCAGGACAGTGCGCGCACGCAGGTCTGGGGTTCGCTGTTCTCAGCCGTCAACAGTGCGCCCTATCAAACGTCAGTTGTCGTGCCTCTGGGACTCACCTTCCTGCTGCCCGGCATCCTCAGTGGCACGGCAACGATTTACGCCAGCGTACCCAACGCCCAGATAGGCCTGACCGCCGGCACCTATATCAGCACCTTTGCCGGAACCGATGCCGAGATAACGGTGGCCTCGAACTACACCACCACGCCTTCGACCTGCGGCACCGGAAACGCCAGCGCCTTCAGCTTCACGGCCAATGCCACTGTCACAAAGACCTGCACCATTACCGCGGCCAACAACCTGAATTTTGGTACCCCCGCCAGCCTGCTTACCGCCAACGTGGATGCGACGACCACCCTGCAGACTCAATGCACCAACAGCACAGCGTTCCAGATCGGACTGGACAACGGCCAGAACGCCAGCGGCACCACGCGGCGCATGCTTGGCAGTAGCGGAGATTTGATTACTTACGAGCTCTATCAGGACAGCGGACGAACGACACGCTGGGGCAACACCGTCAACAGCGATACCGTGACCGGCACCGGCAATGGCGCCGTGCAGACCAACACCGTTTATGGCCGCGTGGCCGCTCAGGCCACCCCCACGCCCGGCACATATACAGACACCATCACGGTCAGCGTGACTTACTGACGAGTGTTGGCGCACAACCGTGCTGCGAGAGGCGCCCCATAATGCTGCGGTGTTGGCGCCGGAGCATTCATAAACCGGCCCGCCGCGCTCGTTGTCTGTCGGGAATCCACACCCTTCAACACACCCAAATCATGTCAAGTAAACTTGACATGATTACACTCAACCAGTGGTGAAAGTCACATTTGTGATGAGGGGCGCGTGACCCTGAATACAAAATAATGTGACATAGTTCGCACTTCTGAATGACGCAATTCGTCAGAAAAGGTGACGCAGTTCGCACAATTGAATGACATAATTCGTCGGGTAGATGAGTTACAGCGTTCGTCTGCACGACATCCCGACGCCTAGGGATGATCATCGGGGGAGGCCATTGGCCGGGGAATCGCTCTAAAACAAGACTTGGCACACAGCTTGCTGATGTTGGCTGGACCCAGCCGCGCGCAAGGCTGCCGTCGGGGTAATGCTACCAACACCAACAGCTGTCCAATAGCGCGTCAAGAATCAGTCACTCAAGACCATACATTACATAGGGATACGCATGAACAAGACTCTTCTCTCCGCCGCACTGATCGCCGGTTTCGGCATCGCTGCACTCGTCCCGCAGACGACTGAAGCGGCCAACACCAGCTCCGGCACCATCTCCTTCACGGGCACGCTCACCGCGTCCACCTGCACCGTGGCTGTGAACGGTAGCACCTCTACCCTGGCTATCGCGCTGCCAACCACTCCGCTGGTTAACGGGGTACTTTCAACTGCTGGCTCGTCGGCCGGCTGGACCGCGGTAACCCTCACCCTGAGCAGCTGCACTTCGCTGACCGGCTATACCAAGGTCTTCCCGTACTTCACGGGGACGGGCATTGACACCACCACCGGCTACTTGTCCAACACCGGAACCGCCACCAATGTGGAAGTCGCACTGTCGAATGGCCAGAGCTTGACCAATGTGTTGACACTGCAGGGTGCGTCGGGCGCCCAGAATGCGGGCACGCAATTGCTATCGGCCGCCACTCCGACGTTTGCCTATTACGCCGGCTATGTGGCTCCAACTGCCGCTGCCACGGCAGGTAGCGTCGCTGCTTCCGTTCAGTACAACCTCAATTACCAGTAAGAGCTAGCAAGTCTCGCTGCTGCGGCCGGAGTTCCGGCCGCAGCGTAACCCTCACTGGCATCCGAGATCCCGATGAACAAACCGATCCGCGCCCTGACCGCGGCGCTGCTGGTCATCGGCTGCGCGCTATTCACCGTCCAAGCCAATGTGATCATCTCCGGCACCCGGGTGATCTTTCCGGCCAAGGACAGCGAAGTCACTGTACGCCTGACCAATCAGAACACCACGCCGGCGCTGGTCGAGGCCTGGATCGACAGCGGCGACCAACAATCCACGCCGGACAAGGTGAATACACCTTTCCTGATCACGCCCCCGCTGTTCCGCATGGAGCCGAATCGCGATCAGAGTCTGCGCATCCTGTTTACCCATAGCCAACAGCCATTGCCGACTGACCGTGAGTCGGTGTTCTGGCTCAACGTGCTGGAAATTCCACCGAAGCCAAGCGGCCCGCAATTCCTCGACAAGAATTACATGCAGATGGCGATCCGTTCGCGGCTGAAGCTGTTCTATCGTCCTGCCACCCTGTCGGGTGATCCAGTGAAAGCGCCGGGCGAGCTGAGCTTCAAGGCTGGCAGCGAAGCGGGATCGGGCACCCTGGTGGTGCACAACCCCACACCTTATTACGTGACCATCGGCCAGATCACGGTGAATGTCGGTGGCACAGCGCACAAGGTCGACACCGGCATGGTGGCGCCGCTGTCCGATTTGCGCTTGAACATATCGGACCTGAAACAGGCTCCGGATGTCGGCAGCGCGATTCAGTATGACTGCATCAATGACTACGGCGCCGACGTAGTCCTCAAGGGCGCCGTTTCGCGGTGAACTCCCGGCATGCCACATACCAACTCGGCCAATACTGGCCTGTGGCGTGCCGTCGCGTTCTTCTTTGTGCGGGTATTGCCACTGCGCTAGCCAGCTGGACTGGTGCATCGAGTGCATCGCCCGTCAATGGCGCGGATGCATCGGCCAGTCCTGCAGATGCCAGTGCCAGCGGTGGCTACGCCGATTTCGACCGCAGCCTGTTGTCCGGTGCCGGCCAGAACACCACGGACCTGTCCCGCTTCGAACACGGCAATCCGGTGCTACCCGGCAGTTACAACACGGACATCTATCTCAACAATATCTGGGTTGGCCGCAGCGACGTGCGTTTCGCTGCCGCTGCGGAAAAAGTCAGCGCCACGCCGTGTGTGGATCGCCAACTGCTCGAGCAGTTGGGGCTGCATCCGGCCAAGCTGTCCGACGAGACCACCGCGCAACTGAAAGATCCGACAGCCTGCGTGAGCATTGGCAGCCTGATTCAGGACGCCAACATGACATTCGACATGGCTGACCTGCGCTTGGACACCAGCGTGCCACAGGCTTATCTCGGCCAGATGCCACGCGGTTATGTCAGCCCGGAATACTGGGACGCGGGTGTGCCTGCGGCGTTGCTGAACTACAACTTCGATAGCTATCACAGCAACACTCAGGGCCAGAGCCAGACGACGTCGTATCTTGGCCTGAACACGGGCCTCAATTTCGGCCCGTGGCATCTGCGCGAGAATGCCACCGTCAACTGGGAGTCGGCCACGGCCGGCACCCCGGCGCGGCACCAATGGCAGAATATCGATACCTACGTGCAGCGCGACCTGCCCTCGCTGCGTTCGCTGTTGACGATCGGCGACAGCTATACCGATGGTGCGGTATTCGACAGCTACGGCATACGCGGCGTGCAACTCGCCACTGACGATCGCATGCTGCCGCAATCGCTGCAGGGTTATGCGCCGGTCGTACGTGGTGTAGCCAACACCAATGCCAAAGTCACGGTGCGCCAGAACGGCGTGCAGATCTACCAGACCACGGTGGCACCCGGTCCATTCACCCTCACCGATCTCTACCCGACCGGCTATGGCGGCAACCTGGATGTCACGGTAACCGAAGCGGATGGCCGCGTAAGTACTTTTATCGTGCCCTATGCTTCGGTGGCGCAATTGCTGCGCCCCGGCATTACCCGTTTTGACGTCGCCATCGGTGAACTACGCAACGTATCGATCCAGGACAAACCCGCCGTGGTGCAGGCCACGGTGCAGCATGGCTTCAACAACCTGCTGACAGGGTATACCGGCATCGTAGGCTCGCAGGGCTATGCCGCTGCGCTAGTGGGTGCAGCGATCGATACACGGTATGGTGCGTTGGCCCTGGACGTTACCCAAGCCAACACACACATTCCCGGTTATTCGACGCAGTCCGGTCAGAGCATGCGGGTGACCTACAGCAAGATCATTACGTCAACGCAAACGACGCTGTCGGTCGCTGCATACCGTTATTCGACCGGTGGTTTTCTAAACCTGAGCCAGGCCGTCCAGGCCCGCGACTACGCACGTCAGGGAATCAACGCTTTCGATTACGTGCCGCCGCAGCCAGTGACAACGATCGATGGCGTTCCGGAGCAGAGCGTACTCACGCCAGCCCAGCAAGCCACACTCAATGGAAGCGCGTTCACTGCCAATCCGATTCTCTCTGCCACAGGAGTGGAACGTCAACGCAACAACTTCACACTCTCGCTCAGCCAACCGTTGGGGAAAAATGGCGGTTCGATCTATGCCAACGTCTCTGCCAGCGACTACTGGAATCGTACCGGTAACGACACGCAGTTTCAGGTGGGCTATAGCAACCATTTCCATCGGCTGTCTTACAACATCTCAGCCATGCGGACGGTCGACCCACTTGGCCGGTATGACAACGAGTACATGGTGAGCTTCAGTTTGCCATTGGGCGGCAGTCCGCACGCACCGAGCCTCACACTGAATATCACGCACGATCAAAACGGCAGCTCGCAGGATCAGGCCATGTTGAATGGCACTTTCGGCAGCGATAGCCAATTCAACTATGGCGCCACGGCAACGCATAGTGGCGACGGCGGCGGCAATGCCGGCAGCGTGAATGCGGGTTACCGCAGCCCGTACGCGGTGTTCAACGCCAGCTATGGTGATGGAAGCGGCTATTCACAGGCGTCAGTGGGCGTGAGCGGGGCCGTGGTAGTACATCCGGGTGGCATCACGTTCGGCCAGCCGGTGGGCGACACTATCGGCATCATCTACGTGCCCGGCGCCGCTGGTGCACAGCTGAACAGTGCAGCCGGTGCGCGCGTTGATCACTTCGGTTATGCGCTGGTGCCTTACCTCACACCCTACAACCTCAATACGATCCAGATCGATCCCAAGGGCCTGCCGCTGGACGTGCAGCTCGACGCCACCAGTGCGCAGGTAGCGCCTTATGCGGGTGCGGTGGTGATGCTGAAGTTCAAGACCGAGAATGGTCGTGCGCTGATCGTGCACGCCAACTTCGCAAACGGTGAGGCATTGCCATTCGGCGCGGAAGTGTTCAACGAGAAAGGAATCTCACTGGGTGTGGTTGGCCAAGCCGGACAAATCCTGGTGCGGGGTGTCAACCAGTCCGGTGAACTGAGCGTGCGCTGGCAGGATGACAGTGGAGCAGCACAGTCGTGCTCGTTCACCTACCAGCTTGCGCCACGAGCAAAGGACAAACAGGCGAAAGCCTACCAAGAGATCCAGGCAACTTGCGCACGCCACAGCGCGGTCGCGCAGGTCACGAGGAGTGGAACATGACGCATCGTTTCAATAACGCTCCGCGATGCGCCCGACTCTTTGTGTGGCTGTTGCTGGCGATCGTCGCGATTGGCTGGGCGCCACTTGCCGCTGCCGCCCCTAACTGCACAGCCTCATCAGCGACACTCAGCTTCCCCACCACCGTAACCATTCCGAGCAATACGGCGGTGGGAAGCACGCTGGCCACAGGCACGGCCAATATGCTCTTTACTTGCACGGGTCTATCGACCTTCAATAACCCGGCAACAATCCAGGCAGGTCAATACTTGGCCACATTGGATCCTACGAATAACACGGCCGGCCCAGGTATCACGTTTGCCACCGGTGTGTCCGGCCTTGCCGTGCTGGTCAAAGCCACACCGGTTCAGGCAACGAGCGCAGCGTGTCTTGCCTGTGGCCCCACCAGCACGGCGGGCTATGTACCGGGGTCCGTTTCGGGAACCGGTGGCACGGTGACAGCAAGCTACACAGCGACCCTGATCAAGACTGGCCCGATCGCACCTGGCACCATACCCTCGATCAACCTGATTCCTTTCTGGTGGTATATCCCTGCGGGGCCCGGCAACTACGCCACCAGCATGAGTTTGAACGCCAACCTCGTTCTTCCCTCCATCAGCTTGACTGCACCGAGCTGTACCCTTACCACCGCCTCCCAAAGCATCGCCGTGAAGCTACCAACCGTGGGGATTTCGTCACTGTCGACCAATGGACAAACGACCGGCGCAACTGCTTTCAGCATCTCGATAACAGGCTGCCCCACCAGCGTGACCAAGCTCACAACCTATTTCTATTCGGCAGCAAACGTTGATACCAGCAGCGGTAATCTGCTGAATAATGGTTCGGCCGCAAACATCGAAGTGCAATTATTGAACGGCCCCGGGGGCAGCGCTGCGGCTTACTCCGTGATCAATCTGACGGGTGCGCAGGCCACTGCACAAAACTCGTCGCAGTACAGCCTCGTTGGCACGGGTGCAACGCTTAACTACTACGCGCAGTACATTGCCTCTGGCGGAGCGGCGGGTGCTGGCACGGTGAACACTAGCGTGACGTTCACGATCGCCTACCCTTGATTCGAACGGGCACAAGTCACGAAAACCTTCGCTGGAACATCACTCGCAGGTTTGAAAAACCAGCACAGGATCCTTTGCATCGGGCCCACAGGCTTTGACGTAATTATCAAAACATTCAGTGCGGGATCGGATTCCGTGCTCGTCAAACGCACAACGTTCAACGCATAGACGCGAGCCATATTGGCCGCTTGAACACCCGTGCCGAAGCACATTTGCCGATGTGACAAAGCAGTTAAAGCTTCGCCGGTTACTGCCGTTAAGGAGGCCGGTTCGGTAGCAATGGTGTAGCTGCGGCGTCAATTTCGGTGTAACAGCGCTATCTCTGCGAGCATGCTGTTCAGAACAAACACCGACAAATTGATGGTCACTCAAAAGTCTGCGTAACAAGCTTCGCCGCTGCCATATTGTTACCTGCAGCTTTTACATAACCGGCAAAGTAGTCGAGCACTCGATCATGATTGATCGTAGCGGCATCGAGATCGACGACGGTCAATGAATAAAACTGGCTGGAATCCGTTGCGGTACGAGCAGTGCCACATGCAAAACGAAGTGGCGTGACATTGTGGCTCGTCGCTATCGATGCCACGGTATCGATGCTGGCGACACTCGCCGAGCATGTGGGCTCGACGATGGCCCCCATGAAGCTGATCCGTCCACCTGAAGCTTCCACCCCGCCTGCTGTGGCCAGGCACGGCATACTCAGCATGCCGACAATGGCGATGCTCACCAACAACAAACTGATCGACGACTTCATACCGCGCCTCGCGGTGCTCCGTAGCTATTACGGAGTACTCAAGTTGCTATCGGCACGATTTATCAAAACTTTTGCCCCAGAAAGCCACCTTTCCGGCACAAGGCAACAAACTGCCAATCACGTCACACTTTGGAGGCGTTGACGCCGTGTCGGACGCGGTGGCTCAGTTGTTCAGTCATTCGAGCATGAGAGCCTGGAAGCGGCACGAACAATGTGTTCTGGGGCGGGTTAGCGAGAGGAAATGTATTTCTCGCGCCTGATCTGCGGCACCGGCAGGCCGAATTCCTTCAGCGCGGCGAATGCGGCATCGACCATGTTCGGATTGCCGCACAAGTAGGCGATATCGCGCTCGATGCTCGGCGCCAGTTCGGACAGCACGTTCTGCACGTGACCGCTGCGATCGCTGGAACGCGGCACGGAGCGCGGCTGCCGACTCAGACAGCCGTGAAACACAAAACCGGGATGCTGCTGCGCAAACGCCTCGAACTCTTCGCCATACAGCAGCTCTTCTTCGGTGCGCGCGCCGTATAGCAACACCACTTCACGGCCACCCTTTTCCAGTAGTGTGGCAATTTGCGGCAGCATCGCGCGGTAAGGCGTTACGCCGGTGCCGGTGGCCAGCAGGAGATAGCGCGGATGGGTATCCGCTTCATGCAGGCAGAAGCGTCCATACGGGCCACTGGCGTCGATGATGCCACCATGGGGCAGCTCGCCGAGCAGCTTGGTCGCCGCACCACCCTCCACATAGCTCACCGCTATCTCGATACGCTCGACCGGCGATGCGCCGTCGCCAACAGTAGCTACCGAGTAGCTGCGCTTGGTCGCGGTGCCGTCGTCGTAGTGGAAATGCACCTGCAGAAATTGCCCCGGCTGAAATGCCAGTGGCTGACCATCCACACGCTCGAAAACAAGATGACGAACCGAGGACGCCAGCATGCGGCTGTCGACGAGACGGAGCTGGAAATGATCGGCCATGGGCGTCCTGGTGGTGCGTATGGAAACGATGCGTGCGTCCGAAGGGATCGGGTGGCAGCGACAAGCCCGCTATAATAAGTGGCTAAGAGCCGCTGACCAAACGCTGGCGCGTCATTTTTTTCGAACCTGTCGGTTCAAGACGCACCAGACGTCGGGTTTCCCCGCGGCTTTCCCCCAAACGGCGTCACTCATGACCTCAACACCCGCACTCGTCGTCGAGAACCTGCGAAAAACCTACGGCAACGGCGTCGAAGCCCTCAAGGGCATCAGCCTGACTGTGCAACCCGGCGACTTTTTTGCCTTGCTCGGCCCTAACGGCGCCGGCAAATCCACACTGATCGGCATCCTTTCTTCGCTGGTCAATTCCAGCGGTGGCGACGCCAAGATTTTTGGCATTTCCGTCAATCAGCAGCGCAACGAAGCGATGCGGCTGATCGGCCTGGTTCCGCAGGAAATCAACTTCAACCAGTTCGAGAAGCTGTTCGACATCTGCGTCAACGAGGCCGGTTTCTACGGTGTGCCGCGCAAGATCGCCGCGGAACGCGCCGAGAAATACCTGAAGGAGCTGCGTCTGTGGGACAAGGCACAGCATCAGGCGAGAATGTTGTCTGGCGGCATGAAGCGGCGTCTGATGATCGCCCGCGCCATGATGAACGAGCCGAAGCTGCTGATCCTCGACGAACCGACAGCAGGTGTCGACATCGAAATCCGCCGCTCGATGTGGCAGTTCGTCAGTGGCATCAATGCCGCTGGCACCACGGTGATCCTCACTACGCATTATCTGGAGGAAGCCGAGCAACTGTGCCGCAATATCGCGATCATCGATGGCGGCCGCATTGTCGAGAACACCAGCATGCGTAGTCTGCTGGCGACGCTGGACGTGGAGACCTTCGTGTTCGATATCAGCGGCATCCTCGGCGAGCTGCCAACCCTGCCGGGCATCGTCCTGCGTCGCCTCGATGACCACACGCTGGAAGCCGACATGCCGCGCGCGCAGGATCTCAACGCTCTGTTCGCTGCGTTGTCCGCCAACAGCATCACGGTCACCTCGATGCGCAACAAGACCAACCGGCTGGAGGAACTGTTCGTACGACTTGTCGAAAACGGACGCCACGACGACGCCACCGGGGAGAAAGCGGCATGAGCACCTCGACCAACCTCGTCGCGCTGCAGACACTGGTGCGCCGCGAAATCGTGCGCATCATGCGCATCTGGACGCAGACGCTGATTCCGCCAGCGATCACCATGACGCTGTATTTCGTGGTGTTCGGCAAGCTGATCGGCAGCCGCATCGGCACCATCGAAGGCGGCTTCAGCTACATCCAGTACATCGTGCCTGGCCTGGTGATGATGAGCATCATCACCAACAGCTACGGCAATATTTCCAGCTCGTTCTTCGGCGCCAAGTTCAGCCGCTCGGTGGAGGAGATGCTGGTGTCACCGATGCCGAACTGGGTGATCCTGCTCGGTTACGTCACCGGCGCGGTAGCCCGTGGACTGGTGGTCGGTGTGCTGGTGCTGTTGATCGCGCTGTTTTTCACGTCGCTGAATGTCGTGCATCCGATCATTACCTTCCTTTCCGTATTGCTCGGCGCCACCATTTTTTCACTGGCCGGTTTCGTCAATGCGGTGTTCGCCAAGAAGTTCGACGACATCGCGCTGGTACCGACCTTCGTGCTGACGCCGCTGACGTATCTCGGCGGCGTGTTCTATTCGATCAACATGCTGGGCGAACCGTGGCAGGCCATCTCGCGGGTCAACCCGATCCTCTACATGGTCAACGCCTTCCGCTTCGGCGTGCTGGGCATCACCGACGTGAATATCTGGGTGGCCTTCGGCGTGATGCTGGTGTTTGTCGCGGGCCTGTCGATCATCGCGCTGACCCTGCTGAAGCGCGGAATCGGGCTGCGGTCGTAAATCGGTACAAGGAAAAAGGACGTCGATGTGATCGTCATGGAGCACTATCGTAAATTCGCGAGTCTTGGCGTCGCATGCCTGCTGGCAACGTCACAGGCAGCGATGGCTGCCCAATGGCAGATCTGCCAGATGCGCGTTGAAATCACCGGCGTGACGAAACCGGTGCCGCAGTTGCAGGCGAAAGTTCGACAGGTAACGCCAAAACAGGCAGATGCCGAATGCCCTCAGGTCGGCGACACGATCACCTTCGATCCGGAAACACCCGACTACCAGAATAATGTGCCGAGGAAGCGCTGGCCGAAGATCGGACAAACCGTTCGGATGCGTTATCAGTATCTGGATGGCTTTTGTCATCATGAAGAAGGTCAGGATGCTCCTTGTCGCATAAAACATTACCCACTGGACGCTTCATAACCTGATGTGTTCGTCATTCCGGCTTTCGTTGGAATGACGAACATAAAAGCCAAAGTCACCCACATTTCCGGCCTCATGCGCGTCAACAAATACATCAGCGAAGCTGGCATCTGCTCTCGCCGCGAGGCAGACGAGCTGCTGCTTGCCGGTCGCGTCACCATCAACGGTGAAGTCGTCACGACCGGCGCCAAGGCGCTGGACGGCGACGAGGTGCGCGTGGACGACGAGATCGTCAAGGCACGCATTCTCGCGGCCACGCCGGGCGGCAAGAAGGCCGTCTATATCGCACTGAACAAACCGGTCGGCATCACCTGTACCACCGACCAAAGCGTGGACGGCAATATCGTCGATTTCGTCGATCATCCGCAGCGGATTTTCCCGGTGGGGCGGCTGGACAAGGATTCCGAAGGTCTGATCCTGTTGACCAGCAACGGCGACATCGTCAATGAAATCCTGCGTGCCGAAAACCACCACGAGAAGGAATACCTGGTGGCGGTGAACAAGGCCATCACCGATGAATTCCTCAGCGGCATGGCCAAGGGCGTGCGCATCCACGGCCAGCTGACCAAGCCCTGCCGTACGCGCCGCATCGCCAAGTACGGCTTCTCGATCGTACTGACCCAGGGGCTGAATCGACAGATCCGCCTGATGGCCGCCGCATTCGACTACCGCGTCACCCAACTGCGCCGTGTGCGCATCGACAACGTCAAGCTCGCCCACCTGAAAATCGGCCAGTGGCGCAATCTCACCGATGCCGAACTCAA
>Ga0302234_10001805_pt1 | contig 14391 bp, 13 predicted proteins | sample II_Palsa_N3_2_FD_193576 | JGI IMG/M metagenome (GOLD analysis project Ga0302234, IMG submission 193576) | Peat permafrost microbial communities from Stordalen Mire near Abisko, Sweden - II_Palsa_N3_2 | ecosystem: Environmental > Terrestrial > Soil > Palsa > Peat permafrost | place: Sweden... | reverse complement strand
CGCCATCTCCATCGTCGCCGTCATCTCGAAACCCCTCGCGTCGATTGCCACACGCGAGCAGGATTCGCCAAGTCGACGCAGAATCCTACAAAAAACCTAACAAAGCACTATTAGCAGCCAGCGCTTCAGCGCTGGCTCATGCGGAACGCGCTCTGTCCTCTGCACGAGCCGGAAGTTCAGACAGCCATTCAGCGTATGAATAGCCCCGACAACGACAACGAGCAGCACAGCGTCGACACGCTTCGTGGCGTCCTGCGACGTAGCCGACATGGGCAGCGACCGTCAGCGCTCCGGCTCGGTCCTACGCTCGATGAGCTGGATGCATGGCTGGCCGACGATCGTCAGTGGCGTCACGCTCGGCCGCAACACTGGAAGACTCTTCTCGACGATGTCCGGGAGGGACTCCAGATGGTTAAGTCTTTGGCCGATCCTCCCCTGCAAGAACAGCTGGCAGGGTATGTGCAGGACTTGCGTACGCTCCGCAGTCACTTCGACGGCGCAGATGCGGCACCAGACGACGCATTGCGCCGCCGGCTGCGACGCATCAGCACAGCGACTCGCACCGTGGCCCTGCGCCCGGAGCTTTTGGTCTCGAGCTTTCGGCGGATTGGGGCCTGGGCGTCCAGCGACCCTCCGCGAGCAGAAGACGGAGTCGGTGCACTTCGCGATCTCGCCGACCTGCACGGGCACGATGGCGTTGAGTTCCTCAAGCGAGTCGATGGCGTCCTTTCCGATAGCGCATGGGAGATAGCCGCGCTCCGTGGTGAGGCGCTCGCCGATGTCGCTATGGCGCGCGCCGGGATCAGCGCGGCGGATCGTCTGCAACTTTCTGAGAAGCTGCTCGGCGAACCAGCGCGCTCCGCTGGGGGAGTCGTATGGCTTGAGTATCTACAAGCGCGCCTCCACCACCCGTGGATTCTTCCCCTCGGTCCAGCCGTGACCCTGTATGCCCACGACTTTCTCAGGCCGACGATTCACCAGGCGCCAAACGATGACCGGATACCTGACGAACTCGGCAAAGACCCGACCGGCTCACTGGCGCTGTGGCTCGACGCTAGTGATCCAGAGACGGCGGTACTTGCCAAACATGAGGTCTACGGCGACCCGCGCGTTTTTCTGCGTATAGAGCTCGATGCGATGCCGCCGACCCGGTTGCTCGCAACGGCACGCGAAACAGCGGAGTTCATCGTCGCGTTCGGGGCACTGGCCGCAGATAACCACGACATCTGGATGCTTAGCGACAGCCACTACATCGTCGAGCACGTGTCGAGCACCAGTGCGTCAATGGTCAACCTCGACAAGGCCAGAGACCAGCTTGCAGTCGATGAGACGGCCGTAGAACTCGAGCGGCACGCCGACGCACTGGGACGGCACCTACCGCTGCGCACAGCCGAGCTACAGATTGCCGGCCGGCTTCTCGTGTGGCTACGGCAGGCGGTCGCAAACGACAATCCAGCGCGACTTGTCCTATGTGATCGAGTCGTCGAGCAAGTCTGCGGCTGGGCAGGAATAGCACGACCGGCACGCTTCGTCACCGAATTCATACGCCCGGCCTGGATCTATCAACAGGTTCGCCGCTCGGTCCAGGCAAGCTACCGGCAGCTCAACTCAGACATGCGAGGCAAACATTCCCTAACGTCAGTCATCGAGACAGACACCCGCCGGCCCCCTTACAGTGTCGCGGTCCATCTGCCGGCGATCAATCTGAAGACGGTGCTTGAGCGTATTGATGAGCTCGTCGATATCGCCCCCGACGAGTCCGAGGCGCGGGTGCGACTTTCTGAACTTAAACAGCGTATCGCCGACCAATCTGCCGCTAAGAAATGGTTGGATGAGCTAGGAGAAGCGTTCGACAAGCGCAACGCTCGACTTCGTCGCACTCGCAATGCACTCATGCATGGTGGTCCCCCTGTTACAGGCAATATAGATGAAGTCGCGGGGTTCTCCACCACGCTGGCCTACATGGCACTGGGGTCAGCCGTGCAGTTGCTACTTGATGATAAGGACGTTATTGATGGTTTCCTTGACGAACAGCAAAGCTGCCTGCGCTGCTTCTCACAGCTCAGGTCGGGCGTTCCCGCGAGCGAGGCGTTGTTCTGGGCAGGATGACAGTGCCACATATGCATCGGCCGGCATTTCGACTTGCCGCCTACGGTTGGGACTCAGGTCTGCCTACGGCGAAATCTACGCCGGGCGGTAGGTGAAGCCCACCCGTGCCACAGCCAGATTTTCCGCCCAGGGCGAGATCAAGCGCGGCAGGCCGTCGTCGCCGCGCACAGTGAGCGACGCCTCGCCAGCCACCTCAACCTTGTACACGCACGCGACGAGCCGCGAGCCCGCCTCGCGCAGAATCCCGTTCGGGTCGATGAGAGCAAAATGGTCACTCGCCGTGCTCATCGTGTTCCGCGCGGCGTGGTCGTCCGACTCCGGGTCCACGACGAAACACAACCACGAGTAGGCGGCCTGGCGATCCCGCTCGCCGAACTCCACGCCCGCCAGCTCGATATGCACGACATCGCAAGCACTGCGCAGGGCCTGCTCGGCCAGCTCGCAGTAGGTGGGGTCGTCTGTGACGGCTGCTAGCACGACTACGTTATACCCCACTCGACGAACTGGACTCAAGCTAACCGGCCGGTGCCGCTACTCGGGCAAAGCAAGCGTCCTCCGTGTCGGTATACACGCGGCCCACGCACGAGTCGTACTCCTCTTGTAGTCGCTCAGTCAGGAGTAGCTGAGCACCGACGCCGTTGTGATGCGTTGCGCGGCACGACTTGGCCCGAAAGTTGGATGGTGATACGCCGTAGCGGCGTCGAAACGCGCGGGCGAAGTGCGAGGGCTGGCAGTATCCGACCCGGCGCGACACGTCTTGCACGGGGATCGCGGGCCGTGACAGCAGCTCGACTGCGTCGTCCATCCGTCGGGCCGTGAGGTCTTCGTGGAAGGTGCTGTCACTGAACTGCGAATAGACGCGCTGGAGCTGCCTGGGGGAACTCGCCAGCGCCTTCGCTACGTCCTCGACAGTGATCGGTCTGCGGTAGTAGCGCTTTATTGCCACGCGCGCCAAGAGATATAGCCGGTGACGGTCCTTGAGCGTGTGCGGACGGTGGCAAGTCGCTTGCGGCCGGTGCGCTCGCGTCGCGGGTGGCACTGCATCCAGCCGGAAGTGCAGGCGAAGGAGCTGGTGGACACGCCCGCGACTGAGGTTGAACCGTTCGGTGATCTCATCGAGGGAGAGCCCCACGACCGCCCGTAGTCGGAACATTTCAAGCTCACGCTCCCCTTGTATGTGCCCTCCGGGCCGTGCGAACGTCAGACCGCGACGGTGTAGCTCGCGGACGATTTCGTATAGCTCCGCGCCCTTGCTGAACTCGGGGCGCTGGATCAGCCGTCCCGTCCCATGCTCAAGGAGCCGGTCAACCTCGTAGATGTCGGCCGCCTCCAAGCACAGGCGAGCGGCGGCACTCAGGTCAAGCTCGGTTATATGCATGATCTGATCCCCCTCGTCAGAGCGACAAAACGCGGTCGAGGGTTTGGGCGACCTCTGAGGCGATCGACCGGCCGGCACGGCGTTCGATCAATCCAGCGGCTTCCAGACGGTCCAGCGCGTCGATGATGGAGTTCTTGTGCTTTTTCTTCGTGCCGAAGGCGTGCCAAAGCTGCTCGACGGTGAGCGGTCCCTGCCCGTCGTTGCCGCGCACGATCAGGCTTTCGAGGACCGCGCTGTCCCAAACGTGCTCGTGCCGAGAATCGGGGTCTGTGTGCTGCGTAATTTCGTGGTAGTAGACGGCCGCGTGCGTCGCGGTCGCCAGGTCGTTCCAGCGGTGGATGAGGCCCGCTACGCGCAGGCGTTTGAGGCTCGCCGGGACGTGGCCGGGGGTACTGACGATGCGCGCGACCTCGGCTTCTGAGATGGGTCGCTGCCGCTCGTTGTCGAGCATGATCTGGAGCACGGCCTGGTCGAGATAGGCGTGCGCCTCGGATTCAACTGAGCTACGTTGATCGTGCATGGGAGTCGTTACCTCCTGTGTCACGGTCCCGGGCGGGGTTGCCGCCTCGCGCCGGGGCCATAGTCGTTAGGGACGTGTCTACCTCTACAGTGCTTTTCGGGCTCCATGCGCGCGGTGAACGACTCCGACACGAGGCCGTTACGGTCATGTAACGCACCGGCATCGGGCTATACCGCCAGCAGCCGGCCGTGGGAGTTCGGAGCGAGGCGATAGCCGACCCCACGAGTCGCAGGCACCCAATCCTCTGCGCCTGCGCGAGCAAGTGCTTGTCGCAGCCGGCAGGCGTGCGAGTCCAGAGTCCTCGTCGTGCCAGCGGAGCGAAAGCCCCACACTTCTCGCAGCAGCTCGTCCTTGGTGTGGACGCGCTCGGGCTCCCGCGCAAGATGCACAAGCAGCGCGTACTCCAGACGGCGCAAGCCAACACGCATCACCCCGACCGTGACCTCATGCGCTGCCGTGTCGATCCGAAGCTCCTGGTACTCGATCACACCAGGAATGTCGGCTGGTTCACGGCGCACGAGCACCTGCACGCGGGCGCGAAGCTCGGTGTAGGCAAAGGGAGCGCGCAGCACGTCGTCTGCTCCAGCCTCGAATCCACGCAGCACGTCACCCAGCTCGCCGTTTGGGCTCATCCAGAGCGTGCGTAGACTTGGCTTGACCTCGGGCGCGAACGCACCCGCGCGTAGCTGGCGCAGCACGTCGAGGCCCGCGCCTCGGCGCGCTGCGCGACCGAAGATCACGAGGTCGACCTCGCAGACCTCGCACGCGGCGCGCAGCTTTGCAGGATCGCTGGCGCGGCGAACCTCATAGCCATCGAGCGCCAACTCGTCGGCCAGCGCCAGGTTCACATGCTCCTCGCCATACAAGAGCAGCACAGCCCGGCTCATGGTCAAGCACCCACCCAGAACGTCGAGCGAGTGCTGAACGGGGTACTCGGGAACGCCGGCCCGCGTTGTGACGGGCTCGACAGATACTGCGCTCATTCGGCCTCCTTTCGAGCACCGAACACGTGCACCACCGAGCACACCGGATCATCCGCAGACAGCTCTACGGTGGGAGGCGTGGCATCGAAGGTAGGTGCTTCGGTGCTACAGGCCGGGCGGGTGCGTCAACACCTGCCCGGCCACATCGGTTTTTGGACTTGCTCGCGATCAGAGCAGACCTACCGGCGGAAGCTTTGGGGCCGAACAGGACACGGCCAAGGGCGGTGTCGCCTGGCTTCGTTCTTGGCCACTACGCTAGCTCCGATGGCCGCGAAGAAGGACAAGCGCCGCATCAAGCAGGGTCGTCAGCGGCCCGGCGAGCCACAGCGGCTACCAGATCCACGAACACGTCTGAAAGATCTGTTCACGACGATGAAGGCGGTCACGTCGGCTGGCGACAGAGCAATCGCACAGACGCCAGCGGAAGGGAGCGAGCTGGTCAGATTCGACGCGGAAGTGCTGGTCCGTGGAGTAAACGCCGTCAAGTCGGCACGGCTACTACTGGAGAACGCACATTGGGAGTCGGCAGCTGGTCCGGTCCGCCAGCTTTTTGAGCTGTTGGTCAACGTAGAACACATCGCCGCGCAACCTGATCGTGAGGAGACAGTGTTCCGCTTTGCGAAGTTTGGGTTGCTGCAGATAGTGCGCAGCCAGCGCGTGATGCTTGACTATGAGCGGGCGACCGGTCGCCCTGTCGATCAGGGTCGTGCTGCCACGCTCGACGGCCTTCTTGAGCATGGGTTCCCCGAGTTCCGAAAAGTGGATGCGAAAGGGCGCGTCGTCTGGTCAAGGAGCTGGTGTGGCAAGAACGTCAAGGCGTTGACACGGGGTTCGCGCAACGCTCTCCGACATGCTCAATACGAGCAGCTATTTGTGTTGTGGTCTGAGCAGGTGCACGCCGCGCCTGCGGCGCTCATGGGCGGTCTCTTTCCGTCTGACGCTACTGGCGACGTAGCGGATGTCGTCGCTCTCGATGATTTGCGTGTCGCGGAAACGGGGTCAATAGCCGTGACGCTGTTCGCCGAACTGTGGCGCGTACTACCGACGGTCGCGCCGCTCGACGATCACGTTCTCGGCGGGTGGGCGACAGCGCTTATACGGCAAGCCCAAACACTCGGCGCTCCCATGCCGGTAAGCGTGGACGGAGCCTCTGGCTCTTTTGCTGGCGACCGGTCACAAGGCCGTGATTGAGCATGGTGGGATCGGCTGCGTTGCCTAGGCTCCGCCTACTCGGGTCGTACGCTGGACACGATGGATCTGTTCGATTGGCTCTCGCTCGCTCGGCTGATACGCCCACGCCTGGTTGCGGTTGTCGTTGCGGTGGCGTTCGTTGCGTTCCCTCACGTCGCGGAGTTCGTGTTCTGGCGGGCTGTCCACGCACGTGCAGCACAGATCACCTCGGAGTTCAATCAAGCCCTGCGCCCGATGCTGGCTCATGCGCACCACCATACGCTCGCTACGCCAAGGGCCACCGCGCACAAATAGATGCACTGGAGGTCGGCCTGGCAATCTCTTTAGAGTTCAAAGATGCTTTCCAGCAGCGCCTCCTGATCCGGCCGAAGTCGGAGCCGAACTCGACGGGCTAGAGTCTTCGGTCGAATCGCCAAGTCGCCGAGCGGTACTCCCGGCTTGCGCAGTGCTCGGAGTTCAACTGACGTCTCCCAAGCCCAGCCGTCCAGTTCGGATACGTTAGGTTCGCCGATGACCTCCCATACCTCGCTTACCTCATATGAACCGTTCCAGTAGCCCCCTATGAGATCGCCAACCTCGTAGCTTGGCTTGCCCATCGGCTCGCCATGACGAGTTATCTTCGGCGAACCATCCGAGTTGAAACTCAGAGGCTCGAAAAAGATCCGCCGACCGCCGACCTCGGGGAGATCGGTAGGTGATTTGCGGGGAGAGAGCGCGTTGCCCTCACGGAATGTCTTAAGCCATACGGCCATATGTTCCCTTCCTCGTGGTCAGGGTTCGGACACCGCGTGGATGTCCCTTGTCCGCCATCGTAGCCCATGACTTGCCGGTTGGCATCATGGGAACGTGCGCAAGCTTCTCCCACCGACCCCCTCTAACAGCCCTCAGGCAATAGAACACGAGCTTGACCTGCTCGCGTCGGAGATCATCGTGCTCGTCGAGCCACAGGAGCTGCTGCGCAAGCCGAGGAACCGGAAGCAGGGAGCGCAATTCGCGTACAGGGAGGAGGTGTTCAAGGATGAAGCGCGCCGCCAGTCGGCAGAACTCGGACGCCGTATGCTCGCCGCACCGACGCCGGTTTCCGTCCAGCTTGAGATCCAAGTTCCAGAAGGTGGGCAGCAGCCGCTGATGCCGGGCGTGGTCAAGGCCTACATCGACGCGCTTGAGGGGATTGCGTACGACAACGATCGCCAGATTGAGCACCTCGTGGTGCACCGCCGTGGCCTCGACCACCCGATGATGGACGGTTACGAGCCCGAAGGCGGTGGCCGGAAGGGCCAGGTGTACATCGAGATCAAACCGCTGGAGGCATATACGCGACTGTACGACCGCACCTTCCGCCGCTTGATCTTCCGTGGCCACGCCCGGTCGCCGTTCCGAAACAATTGGGGCATCCGGGACGAGACAAAGCTGCTGAAGCTCAAAACAAAGCGCAGCGCCATGTCCGATGGACCCGGCGCTCAAGCCACCGACGACCTGATCGCCTTGCATGAGGAGGAGCGGCTGACGTCGGGGACGTTCGCCGATATCGACCGGCCCGGACCGCTCTCCGACGACATGCGTCGGGCGTTCCAGCTTCTTCCCGCGCACAACCTGCACTCGGCTTTGCGCGGCGTCAGTGGCTCCCGGCTGATGCTTCCTCTACGCGGGATGGGCAAGGGCACTAGCTCCGCGTGGGAGAGCGAGGTTGAGCGGCGGGTCGAGCGGCATCGCCGACACTTCCTCATGGCGCGCGCGCCGCTGCATAGCTGGGTGGCGCTCGACATCGCCGTCCGAGGCGAAACGACCGACGGCATGGATCTCGACAACCTCGCGCGACTGATCACCAAACGCTTCGAGAAAGCCTTCTGCGTGCGTGACGGTACGGTGGCCTCGTACCGGGTCTACCGGGCGGTTGGGTCGCCCGAGGGAATACAAGTACGTGTGATGAGCGATACCCGAATGCTGGGCTTGGAGATCGCGCTCGGGGAATCGCGGGGCCGGATGGTCGATGCCATCTACGGCGGCCAGCAGCCCAGCGGAAAAGCCCGAGCCTAGCCCCAGCGATCCAACGGTAGCGTCGCCGGAAAGCCAGCCGGCCGCTGCTCCTAAAGCGCCTGCTTGACCTTTGCTTGATCTCTGCCGTAGCCCGTCGCTGGCGCCAGTCTCAAAACCTGCCGATTAGCAGGCAGTTCTCAAGTGGAGCCAGCCGGGATCGAACCGGCGACCTCCTGCTTGCAAAGCAGGCGCTCTCCCAGCTGAGCTATGGCCCCTGGGAGGCCCAATATACCGTCGTGGAGCTGCAGCTTCCGGCCGCTCTACGCGGCAGCGCTGCGGGGCGCGGCGGGTGTCGGCAGGGCTTCGAGCAAGGTTCGAGGTAGGCGGGTGCTGGCGTCCCAGATCTCGATAGCGACGAGCGTATGAGTCGCACGGTCGTAGTCGCGTAGACCGCCAGGGACGCGCTCGCTGACGACATCGTCGGACTCGCCGGTCGGGAGCCAGGCAATGTCCGCCTCGGGGTCGTAGTAGGCATACATAGTCATTCGAGGTTACCGTGCCAGGTCCCCAGCGACTAGCCCACCTGCCACGCCGACACGATGCGCGCTGTCGTCTCATCATTCCGGGCGGGATGGTGTATACGGCTTCAAAACGGACCCCGCCGGCGGTGAGGCCCTCGATGAGCCAGTCGGCCTGCCCATCGTTGACCTGCCGTCCGCGGTGTCCGTCGCGGATCGCATGCTCGACATCAGATCGCGTCAGATGTCGTTGGTCAAGCCGAAGCAGGGCGTGATCGGTCCAGGCGAAGCACTCGATGACCACCGCCCGAGTCTACGTGTCGGGCTGAACCATCTCGTGAGCTAATCCCCCAACGCGAGATGAACCTCGCCGGCATCAAGCGTGGTGTGTCCGCCACCGGCGAGCTCGACGATCAGACGCCCGCTGCCTTCGACGCCATCGGCGCGCCCCCGACCCCCGGCCCACGAGATCTCCCGTTCGCACAGCGCGTCGCGCGCACGCCACGCGTCGAGGACCTCGGCCGGTGGCTCCCCGAGACGCCGCTGGAGCGCCGCGAGCAGCCGCGCCAGCAGCGGCTCGATCTCCTCGTTCGAAAGCCCCAGGCTGGCGGCGGTGCCGCGCAGCTCGACCGGCAGTTCCTCCACCCGCACCGCGACATTGAGGCCGATGCCGACCACGGCCCAACCCTCCTGCGGGCGGCCCTCGATCAGGATCCCAGCCAGCTTTGCCAAACGCCCGCCGCGCACGAACACGACATCGTTGGGCCACTTCACACGGGCGTCGTCCCCGGCCACGTCGCACACCGCGACCGCGGCAATCAGCGGCAACAGTGGAGGAGGGTTCCGCAGGATCAGCGACATCAACAGCGCGCTGCCCGCCGGGGCGCTCCAGCGGCGGCCCTGGCGTCCGCGGCCCGCGGTCTGCTCGGCGGCGGTTACGAGCGTGCCGCGAGGGGCTCCCGCCAGTGCGAGTGCGCGGGCGCGCTCGTTGGTCGAATCGGTGCTGCGCAGATGCAAGCGGGGATGGCCGAGCGGCGCGCTCTCACTCATTGCGTGAGGCGGCATCCGCGAGCAGCGCTGCCACTAGGCCGTCGATGTCGTGATCCGCGGCCTCAACATCGGGCTCCATGCTGTGCTCGCGCAGCGTCGCGCTGGTGACGGGGCCGATCGAGACGATGCGCGTGGTCGGCGACAGGTCTGCGCGACCGCCGGCGGCCTCCAGGAAGAAACGCACGGTCGAGGACGAGGTGAAGGTGATGTAGTCGGCCGCCCTGGCCGCGGCGAGCGCCGGCGGGGAGAGCGGCTCGGCGACGGTTTCGTACAGCTCCAGTACGTCTACCTCGGCGCCATGGGATCGCAGGGCGTCGGGGAGTACGTCGCGGGCCTCGCGCGCCCGGGCGACCAGCGCGTGGCGGATCGGCAGCTCGGCGAGCGCCTCCACCAGCGACTCGGCGACGTAGCGCTCGGGGACGATGTCCGCGGTGATGCCGTGCTCGGCAAGCGCCCGTGCGGTGCCGGGCCCGATCGCCGCGACGCGCGCACCGGCCAATGCACGCGCATCCGTGGGATGGAGGTCGGATTGGGCGAGGCGCTCAAACAGATGGGCGACGCCGTTGGGGCTGGTGAGGCAGATCAGGTCGTACGGAGAGAGGTCGAGTGGTGCTGGCGGGTCGAGAGGGGCGACTGACGGCGGGCTCGGAGCGGATTGGTTGGGCTCTGAAAAGAGTGCATTGTCACCGAGCCGCAGGGGGGTGGAGCAGAGCGGTTGGATGCGGATCACCGGCGCTTGCGCCACCTCAGCGCCGAGCTCTCGCAGCCGCCGGGCGAGCTCGCTGGTTTGGGCGCGGGCGCGAGTGACCGCCACGGTGCGCCCGCTCAGCGGCAGCGGCGCGCGCCAGGCGAGCTGACCAGCGAGCCCGGCGACAGCGCCCACCACGGTGATCGAGGGTGCCCTGACGCCCTCCGCTCGCGCCCGCTCCGCGATCGTGGCGAGCGTGCCGGTGACGGTGCGCTGGTGGGGCAGCGTGCCCCGTTCGACGATCGCCGCGGGCTCGGAGGCGGGTCGCCCTGCGGCGATCAGGGAGGCGGCGATGTGCGGCAGCTGACGCACACCCATGTAGAAGACGAGCGTCCCTGGGAAGGCCGCGAGCGCGGGCCAGTCGATCGCCGTCTCCTCCTTGTCGGGGTCCTCGTGCCCGGTGATCAGCGCCACCGCGCTGGCGAGCCCGCGGTGGGTGACGGGGATGCCCGCGTAGGCGGTGGCGGCAACGCCCGCGGTGATCCCGGGCACGACCTCGAAGGGGATGCCCTCGGCGCGCAGCGCGAGTGCCTCCTCGCCGCCGCGACCGAACACAAACGGGTCGCCGCCCTTCAGCCGCACCACCACCTTGCCCGCTTGCGCTCGCTCCACCATCAGCGCCTCTGTCTGCTCCTGCGGCACCGACTCTCCCCCTCCCTCCTTGCCGACGAACAGCAGCTCGGCGTCCGCGCGGGCGCCCTCCAGCGCCTCGGTGGGGATCAGGCGGTCGTAGAGGATCGTGTCGGCCTGCGCGATCAGCTCCAGCGCGCGCGCCGTCAACAGGCCGGGGTCACCGGGGCCGGCGCCGACGAGGAAGACGCGCCCGTTCACCTACCACCGTCATCGGGTTCGCCGTCGAGGTACGCTTGCACGGGCGCCACGCTAGTACAAGTCCTACCGGCGTTGCCTCCAACGCCCAGTGAGGCGCATGATCGGCCGACTGAAAGGTGTGACGGCATGGGCGTATGGCGACGGACGGCAGTCGGCGTCCCGATCGGGACTTTGATGCTCGGGCTGGCGCTGTTGACCGGCGCCGGGCCAGTACGTGCCGGCGGTTTGATCACTGGTGCCCCGCCTGCGCGTGCCGGCGGTGTGGTCGCCGGCGACGGCGAAGCGAGCGCCTTGCAGGCAGAGGAAGTGGCGCAGCGCACCGATCCAGCGGTGCTCGTCCCCTCGTCTTCGGCGAGCCTCGAAGGCCAGCCAGTGCAGCCGGCGATCGGCGACGGTGGCGAAGAACTCTCCGCCACGGGCGCCCTAACAAGCTCCACGATCTCCAAGGAAGCCGCAGGGGAATTTGCGGTCAACACGCGGGACGGCGAACTGAGCTTCACACCGCTGGATACCACGCCGACGGCGAGCACGCCGACCGTTCTCGACAGCGCCGCGGCGCTGTTCGTCGGCACCTGGCCGGCGGCCGACGCGATCGTCCGCCCCGACGCGCTCGGGGTCACGACGATCGTGCAACTGCGCTCCTCCGAAGCCCCCACCACGTTCTCCTGGGAAGTCGGCCTGGGCCCCGACCAGCACCTGCAGCAACTTGCCGATGGAAGCGTCGCGGTCGTCGCGGGCCCCGATGGGCGGCCCTGGGAAGGCCCGCTGGGCAACGCCTTGGAAGCGCTGACGTCCCCGACCGCCTCGGCTCAATCGATCCCCGGCGAGCCCCGGCCCCAAGAAACTCAGACCCAGTACGCCGCGGCTACGAACTCGCTGGCGGCGGCGGAACAGCAGACGGGCGGCACGACACTGATGGTGGTCGAGCCGCCAATGGCCGCCGACGCCCGCGGCAGCAGTGTGCCCGCGTCGCTAAGCGTCGTTGGGAGTACGATCACGGTGAGCGTGTCGCCGGCGCCCACCACGGTCTTCCCGGTCGAGGTGGCGGCAACGGTCGCCGCGCCGAGCAACCGAGCCAGCGCGGCTCGCCCCCAGGACCTCCGTTACGGACTGTCCGACCAGCGTGCCGCGGCCTTCGGCCCGGTCTTCGATCGGCGGCTGCTCGAAGGGCCGCTGCACATCCGCGTCGCGCGGCTGGTGCTCCCTTACGAAGCTGTCCTCGCGTCGACGGAAAAACGGGAAGAGAAAGAGAAGGCAGAAAAAAAGCTCGAATTCACGCAGGGCGAAGCGTTGACCATGTGGCTGCGGAAAGTCCAGGAAGTGAACGCCAACGGAGAACACCTCCAGCCATACATCACCCTGTGGTCGAAGGGTTGCCTGGATCGGACAGCCTGCCGGGCGCCGCCGATCAAGAGGTACCGGGAAGCTGTCCGCGTACTCATCAAAGACCACATAAACGCCGCGGCGGGCCTGCCGGCGGTGAGGCTATGGGGAGCTTGGAATGAGCCGGATGGAGGCAGAGCCTCGCTCTCTGCGGCGCAGGCTGGGGTGCTGTGGCGGGTGGCCAACGCGGTGATGATCGAACTCCACTGCGGCTGCACGATGGTTGCCGGCGAATTTGCCGAATTCGGGCCATATGCGTCGCGTTACAAGGAATTCATGGTGAAGCACCGGCTCAAGCCGCGAGTATGGGGTCTGCACGACTACCGCGACCTCGTTCCCGGATCGACCAGTGAACTGGCAAAATACGAAAACCGTGACGCGGAGGAGTTTGCGAAGCTGACAAACACGGGCTTGGGTAAGCCCAGAATCTGGCTGAGCGAGCAGGGCGTGGAGCTGGATAACGGTTTCACGCCCACGCCGCTCGACGGCAATCCCGAATCGCAGCGTATCTCGGCGGAAGACTTCCTACGCCTCGCGGACGTATCGAGGCGTGTGGAACTCGTCGACTACTACATGTATGGCGCCCCAGACCCCAGCGGAGAGCATCCGCGCCCCGAAAACGAAGCGGTTTTCGACAGCGCGCTGGTGAACGACAACAGCGAACCCTCCCCCGCCTACTGTGTGGTGGCGTTTACGGCTCACTGGTGTCCGCCGATCGTGATCGCCGACTCTGCTGCCTGGCGCAGCAGCTCTCCGGCGCCGGCGCTGAGGAGCCTCTCCGCCACGCGGCGACCGAGCGCCTCGGGGTCGTAGAAGCCCCCTAGCAGCTCGTCGCCGACCCAGGCGGAGCCGTCGGGGAGCCCGACCCAGGCGCGCAGGAGCAGGCAGCCGCAGCCGTAATCGTGGGCGTGCGCACCGAGCGGCGTATTGCAGCTTGCCTCGAGCGCGTGTGCCACGGCGCGCTCGGCCTGCAGGCAGGCGAACGTCTTGGTGTCGGTGATCGCCTGCGCCGCCGCGCGCGCGGCCTCGTCGTCGGCGCGTCCCTCCAGCGCCAGAGTTCCCTGGCCGGGGGAGGGGACGAAGCGGGCGGGGTCGAGCACCGCGGCGATCTCGGCCTCGCGTTCGAGGCGCTGCAGGCCGGCGCGGGCAAGTACGAGCGCGTCAAAGCCGCCCTCGCCGAGCTTGCGCAGGCGCGTGTCGACATTGCCGCGCACCGCGACCACCTCCAGGTCCTCGCGCGCGGCTCGCAGCTGCGCGGCGCGGCGGATGCTGCTCGTCCCCACCCGCACGCCCGGGGGCAGGCTGTCCAGGCCGGCCGGTTGGTTGGCGTCCGAAAAGAAAGACATCGCACGCGCGGCGCACAGCACATCCTCGGCCGCCGCGCGGGCCGGTGCACCCAGCAGAGCCAAGCCGTCGGCCAGCTCTCCCGGCACATCCTTGGCGGAGTGCACCGCAAGGTCGATCTCGCCGGCGCTCAGCGCGCGCTCCAACTCATTCACCCAGCGGGACTTGTCGCCTCCAGCCGGAAGTCCCTCGTCCACGGGGTGGCGGTTCCCGGAACCGGCCTCTTCGGTGGCCGAGTCCCGGTCCCCGGCGGTTGCGATCGTGACCAGCTCGACCGGGGTGGCCGCGCCGGCGGGAGATGCGGCAAGGTGGGCCTCCACCAGCCCGGCGACCAGCCGCGCCTGCGCGAGCGCGAGGGC
>Ga0302234_10001803_pt1 | contig 14404 bp, 6 predicted proteins | sample II_Palsa_N3_2_FD_193576 | JGI IMG/M metagenome (GOLD analysis project Ga0302234, IMG submission 193576) | Peat permafrost microbial communities from Stordalen Mire near Abisko, Sweden - II_Palsa_N3_2 | ecosystem: Environmental > Terrestrial > Soil > Palsa > Peat permafrost | place: Sweden... | reverse complement strand
CGGACGCCTGCCACACTGCGGCGATGATCACCGTATAGATTGCCATCCGGCGGTCCACCAGCCAGTCGAAGCGAAAATCCGTCCATCCGAGTCTCCGGACAAAACTTTGAATGCCAATGCTCGGATTAAGGAGCCACGACCACACCGTTCCCGTCACAACGAACGACAACGCCATCGGGTACAGGTAAATCGTACGCAACAGGTTTTCGGCGCGAATTTTCTGATCAATCAGAATGGCCAGGAGCATGCCAATACTTGTCGCGAACACCATGAAGCCAACGCCATACACCACCAGATTGCCGTATGAAACGCGCCATGTCCGGCTGTGCAGAATACTGCGATAGTGTTGAAGACCGACGAAAGAATAGTCTGGCAACAAAGTGGAGTTCGTGAACGAGATCCACGTCGTCCACACGGTAAATCCCACCACGTAGCCCATTGCAACGAGCAGTGCAAGCACTGCAACGATGGCCGCCAGCTTGTCCACCAGTCCTGCGCGGAACAGAAATCTCGCGCGCCGGCCATCTGCCTCCGTGCGCGGCTTGCTCCTGTAATTCGTCATCGAAGGATTGGCCACTTTCGGTCACCGGGCACTGTCAGCGGCTTCAACGAGTCGCTTTTGCCCTTCCTCAGGCGTAATCGACTTGTTGTGAACGAATTCGGTTACCACGTCCCGCATCGCCGCAGTAATCGAGTTGTTCTGCGCCATGTTATGAGCGAGACTCATGACGAGCTGGTTCGCCGCGACGGAACCCTTCAGGTCAGCCGAAGCATCGCGCTGACAGTCCTGGAAGCCCTGTCCGGAAAGATCGATATCAGTACGTACCGGAATGGAGCCGTTGATCTGCGAGAACGTGAGCTCGAAGTCCTTGCTCATCGCGACCTGTGCGGCAATCTTCTGGCCGGCCTGGTAATCGGCGTTGTCGGTCTTCCAGAAAATCAGTCCGTCGGCATTAAGGTCGAAAATGGGCTTGCCGGTGTTATTGGGTGTCGAGCCGCAAATATAGTCCTTGCCTTCGACGAAATTGCCGCGCTTCAACACACCGGACGCCCAGCCGCCCATCATCAGGAAGCCATATTCGCCTTTGATGAGTTGGGGAATGAAGACGCTCCAATGCTGGCCTGCGTTCGCAGGACTCATCCAGCCGGTCATCCTGCGTAGCTGTTTGAACGCGGCGAGTACTTCAGGTCCCTGCAGCGCGTTCTCGTCGAGATCCATGAATGCACGTTTATAGGCGTTGGGCGACATGCCGAGCAGGACGATTTCCAGATCCATTTCGTCGGCCCATGCGAGGCCGCCCTGCGCGATCGGCGTGATGCCGGCCTTAGCCATCTTCTCGGCCATCGAGTTGAACTCGTCCCAGGTCTTCGGCAGGGCCTTGGCCCCGATCTTGTCGAGCGCCGCCTTCGACGCGAAAAGCGTGTTGACGCGGTAGATCTGAAGCGGTAGCGCAACCCAGTGTCCCTTCACCTGGTGAAGTTTGACGAGCTCGGGAGGAACCGTCTTTTCGAAGCCTGCCGCTGCGACGAGCTGATCGAGATCAACAGTGGGGGCGATGGCCGACCAGGCCTGGATCTCCGGCCCCTTCAACTGCGATGCTGACGGCGGATGGCCCGCAATGATGTCCGCGCGCAGCTTGTTCATCATATCTGTGGTGAAGCCGGAGACCGGGTGGTTTTCCCAGGTAGCGCCGGCCTTGGTCACCATGGCACCGAATGCGTTCATCGCATCACCTTCCGCGCCGGCGCTCCACTGGGAAATAACGCTGAAGCGCGGTTCTGCGCTGACCGCCACAGACATCGCCAGCCCGGTGGAAATGGACAAGGCTGCAAGTAGCTTGCTCAACATGATCCCTTCCAATTGAAGTTGTTGGGCTATCTCCGTGTCCGCGAGCCCTTTTTTCTGATCAAGTCGTCCCGTTGGTGCTTCGGTGCGGACCTACCGCAACCAACGTGGACACTGTAGTTTGCTGTCAACGATTTTGTCAACATTTTCCTTAACAATGAAAATAGTGATGGTTAAAGCCCTCCCCGGCGGCTTCAACGGCCTGTTAATCTACGAAAGATTGAAAGAGCACCTGCGTGAAGTCATGCTGAACGCCTCGCCACCTCGTGCCGCTCCCGACAGACAATCCGGCTGGTAACAGGCTATGTAAGGCAACGGGTTTGCGCGAGTTGCAAGTCTCATGATTCGATGCGCTGGACACCCTGCTTGGCGCTGCCCACGGATGCCAGCATCCCGGGCTTGGTGCAGGTCGCGCCGCAAGTGGCACGGGGCCAGCCGACAAGAGAAGGTTCTTTGGGATTGTGCGATGCGCCCGCCGATCCGCTGCCGCAATTCCAACAACGCGACATTGCCGCAGGAACTCGTCATGCAGCGATCGCAGGCCCCGCAGGCGCGTGCGAAGACGGCCGTCCGTGCCGACCTGTTGCAGCAGTACCCGGCGTTGTTTCACCTGCAATAGCAACCAGGCCGCCAGCGTCGGATATCGCTCTAATAGCAGCGACAAGGCACCTGCGGCACCACGGTCACCGTGAACCTTCACGGGACTTGTCCTGACATACTCCGAAATCCGCACGTGTTTCAAAAGCGCGCGAAACCCACAGATGCGCCCGTCAGGATGCTGTGCCAATCCCCTGTCAAGCAAACGATAGAGTTGTCTTCTGTTCACGCCTGTCGCCAGCTCGATATCCCCGATGGACTCTCCTTGCGCATACCGCTGGATATCAACGGCAGGCGACGCGGACGAGCAACGAACCGCTCAATCGCCCTACTGAGAGACGGAGGTACGAGGCCTCGCGTGAGACGCGGCTAGTTCAGCTGACTGCACCGTCCGCACCGTCAGTCCTGCATCTTCCAGGATCGAATGTGGTTTTGTAGACAACGCGTCTGCCGCATCAAATAGGATAACTAACTCTTGATAGTCAAAATAGCGCACCCAAAAATCAGCGAGATAGCGTCTCCCCGCGGATTGGATAAACCGCAGTCGCTCACAGAACGCGCTGACAGCTGGGTCTGCCTCCAGCACCACCCACTGTTCGAGCGCGGACTGACGGTAGAGCGTTAGCCGTCGGTCCGCCTTCAGGCTGAACACTTCAAGGCGATGGGCGTCGCGAGGACGGTCGAGGGCAATCGGCTGAAGACTCAGGATATTGTCCATAAGATCAGTCCCTTACGGAGAAAATTCGAAGCAAAGCATTCGGGATTGAATGATTTATTGCGTTCTACGGCGGCCCAATAGCGCTTCGGCGTGAACCATCTACAATGATGAAAATTTCGCCACCCGATAGCAGACGATCCCGAGTGGCGGGAGTAGGTCACGCGCTGCCGATTATTTACCTGGCCATGCCACCGGCAGACCGTCGCTCTCACTGGACGTGGCGTGTTCGACCTCCCCATTCGGCAGAACGAATTGGAAGACGGCGCCGCGCGGCTCATTTGCGTTTGCCCACAGTCGCCCTCCGTGCGCCTCGACGATTGAACGACAGATCGACAAGCCCATGCCCAAGCCATGTTCCTTCGTCGTGTAGAACGGATCGAAGACGCGATTGACCTCGACCGGAAGCAGTCCGGGGCCAGAGTCCTGCACGGCGATAGCTACACTATCCGATGGATCCGCAGCCGTGCTGATCAGCAACTCGCGCGAGCCCATGGTCATTGTGCTTATCGCTTCAATGCCATTGACGATCAGGTTGAGCATTACCTGTTGCAGTTGCACGCGATCTCCCAAGACGAGGGGCAAACCATCCCCGAGTACCGTCAGCACCGAGACACCGTGCTTCGCCGCTTCGCCCCGCGTCAGTTCGATCACCTCGCAGACCGCCTCGTTGATGTCAACGTTGTCCTTGCGCGGCGGCGCTTTCCTGACCAGATCGCGAACCCCGCTAACGATGCCACCGGCACGCATCGCCTCATTGACGATTTGATCGAGCGCCTGCCTGACTTCCTCAAGGTTCGCCGGATTGCCGTCCAGCCAGCGTAAGGCGGCCGAAGCATAGGTTACTGTCGCGGCGATCGGCTGCTGCACTTCATGGGCAATCGAAGCCGTGAGCTGTCCCATCGTCGCAGCGCGGTTCAAGTGCGCGAGTTCCATCTGCACTTCGCGGTAACGCCGCTCGCTCTCTCGCGCATCGGCTTCCGCACGCTTACGCTCGCTCAGGTCGAGCACGAAGCCGACGCCTTGGCGCCCCCCTTCTTCGAACGTCGCCACGCCGACCAGCACTGACGCGCGGCTACCGTCCTTTCTGAAGTACTCTTTCTCGAAAGGCTGCAACGTCCCCGTTGCCGCGAGCGCCGGGAATCGTTGTTTGTCGCGGTCAAGCCATTCGGGCGGTGTCAGGTCCGTCCAGCGCATGCGCCCCGAAACGAGGTCGTCGCGTTTGTATCCCACGATTCGGAGAAAAGCGTCATTGGCCTCGAGAATCTCACCCGCCAGATCCCAGACGAAGATGCCGACAATGTTTGCATCGACAAGACGCCGGATCCTCGCTTCGCGTTCTGCGAGATCGCGGTACAAGCGAGCATTCTCCAGGGTGATCGCGGCCTGCGAGGCCAGTAGCTTCAGAACCGTGGTGCGGGCCGACATGAATACACGCGGCGTCAGATTGTTCTCAAGGTACAGGATGCCGACGAGTTCGCCCCGAAGGATCAGCGGCAGGCAGAGCGTTGAGCGGACCTGATGCTGCCGGACGTAGGGATCGGCGCAAAACACCTCGTGCTTTACCGCATCATCGAGAATGACGTTCTCCCGCGTTCGCAGGACGAAGCGGACGATGGATTCAGGTAGCATCGCCATTGTCATGGGCTCATCGCGCAACTGCGTGACGACTGTGTCGCGCTCGATGATGGCTTCTGCCCTAAGCCGCGGCTCCTCCCCGTTCACGACGAAAAACAGGAGACCGCGCTCGGCCCCCGCCTGTGCGAGCGCAGTGCGCAACAGCGTGTCCATAAGTTTATTCAGGACGATCTCGCCCGAGACCGCCTGCGATACTCTGATCACGGTGGCCAGATCGAGATGTTCGACGGGCGTGGCGATCGTGCTCATCGGACTGGGTGCCGGCTCATCCTCCCGCAGTTGCCGATGGAGCTGTTCGAGTTGCCGCACCTTGCCATCGGCACCCCAGCGCTGGTAGCCGTGGCGGGCCTTGCGTAGATACGTCTCGGCGAAAGTCTCGAGACCACGCATCGCGTGAAAGCGCGCCAACAGTTCATAAGCGATCGCCTCGTTCTGGACAAAGCCGTTGTCGCGGGCCGCGCGGATGGCCTGCTCGTAGAGCCGCTCGGCGTCGAGCTCGCGGCCCTCCAGGCGGGCGAGTTCGGCGCCCGCCAGCGCGGCGCGGTCGGCGAAGTTCGCCGGGCAGTGGCCGGCCCACTCCTCTAGCTGGCGATGGTGCGCGACCAAAGCGTCCAGGTGCCCGGCCCGCTGCGCGACGGAGGTCATGTCGCATTGGGCCGCGTGCGCAAGCGCGCTATAGAAATGGTATTCGGCCGTCTCGAAAAACGACAGCGACGTCCAGAGCAGCTGCGCCGCCTTCGCCGCCGCTACAACAGCACACCCGTACTCCTGGGCGAAGTAGTGCGCCTGCAACTTGCGGATCCAGTATCTGCACGTCGCTACCGCCAGATCCGGGGCACCCTGCAGATGCTGCTCGAAGCGATCCTCATTGAACTGGTCGTCATTGAAGCAGCCGAACACCGGTGTCTGGCCGCGCAGCGTCCGGATCAGTCCGAGCTGAGCGGTAGCAAGATCGATAACCACACCGAACTGTGCCTTGCACACAAAACCGAGCCCGGCCTCGGCTTCCCGCTGCACCTCGTCAAGCGGCTCGCCGCCCGCGAGCATGAACGTGACCGTGTTGACGTAGCTATAGCCCGCAAAGGTAAGGTCGCCAGCTTCCTGAGCCATGTCGAAGGCGCGCAGCAACAAGTTGCGGCACGTGCCCAAGTGCCGCACCCACGGATTCACAAGGTAGCCAAAGCACATGTAGACACGTGCCTTGAACCGGTCCAGCCGGCGCTTCTCCACCAGGTCGATGGCTAACTGGCCGAAGCGGAACCCGGCGCGGTAGTCGCCGAAGTGCGGCCCCAGGATCATGCCGAGATAAACATAGGCGAGGCATGATGCATCGCTGTTGCCATATTGGAGGCTCAGGTTCGCCATCCGGCAGACAACGATGCAATATAGATCGTGATTAGTCCACGAGGCGGGCGGCAGGATCTCGGCGAGAACGTCCATGCTGGCGCAGGCGGACGCTTCACTCATCGGTGGCAGTTCGATGAGCGCCTCGATCGAGCGCTTGCCGAGCTGGCTCCAGATGTGTTCGATCTCTTTGCGCACCTCCTCTTTCGTCGGGTGCGGCGAACAGTGGATCCCCACGCGCCGGAGGTACTCGATCCCCACCGCGATCGCGTGTCCGTTGTCCCCCGCGGTCATATAGAGCGATATGCGTAGGCGAGTCACGGCGGCGAGGTCGAGGAGGGAAGCGGCGTAGGTTGGCAGCGCAGCCAGGCTCGCCTCGGCGGAAGCCAACTGGCCGGTCAGGAACTCACATTCGGCACGGTGGTACTCGAGCTCAAAGGCGACCTTAAAATGTCGGGCCCAGCAATCCTCGGCGAGCAGCGCCCGACCTGCGGCCAGATAGGTCAGTGCCGAGTCGTAGGCCGTCGACTCCTTGGCGCGCTTGCCCGCCATGAGATTCAATTCGGCAGCTCGCTGGCGCTCGTCCGCCGAGGTGATCACTCCGGCGCCGCGGTTAAGCTGGTTCACGATCTGGAAGATGCGCTCCCCGACCTCCGCCGATGTCGTCAGTAACTGCCGACCAATCCGCAGATGCTCGGCCGGCAGCTCGCCGGCGGGAATCAGTGCATAGGCCGCTTCCTGCACGCGGTCATGCAGGAAAGCGTATGCGCTATTCGAGCGCAGGACGAGCCCGGCCTGGACAGCATCCCACAGTGCCGCATGGACCGCCTCTTCAGGCGCCCCGAGAACCATCGTGAGCGTGGCGATTTGAGCGCTGTTCCCGAGACAGGCGAGTCGTTTCAGAGCGTCCCGGGTTTCCTCCGGAAGGCGGCCGAGCTTATCCAGCAGCAGCTTCACCACGTTGTCAGTGTAGCCCTTGGCGCCGATGCGCTCAAGATCCCAGACCCAGGTCCGCTGTCCAGGGTCGAAGGTGAGCAGCCCCTCCTCCCACAGGGCGGTAAGAAACTGAATGGCAAAGAACGGGTTGCCGCCAGTCTTGACATGTACCAGCCGGGCCAATGTCGCAGCAACCCGAGGCGCGCAGTGCAGAGCGTCACCGATCAGCCGGCCCAGGTCCGCGACGCTGAGCGGTGTCGGGAGAATCTCCTGCACGCGGCCCCCCGCGCCGCGGATCGCCGTGAGCCGCCGCATCAGCGGGTGCGCAGAGGTGACCTCGTTGTCGCGGTAGGCGCCGACAAGCAGCAGATGGCGCAGCTCCGGCTGGGTCGCCAGGTGCTCCAACAGATCAAGCGTCGCCAGGTCGAGCCACTGCAGGTCGTCGAGGAACAGCGCCAGCGGGTGCTCCGCACGAGCGAACACACGGAGCAGGCGACGGAACACCAGCTGGAAGCGGCGTTGCGCGTCTTGCGGCGGCAGTTCCGGCGTTGGCGGAGGAGGACCAATGAACAGTCCAAGCTCGGGAATGAGGTTCATCATCAGCTGGCCGTTTGGGCCCAACGCCTCCGCGAGCGCCTCGCACCACGGCGCCAGTTCGGCGTCAGTCTGGCCCAGCAGCGGGCGGATCAGGCCCTGGAGCGCCCGCGCCAAGGTCGCGTAAGGAATGTCGCGCTGGTGCTGGTCGAACTTGCCGGACGCGAGCAGGCCGTGCGGCGACACGACCGCCCGCTGCAGCTCTTGCACCAGGGACGACTTGCCGATGCCGGAATAGCCGGACACCAGGACCAGCTCCGGACCGCCCCCGGCCACCACCCGCTCAAAGGCGGCAAGCAGGGTTTCGATTTCGCGCTCGCGCCCGTACAGCGTCTCGGGGACTAGCAGCCGGTTTGGCGTGTCATATCGGCCCAGTGCAAAGTTGCGGATGGAGCCTCCCGCCTGCCATTCCGCGAGGCAGCGGCGCAGATCGCTCTCGACCCCGCCGGCGGTCTGATAACGCTCCTCGGCCGTCTTGGCGAGCAGCTTCATGACTATGGCAGAGACCGCGGCCGGGACGTTCTTCACCCGTTCGCTCGGCGCGTCGGGCTTTTTCGCGACGTGGCAGTGCACCCACTCCGTCGGATCGGTAGCCGTGAATGGCAGCGAGTTCGTGAGCATCTGGTAGAGCGTGACACCGAGCGCGTAGAAGTCGCTGCGGGCGTCGATCGAGCGGTTCATCCTTCCGGTCTGCTCGGGCGCCATGTAGGCGAGACTGCCGGCGATGAACTCGGGCGGCTCGGGCGCCTGCCACTCGCGGGGCAGGCGCGACGCAATGCCGAAACCGGTCAGCCGGACCTCTTCGGTCAAACGATTGACGAGGATGTGGGGCGGCTTGAGATCCTTATGAATCAGGCCGCGTTGGTGGACCTGGCCGACGGCAGCGACCATGCCAACTGCCAGGCGCAAGAAACGCCCCGTCTCCAGCGGCGCGCCAAGCTGCGCGTCGAGCGGTTCGCCGTCGAAATCCTCGAACAAAAGTAGTGTTCGACCGCCTTCGCGCAATAGTTCCAGCGGCCGCAGCGCCCATGCGCTGTTCAGCTCTTCCTTCAAGCCGTATTCGTGGGTAAGACGATCGAGGTCCGCGGCGGTCGAGCGCTCCGCGGTGAGCCGCACGGCCAGCACCACGCGCTCATTTCCTTCGCCGTCGTCGCACCGGACGCGACACCACGTGCGCTCGCCGTCCTCCCTGATGACCTGAAGGCTGCTATGTCCAGACGTATCAAGCCGAAACGACGGGCTCAACTGTTGACCTCCGTAGGACCGAGAGCCGCTCCGCCCGCTTGCCAACGCTCTGTCTGCGGACGACTGACCCGCGCGGGAAAATTTAGTCTGCCACAAATGTGGCGAAATGACGAACGGGCTGCCCCGACTTCTGTAGGGTAGCGGGGCGAGAAGCGGCTTTTTGTGCGTACCGTCATGGTCAGTACTTCGACCTTTAACCCGGCTTGCCTTCTCGTTGCTTAGAAAAAATTACCCTGAACGGACAGATCTGCGCAGCGGCGCGATCTGTTTTCGAAGGCCGCGGACGCCGACGCGGTACCAGACTACCCGGGCACCGCATGAAGCGGATGTGGTCGCCAGGCGGGCTAGCCAGCAGCTTCTAGATGACACGCCAAGGGCGATGCGCGAATGGCAGCTCAGGCCGATGACTTGCTGACCGAGTCGACGCGGCGAGCGGCGGTTGTCCCTGGAAGCGGTGATTGCAGTGACGCGAGTCCGAACGGCGGTTCAGGGGTCGAGCAGCGTCATTCGCTCCGCCCGAACACACGCCCCCGATTGACATAGCGCCTGATGAACGCCGATACGATTGCTGCGGGGACGTCGTGGACAAATCGAGGTACAGATTCATCCGGTGTTCGCTGGCGCCGTTTGTCGGGATAGAGCTAAACGTTAGACGATCGGGCGCTCAGGCTCCGGTGGTGTTCGTAGCCGGGAGGCTGAATGGCCGTTTTTCGGTGCGAAGTGGAACATTCGGAGAAGCTCACTGAAGGGCTACAACACCGAATGGCCGATTCATGGCGAGCTGCGGACCATAGAGAACACTCAACTTGCTCCGTTGCCTTTCCGCCCTCGTCAAAATGCCGCCCGGACAGAGCGTTCAAGAAGTCACCACACATGCCGGCGAGGAATTTTGTGCGCGATCAGCGGCCGGGTTTCGTTGACGCTGGGGCGCAAGTCGCTTGTGTTGCAGGCGGGCGACAGCGTGCGCGAATGCCACGATAGACGGTTCAATGCAGCCGGTTTTCAGAAATGAGATGCCGGCATTCTTCCCAGATCAACAGTCGGGCTAATTTCCCCAACGGGCTTTTCGGGTTTTGGGGATCTGGCAATCCGGGCTGCTTACCCAGCCACGCAATCATATGTTGCGCTGGCATCGGACGCGCTATCCCATAACCCTGAGCGGCATCGGCGCCGAGAATCACGACGGCTTCCAGTAGCTCTACGTCCTCGACTCCTTCCACGATCACCGATTTGCCCAGCGAATGGCCGAGCCGAGTCAGATGATAGATAAATTGCAGCACATTTGAAGGGTCCTGGTCGACGTGGCTCACGATACCCCGGTCGATCTTGACCCAGTCGAATGGCACTTTTCGCAAACGGTTCAGACTACTGTATCCAGAGCCCAAATCATCTTCGGCAAGGCCGACGCCGAGCGCCTTGAATTTCGCCAGTTCCCGGGAGACGTCCATACCGGAGGGAAGTGCACCCGTTTCCAGAATTTCCAGGGTCAGCGCGTGCGGAGCGCAGCCGTGTTCAGTCAAGGCATGCTTGGTAGCTTCGAAATAGCGGGTGTTGCTCAGTGCACCGGGCGGCAGATTGACGGATACGTTCAAGTTGACGCCGCCTTGCAGCCAGCGATTTCTATGGGCTAGCGTTTGCCCGAGTCCCCCGACGTAGAGCTCCAGGAAATCGTCCGAGGACAGCGCAGGAAAAAACTCACCAGGCATCAGGAGCCGACCGCCATCCCACAGCCGGGCCAGCGCCTCGACTTTGGTAACCTGCCCCGTCCTGAGATCCAGTAGCGGCTGGTAGTGCATTTGCAGCGCATCCGATCTTAGCAGTGCCGCCCAGTGTTGCCGGATCGCGTAAGGCACCGTATCGGTATGTCCTTCCCGATTCTCGATACGGGCAATGGCGAACCCCAGGAGGGTTTGCAACTGCCCGATAAAAGTCATCTGGTCTGCCGCCGCATACCCTCCCGGAAATGCGCTGTACAGCGACAGGATGGCCATCGGAGGGTGGCCCGGAGGACTCAGAGGAATCGCCGCGCTGGAGCGAAATCCCTCGCGCCGCGCAAGGTCCTTCCAGGGCTCCGCCTGAGGATCCGTCTGAAAATTGACGATCCGCTCCACATTTCCGCTGCGCCAGGCGCGGCCAGCCGGTCCCCGACCCTGAGGTCGATCGCCATCCGAGACAGGCTGTTCCGCGGAGCTCTCCAGTCCAACACGATACTTCTCAATGGTCTTGCCCGAGACGGACTCGAAGCGGAACACCCCCTCACTGTCCGGCCGGCCCACCGAGCAGCCCGCAAACTCATCATGCGCGCCGAGTATTTCACCGACCCGGACAATCACGTCAGTGTAGCTGTCCGCGTCCCACGCCAGTCGGGTAATGCCGAGCAACACGTCCTGACGTGAGGTCTGCAACTGCTGGTAAGCGTGTGTCTGCCAGGCCAGATCACGGGTAAGGCGCTGGCCTAACACTCTGAGGGCTTCCCCGTGCGCGGTCGTATCCACGTTGTTGTGAATCGCCGCGGAAAGGAGTCCACGACTCCGGATCAGATCTTCCCGATCCAGCCCCACAATGGCGTGGAGACGCCCTGCCCGCAGCGCCATCGCGCGGTGAGCCATTGCGGTCAGATCAGGGTCGGCAAGCGCATACAGATTTCGGATCTGCTGCGATTTGAGATGCTCGAATTCCACCTCCGACAGCGCCTCAAGGATATGCTTCGATCGCGGCAGGTCGGTCAACCCCTCGCAGAACCGGCCCACAATGTCGCCGGCATTATGCTGCAATGCCTCTGCCAAGGATGTGAGTGCTGCTGCCCAGACCGGGCTGTACAGGCTCGGCTCATGATCCATCTGGTTACTGTCACGAGTTGCGTCGGGGGCGCAGGTTGACATGGTCGGCGTGCCCACGTGCTTAAAAGCGGTCCCGCTCGCCGGCTTCCGCGGTTTGCGCTAGCCGAGCGGGCTGCGGTGCGGACCGCTTAAGCACTGGCGTGGCCGGCGCTCGCGCACGCGCCGGAGCCGCCGTGGTTGCCTGGGCGACTGGACCCGTGGCCCCGGCCCCATGAGAGACGCCCAGCCTGAACATCGAAACGGACGCTTTCAGATCGGCCGCCTGCGACTCCAGCGAACTGGCGGCGGCCGCCGCCTGTTCGACCAATGCCGCGTTCTGCTGCGTGACTTCGTCCATCTGCGTGACGGCCTGGTTGACCTGGCCGATACCCTTGCTCTGCTCCCGCGAGGCGGCGGTGATTTCACCCATGATGTCGGTCACCCGCCTGATTTCATAAGTGATCTCGCGCATCTTCGTGCCGGCTTCCTCCACATGACTCGCGCCGGCCCGGACCCGCTCCACGGAATCGTGGATCAGTTCCTTGATCTCCTTGGATGCCGCCGAGGAGCGCTGCGCGAGCGACCGCACTTCCGAGGCCACCACGGCAAAACCTCGCCCCTGCTCGCCCGCGCGCGCCGCTTCGACGGCAGCATTCAGCGCCAGGATATTGGTCTGGAAGGCAATGCCCTCGATGATGCCGACAATGGTGGCGATCCTGTCCGAGCTGGCGTTGATCCCTTCCATGGTTTCCACCACGCGTGACACCACGGCGCCGCCCTGCTCAGCCACTTGGGCAGCCTGGGCTGCGAGCTGGTTGGCCTGACTGGCGTTGTCGGCATTCTGGGTGACGGTCGAGGTCAACTGCTCCATGCTGGCCGCCGTTTCCTCGAGCGAGGCGGCCTGCTCCTCGGTGCGCTGCGACAGGTCCTGGTTTCCCACCGCGATCTGGTGAGTGGCGGTGGCAATCGAGTCGGCCGAAACCTTGATCGTGCCGATCGTCTGCGTGAGCTGCTCCTGCATGCTCTTCATCGAAAACAGCAGGCTCGAGCGGTCATCCGGTGCCGTCTTCACCAACACAGTCAGATCGTTACTGGCAATCTGGCTCGCAATCTCGGCGGCGTAGGACGGCTCCCCGCCTAGTGCGCGGATAATACCCCGGTTGAGCAGCGCCACGACAGCCGACAGGGCGCCGGCTAGTACGACCAGAAGCCCGAGGCTCTGATACAGCGTCGACCGGAATGTTGCATTAAGGTCGTCGACATAAAGCCCCGTCGTGAGAATCCAGTCCCACGGCTGATAGGACACGTTGTAGACGATTTTCGGAGAGGCTTCGGTTCCCCCTAGTTTCGGAAAAGAATACGCAGTAAAGCCCTGCCCGTCACGCTTGATAACAGCGACCATGTCCTGGAAGAAGGTGACACCGTTCGGATCCTTGTAGTCACTGACGTCCTTGCCTTCCAATTCCGGCTTTGGGGGGTCCATTAGCACCTTCGGCTGAGAATTTAGGATAACGAAATAACCGTCTTCCCCGTACCGCATATTTCGCACGCTGTCCAAGGCCCGTTTCTGGGCTACCTCGACGGGCATGGAGCCGGCGGCGACCTGATCGCCAAAGGTCCTGACGACGCTTAGCGCAATCTCCGACGCATGTGTCAGGTCTGCCTTGCGCTCGTCCAGACGCATTTCCCGATTCTGGTATGCCTTATAGATCGATATCCCAGCGAGACAGAGCAGGCTCAGGATCAGCGGCAGCCAGAGTTTTTGAACAAAAGATAGCTTCATAGGTTCGCTTCGCTGACCTTTCAGATTGACCAATGGAACAACTATATACTGACTAACTCGCGCTTACATCCGCACGGCGGCTAGCTTCTGCCTTACGGAAAGTCATGGCGTATTAACAGCAGTACCCGTTCCATAAGGCCAGTAGTCAGACATTCCAATATCGATATCACGAACCCAACCCCGGGTCGGATACGTTGACATGCTCCCGGGTCGAAGTGAGGTGTCCGCGCCGCTAGCCCTTCGGACGCTGCCGTGGCAATGCGTGCTTTAGGACGCGGGTTTCTCCGCGGCAACCATTGCGGTTTCAAAATTGAGGAACTCGCTGCTGCTCACTGTGCCGTCGCCATTGCTGTCCATCAGCTTCAAAAGGTCTTGCTCGGTTGAAGTGTTCGAGCTACCGGTCGTCCCTGCCAGCGCGCCGAGCAACTCGCCATTCGATACCGAATTGCCGCCGCCGAGCGCGGTGTAAAGCTGGTCAGCTTCGCCCTTGCTGCCACCGAATTGCGCAATCACGGTCTCGAAGGCCGACTGTGAAATATAGCCGTCAGCTTGCCCTTTTTCGTTCGTCGGGGGGGCAATCGGGGTGAATCCCTTCAGCGCCTGGGTAAGCTGCTGTGCGTAATCGGTAAACGATTCGCCGGACGTGCGCGACGGCAGATTCAGTCCTGCAAGACTGCTGACAGTCTCGGTCACGCCCTCGGCGTTGAGCCCAGCGAGTATCTGCGCACCCGGGCTAAGCGTGACCTGTGTCGACGACCCGGCAGCCGACGAGGTCGAGCTCGTCGGCGCGGGTGCGGTCGCAGACGAAGTCGAGGGCGTTGTGCCTGCGGCGCCCGTCGAAGCCGAAGCATCCTGCGATGTCGATTGCGGGTTGGATTGCGACAGAA
>Ga0302234_10001801_pt1 | contig 14421 bp, 13 predicted proteins | sample II_Palsa_N3_2_FD_193576 | JGI IMG/M metagenome (GOLD analysis project Ga0302234, IMG submission 193576) | Peat permafrost microbial communities from Stordalen Mire near Abisko, Sweden - II_Palsa_N3_2 | ecosystem: Environmental > Terrestrial > Soil > Palsa > Peat permafrost | place: Sweden... | reverse complement strand
TGTGGGCGTGATCAATAGATGATTCCCACGTCTACTGATACGGTCGGTCCCGTCGTTCACGAAATCACCGACGAGTGGCACACTTCACTTCGGCCTCGGGCGCAAACGACGACCCACCGTGCGAGAGGACTAGTACGAAACATAATGGGTCTAGTAGCGACACCAGACGGTAGAAGTTGATGGTATCGCCGTACCCGTCAAACATGCCATGAAGAATGCCGATACGACATAGCACGAGCAGATTCTGGTTCTCTACGGCGGTTGACCCAATCGCGGAAGGTGGCACGCATGGCATTAACCGATACTACTACTCGCATTAGCGCGCGATACGTACTGCATCGTCTCTACGGAAGGATGGAAGCGCCTAGCGTGATTTTCACGCGAAAGAATATGACATATTCCGAGGCGTTCGCCGGCAGCGGCGAACTTGCGGTCGTCCGCGCCGTGATAGAACTGCTTTCCGTAGAGCAGCATTCCCTGGTGCTGCTCGATGAGCCGGAGACATCCCTTCATCCCCTCGCGCAACGGAGGTTTGTTGCTTTTCTGCTCGATCGCATCCGGGTGAAACATATTCAGGTTGTGCTATCAACGCATTCTCCGTCAATTGTGCGAATGTTACCAGGCAATGCTATCAAGGTCCTAGAGGAAGGCCCCACCGGTCGTATGCGGGTTGTTGAAAATACGCATCCACAGGTGGCATTTAACCGGTTGGGTCACGTTCCAGATAACGTGTTGCTGATCACCGTGGAGGATCAACTGCTTGCTGTCTTGGTCAGGGTAGCAATGAAACTGCTTGATCCGGGTGAGGCCGAGATCATTCGTTTGCACATTCCAACGAGCGGAGCGAACTCAATCCTGAAATACAACATCCCGACATGGATGAGTGATCATCAGGTGTCTATGTCATCCCGGACGGCGACCAAAAACCTAATGCACCGCTTGCAGATCCTGACACGTTGCCGTTAGCCGATCAGTTGCTGCTCAGTCAGAAGCTCCAAGATGAGTTTGGTGTCTTGCCGCACGGATGTTCGCTTGGCAAGGTGGAGCCTTCGGCCTCCTATGTAAGGTGGGTCCGAAGCCGGATGCGCTATCTCGACGCGGTTTGCCCCGAATTCGTAGTGCTGTCAACGCTGGTTGGGGACGAGGAGGCAGCTAAGCGGGCCGGGACAAACGAAGAAGCGAAAGCGGCTTTGGTCGCTGAACTGAAGTCGATGGATCTCGACTCCGATGCCGATTTCATCAATCGCTTCGCTCAGATCCAGCTGATGCCGGGTCGGGAGGAGAATAAATACATTCTCGGGTTGAAAACGATTTTAAAAGAGCTCCTCACGCACCATGCCCTCGAGCATTGAACGTAACTCAAAGGTTCGTCGAGCCTGCAAGGCATACGACTTAGCGGCGCCGGCTGCTGCGTTGCGTTTGCACTAAGGCATTTCCCCGCCTCCTTCTGCATGTACCGCTCGGGGCGGGCATCGTTACCGCCACCAAAGACATGAACGAAGCGACCATTCAAACGACTGTTACGCATGCGATGAAGGAGATATGCCGCGAATCATATTCGGATAGTTCGGCGCGCCGCCACCTTCCGGCGGGACCCACACGATATTCTGCGTCGGGTCCTTCATATCGCAGGTCTTGCAGTGCACGCCGTTCTGCGCGTTGATCGCCAGACGCTCGCTGCCCTCGTCGTTCTTCACGAACTCATACACCGCGGCAGGACAATCCCGTGATTCCGGCCCCGCGTCAGCCTCAACGCAATCCTCTTTTCTTGAGTATTTACCCTAACTTATAAATATAAATAACCAACCTATACTGGGTGCCAGCTGAACGAAAAATCCGCTCGTTCACGCTCACATACCAACAGGAGACACCCATGGAGCTGACCCGCCGAAAGTTACTCGTTGCCGCCGGACTTGCTGCCGCCGGCTGGCTGCCGCTGCACGCGCTGGCCGCGCTGCCCCCACTGGCGAAGAAGGACAAATACCGGGTCGGCTTTGCGCAAAGCGAAAGCAACAATCCCTGGCGAATCGCGCAGACCAGGAGCATGCGTGACGAGGCAGCCAGACTGGGCCATCAGCTCGTCTATACCGACGCGGCCGGCTCCGCTGCCAAACAGGCCGCGGACGTGAATTCGATGATCGCGCAGCGGGTCGACCTGATCTTCCTCACACCCCGCGAGGACAAGCCCTTGGTGCCCGCGGTGATAAACGCAAAGAAGGCGGGCATCCCCGTCATCCTGCTCGATCGGGACGTGGACCACGCGATGGTCAAGCCGGGTGAGGATTACGTGACGTTCATCGGCTCGGATTTTGTCGAGGAAGGCCGGCGCGTCGCGGAGTGGCTGGTCGCCAACGCCGGCGACAAGACCACCATCCTGGAGATCGAGGGCACCGTTGGCTCCTCGCCCGCGAACGACCGCAAGAAGGGCTTCGACGAGGTCATCAAGCAGCACCCGAAGTTCAAAATCGTGGCGTCGCAAAGCGGCGATTTCTCGCGCGACAAGGGCCGCCAGACTGCCCAGACCCTACTGCAGGCGCACCCTGAGGCCAACATCATTTACACCCACGCCGATGAGATGGCGCTGGGCGCCATCGCGGCCCTCGAAGCCGCTGGGCGCACGCCCGGCAAGGATGTGCTGTTCGTCTCCATCGACGGCGAGAAGGAAGGCGTCAAGGCAATCCTGGATGGCAAGCTCGGCTGTTCCTGCGAATGCAACCCGATGTTCGGGCCCAAGGCCTTCGCGACCCTGGCGGCTTACGCGGCCGGCCAGAGCCTGCCGGGCTTCATCAAGAATGACGACCGCTTCTACGACCGGTCGAACGCCAAGGAAGCACTGGCGTGGGCGTATTGACTGCGGGTTCGCCCTCGGCCCATGAAGGGGCGGCGCAGGGTGCGGCCAGTGCTGCGCCGCTGCTGGAGATCCGGGGTCTGCAGAAGCGCTACGCCGGTGTGGTGGCGCTGGCCGATGCGCAGTTGCGCATCGGCTATGGCGAAGTGCACGCGCTGTTGGGGCAGAACGGCGCCGGCAAGTCCACGCTCATCAAGACGCTGACCGGCTATGTCCGCCGTGACGGCGGCGACGTGCGCTTCCTGGGCGAGCCCTTCGCGGTGCATTCGCCGCAGGAGGCGCAGCGGCGCGGCATTAGCACCATCTACCAGGAGATCAACCTCGTGCCGCTTTTGTCGGTGGCGGAGAACATCTGTCTGGGCCGCGCTCCGCGCCGGCGCGGCCTGCTCGACTGGGGCGCCATGCGCACAGAGGCGAAGGCGCTGCTCGGCCGCTTCGGCATCGACATCGACGTGAGCCGGCCGCTGGGCCAGTTCAGCACTGCCGTGCAACAGATGACCGCAATCGCGCGGGCAATTGGCTTTTCGTCGAAGCTCGTCATCATGGACGAGCCCACATCGTCGCTCAACGACGAGGAAGTGGAGCGCCTGTTCACTGTGGTCCGTCAGCTCAAGGCAGACGGCGTATCCGTGATCTTCGTCAGCCACAAGCTCGACGAGGTCTATGCAATCAGCGATCGCATCACGATCATGCGTGACGGGAGCTGGGTGCATAGCGCTGACGCCCGCGACCTGGACAAGCTGGATCTGGTCTCACACATGCTGGGGCGCGACATGACCAGTGCACACGGCAAGACCACGGCCTTCACGCACAGCGCGGGCGGCGGCCCGCGCGACACGCTGCTGCAGGTAGAGTCGATCGGTGCCGGCGCCTTGGCGCGCGATGTGAGCTTCGACCTGCGCCGCGGCGAGATCCTCGGCATGGCCGGCTTGCTCGGGTCCGGGCGCTCTGAAACGGCTCGCCTCGTGTTTGGCGCCGACGCCTCCGCTCAGGGCTCGATGCAGTTCGGCGGCGCGCCCTACCGTCCGCACTCGGTTGTCGACGCAGTGGCCGTCGGCATGGGCTTTTGCACCGAGGATCGCAAGGTCGAGGGCATCTTCCCCGAGATGAGCGTGGCCGACAACATCACGATCTGCGTGCTGGCGAAGATGGGGCGGGGCGGTCTGCTCGACGAGCAGCGCCTGAGCGAGCTCGCGCGCAAGCTGATCGGGCAGCTTGGCATCAAGTGCAGCTCGCCGGCGCAGAGAATCCGCGAGCTGTCCGGTGGCAACCAGCAAAAGGTGCTGCTGGCGCGCTGGATCGCGACGCAGCCCAGGCTGCTGATTCTCGACGAGCCCACGCGCGGTATCGACATCGGCGCCAAGGCGGAGATCCAGCGTCTGATTCGCGGCCTCGTTGACGAGGGCCAGTCGGTGCTGATGATCTCCTCCGAACTGGACGAACTGCTGGAAGGGGCCGACCGCATCGTGGTGCTGCGCGACGGCCAGAGCGTCGCGCACCTCGAGGGCGCTGGCATCAGCCGCGAGGCTATCGTGGAGGCGATGGCGCACGGTCGCCCAGCTTCTGTTGAGGGAACAATGCAATGACGAAGGCTTCCTCCACTCTCGCGCCAACCGGCGGCCGCACTGCAAGCGGGCTCGCCTGGTGTTCGCGCTACGGCGCGCTGGCCGCCTTCGGCGTGTTGCTGGCGCTCAACATCGCGGCCACACCGTACTTCCTGTCGCTGCAGACGCTGAACATCAACCTCACTCAGGTGTGCACGATCATCATCGTGGCGGTCGGCATGAATCTGGTGATCGCCACCGGCGGTATTGACCTGTCGGTGGGGTCGCTGATGGCGATCTCCGGGGTGCTGGCGCCGATGATCTTCCTCGGGCAGGTTGTGCCTGTCGGCAACACCGCGCTGGCTGTGACCCTCGCGATCGTAGCGGCGATTGGCGTGGCGGGGCTGCTCGGACTGTTCAACGGATGGCTGGTGTCGCGATTCGGCATCCAGCCCATCGTCGCCACGCTGATCCTGTTCATCGCCGGGCGCGGCATCGCCCAGGTGCTGGTCGACGGCAACCTGCAGACCTTTTCGGTACCGCAGTTCGCATGGCTTGGCCAAGGTGCCCTGCTCGGAATTCCGACCCAGGTTTTTGTGATGGCGGCCATCGTCGCCGCGGCCCTGTGGACCATGCGCCGCACGCGCTTCGGCCGCTACGTGCTGGCCGTCGGCGGCAACGAGCGGGCCGCGTCGATGGCGGCCCTTCCGGTGCGCCGCATCAAGCTCGCCGTATATGCGATCTCCGGCCTGTGTGCAGGTGTCGCGGGCCTGGTGGTGATCGCCATTAATTCTGCCAGCGACGCTAACCAGATTGGCCTGGGCACTGAACTCGATGCCATAGCCGCAGTAGCGGTGGGCGGCAGCTCCCTCGGCGGCGGCCAGGCCCATCTGTTGGGCACCGTGCTGGGCGCGCTCACCATCCAGCTCATCCGCTACACCTTGCTGGCCAACGGCGTCCCCGACGCTGCGGCGCTGGTCGTAAAGGCTGGCGTCATCGCGCTGGCGGTGTGGCTGCAACAGGCCCAAAGGAGGAAATGATGGAGGTCACACGCCTGGAGCGGCTTTTCAAGCACGGCGCCACCATCGCGCTAGTCGTCCTGATCGCCTTCGGTGCCATTCGCTACGACAACTTCCTGTCGCTGTACAACGTGATGAGCGTGTGCCGCACCAACGCGATGTTCGCTCTGGTTTCGCTGGGCATGTGCTTCGTCATCATGACCGGCGGCATCGATCTGTCGGTGGGTGCGGTAGCCGCGCTGGCAAGCGTCGCGGCCGCCAAGGCGAGTCCGCTGGGTGTGACGGCCGGCCTGGCGACCGGTATCGCGGTGGGGTTCGCGGCCGGCGTCGTCAATGGGCTGCTGGTCACGCGGGCGCGTCTTCTGCCGTTCATCACGACCCTGGTGACCATGCTGGCGGCCAATGGCTGCGCGCTGCTGCTGGCCGGCAACCAGTCGGTCGCGGTGTCTTACACTAGCGGCTTCACCGACATCGGGCAGGGCGACCTGGGCATCTTTCCGATCCCCGCGTTGATCGTGGTCGCGCTCTACGTGCTCGGCTCGCTGATCCTGCACCGCACCTCGGCCGGTCGCAGCGTGTTGGCCACCGGCGGAGGCGAGGAGGCGTCGCGCCTGATGGGGCTGCGGCCCGACGCGACCAAGTTCGCCGTCTATGCCGCGAGCGGCGCACTGGCCGGCCTGGCGGGCGTGCTGCTGGCTGCCGGGTCGGGCGCGGGGCAACCAACCGAAGGCGTGGGCTGGGAACTGTTCGCGATCGCTTCGGTGGTCATTGGCGGCACGCTGCTCACCGGCGGGGCGGGCTCCGTCCTCGCGACGCTCGCTGGCGGCTTGCTGATGGGCACACTCTTCACCGTCCTCAATTTCGAAAACGGCCTGGGCGTCATCTCACTGTCGGCGTATTGGCAGAGCGTGATCCGCGGATTGATGCTCCTGGCTGTCGTCGTCCTGCAGGCCACCGTCATGCAGCGCGGTCACAGACACGCAACCTGAAAATCCATTGAATTCCCATGCACACCTCACAAGAACTTTTTGAATCGATTCTGTCTGAACTAGACCGCTCGGTGCGGCAAATTGCAGAGGCCGATATTGATCGGCTCGTCGACCACATCGCCGGGGCCCGTCACGTCGCGGTTTTTGGCTGCGGGCGCGAAGCCCTGCAACTCAAAGGCTTTGCCATGCGCCTGTTCCATCTCGGATGCTCAGTGTCCGTGGTGGGAGACATGACGACGCCGGCAATTGGCGCGGGCGACCTGCTGCTTGTCACCGCCGGGCCGGGCGAATTGCCGACGGCTCTGTGCATGACCACCGTTGCACGCACCGCGGGCGCGGCGGTACTGGCGATCACCGCGCAGCCTTGCGCATCAGTGCCAGCAGCCGCCAGCGAAGTGGTCGTCGTTCCGGCCCAGACAATGGCCAGTGATCAGGACGAAGATGTCTCCATGCTGCCAATGGGCTCGGTCTTCGAAGGCAGCCTGTTCCTGCTTTTCGAGGTTGCGATCCTGCGCCTGAAGGCCAGGCTTGGCGTAAGTGGCGCGCAGATGCGTTCGAACCACACGAATCTGGAATGAGGCGGACGACCGTGGGCGTCGACATGGCGCTAAAATGGACGGTTTTCCAATAACCGACCCTTTGCTCATGGCAAGAAGAGCTGCAGACTCGAAAACGGGGGCTCGCGTCGATCCGCAGCCTACGCCTGGCCTTGTCAGGCGAAGAGGCCGGCGTGTGACGATGGTTGACGTTGCGCGCGAAGCAGGTTGTTCGCAGGCAACCGTCTCTTTCGTGCTCAATGAGGTCGACGGTGTGAAGATCTCACCTGAGACCCGCGAACGGGTGCTGACGGTGGCACGCGCGATGGGCTACACGCCGTCGACCTTTCGTGCGCTGGAACAGCAACAAGCCCCCCTGTCAGCGCCGGAAGGCGCGATCGGTTTTCTTGTCGATCAGCTTGCGACGAGTCCCGAAGCGGCCATCGCCATCGACAGTGCGCATCAGGAGGCTTGGCGCACCGGTCGCGTGCTGGTGTCCGCCCAGACCGGATCGGACGCAGTGCTGGAACCCAAGGCGATCAAGACACTGCTGTCGCTTGGCGTGTCGTCGATGATCTACATGACGATCATCACGCGCGAGCTTCAGCCGCCCGCGATGCTCTACGAGCTGGATATTCCCGTGGTTTTGCTGAACTGCTACACGCAAGACCGTGCGTTCGCGTCCGTCATTCCGAGCGAAATCGCGGGCGGCCAGGCAGCCACCCGCCACCTGGTTGAACAGGGCCATCGCCGCATCGGTACCATCGTTGGCGAGATGTGGATGGATGCCGCGAGTTGCCGCCTGGAAGGCTACCGTCGTGCGTTGGCCACAGCTGACATTCCGTTCGATCCCGGCCTTGTCGTTCAAGGCGATTGGTCGACCACCGGAGGCTATAGGGCTACGCAAAGTCTGCTCGCTTTGAAGCATCCACCGACCGCCATCTTTTGCCAGAATGACCGCACGGCTTTAGGCTGCTACGAAGCGCTGCGCGAGGCAGGTTTGCGCGTACCGGGCGACGTGTCAGTGGTCGGCTATGACGATGAAGAGATTTCGCGTCATCTGCGGCCGAAGCTGACCACATGCGTCCTTCCGCATCGGGCAATGGGACGCTGGGCTGTCGAGCATCTGCAAGAGTATGGGAGTAAACCGCGGGACCGTCAGCACTATCCGATTACCAAGATCGAATGCAGCTTGGTGCCCCGGGAATCCGTAGCGCCTCCGAACGCCTGAGCAGCCGCCAACTGTGTGCAAATTGGATGATCGGGTAGGTCACGCGTGGGTTTTCCAGGCAGAACAGATAGATTCCGGCGACAAACACGACGCCGGAGAACAACAGGGCAGTCACGCAGTAGCCCATGATGTGGCGCACGCCGAGTCCCGCGATCGCGAGGGCTGGCAGCGCCCAGAATGGCTGCGCCATGTTAGTCCAAGCCTTGCCGTAGGCAATCGCCATCGCCGATTTTCCGAGATCGACGCCGAGTGCCTGCGCGGCCGGCATCACGAAGGGACCCTGGACGACCCAGTGACCGCCACCCGACGGCACCGCGAAGTTAATGACGGCCGAACTCAGGAACGCGAGGAGCGGAAACGTGTGCACGTTCGCGATGTCGACGAACCATTTAGTGATCACACCGGCGAGCCCGGAGTGATCCATAAGCGCCTGGATTTCCGCGTAGAAGGGGAACTGGATCATGATCGAGCCCGCACCACGCGCGGCGGCACCGATCGCGCGCGCATACGCCATCGGTGTCTTGTGCAGCACGAGGCCGGTTGCAAGGAACGCGAGGTTGACCGTGTCGATGTCGGGTACGAAGCCCTTCGTCTGTGTGCGGATCACGAGGAACGCGACGCACAGCAGTGCAACGAGTAGCGACAATAGGCGGCTTTCCTCCATCCGCTCCGCCCAGCTGGCGTCCGACGCGAGCTGACGGTAGAAGCTCGGTGGGTCCTCCAGCAGTTTCGGGTCGACCGACACGACCTCGTCCGGCTTCGACATCATCATCCGCGCGAGGAACGGCAGCATCACGATCAGGCCGATTGTGATGAACGCGTTGTAGCCGGTGAAGCGGTCCTCGGTTGTCGGTTGCTTTGGCTGGGACCCGTTTGCTGCTCTCTTACCGTTCGAGGTGATCATAATGCGACAGGACGTTCAAAGGATCATTTCTGAGGCATTCGCACTCGCCGATAAACATGACATGACTTCTCACCCTCTAGTGATTGTGCCAACGGGTTTCAGACCGATGTCCGGCGAGGACGAACGAACGTTCGAGACGGAGTACGCCAGGAAGCTTGAGGTATGAGGCGATCGTCGACGAACTGACAGTCGACTGGGACGCTGGTGCAAATGGGGTCGGCAAATCGGTTAGCGTTGTCGGAGCAAAACGAACGGATGACCCACGATGAGCAAGCTGAAGAGCCCAGAGGAGTTGATCGGTGGACGCCATGTCTGATCGGGAGATCATCGTTCTGTCCTATCAATAAGGTATCCTACTAATAAGAGCTTGTCGACCGACCCACCTATTTGAACCTTAACCGGATCAGGGACAAACGTGAGCGATTTTCCGCCTTTTCGGCTTGACCGAGCCAACCAGTGCGTCTGGCAATCGACACCAGGCGGGGGCGAACGCCGGCTCAAGCTAAGGCCTCGTGCCTACGACATGCTTCAGTATCTGGTCGACAACGCCGGCCGCCTCGTGACGCACGACGAATTTCTCGACGCTCTCTGGCAAAAAGTCGTCGTGCAACCAGAGGTGCTGAAGGGACACATGCTGTCGATACGCACCGCGCTCGGCGACGATCCAGTTAATCCCGGATTTATCGAAACGCTTCGCGGCCGCGGCTATCGTTTCATTGCGCCGCTGCGAACCCGGTCCCCCGGCAATGCGTCTGATGCTGAGAGACCGGCTCACGGCACCTTCGTCGGACGCACGCCGCAGTTGAACAAGCTCAAAACGCTGTTCGACGAAGCTTGCGCAGGCGAATCGCGGATTGTGTTCGTCGCCGGCGAACCGGGCATCGGCAAGACGACGCTTGTCAACCAGTTCCTCGAATCCCTCGGCGGGCGTGGCGACGTAGTGACTTCGCTGGGGCGTTGCGTGGAAGGTTTCGGCGGCGCCGAGCCGTATTACCCTGTGCTCGAAGCCATCGCCCCACTGATGCGCGGCGATGGCGGAGCGGCTATTACGCGCAGTCTCATCTCGATCGCACCGACCTGGGCCGCGCAGCTTCCCGGTTCGGTGCCAGAGCGCCAGCACTCTCAACTGCAATGCCAGTCGATTGGCGCTGTCAGTGGCCGCATGCTTCGTGAAATCTGTGAGTTTTTCGCCGCACTGTCGGTGCAAAAACCGCTCGCCCTCGTTTTCGAAGACCTTCATTGGTCGGACTATTCGACGGTCGACATGCTCTCCGCACTCGCCCGTCATCGCAACCGTGCACGGTTGATGGTGGTGGCCACCTATCGCCCCGAGGAGGTGGAAGTCGCTCATCATCCACTGGGCCGCTTGAACCACGACCTCGGCTTGCAGAAGCTTTGCCACAACATTGTGCTCGAAGCGTTGAGCGAAGGCGCCATCGCCGAGTACCTTAAAGGCAAAACGCAGCATGCTCGCGAAAACGGCCTGACGCAACTCGTTTGCGAGCGCTCCGGCGGTAATCCCCTCTTCATGGTGGCGACGCTCGATCATCTGGTCACGCAAGGCATCGCCCACTCCACGCCGCAGGGGTGGAAGCTATATCTGTCTCCGTCGGAAGTGCGGCTCGAAGTGCCGCCGACGCTGAGCCGGGTGATCGAGTACCGTATTCAACGGCTGACAGGCGTTCAACAACGCGTGCTGGAAGCCGCGAGTGTGGCGGGACTCAAATTCGACGCGACCGTCCTGGCTCCGGTGGTCCAGTTAAGCCAGGAATTTGTCGAGGAGACGTGTGAAGTGCTGTGCCGACAGGAAAGCTTCATCCGTCGTGAGGCGCCTGCGCCGCTCGACCACATGGTCGCGGCACGCACCTACGTATTCCGACATACGATGTACCGGCGGACGTTCTACGAGCGTCAGGGAATGCTGCGTACCGCTCGTTCCCATCTTCGGATTGCCGAGGAGCTCGAAGCGCGCTTCGCTCCAGAAGCACGTGGCGGCGTCGCGGCCGAACTGGCCCAGCATTTCGCGGCAGCCAGGCAATGGTTGCGCGCCCTGGGGTATCTGCGGATCGCCATCCAGACCGCGAAGAAGCGCCTCGCGTACAACGACGCACTCGCCGTTCTCGATCGCGCCATGATGTTGACCGCCAATCTGCCGGACGACGCAGGGCCGACGGCGGAAGCTGAATTTCTCGAGGCGCGTGCGTCAGTCTTTACCGCAGCGCAAGACCGGCGTGAGCGCGAGACGTGCGAGCAACTGGCGAGGCTGGCAGCGCAACTCGGTCTGATCGACATCCAGCGCCGCGCGTTGCCGAGTATCACTTACGCATATATCTGGCGCAATCAGCTCCGCTGCAGCCGGATCATTGACGAAGCGCTAGCTCTCAGCGAACAGCAGACCAATCCGCAGCAACAGGCGCGCACTCGCATCAGTTGTTACGTCTGGAGAATGTGGGTGCGCGGCTGGTGTGCCGACGACATCCGTCAGTGCAACGTTGCTCTCGAGGCCTTGCGCGACGGCGACGATCCGTTCACGACCGCCTGGTCGCAGTGCGAATACAGTATGGTGCTGATGGTATCCGCGCGCTATCAGCAGGCCCAGGACACCATTCTAGCGAGCCACCATTTCCTCGTCGACAATGATGAGAACCGGCCCGAGTTCGACATGGCACGTGCAACATGGCTCGTTAGTCTCGGTGTACCCTGGACGCTGCTGTATCTGGGTGATTTTGGGCACGCACAGCAGGAGTTCGACCGGGCGATTGCGATGTTTGCCGCTAACGGCAATCAGTACGGTGCCGATACGCTCACTCTGTATCGCTGCTGGCTGCAATTTCATGCGCTGGACTTCGAGGCCGTGCTCGAGTTCTGCACGAAGGCTCTCGCAGAAACACCGACCGGGACCGCCGTCCGCCGATCGACTTTTCCCGCAGAGCAGCGGCTCGCTATTCTCCTGAAGGGACTGGCCTACCTTGGCCTCGGCGACACACGCAACGCGCGCGTTCATTTGCTCAACGTGATGCAGTTCATGGATAACGAACCGGTGATTTTTGACTGGTACTGGCGGCTGTCGCTCGAATGGGGACTCGCGAGCCTTGCGCTTGTGGACGGCGAACTCGAAGAAGCGATGACGCATGCAGCGCGTCTGGTCAAGCTCGCTACCGACACGGAAGAGCGCACCTGGCAGGGTCTGTCGTGGGAAGTACAGGCACGCGTCGCGCTGCAGCTTGGCGCAGTGACAGACGCCGTGCGTTACATAGACGAGGCGATCGCGGCCACGCAGCACTTCCAGACACCGCTCGCGGACTGGCGCATCCATCGCACTGCGAGCGAGGCATACAGCTTGACCGGCGACACGGAAACGGCCGCTCGCCACTCCGAACTTGCGGCTGCCAAAAAAGCGGCGCTCGCAGCAACCTTACCCTCTGGGCATCGTCTGCGCGACAGGCTGAGCGCCGGGGGTTAGCCCGCGACCAGGCCTGCGAGCCGGCCGAAGCCTGCGCAAAAAGCGAGGTGACTGGTCAAGTGTGCCTCGGTACCTGCGGCGAACGCCACACTTTCCTTATACCGAACGTGAATCCACATCTAAAGTGCGAATGCTCTTGAGCGTCGTAGCAACTGTAGAGCGGTTCGGTGCCCAGCTGGCTCTGCGAATAGACCCAACCCGCAGTCCGCAGGCGCTCGAGGGCTGTCCGCCTCGCAAACCCCCTTGCGGTCGCGCGTCGTGGCTTCGAAATCCTACCCCCCCGATAAGGCGGGATCTTTTGGAGCGGTCGTCAGGCGTGGCGAGCCATCGGAAGAGCGGCGGATTAGTTCGGGCGACCAAACCTCCTGAAGCTGCTTCACAGGTACGCCCTCCAGTTGCGCCAGCAGCATCTCGGACATTCTTTTGCCAGCCCGCAGGGTTTCGGCAGAAAAAGTTGTCAACGCGGGAGAGAGAAGGGTGCCGAAAGGATGGTCGTCTCCCCCGATCACCGCAACGTCGCGACCTGGGACCAAGCCTCGCTCGGTAATTGCCCGGTAGATGCCGAGGGCCACAAGATCGTGCCCGCTAATTATTGCGGTCGGTGGGTCTTCTGTTTCAAGCATCTGCCTTGCCGCAGTGAGTCCACCTTCTTCCGTAATATTCGCTTCGACATAGAGTTTCGTGTCGAATGGAATGCCGGCTGCCCGAAGGGCAGCTTCGTATCCCAGTCGTTGGTGGTGGCTGAACATTAACGTGTCGGGCGCGTTCACAAGGCCGATTCTGCGATGACCAAGTGTCACGCATCGTGCGCAACCCTCACGCGCAACGACGGTGTGATCGATGTCCAGATACGCAAATTCACCTGGCGTTTCACTGCGTCCGAAAGCAACGAAAGGCACTTTGCGTTCCAGCAAATAGGCAATCCGGGCATCGTATCGACGCGTACGGCCGAAGAGCACACCATCGACCTTTTGTACTTCAACAAGGCGTTTAAGCACTTGCATTTCGTGTTCAGCGCTTCGTGCTGAAGATACGACCAGTTGATAGCGCGAATGCTCAAGCTTTTCGTCAATCCCCATCAGCATGTTCAAGAAGAAAGGATGAGCGAAATGTGCCTGAGGCGCCGACAACACAAACGCGATGAGATCGGAAGTTTGTGTGCGCAGTCTCCTCGCCGCGGCGTCCGCCGAGAAACCAAAATGTGCGGCGGCCTCAAGCACTCGCTGTCGAGTCGTTGGATTGACGTCCGGCCTGCCATTTATGGCTTTCGACACGGTACTCACAGAGAGTTTTAAGTGCGCCGCCAATTCTTGAATGTTCATTCCTGCTTTCCTTGAGTACGCGACAACTGACCTGACGCGTCGAAATCGATTTCCATTGTACGGTAATCCAGAGGAACGCGACATCTGGAGGTTGGCGCTTGCTTGAAAATCGTTTTCGACTCCCGTGCAGAACCGATTGGCGTCTCCTGCCTTGATCTTGTTAATGGTGTTTACCCTGACCGTCGCGCCTTGTGGAATTTGAATGCAGCGCGCGTCGTACGCTGCAAAGCCTTGTGGCGCGTGGCCGCTCGACGATGTTGTGCGGTACCGCATTCGGAGCCGAAATCGAAAACGGTTTCGAAATGTTTTTGACGGATCTTGAAATTTGCGATCCAGATTGGTATCTTGAGTCGAAATCGTTTTCGATTCAAGATACCAATGAGGACAGCATGAACAGTGAAGAGATTGAGTTGCTTCGGGCGACGACCCGCCGGTTTGTACGCTCACGTCTGGTTCCGCTTGAAGAGCAAATCGAGGCGGCAGACGACGTGGACGAAGCGTTGCTCGCGCAACTGCGCTCTGAAGTAGCGGCACTGGGGTTGTATGGTTTCAACTTGCCCGAATC
>Ga0302234_10001799_pt1 | contig 14435 bp, 12 predicted proteins | sample II_Palsa_N3_2_FD_193576 | JGI IMG/M metagenome (GOLD analysis project Ga0302234, IMG submission 193576) | Peat permafrost microbial communities from Stordalen Mire near Abisko, Sweden - II_Palsa_N3_2 | ecosystem: Environmental > Terrestrial > Soil > Palsa > Peat permafrost | place: Sweden... | reverse complement strand
CGAACCCTCGATCCAGGTTTTGGCCCAGATGCTCCCTTAGCAGGGGAGTGCCTTCGACCTCTCGGCCACGTCTCCCAAACTTTCGGTCGCGCAGGGAGTCAGCGCGACGAAGCCAAGATAATAGCGGCCCGAACAGCGAAGGTCAATGTCTGCGACACATTTTTTGTGCCAGATTCGTCATCGAGGACGCAATTTGTTCACATTGGGCGCAACAAACGCATGGCGCGCAAACGGGACGATTGTGCACGCCCCGTTTTTCAAAGCCGATTACGCCTGATCGAGTTCGAACGCCTTGTGAAGCGCACGCACCGCGAGCTCCATGTACTTCTCATCGATCAATACCGAGATCTTGATTTCGGAGGTGGAGATCATCTGAATGTTGATGCCCTCTTCCGACAGCGTGCGGAACATCGTGCTCGCGATACCCACGTGCGAACGCATGCCGACGCCGACCACCGAGACCTTCGACACCTTCGGATCGCCCAGCACCTGCTCGGCCTTCACATGGTCCTTCACCTGGCCCGAGAGGATCTCCATAGCGCGTTGATAGTCGCCGCGGCCCACCGTGAACGTGAAGGCTGTCTTGCCCTCGACGCTCTGGTTCTGGATGATCATGTCGACGTCGATATTCGCGTCCGCCACCGGTCCAAGGATCTGGTAGGCGATGCCCGGCTTGTCGGGTACACCCATCACGGCGATACGTGCTTCGTCGCGCTGAAACGCGATGCCCGAGATGACTGCTTTTTCCATGGTCTCGTCTTCTTCAAAAGTAATCAGGGTGCCCGAGGTCATTTCGGCTTCGAGCGGGATTAGCGGATCGGTCAGGCTCGACAGGACACGCGTCTTCACCTGATATTTGCCGGCGAATTCCACCGAGCGGATCTGCAACACCTTCGACCCCAGGCTTGCCATCTCCAGCATTTCTTCGAACGTCACGCGGTCGAGCCGGCGCGCTTCTTCAACCACGCGCGGATCGGTCGTATAGACACCGTCGACGTCTGTGTAGATCAGGCACTCGTCCGCTTTCAGCGCAGCCGCGACGGCAACCGCCGACGTGTCCGAACCGCCGCGGCCGAGCGTCGTGATGTGGCCTTCCGGGTCGATGCCCTGGAAGCCGGTGATCACCACCACCTTGCCCGCGTCGAGATCGCGCAACACGCGCTCGCCGTCGATTTCGCTAATGCGTGCCTTGGTAAACGCGCTGTCGGTTTTGACCGGCACTTGCCAGCCGGCGTAGCTGACCGCATCGACGCCCGCTTCCTGCAGCGCGATGGCCAGAAGCCCCGAGCTGACCTGCTCGCCGGTGGCGGCAATCATGTCGAGCTCGCGTGGGCTCGGCTGGGCCGAAATGTCTTTCGCAAGGCCGAGCAAGCGGTTCGTTTCGCCGGACATCGCCGAGGGCACGACGACCATCTTGTGACCGGCCTTGTGCCATTTCGCGACGCGCTTCGCGACGTTCTTGATGCGCTCGACCGAGCCCATCGAAGTACCGCCGTATTTATGTACGATGAGTGCCATTGTCGTTCTGAACTGGAGAAGTAACCGCGCTGCCGCGCTGGAGACGCCCGCACCAAAGCACAAAAGCTCAACGTTTCAGGAACGACGGCGAAGTGTGAAGGTTGGCGGCGTAGATGCAGCGCACGTGCAGCACGCGCGGATTTGCCCGCGAGGAATCGCCAAAGGCCGCTGGCTGGCGGCTCCCCGGTGGCTTTTGGTCGCCGGGAAACACAGGAAACGGCCGGAAAACAGCACAAGCGCATCAAAATGACGGCAATAGCGGCTTCGGGCAAACAAGTTAACCTACCCGATCAGGCGCAAAAAGACAAGTCACAATCCCGGCGACAGGCGTTGCAAAGGCTTATGCGCAAAGGCGTTGCGCGCTTTTTCGAGACCTCTCCGGCTGTCCTGTGACGCTGCGCCGCGGCTTCGCCGTCGGTGCCCGACCGGTCGGTCAGGTCAGGCGATCAGCAAATCTTCGCGCCAGTCGATTCGCACGTAGCCTGCTTCGACATCGTCAGCGGGAGCGCCGGCGTCACCCGGCCCGGGCCAGGCCGCGCGGTTTACGCCGAGCAGCGGCACGAACAGCAGCGAGTCACCCGCGTAAAGCAGCGGTACGTCCCGCTTCCACGCGGGCACGCCCTGCTCCTGAAACAGGTTTTTGAGCGTGCGGCTCCGACCCTGCCCGCTGCTGCGCATACGCTCGCCGCCGCTGCGCGAGCGCGCGATAAGCGGCGCCGCGCGCAGGAGCGCGACGGGCACGGCGCCCGGATCGTCGACGCTCGCCTCGGTGAACACGAAGGTGCCGCGCCATTGCGGCAGACGCCAGATCGATTCGCCCTGCCAGGCAAGCCGACTGACGGCACGCGCAACGAGCGCCGTCTCATCGGCGGGTTCGGCGCTGTCGCCTGCTTCCCAATAGATCTGCCCGCGATAGCTGCGCAGCGCCTGCCCCGCGTGATCGACGCGCAGACTGTGATCCTCGCTAACCTCGCGCAGTTGACGCAAGGCGTCGGTGAGACGCGCTGTCGATGCCGCCGGCAAACCGAGCGAGCGCATCCAGAAACGCAGCAGATTGAGCGCGCGCTCGTCGTCGAGTGCGTGCAGTGCGTCGCGTGAGAGTGCGCGGCCAGCGTTGTCCGCGACCGCTTGCATGTCGAGACGCGCCAGGTCGTCGAGGAGGCGCTGCGCGGATGCCGCGTGGCCCGCGGTCCGCGCCAACGCATCGCGAAAGCCCGGAAAATGCACGGCCAGCGCCGGCAGCACGTCATGGCGCAACGCATTGCGTGCATAGCGGGTATCCGCATTCGATTCGTCGTCGACCCACGCAAGCCCCCGCCCTGCCGCGTACTGCTCTAGTTGCGCACGCAACAAATGCAGCAGTGGCCGCACGCGTGTCACTGTGGTGCCTGCTGGCAAGTACTCGGGGGCCATTGCGGCAAGCCCTGCCACCCCTGCTCCGCGCAGCAATTGCAGCAGAACCGTTTCGGCCTGATCGTCGGCATGCTGCGCGAGCCACAGCGTTGTCACACCGTGCTGCGCACATAACGCGTCGAGCGCGCGATAACGGGCGTCGCGCGCCGCCGCTTCGACACTCACGCCCGCATCGCACACGACTTCGACGCGCTCCGCCGCAAACGCGATGCCACGCTCGCGTGCAAACGACTCACAATGCGCGAGCCACTGATCGGCGTGCGGACTGAGACCGTGATGAACATGCAGTGCGATGCAACGCGACGGCCCCGCGACGCGAGCCGCGGCGTCGAGCAATACGCTGGAATCGACGCCGCCGCTGAACGCCACCGCAATGCGCGCGTCTGCCGCCCGCCCAAGCGGTGCAGGCAGCCCAGCAAGTGCCGCGCCGACCGCATCGAGAACGAAGCGGTCGGCGGGAGAGTCAGCGGTGTGGGTCACGGCGACGAGGCGCGAGGCGCCTTCGATTGAAGAGACGAGCCGGCTTATGCGCCGGGCGTCGTTTCCTTGAACTTGCCGTACGACATCAGCCGATCGAAGCGGCGTTGACGCAGGTCCGGAACGCTCATGCCTTGGAACTGGCGCAGCGAATCGGCCAGTGCACGGCGCAGCATGGCGGCCATGCCCTTCGGATCGCGATGTGCGCCGCCGAGCGGCTCGTTGACGATCTTGTCGATCAGGCCGAGCGCCTTCAGACGGTGAGCGGTGAGGCCCAGCGCCTCCGCGGCTTCCGGCGCCTTGGCCGCGCTCTTCCACAGAATCGACGCGCAGCCTTCCGGCGAGATCACCGAATAGGTCGAGAATTGCAGCATCAATACGCTGTCGCCCACGGCGATGGCAAGCGCGCCGCCCGAGCCGCCTTCGCCGATGATCGTCGAAATGATCGGCGTTTTCAGTTCGGCCATCACATACAGATTGCGGCCAATGGCTTCCGACTGACCGCGCTCTTCTGCTCCGATGCCAGGATAGGCGCCCGGCGTATCGATGAACGTGAACAGCGGCAGACCGAATTTCTCGGCGAGACGCATCAGCCGTTCGGCCTTGCGATAGCCTTCCGGACGCGGCATGCCGAAGTTACGGAGCGACCGTTCCTTGGTGTCGCGGCCCTTCTGGTGGCCGATCACCATACACGCCTGCCCGTTGAAACGGGCAAAGCCGCCGACGATCGCCAGATCGTCCGCGAACGCGCGGTCGCCGTGCAGTTCGTGGAAATCGGTGAACAGTTCGCTCACATAGTCGAACGTGTACGGGCGCTGCGGATGACGGGCAATCTGCGAAACCTGCCACGGGGACAGATTCGCATACAGATCTTTAGTGAGCTGCTGGCTCTTCTTGGACAGCCGCTCGATTTCTTCCGAGATATCGACGGCCGAATCGTCCTGCACGAAGCGCAATTCTTCGATCTTCGCTTCGAGTTCCGCGATCGGCTGCTCGAAATCCAGAAAAGTGGTCTTCATTGGTTTTAATCCTTGGACTTACCAGGCAGCGCGTATTCTAACCGCGACCGCCGCTGTCAAAACTACCTCGAAACTATCGACTCGGTAAAATCGATAGCCCTGAGGTAGCATCACATGCTCAATAGTCGACCGGCAAAGGATCCAGACTACGCCACATGTACCAGGTCGCGACGGTACGCCACGGTTCCCAGTTTGCAGCCACCTCGCGCGCCTCGCTGCGCGTCACCGGCTCGCCGCTGAAATAGTTGAGGCTAATCGCGCGGATCAGGCCGAGATCGTCGAGCGGTAGGACGTCCGGACGCGACAGATTGAAGATCAGAAACATCTCCGCGGTCCACCGGCCGATGCCGCGAATCTGCGTGAGCTCGGCGATCACCGCCTCGTCTTCCATCGAGGTCCACTTGCCCACGTGCAACGCACCGGAGACAAAGTGCTCGGCCAGATCGAGAATGTATTCCGCCTTGCGCTTGGACAAGCCACACGCCATCAGCTTGTCTTGCCCCAGCTTGATGAACTGCTGCGGCACCAGCTTCGGACACGCGCTTTCCACGCGCTGCCACGCCGCCTGCGCCGAGGCCACCGAGATCTGTTGCCCCACCACGGAACGCGCGAGCGTGACGAACGGATCGCCGCGGCTCATCAGATGCACCGGGCCGAACTTCGGAATCAGTTTCTTAAGAATGCGATCGCGCTTGACGAGATCGGCGCAGGCTTTGTCCCAGTACGCAGGACGTGTGACTTCCGGCGTGAGGCCGGCCACCTGCACCGGCACGGTGACATCCGCATCGTCCAGCACACGCGTTTTGCGTACGGCTTCGCCTTCATGCAATTCGTCGCGCGCAAGTTCCTGCGCGTCATCGACGCGTTCAGCCGGCACCGCGCCGTTGCTGCCGTGACTTTTCTGACGCGACGCGCGCGTTGCTTTCGCACCCCTCGCGAGCTTCGGCGCATGTGCAGAAGCGCCGTTGAGCGCACGCTGCACGGGCGCCTTTTTTTCGGTACTGCCCGTCTTGCCGACGGCCTTAGCCGTTGACGGAGATGCTTTCGCCGCGCTGCCGCTGCGCGGGCGCGTCGATTTCACTGCGGCTGCCGCGCCTGTTTGAGACGCGGCTCGTTTAGCCAGCGTCTTCGTGGCCGATGCCATCCTGCCTCCTGCCTGGCGAGTCGATCAAAGGGAATTACGAGGTGCGTTTACACGCGCCGCCACTCGGTCAACCCGCCGGGTTTGTCTTCAAGTGCAACGCCGGCCTCGAGCAATTCGGCCCGGATCCGGTCTGCTGCCGCATAGTCCTTCGCCTGCTTGGCGGCCACGCGCGCGGCGATCTTCGCTTCGATCGCGGCGGCGTCGAGCGCGCCTTCACTCGCGCTGCCCGCAGCCTGCTGCAGGAATGCACGCGGCTCACGGCCAAGCAGTCCGATAATGCGCGCAAGCGCGCGCAGTTGTCGCGCCAGCGCGGCGTCGCGCGTGCGGTTTACCTCACTTGCCAACTCAAACAACACCGACACTGCAACCGGCGTATTGAAGTCGTCGTTCATTGCCGCGCGAAAACGCTGCGCGTGCGCTTCGTTCCAGTCGAGTTCGGCGTCATCCGGCGTCACATCTTTCAACGACGTGTACAGACGCGTCAAGGCGTTGCGTGCGTCGTCGATATGCGTGTCGCTATAGTTCAGCGGCGAACGGTAGTGCGCGCGTGCAATGAAAAAACGCACGACCTCAGCATCGTACTGCGCGAGCACTTCGCGGATCGTAAAGAAGTTGCCGAGCGACTTCGACATCTTCTCATTGTCGATCTGAACGTAGCCGTTGTGCATCCAGTAATTGACAAACGTTTGACCTGTGGCACCTTCGCTTTGCGCGATTTCGTTTTCATGGTGCGGAAACTGCAGGTCCTGACCGCCACCATGAATGTCGAAGTGATCGCCGAGCAGGGTGCAGCCCATGGCGGAGCATTCGATGTGCCAACCCGGACGGCCGCGCCCGTATTTCGAGTCCCAACCCGTGTCCACAGGCTCATCGGGCTTGGCCTGTTTCCACAAGACAAAATCCAGCGGATCCTGCTTCGCGTCGTTGGCCGCGACGCGTTCGCCGGCCCGCAAGTCTTCGAGCGATTTGCCCGACAGCTTGCCGTAACCAGAAAATTTACGGACCGCGTAATTCACGTCGCCGTCGCTGGCCTGATACGCGTAGCCTTTGGCCTCGAGCTTCTCGATCATGCCGAGCATCTGCGGAATGTAGTCCGTGGCGCGCGGTTCGAGATCGGGCCGCTCGATGCCGAGCGCGTCCGCATCTTCATGCAGCGCCGCGATGAAGCGGTCGGTCAGCGACTTGATCGTCTCGCCGTTTTCGACCGCGCGGCGGATGATCTTGTCGTCGATATCGGTAATATTACGCACGTAGGTCACGTTGTAACCCAGTGTACGCAGCCACCGCTGCACGATATCGAACACAACCATCACGCGTGCGTGACCGATATGACAGTAGTCATACACCGTCATCCCGCAGACGTACATCCGTACGACGCCCTCTTGCAGCGGCACGAAAGTTTGCTTGTCACGCGCGAGCGTGTTGTAGATGCGCAGTGATTCCATAGAGACGATGCGTGGGCCGAAAGAAATCCGCAATGTGTTTCGTGCGCGCCGTACCCGCTTCAGACGCAACGGGTATGGCACATACAACAGCAGCAAACCGGTGCACCTGGTGCGGCGGTCAGGCTGCGATCAAGGCGGAGACGACCACGAGTGGCGAAAAGACAGTCTGTGGTTCAACGGAACGCACAGACCTTTTGTTAGAATGGGTCGGAGTATAACATCCAGACCTGAGCCTATGAAACCTTCCAGCGGCCGCGCGCGAAGCGCCGCGACCCTCGCCGCGACGGCCCTGTGCGGCCTCGCCGTCATGCTGCTGCCGGGCGCTCCTGCGTATGCGCAGAAGACCCCCGCCATTTCGCAGGGCCCCGCCGTGCGCGACGGCACGCCGGAAATCGACGCCTCGATCGCACAGAAAAACTGGAATGCCGCGCTCACGCAACTGGACGCACGCATCGCTGCGAATCCGCGCGACGCGCAGGCGCAATTCAAGCGCGGCACCATCCTGGCTCACCTGAACCGCGACGACGAAGCGATCAGCGCCTTCGTCGCGCTGACGCAGACGTACCCCGAATTGCCGGAGCCGTACAACAACCTGGCGGCGCTCTACGCGAAGCACGGCCGCTATACGGAAGCACGCGAAGCGCTCGAAACCGCAACCAAGGCAAACCCCAACTACGGTCTTGCCTACGAAAATCTCGGCGACCTGTATCTTCGTCTGGCTGACTCGGCCTACCAGCGCGCGCACGACCTCGGCCAGGCCACCGGCCCCACGCAGCAGCGCCTGACCGACATCCAGAAGATCATCTCGCCGCCGAAAGGCAGCGAAAAGCCGGTCAAGAAGGTCGCCGCGCCGGATGACTACACGAACCGCGCCACCTCGAACATCACGGAATCCCCAAGCTTCCAGTTCGGCGGCCCGAATGGTTCGCTCGCCCAGCCGCCGTATATGGCGCCGTCGCAGTAAGCACACTCATCGCCAACGTTTTTTCCACCCTGAGGATCTTCATGAAATGGTTGATGCTGGCGCTCGGTAGCGCCGCCCTGATCGCGAACGCACCCGCTTTTGCCCAGTCCGCCACGCCGGCGGCGCACCCGTCCGTCCTCTTCAAGACCACGGACGGCGACATCCGCGTCGAGCTGTACCCCGAGAAGGCGCCGAAGACCGTCGCGAACTTCCTCGACTATGTGAAATCCGGCCAGTACAGCGGCACGATTTTCCACCGCGTGATTCCCGGCTTCATGATCCAGGGCGGTGGCTTCACGCAAAGCTACGCGGAAAAGCCGACGCGCGCGCCGATCCAGCTTGAAAGCCGCAACGGGCTGAAGAACGCGGTCGGCACCATCGCGATGGCGCGCACCAGCGACCCGGATTCGGCCACGGCGCAATTCTTCATCAACACGGCGGATAACGCCGGCCTCGACTATCCGGGCCAGGACGGCAACGGTTACGCCGTGTTCGGCAAGGTCACCTCCGGCATGGATGTCGTGAAGAAGATCGAAGGAACGCCGACCACCACGCGCGGCCCGATGGCCGACGTGCCGCAAACGCCGATCGTGATCGAATCGGCCACTGTCGTCAGCAAGTAAACTAGCAGGTGCACGCCCCGGCGATCCAGGCGATCGCCGCCCCTTGCACCACGAATGCCCCGGCGTGGCCTCATCCATTCCACTCGCCGCGCCTTCCACCCACCTGTTCATCAAAGGATTCCATCATGGTCGAACTGCACACGAATCACGGCGTCATCAAACTCGAACTGGACGCCGAGAAGGCACCGAAGTCGGTTGAGAACTTCCTCAACTACGTGAAAGCCGGTCACTACGACAACACGGTGTTCCACCGCGTCATCGATGGCTTCATGATCCAGGGCGGCGGTTTCGAACCCGGCATGAAGCAAAAGCCGACCGAAGCGCCGATCACCAACGAAGCGAACAACGGCCTGAAGAACGTCAACGGCTCGGTCGCCATGGCACGCACCAACGATCCGCATTCGGCGACGGCGCAATTCTTCATCAACGTGAATGACAACGACTTTCTGAATCACTCGTCGCCGACGCCGCAAGGCTGGGGTTACGCGGTGTTCGGCAAGGTGGTCGAAGGTCTCGACATCGTTGAAAAGATCAAGAAGGTGAAGACCGGTTCGAAGGGCTTCCATCAGGACGTGCCGGCTGACGACGTGATCATCGAGAAAGCGGTCATCGTCGAGTAAGTCACGCAGGCAACACGCTGTGCGCCGGCACGCTGGCACGCAGCGGGCCTGCCCGGGTTGGTCCGGCACAAGCCGGGCCTACCTGGCCGGTTCAAACGGCCACGCATTCACTGCAACTGTAATCAGGCACTCTTCAATGCTGCAAGAAACGCCGCTGCGAAGCGTGGCCGCGGGCGTGCCTGGTGAGGGCAAACGCCCGCACGGCGCACGCCCGTTGTTCTTCATCTCGGATCTTCATTTGAACGAGGCGATTCCGCACACGGTCGCCGCGTTTGAACACTTCGTCCGCGTCACCGCTGAAGAGGCCGATTCCGTTTTCATTCTCGGCGACCTGTTCGAATACTGGATCGGCGACGACATGCTGAGCGAACCGTTCGTGGCTCGCATGGCCGCGCTGATGCACACGCTCTCCGAGCGCGGCATTGCGCTCTACATCATGCACGGCAATCGCGATTTTCTGCTGGGCAAACGCTTCATGAAAGCAGCCGGGGCGATCTGGCTGCCGGATCCGTACGTGATCACCGCTTTCGGCGCACGCATCACGCTCGCGCATGGCGACGCACTCTGCACGGCGGACCGCGCCTATCTGCGTTTTCGCCGCTTCGCGCGCTGCCGTTTCGCACAGATGCTGTTTCTCGCCTGGCCGTTCAGATGGCGCCGGGCGCTGGCTGAACGAATGCGTTCGGCGAGTCAGGCGGGCCGCTCCCGACCCGTTTCGTCCATGTACGACGCGACGCCCGAAGGCGTAGCCGCGCTGTTCAAGGAGAGCGGGACGGCGATAATCGTACACGGCCACACGCACCGACCGGCGCGGCATCGCGAGCCCGGCGGCACGCGCTGGGTGTTGCCCGACTGGGATCTCGATCACGGCGCGCGCCGTGGCGGCTATCTGCGCGTCGATGCCGAAGGGCTCAGGGCATTGCCGCTCGATTGAGTGAACTGCGTTAGCCGCTTGCCCTGCGCTAGCAGTGCCTTCAGTGGTCGACTGCCACCGCGTTATCCGCTTTCCCTGCGATCACCGCGGACAAACGCCGCAAATCGAGCAACGCCGCATCCGCACCCTGCAGCGCCTCGAGACTGGTGCCGAGCCGTTCCAGCGCGGCGACGATCTCGTCGATGCGTTGCGACTGCGTCGCCGCATGATCGATCAGTCCATGGATGGCGAGCGACACCGGATCGTCCGCATTCGGCGTAATGCCATACGCACAGAACGCGGCGCGCGCCGGCGCCGGTTTTGCATCACGCCCGGCCGTGGCCGGCACCGCCGCCGGCACGATCACGCGTGCCGGATTGCCCACCGCCGTGCCGCCTGCCGGCACCGGTTTGACGACCACCGCGTTCGAGCCGATCTTCGCCTCCGCGCCGATCGTAAAGCCACCGAGCACCTTGGCACCCGCGCCGACGATCACGCCGCGCTCGAGTGTCGGATGCCGCTTGGCCCCGCGGGTGAGCGACGTGCCGCCGAGCGTCACGCCCTGATAGATCGTGCAATCGTCGCCGATTTCCGCCGTCTCGCCGACCACCACGCCCATGCCGTGATCGATAAACACGCGGCGGCCGACTGTCGCGCCGGGGTGGATCTCGATGCCCGTCAGAAAGCGCGCCAGTTGCGACACGAAGCGCGCCAGCCAGCGGCGTTTGGCACGCCAGAGGGCATGCGCGAGCCGGTGCAGCACGAGTGCATGCAGGCCCGGATAACACGTGAGCACTTCCCAGGCGCTGCGGGCGGCGGGATCGCGCTCGCGGATCGTGGCGATGTCTTCGCGAAGTCTCGTGAACATGGCAATGATGCTTTTATGGGGACAGGAAACCGCCGCGCCCGATGGCGCAAGACGGAAGCCGCCGGTTAGCACACCGGCAGCTTTGCTTATCAGGTTTCGAGGAATTGTAGGGCGATTGCGCGAAACCTGCCGGATGCCCCCGTTACCGGCAAGGTCGTCGCGTACGGCGGGATTGGGATCTCAGGGCGTACCGTCGTCCGGGTGCTTCACCTTCAGCAGGATATGCTTGGCAATCCCGCGCACGATGTTCACCTCTTCGCGCTCGAGCCCGGAGCGGGCGAACAGCCGCCGCAGACGCGACATCAGCTTCTTTGGATTGGCCGGATCGAGAAATTCGAGCGCGACGAGTGCGTTTTCCAGGTGCCCGTACATGCCTTCGATATCGTCGCTAGGCGCGAGCGAACCGGCCGTTGCGCCCTGCCCTTCGGCGCCACTGCTGCTGTCTGCAGCAGCCGCAGCCCCACTGCTCAGGCCGAGATACGCGAGCCGTAACTCGTACGCCAGCACCTGCACGGCCTGCGCCAGATTGAGCGAGCTGTAGGCCGGATTGGCCGGAATATGCGCGAGCGCGCTGCAACGCTCGACATCCTCATTCGACAAGCCGGTCCGCTCGTTGCCGAACACCAGCGCAATGTCGCCATGCACTGCGTGCTCGCGCGCGTGCCCGGCCGCCGCTCGCGGCACGAGCTGGGGCGGCCCATATTCACGCGAGCGCGCCGTCAATGCCACCGACCAGGGCACCCCGTTGAGCGCATCCGCGAGGGTCGGCACGATGTGGGCGCCGGCCAGCACATCGTCTGCGCCGCTCGCCATGGCGATCGCCTCCGGATCCGACTGGACATGCGGCACGCGCGGCGCGACCAGCACGAGGCGTGAAAAGCCCATCGTCTTCAGCGCGCGCGCAGCGGCCCCCACATTGCCGGGATGGCTGGGCTCGACGAGCACGAAGCGGGTCGACGTAAAGCCGCCGCGCACGGGCGCAGCGCTGTCCGGCCCGCAGGTTTCGGACGACGGCGAGGAGGACGAAGACGGAGTGTGGGGAGTGTGGGTGTTGGCCACGATGAAAATGGGGAGCTAAAGACCGTATGGTAGCTCCAACCGGCCCGCGAACCTACCCGCGTTGCGCGGCGCGCTGCCGGAGAACCCCGGAGTCGGGTAAAATCACGCCTATTCGCGCCGTTTTCGGACGAGCGCCTCGTTCTTATTCAATTCGTCTCCGTCGACGGAACGCCTGTCAAGCGGTCGTTCCGTGTTGTTTCAGTTGCGCTGTTTCAACTGATTTCCGGCTTATTTTCAGCTCATTACCGGTAAGCAGCCGCGCTGCCCCGGCACAAGGATCCAGGCTCATGCATCCCATGCTCAACATCGCCGTCAAGGCCGCCCGCCGCGCCGCGCAGATCATCAACCGGGCGTCGCTCGATCTCGACCTGGTTCAGGTCAGCAAGAAACAGCACAACGATTTCGTCACGGAGGTCGACAAGGCATCGGAAGCGGCCATCATCGACACGCTGAAGACCGCCTACCCCGATCACGCCATCCTCGCCGAAGAATCCGGCAAATCGGACAACGAGTCCGAGTACCAGTGGATCATCGACCCGCTCGACGGCACCACGAACTTCATCCACGGCTTCCAGTACTACTGCGTGTCGATCGCGCTGGCGCACAAGGGCATCGTGACGCAGGCGGTTGTCTATGACCCGAACCGCAATGACCTGTTCACCGCCTCGCGCGGCCGCGGCGCATTCCTGAACGACCGCCGCATCCGCGTGGGCCGCCGCGACCGCCTCGCCGATGGCCTGATCGGCACCGGCTTCCCGTTCCGCGAAACCGACGGCATCGAGTCGTACGGCCGCCTCTTCAAGGAAATGACCGAAGCCTGCGCCGGCCTGCGCCGCCCGGGCGCGGCTGCGCTCGACCTCGCAAACGTCGCCGCGGGCCGTCTGGACGGTTTCTTCGAACAGGGTCTGCACGCATGGGACATGGCTGCAGGCAGCCTGCTGATCACCGAAGCGGGCGGTCTCGTGGGCAACTACACGGGCGATTCGGACTTCCTGCACATCGGCGAAGTTGTCGCGGGCAATCCGAAGCTGTACGCGCAAATGGTGCCGATCCTCTCGCGCTACAGCCGTACCAGGCAGCAAGCGGCGTAAGGCTGCAACGCGCAACAAGCGGCTTCGGCCGCTTTTTTATTGGCGCTGGCATAGGGTGTCAGCGTAGGTCGGCAAGGCGAGCGGCCTGAATGTCTGCCAGCAGTCCCTGCACGCGGCACCTGCATGCGGCGCCGCTTCATGCTACAAAGCGACAGGCCGCGCCGGGATCCGATTTCGCCGCGCCGTCGTACATTTAGGCGCGAGATCCCGCGCAGCATCCCGAACTGCTTAATGAAAAAAGGCTTCTATACGATCATCGCCGCGCAGTTCGTGTCGTCGCTTGCCGACAATGCGTTGCTGATCGCGGCGATTGCGCTGCTTTCGGTCATCCGGTCCGCCGCCTGGGTCACGCCGATGCTGCAGATTTTCTTCACGGTCTCGTACGTGCTGCTGGCGCCGTTCGTCGGTGCGTTCGCCGACGCGCTGCAAAAGCGTCACGTGATGTTCGTCTCGAACGCCCTGAAGGCGAGCGGCTGCCTGATGATGATCGCGGGCGTGCATCCGATGATCGCTTATGGTGTGGTCGGCTTCGGCGCAGCGGCCTATTCCCCTGCCAAATACGGCATCCTGACAGAATTACTGCCCGCCGACCGGCTGGTCGCGGCGAACGCCTGGCTCGAGTCGGCCACCGTGCTGTCGACCATCGTCGGCACCATGCTCGGCGGTGCGCTGATCAGCACCTACGCGACGAACTTCGTCGCGCACGCGCACTTACCGCTGATCCGTTCCGCGGCCGACCTGGCGATGTTCGCCGTGATGGTGACCTACGCGATCGCGGCCGCGATCAATATGGGCATCCCCGATACGGGCGCACGCTATCCGAATCGTCTCAAGGAGCCCAAGAGACTCGTCGGCGATTTCACGCATTGCTTCAACGTGCTGTGGGCCGACAAGCTCGCGCAGATCGCGCTGTGGGTGACCACGCTGATGTGGGGTGGCGCGGTGACGCTGCAATTGCTGGTGCTCAAATGGGCCGACGTCAACCTTGGCTTGTCGCTCTCGAAGGCGGCCGTCATGCAGGGCATCACGGGGCTCGGCATCGCCGTCGGCGCGGCCGGCGCCGCGACGCTGGTGCCGCTGCGCAGTTCGCTGAAGGTGCTGCCGATCGGCATCATTACCGGTGCGGTCGCGATCGGGATGGCGTTCTACAGCAAGGGGCTGTTTCCGCCCGGCATGGGCATCCGCGTCGGTCCCTTTGTTGCACCGATCTATATCGTGCTCGCCTATCCGCTGATGATCCTGCTTGGCGCGCTGTCGGGCTTTTTCATCGTGCCGATGAAC
>Ga0302234_10001798_pt1 | contig 14435 bp, 10 predicted proteins | sample II_Palsa_N3_2_FD_193576 | JGI IMG/M metagenome (GOLD analysis project Ga0302234, IMG submission 193576) | Peat permafrost microbial communities from Stordalen Mire near Abisko, Sweden - II_Palsa_N3_2 | ecosystem: Environmental > Terrestrial > Soil > Palsa > Peat permafrost | place: Sweden... | reverse complement strand
TCGACACGCAGAGCGACCAGACTCGCCAGCTTGGCTCGGGCATGGATCCGTATGCGGTCAAGTCCGGCAACGAGAGCACGTATTTGCTCGATGTCGACAAGCCGCTGGTCGTGCCGGTGGGTACCAAGATCCGCTTCGTCATCACCGGCGCCGACGTGATCCATTCCTGGTGGGTGCCAGCGCTGGGCTGGAAGCTCGACGCGATCCCGGGCATCGTCAACGCGGCATGGACCAACATCAAGGAGCCGGGTATCTATCGCGGCCAGTGCGCCGAGCTGTGCGGCCAGGATCACGGCTTCATGCCGATCGTCGTGGTGGCCAAGTCCAAGCCGGATTTCGCCAGGTGGCTAGCTGACGAGCAGGCCAAGGCCAATCCACCGACCGCGGCTCCTGCCCCAGCGTCCACTGCAGCGGCACCAAAGACCGCTCAGATTGCGCCGACGGCCGGCAAACCGGCCACGGTCAAGCAGGGCTGAGCTTTGCTCTTGTAAACACGCTTTCGCACACGTCATCCACGTCGTCGCATTCCCATCAGGTTGAGGTCAAGCCCATGTCCCACGCAGCCACCCATGATCACCACGATGATCACCACGGCGCGCCGAAGAATTTCTTCCAGCGCTGGTGCATGTCCACCAACCATAAGGACATCGGCACGCTCTATCTGGTGTTTGCCCTGGTGATGTTCTTCATCGGCGGCAGCTTCGCGATGGTGATCCGCGCCGAGCTGTTCAAGCCGGGCCTGCAGCTGGTGCAGCCGTATTTTTTCAACCAGATGACCACGCTGCACGCGCTGGTGATGATTTTCGGCGCGATCATGCCGGCCTTCGTCGGCCTCGGTAACTGGATGATTCCGCTGATGGTCGGTGCGCCGGACATGGCGCTGCCGCGCATGAACAACCTGTCGTTCTGGATCATGCCGTTTGCCTTCGTGCTGCTGCTGTCCACGCTGTTTCTTCCGGGTGGCGGCCCGGCCGGCGGCTGGACGATGTACCCGCCGCTGTCGCTGCAGAGCAGCTCGCTCGCCTATGTCGTGTTTGCGATCCATCTGATGGGCATCAGCTCGATCATGGGCGCGATCAACATCATCGCGACCATCCTCAATATGCGTGCGCCCGGCATGGATCTGTTGAAAATGCCGGTGTTCGTGTGGAGCTGGCTGATCACGGCCTTCCTGCTGATCGCGGTGATGCCGGTGCTCGCCGGTGCGGTGACAATGCTGCTGACCGACAAATACTTCGGCACCAACTTCTTCAATCCGGGCGGCGGCGGCGACCCGGTGTTGTATCAGCACATTTTCTGGTTCTTCGGGCATCCCGAGGTCTACATCATGATTCTGCCGGCCTTCGGCATTATCTCGGAGGTGATTCCGACCTTCGCGCGCAAGCCGATCTTTGGCTACAAGGCGATGGTGTTCGCGATTGCCTCGATCGCCTTCCTGTCGTTCATCGTGTGGGCGCATCACATGTTCGCGGTCGGCCTGCCGATGGGCGCCGAAATCTTCTTCATGTACGCCACCATGCTGATTGCGGTGCCCACCGGCGTGAAGGTATTCAACTGGGTCAGCACCATGTGGGGCGGCTCGATGACCTTCGAAACGCCGATGCTGTTCGCCATCGCCTTCGTCATCCTGTTCACCATCGGCGGCTTCTCCGGCCTGATGCTGGCGCTGGTGCCGGCAGACTTCCAGTATCACGACACCTACTTCGTGGTGGCGCACTTCCACTACGTGCTGGTTACCGGTGCGCTGTTCGCGATCATCTCGGCGACCTATTACTGGCTGCCGAAGTGGTGCGGCCACATGTACAGCGAGTTCTGGGGCAAGATGCATTTCTGGAACAGCGTGGTCTGGGTCAACGTGCTGTTCTTTCCGCAGCACTTCCTGGGTCTGGCCGGCATGCCGCGTCGCATCCCCGACTACAACGTGGCGTTCGCCAACTTCAACATGATCAGCTCGATCGGCGGCTTCCTGTTCGGCGCCTCCCAGCTGATCTTCCTCGGCGTGCTGATCCACGCGATCTGGTTCTCCAAGAACAAGGCCACCGATCGCGTATGGGAAGGTGCCAAGGGTCTGGAGTGGACGGTGCCGTCGCCGGCGCCTTTCCACACCTTCGATGTGCCGCCGGTGATCCGCGATGAGGATCTCGCGCACGGCCACGTGAACGATTGATAGGCAAGCCGCCATACATGACGCCCGTGCTCACCCGTGACGAGATCGAAAAGCGCCGTAAGGGCGTGCGGCGCACGGTGACCATTCTGGTCTCGGTCGTGGTGGCGTTCTTCCTGCTGTCGTTTATCCAGATCGTGCTCATGAAATAGCCGTATCGTCGCAGTGGCAGGTTATCCTCGGTCGTCGATGGCGGCCGGTCCGTTTGCAGTTCCCCGCGCCAACACGCGGGGTAAAGTCATCAAGAGAAGTCCACGGGGTTTCAACCATGGGTCAGTCGCACGACGCGTATTTCATTCCGAACAAGAGCTACTGGCCTTTCGTGGCCGCGGTGGTCATGTTCACCACCATGTTCGGTGCGGCGCACTGGCTGAATGCGCCACCGGGCGATTCCGGCTTCGGCAAGACGGTGCTGATCGTTGGCGTGATCGGCGTGCTGGGCATGTTCTTCGGCTGGTTTCGCTCGGTGATCAACGAGTCCCTGGCCGGTAGCTACAACCACCAGGTCGACACCTCGTTCCGCATGGGCATGATGTGGTTCATCTTTTCCGAGGTGATGTTCTTCGGCGCTTTTTTCGGCGCACTGTTCTACATCCGCATGTTCTCGCTGCCCTGGCTGGGTGGCGAAGGCCATGGCGTGCTGACGCACGAGTTCCTGTGGAGCGACTACGCAGCCTCGTGGGGATCCAATGCCGGCAACGGACCCCAGCACATCGGCGGGGCGTTCCGCACCGTGCCGGCTTGGGGCCTGCCGCTGCTCAACACGCTGATCCTGCTGTCGTCCAGCGTCACCGTGACCATCGCCCATCACGCCCTGCGTGCCGGGCATCGCGGCAAGATTCTGGTGTTTCTGGGCCTGACGGTGCTGCTGGGCGCTCTGTTCCTGAATTTTCAGGCGCACGAATACATCGAGGCGTACCGCGAACTCAACCTGACCCTGCACAGCGGCGTGTACGGTTCCACGTTCTTTCTGCTGACGGGCTTCCACGGCCTGCACGTCACGCTGGGTACGATCATGCTGGCGGTGATCTGGTTCCGCGTCTTGAAGGGGCACTTCAACAAGGAGCACCACTTCGGCTTCGAAGCGGTGGCTTGGTACTGGCATTTTGTCGACGTGGTCTGGCTCGGCCTTTTCATGTTCGTCTACATTCTGTGAGCCGATCGCGTTCCTTGTCCGCATGATCAAAAGCCCGCCACCTGGCGGGCTTTTTTTATGGCTTTTCTCTGCTTGCCCATGATCTGGTCAGGCGTCGAAATCAGGCCTCCCAGCGCCTGGGATAGCTATTTGGTAGCTGTTGACGTCACGCTTGGCGATCAAAATGTGATAGACAAATATTGTATTTGTCACATTTTTAGTGTAGTAGTCGTCGGCCCAGGCGCTCGTGCAGCTATCCATCGAACGCTGAATATTTCGTCCGTAAAGAGAAAATGGGTCGTCAGGTCACAGGGGTTTTGTATGTTCCGTTTTTTGCGTAGGCAGGCAAACCGATGGCTAGTGTTGCTGGTTACGGTCGAGTTTCTCTTGCTGGCTGCATCGCTCAATCTGGCGATGCGGCTGCGGTACTTCGGCCGTCCAGGCGATCTGGCAGAAGTCGCCCATCATTTGCCCGAGCGTTCGCTGGCATTCGCAACAGTCATGCTGATGGGGATGGTGGCACTCGGCCAGTATCAGTCGCACATGCGCACCAGCTGGTTTGGCTTGCTTGCGCGGCAGGCGGTTGGCTTCTTGCTCGGTGGCCTCGGTCTGTTCGTGCTCTATTACCTCGTGCCGCAAGCTTATGTAGGCCGCGGCGTGATGGGGATAGCCCTGTTGCTGGCTTTCACCCTGGTCACTGCGTTTCGAGCGGCCTTTCTGCGGTTGCTGGAAAACAATGTATTCCAGAGGCGCGTCATGGTTCTCGGCGCGGGCAAGCGCGCTGAGCAGATACATAACCGGATGCGCAGACAGTCTGATCGACGCGGGTTTACGCTGCTTGGATTCCTGCCGAGGGAAGGTGAGGAGATTTCGGTACCGACGCAGTATCTGATCTCCCTTGAAACGTCCCTGTCGGCATGGGTTCAGCGCGAGCGCATCGACGAGATTGTGGTGGGCGTGGACGAAAGGCGCGGTGGCCTGCCGATGCAGGACCTGCTTGAGTGCCGGCAGCTTGGCGTGGACATCACGGATCTCGCCACTTTTTTTGAACGCGAGTCGGGACGCGTGCAGTTGGCGCTGACCGATCCCTCGTGGCTGGTGTTCTCCGGAGGGTTTGACGCGACGCCTCTGCGACGGCTGAGCAAACGTTGTTTCGATCTGTTCATTGCCGTGCTTGTGCTTGCGCTGACCTGGCCCATGATGCTGATGGTCGCGCTGGCGATCCGAATCGAGTCAGGCGCGGGCCAGCCCATTCTCTATCGCCAGGAGCGCGTTGGCGCGCGCGGCAAGACTTTCAGTCTGATCAAGTTTCGCAGCATGCGTACGGACGCTGAACTGGATGGTGTGGCGCGCTGGGCCAACAAGGATGATGATCGCGTTACACGGGTCGGTCGATTTACCCGGAAGGTTCGGCTCGATGAGTTGCCGCAGCTCTGGAATGTTCTGAAGGGCGAAATGAGCTTTATCGGACCGCGGCCGGAACGGCCGCAATTCGTTGTCGATTTCGGCAAAAAGATTCGTTACTACGATTTGCGGCACTGCCTGAAGCCAGGCCTGGCCGGCTGGGCTCAGTTGCGTTACCCGTACGGGGCTTCCGAAGCGGATGCGGTGGAAAAGCTCAAATACGATCTTTACTACGTGAAAAACCACAACCTGATGTTCGACCTGCTGATCTTGATTCAGACGGTTGAGGTCGTCCTATTTGGACGTGGCGCACGTTAAAGTGATTTCCATCGGACTAGTGTCATGATGGCAGTGTGTAGAAGAGCGCCGGATTTTTCCCCGAAATATCCGGCCAAAACCACATCAACGGGGACGGAGGGGGGTCGCTCCGCTGGCATGCGAAGCTAATAGTGCCTTTGCGCCAGCCAATCTAGTGGAGCCTCCATGTCATATCAGAAACGATTCGGCAGCTTTCGGGAGGCGGCGGTTCGCGATCATTGCCGTTCTTCGCGGCACGTTGGTGCGAGTTTGGTGCACTCCGTACATGTTCATCTTGCTCGGATCCTAGCCAATGGTGCGAAAAATACATCAAGGCCCGGCAGCCTGGATGCGTGGTCCATCTCAACGCTACTGACTCTGGCCCTGCTGGCCGTTTCCCTGCAAGCGTGTGCCCAATCCGATGGTGCGGTGACGAGCGCACCGAGGGCTGCCGTCGATTATTCAGAAGCATTGGTTCCAGGAAAGACAAAAGCAGAAGCGACACAAAATCCCATCGCCTTGAATCCGTCGTTCGCCGCAACGCCAAATCTGGCGGCGCACCCAAGACTGATTCTCGACTCAACGACGTTGACTACCCTGCGCGCTCGAGTCGCCGCCAACACAACACAGTGGCAATCACTGAAAGCAACCTGTGATTCCTTCATCGGCGGTACGGTGCAATATCCCACCGGCACTTTGTATCCGGACCTGCCGAATCTTGGGCAGGGTTACGAGGGGAATACCTACTTGCCGGCATTGTTGAATGAGGCGATGTGCTACCAGATGCTGAAAACGAGCAACCCGTCGGCGGCTGCGCCCTACGGCGCCAAGGCGGTGGATATCTTGCTGAAGATGTCGACACCGTTTACGTCCAGCAACAACCTGGGGGAAGATCCGTGCACGGATGATGGCTACGTCATGCGCAATTACGGCGTTGGCTTTGGCCTGGGCTATGACTGGTTGTATGAGCTGCTGACCACTGCGCAGCGGGCGCAGATATACACAACGGCCAATGCGTGGATCACCTCATTCGAGCTGCCCGGTGGGTGCTCTTACTTTGAGTACGTCCACCCGCAAAGCAATTATTACGCGGGTTACTTTCACGCCAAGGCAGTCATAGCGCTGGCGACCTATGACGAGAATCCCAGCGGTCCGGCGCTGTGGACCGACTGGATCACCAATCAATTCGCGTTGAAGGTTCAGCCCTATTACGCCGCTCATCTGGCCGGCGGTGGCTGGCCCGAGGGATTCGCGAATTATGGCCCAACGGCAATTCTCAACATGAGTCTGCCGGTACGTGAAGTGAAAACCGCTACCGGACAGGATCTGGTGCATGCCTCGGCCCCATATAGCTATCCGCTGGATAGCGCGAATTACGCGATGCACTTCACCTGGCCATCGCTTGCCTACTTCGATGACCGAGACACCAATCATTCCAACACCACGGCACAGCCGCCGGGAACGACGCCCATGAGCATGTTCCAGGAAGTGCTGGGAGAGATCACCTACTGGAATTCGAATCAGGTCAGCGTCGTCAACCAGTATCGCTTTGCCGTGGGCGGGGCAACGGCGAACTACGATCAGGGCGATCCCTGGATGGTTTTCCTCGAGGTAACGCCAAGTGCTCCCGTGACGCCCATCAACACCCTGCCGCTGTCGTATCTTGCCACCGGCATGGGTGCGGTCGCCGCCCGCTCCGACTGGACCACCGGTGCCAGCTGGATGTCTTTTCGCGCTGCCCCATACACAAACAATCCTGCCCAAGGTGAACAGTATTTCGACGAGGGCAGTCTCGCTCTGGTTCGAGGGAATACGCCACTTTTGGTCAATGCCACGGGCTGGGCAGTCCACAATCCGCAGGGAACGGCCGGGGAGAATGACGTTTATAGCGACAACTACGGCACCTTCAGTCCCTCCAATGGCGCTCTGGGCAATCGCCGTCCATACAATATTTTCTACGTGCGCCACATGAATGGGGCAACCTTGGTTGAGCCGTTTGGTCAAGGTGCCTATACCAAGGAAACCAACGGAGTACGTACTCAGGTCACCGCCTACGAGGACACGACCAGTCACGTTTTTGTCCAGGCCCGCTTTCTTTCCGACATGTACCGTCCCTTTGCTGCGGGGCTGGCAGCAACCGGTTGGGCTCGCGAGATCGTCTATCTGCGGCCCAACCGTTTTGTCGTTTATGACCGGACGGCCGTTGGCAATGCCGCCTATGACCAATTTATGGCCTGGCATTTTCCGGCGACCCCGATCCAGAGTGCCGCTGCCGCTGGCACGAGCCGTTTCGATGTCACCTACAACGGCCAGTACGCAGGTGCGGTGACTACAATCCTGCCCACTGGTGCCGGCATATCTCTGGCCGATCTTTACACTGATCTCAATCCTGCCAAGTTCTGGGAAATGCGGGTACGCCCAGCCACCGCCGGTATCAACCAGCAATGGATGACGGTATTTGACCTGTCGCCGTCGTCGGCCCAAGTCGCGCTTGCCACTCCGGTCGGCGTTGTGTCGGGTGGTGTGGTTGGCGTGCAGCTTGCTGCCAGCGACGGCAATAGCGTCGTGGTGAGTTCGACCGGCGGAGCGAACGCGCCGATTGCGGGCAGCTTCAGCTATCGCGTCAACTTTGTGGCGGCACACCATGTCATTGCCGATCTCGTTCCCAGTGCTGGTTACAAAGTCGGCCTGTCTACCAGCGGAGGCGTTGAGACGGTATCGGTCAGCCTCGGCGGCACGACGATGACCAGTGCTAAAGGCGTGCTGGATTTCAGCATCAATTCGGCTGGTGCACTCTAGTCGGGACTCGCCTGAGGTTTAGCGGCTGCACCGTGGAGCTTGCGTGTGCGGACAATAACCGCCCCTTACTCGTCTTCATCGGCGGCGGTCAGATGCGCATCGCCCAGATCAGGGCCGTCACCGGTCAGGAAGCGTCCAATGATCGATCTTTGCGAGCGTTCGACAAACCCGGCCGCTAGCCAGCCGTTCAACTTCGGCCTGGCCGCGGCATATTCAAACGAGACCACCGCCAGATTCGGATTTTCTCGGCGCGCCGCGCGGAGCATGGCTTCGATCTGTAGTCGTGGCACCCCGTTTGCAGCGTCACGCGACCAGAAATCCAGCACGTGCAACGTGTGGCCTTCAACCTGACAGGCGTACCAGGCCAACAACGCGTCCCGACCGGGCTCGCTGAGGCAAAGGTAGCGGGTGACCGCGCCGGGATATTCATCGAAGCGCCACTGCAGGAACGCCGCATCACGGATCGCGACACAGCCATCGCCGTGCTGGGATGCCTGCCAGAGTTGATCCATGCGGTGATCGGCGCGGTCTGACCATGTCGTTGCCAACGACGAACCCCATCGCATTCGCAGCCATCGTTTGACGTCCACAGCGGCATCGACAAACCGGCCCAGTACCCGTGCGACCGGCCGGGGCGCAACGCGGGCCAGATAGTCACCGTGGCGCAGCACGCGGGAATATCGGCGTAGCTGACCGACCACCGGAAACCCGGCACGTTTTGCGACCGCGATGGATTTGGCGTTTGGAAAGCCGTACAGCCAGTCGAACCGGCCTGCGGCTGAAGCCAATAATTCCGCTTGCAGCATCAGCACCGGGCCCAATGTCCGGTGCTGCGAGGAAATCGCCATGTCGGCCATCACGCCGGCACGCAGTTCATGACCTCTCCACAGCATCCGACGCGCGCCTGCGGCCGACGTACCGATGCAGGCGTCCGTCGGAGCATGGTCCACCAGTGCCAGCAAACTCGCGCCAGGCTGCCCTCGCCGATGGAACCACTCGTACTTCGCTGCGTGCAGCCGCGATTGCTGCGAGAGGGCATCCTGCCAGACGGCCAGAACCCGATCCCTGTCCTCGTGCGCGTTGCCGATACGCGCGACATAGACCGGCCCGGCGACGTGATCTGATCCGGTCATGTCGCGGCATCCGGCAAAACATCCTCGTGGATGAGTATCGGTGGCATATGCAGGTAGCGGGTGCTTCGCCGTTTGTTGCGTATGTCTTCATACACGGCGTGCGCGGTGTCTTCGCCGATATCAAGTGCTTGCGCAAGTTCAGCGGCGGGAAGGCCGTGCTCGACGGCCCAAAGCGCCAGGTCCATCGACGGCCAGGGCAGGGCGAAGTAAAACTCGTCCTGCCCTTGAGCAAGACTGTAGGTATCGGTCGTCGGGACAGCCGTGGCGACGCTTTCCGGAAGTCCGAGGTGCCGCGCCATGCCGTACACCTGGGTTTTGTAGAGATGGGCGATCGGCTTGATGTCGGCCGAGCCGTCCCCGTTCTTGACGAAGAAACCCTGGTCGTACTCAAGCCGGTTTGGCGTGCCCACCACGGCATAGTTGAGCCGATCGGCGTGGTAATACTCCAGCGTCTTGCGCAGCCGCTGCTTGAAGCTGGTGGCAGCGATGATCTGCAGGTAGTCGGTGAGGCCGAGAGATTTCTCGTGCATGGCGCCATCGGGAGACTGCGCCATCAGCTGGAAATGATTGATGCGTCCATCGCTGCCGCCGGCGATCGCGAGCTTCATGCGCCAGCGGTCGTCGTATTCAGGCAGCACATGGCGCACCGCTTCGTCGCGCGAGCGATAGCAGCCGATCGCCGACAGCGCCGGAGCAATGTCAAAGGTTTCCGTGCGCACGCCGAGATGCGTGGCCAGTTCGCCAGCCCGCGATGCGCTGTCATCCGCCGAGTCGCGCTCCGGAAGAATCAGCGTGTATACGCGCTCGGCGCCTAGGGCTCGTACGGCCAGCGCCGCGCACACCGCGCTGTCTACGCCGCCGGAGATGGCGACAACCAGTCCGCGCTTGTGCAGGGAACGCGCCACGGCATGACGCAGTTGCACCGCGATGCGCTCGGCTTCTCGCGCGTAATCCATGTCGAGTACTGCAGAACTCAGGCCCACCTAGTCACCCCCGAAGTCAAGATCCGATGCGTCGCTTTTCCGTTGCCGAAACCGAGGGCGGAACGCCCGGCGATTTTGCGCACCGCTTCACTGCCGCCGTGCAAGCACCACTCGGACGGCGCCGTCGGTGTCGGCCAGGCCGTGCACTTCCCGATATGCATTGTTCGTTTTCAGACGCTTTACCAGAAGCGCTCCCTGGCCGAGGCCGACCTCCATGGCCAGCCAGCCGCCGCCACGCAGAAAGCGCGGCGCATCCTCGATCAGCCGCATCAGGATGGTGACTCCAAACGGGCCCCCGTCGAACGCCAGCCGCGGTTCGTGCCGGGAAATCTCGCCCGCCATCTGCTCGACCTTGGCGGTGCAGATATACGGTGGTGCGCAGACGATCAGGTCGGTGCGATCCAGATGATCGGGCGTGGCGAAAGGAGTCAACAGATCGCCGGTGTAAAGCGCAACGCGCTCCTGCAGTTGAAGATGAGCCCCGTTACGCTGTGCAAAAGCGATCGCCTCCTCGCTGAGATCCGCGGCCGCGACGATCGCCGTTTTCACATGATGTGCGATGGCGAACGCGATATTGCCCGAACCCGTACAGACATCGATGACGCGAGGCCGGGTCGATGCATCGAGCTGATGAAGCAGGTCGATGCAGGCGCGCACCAGCTGCTCGGTCTCCAGTCGGGGAATCAGCGCTTGCATGCCACTGAGCATCTCCAGCTCCATGAATCGCTGGCGACCGGTAATGTGCGCCAGCGGCTCGCCGGTCAGGCGCCGGCGGACGAGTTCGTCGAGCCGCCCGATCGCTTCCGGAGTGGCCAGCGGCGGCAGTTCTCCCTGCATCGCGTGCGGCACCGATCGCGGCTCGCCCGACGCCGCAAACCAGAGCGCACGCAGCGTGTTTTCAACGTTCTCTTCCGGCTTGTCCGGAAGCAATTCGAGGCCCGCGTTGAGCCTTTCAAGCATGTCGGAGTAGATGGTCTGCATACCTGCGCCTCAGCCTTCCATCTGCGCCAGCAAGGCCGTTTTACTGACCTTGCCGGTAGATGTCTTGGGAAGGTCCGCGCAAACTACGATCTGCTGGGGCACCATGAAATTCTCCAGGCAGGCGATGCACCTTGCGCGTATCTGTCCGATGCTCAGCGATGCATCGGTTTCCAGCACCACGTAAGCGCGAACGGCCTGTCCCAGCAATTCGTCGGCAACGCCGACCACGGCGACCTCGCGAATCCCGGTGATCGCCAGCATGGCGTTTTCCACTTCGACCGGGCTGACTTTCTCTCCGCGCGTCTTGATGATTTCGTCGCTACGTCCGACAAAGTAAAGAAAGCCGTCGCTGTCCATGCGGAACTGATCCTGCGTGCAAAGTATCCGTTCGCCCGGCAGCTTGCCGGGACGCAGCATCCGCTCGCTGAGATCGGGTCGGTTCCAGTAGCCGAGCATCACGTGCGGCCCGCGCACGTGCAGCGTGCCGGTTTCGCCGACCGGTGTGGCGCTGCCGTCCGCATTGAGCAGATACACCTCGGTACCGGGAATGGCCTTGCCAACGGAACCCGGTCGCGCGTCCACCAGTTCGGGCTCCAGATAGCTCACGCGCTTGCACTCGGTCAGGCCGTACATCTTGTATACCAGCGCGTGCGGAAAGATGGCACGCAGGCGTGCCGCCGAACTGTCGGACAGCGCTGCCGCCGTATTGGTCACGCGCGTGATGCCTTCAAAACACAGTGCCTCGCGCTGATGCGCTGAAAGCAGCATGGCGAAGATGGTGGGGACGCCGGGAAACACGGTGACCTTGAACGCCCGCATCCGTTCGAACACCTGCGCGGGGTAGGTGAAGGATCGCTCCAGCACAAGTGTTGCCCCAAGCTGCACGGACATCAGCAATTGATAGAGGCCGTAATCGAAGGCCAGCGGCAGAACGCACAGGATGACGTCGTGCGGATCAAGCCGCAGATACTCGATCAGGCTGCCCGTGGCAAACAGCATCGATTGATGCGTCTGCATCACGCCCTTGGGCTGGCCGGTGCTGCCCGAGGTGTAGATCAGCGCCGCGAGATCGAGCGCGATCGTTGCCGGCGGTTCGCGCAGCGGCGGGGTGTCGCGAAGGAGCAGCTCAAGGCTGTCGATTCCCCGGCCGGCAGGCACGGCGCCGGAGCAGATCACGCCGAGGGACGACGGGGCCGCGGTCAGCAACGGTAGAAACTCTTTGGCGATGTGGCCGTCGGTCAGCAGTATGCGGGCGCCGCTGTCGTCGAGAATGAAACCCAGCTTGTCGCGTTTCGTCTGCGGGTTGATCAGCAGCATCACGGCGCCGGCCAGCCATGTGGCGTAGATGGACACCACGCAAAACCAGCTGTTGTCCATGTAGATGGCGACGCGCTCGCCGCGGCGTACGCCGCGCTCGCCCAGAGCGGCCGCCAGACGCTGCGCGCTGTCGAGAAGTTCGCCGTAGGTATGCGGCCGGCCCTCGACGATCACGGCGGGCTTGTTCCGCAACGCCGGATCGCCGGCCCGCGCCAGCAGGCCATCGTGCATAAGGCGCAGCGGCGCGTTCAAGGTTTGCCTTGCAGGCGCCCGACGAAGCGCACCATGTTGTCTACGGTATCGAAATTCTCGGGCAACATTTCGCTGGCCTTCACTTCGATGCCAAACTCGCCCTCGAGGAAAAGAATGATCTCCAGCACGCCGGTGGAATCGATCACGCCGCGTTCGAGCAGCGATTCGTCGTTCGGCAGCTCGGCGGGATCGTTGCTGAAGAGCAGGTTTTCGAGAATATAGCCGCGGATTTTTGCTTCGACGGCAACAGCTTGGGTAGCCATGGTGTCTACGCTCCCTGGCGCAAAAATTGACGGGATGAGAAAGGCGGTTCACTCGGCGTGACTGCCTCGGCGACGGATCGGTGCATGAAGTGATGGTCCAGCAGCATGGTGGAGAGGATGCCGACGAAGGCCTGATTGTCGCCAAAGCCGATGGCGGTTCCGCGACGGCACTTGTCGAACAGGCGGCCGGTCATCGCGGGATCGAAATAGCCGGCAGAACGCACGCGTTCGCCGCTCATCAGATCGGCTACATAGTCGAGTGGCTTGCCGTCAAAGAAAAAGCTTTGGCTGTCCGGCGCGCGATACGGCTGTTTGGTTCGTTGGAGGATGTCGTCCGGCAACAGCCCGGACAGCGCCCGCCGCAGCAGATACTTTTCAGTCAGGCCGCGGATTTTCCAGCTCGGCGGCAGCCGTGCGGAAAATTCGATAAGCCGATGGTCGAGATAGGGAAAACGGCCCTCGACGGAATTTGCCATCGCTGCGCGATCGCCCTGCGCCGGCAGCAGATAGGCCGCCAGCAGTGATTTGGCTTCGACATACTGGTCGCGCGACAGCGGGCTCCACGACATGATGTCCGCGGGCAGCGTTTGTTCGTACCAGCCCATCGCGTCCCAGGGCCCCACGCTGGCGCGAAGCTCGGTAGACAGAAAGGCCAGCGCCTTTTGCGAAGTAGCCCAGCGCGGCGCGTGGGCAAAAACCGGTCGATCGATGTATTCCCTGCCGCGCCCAAAGAACGCTTGAGCCAATGCTGGATTGGCGACCGGGGAGTGATCCAGATAGCCGTAAAGCCGTGCGAGAATTTTCGGTCGCCACGTCGAGTTGGGCTGGCGCGCCCAGAACCGGCGGATCTTGGCTTCCTTGAAAATATCGTAGCCCGCGAAAACTTCATCCGCACCTTCGCCGGTCAGCACGACCTTGTAGCCCTCCTCGCGCACTCGCCTGGACAGCAGCATCAATGGCGTCGCCGCCGTTCGCAATACAGGTGCTTCGGTATGGCGAATCAGGTCGGGGAAAGCCTCGCCGATATCGCGCCGAGAACAGCGCAAGCTCGTGTGCGCGGTATCGAGATGTCGCACCATGGCGTTCTGATGGTGGCTTTCATCAAATTCGGCGTCGTCGAAGGTCAGCGAAAACGTCCGCAACGGCGTGTCGGTAAACGCGCGGATCAGCGCCACGATGCCGGCGGAGTCGAGGCCGCCACTCAGGTACGCGGCGACCGGAACGTCGGCGCGCAGCTGCAGGCGCACGGCGTCGACGAGCAGCTCCCGCAGTTCCTGCGTAGCGCTTTCGATGGACCGGTGACGGTGCGCGGCGGAGGACTCCCTGCTCGAAGGGAAGCGCCAGTCCCAGTAACGATGCAGTTTTTCTCGCGCCCCAGCCTCGATCGTCAACACATGTCCGGGTGGAAGACTGCTGACGCCTTCGAACAGCGTGTCCGGGTCGACCGGCCCCCAGTAGCTCAACGTTTGCACCAGTCCCTGCGGATGCAGGATCGCGCCCTGCGGCAGCACGGCCAGCAGCGCCTTAATTTCCGAACCGAACCAAAGGCATCCGCCAGCGCGCGCATAAAACAACGGTCGAATGCCGGCGCGGTCGCGCGCCAGCAACAGCCTGCGGCGTGGTTCGTCCCACAGGGCTATCGCAAACTGGCCGTTGAGATGCTCGACAAAGCCATCGCCGTATTCGTCGTAAAGGTGCACGATCACT